>Ga0247770_1001803_pt1 | contig 14711 bp, 8 predicted proteins | sample UWRJL136409B6_FD_179943 | JGI IMG/M metagenome (GOLD analysis project Ga0247770, IMG submission 179943) | Plant litter microbial communities from Arlington Agricultural Research Station in Wisconsin, United States - UWRJ-L136-409B-6 | ecosystem: Environmental > Terrestrial > Plant litter >... | reverse complement strand
AGTTGCGGCCTTGCTGACTGTCGGTCAGTTTCGTGGCATTTAGTTGTCGGATGGCGACAATTGACAGGGGAGGGGTGCGAGGCTATGAAAGGGATGGGAAGGGATGGGAAAGTCGAGGTCGAAGAACCGAGGTGCTGGCCTGGCAAGAAAGCTAGGTATCCTTTCTTCGAATCCAGTGCGGTGTGCACACGGCGCCGCCGACTTACCCTCTTCTTTTTGTTTTCTGTCTTTTATCCCCTAGTCGGTTGGTTACCTGCCCCCCTCGCGCTGGAAGCGGCTGGCGGATCCCGTTCAACAACACCTTGAGGAGCTGCCCGAGCCTCGCCCCCACTGCTAAAACCAAAAATCAAGGGGCACTAAGGTGGACCTTGACGACACTCTGCTCGTCTTGTCAACGATCGGGCCAGTCCGGGCGCGAAGACTGTTGTCCTGTCCTGCTGGTTAGCCGGCGCCAGCCAATCCATGCACACGGCCCACCGTCACGACGAGAACCAGTGACCCGTGCAAGCCTTGAAGGCTAGCCCAGAACTTACCGATGATAGCTAGGTGTGCAGTCTACGCACTTTGGACTTGGTGGTTGGCGTGTGAGGAATGTATTAGGTAGGTGTTTCGCTGGTAACCGAAAACCTGGGTTCAAATTCGGGGAGGAATCGTGGATCCGCTAAGGTGCTTGGTTGCTGCAACTTGAAGAGCCCGGGAAGACGGGATGGACGTTACATTCACCTTACCTTATATACCTACCTATTACCGGGTACTGGATAGGACTTCGTGATAATGCCATGGCCCAACGACCAGGCTGGTGCTCGTTGACGCCGATTCTGCGCAAGGCGTCCTCAGTTTCCATCAGGCAACATGATTAGCCTCTGACTGCTGGCTTGTCGTCTATCTAGATCGCTTGCGCAGGCTGCATGCAAGATGCACATGCAATCTGTGCTTGCCTCCATGGAGTAGCTATGATCTGGGTGGGCTTCATGGCTGTTCCTCGGACATGCCGTTGCCGGCTGGCGGCTGCAGGAGAGCGTGCCTCATCTTGCTCGTTCCGAAGTCGATGATCGTTAGTGCCAGCTGGGCGGGGTGCTCGAGCAGTGTCCCGTTGTCGCACCCGACGCTCGAAACTGCCACTGCTGTCAGGTGCAGGCCGCCTCAAACCTTCCTGTCTCATTTAGCCCCTGCGCTAAAAGGGACCCCCGATTTGTCGAGGCCACCGAGCAACCCTGCATCAACCCCACCTCAAAACGTTGGAGGCCACCAAAACAAATGGAAAAGGAGAGAGACGGAAGAATGCGAAGGAGCACAACCAGCCCCCCCTGCCGTTTTGCCTTGAAGATACACAGCGAACAACGAAAAACTGTCACCACATGGAGCACAAAACAAACAGAGACGCACGTAATCGTTGATCTTTCTTTCAATAAACCTTTATTCAATTATTCAATTTTTTATACAATTCTAACTCTATTTTGGGAGGGGTATCTTATTGGGGGGACCCTCTTGAAGGAACCAAGACTGCGTCTTTCATTCTCTTTCACTCGGTCTGCCCGCGTGACTAACAGAGAGAAAGGACAAAGTCACCGAGCCGGCAGGAGCCTGATCACGGCGCCCCCTTGCTATTGTTTAGTGGGTGTGGAACCGCCGGGGATCGCCACCCCTCTCCAGCCTCTCGGTGAAGTTGCTCACTTCGCGCCTTGCAGTCTTTTGCAGTCGGCCAACCCAGGACTCGAGCTGATCATCGTAGAGCTGTTGCTGTAGCAGGCTGCTAGCATGTTCCGGAGCCTCCGAGATCACCTTGTCGCGCACATGGGGCGGCTGGGGTTGGAGCAAATCCACGAGCTCACTCGCAGCCTGCCTACTGAGACGGGTTGGACTGTTGAGTACCTTCTGAATGCATTCCACCGTGTCCTTGCTCCTTGCGCGGGTCCATGCCCCGCTGTTCTGGTGCCCTCGGTGGAACTCATGCAACTGCTCAATGGGCGTTTGGTTCAGTCGCAACGGCGACGGCGGGTTGCGGCGTAAACTTTGGCTCGTCTCGTTGAGGTTGTTGGCAGCATGACGGCTTCGCTTTCGTGGCCGAGCCTCGAGCTCGCCCTCGCCATCACCGTGGCCATCCTCCTCCTCGTCCTCGTCTTGCCGTTGGCGCTTCAGCCGACCCTTGAGCTCCAAGAACTTGCGTAGATCACCCCTGTGCTCACCAATGTTAGCACCCCCGCGTTTATTTCGAGTTGCCTGACGGCCCTTGACCTCGAGACTAAGATGCTTATCAGTGAGTCTCCGCCAGAGGCAGTCTTTCTTTGCCCTGGGTAACGCATCGAATGCCCAAACGCTGGGCATGTCCATTGGTTGGCGCTTTGAAACGTCCCGTAGCTTCTGCAGGGTTCTTATGTATTCCTCGTTCTTCCAGTGGTGGAACACTTGCTCAAGCTCTTCATGGTCCCGCGTCAGAGACATGCGGTTCTTGTTCTCGCGAGGGAAACCCCGTGTATCGATCAGGACTTCAAAGTTCCACAAAGTTTCGCTCCAGTGGATGAGGAAACCAAGATCAAAAATCTCCTCAAAGCAGTACAAGTGCATGTAGCCGGCATTGTGGTATGGGTCGGCGGTGCCATGTTTCGTCATGTATGAGTTCTCGTCGAATGCCACTCGCAGAAACCCTTTGAGGATTGTCCTTCCTGGGTTTGGGCAGCCCGACCAACGACACTTGCCAGAGCTTGTCCCTGCGCAGTAGCGCTCGTTGGACTGTGCCGGCGTGTTCTGGATCCAAATAATGAGCTTATCATTCCTGGCCGGGACCCGCCCTTTACCGAGGAAGAACTGGATGAGTTGATCTCGGCTGTAGGTTTTGGCTGGCCACAGCTCAGGACTTTGCTTGAAGTAATCGAAGATGTACCTGCCTGCGTTGTCCATCGGCCCCCAGGGCGCAACCGGATCGACCGTGGAGTAGAATGCCGATGGTTGGTTATCGGGATCGTCCTTGAGCTTTCTGTTTTGCTTGAGCTTCGCCTGGCCTTGAAATGACGGCGCTGGCGGGCTTGGTGACGGCGGGCCTAAAACTCTTATCTTGAGGTGTCTTTGGTGCGGTGGCAAAATCTTTCTGATGGAACTGACTTCGTCGAACGAAAGAGCGAGATCGTTCGAGAAACCCGGTTCCGGAACGGCGCTGAGATTGAACCCAAGAGCGGGATCAATGTCCGAGAAACCCGCTGCGGGAACGGCGCTGGGCCCAGAACTGGCCGTAAGGCTTGACATTACCCCATCTTGGAACACACCGTGGATGTTAGCCATGGTCTTCGGGGAAATGTTGTCATCCTGATGGAGGTGGCTGCTCTGTCCATTCCCCCAGGTGTCAAAGTTTTGGCTCCCCGGAAACCGTCCGTTATGTTGCGAGACAGCGTGCAGCGGTTGATAGCCGGTCTGCTGCAACTGGAATTCTTGAAGAGGCGGCGGTTGATGAGACTGGAGTGGGATATCCCCAGAATGCGCATTGTTTCCATACGTGGGATAAGGGTTCTGCCAGCCTTGCTGTAACAGTTGCCCACGTGAGTTTGGTAGGTTCTTTGGTGCCGGTTGTAATGGCGCAGTCTGTGGTAGGGCGAGTTGTGGGGTTCTCGCTGGTACCGGCTGTGATGGTGCGGACTGGGGCAGCGTGAGTTGGGTTTCGGATGACTCTGCCGCTGGCACCGATGGTGATGGTGCAGACTGGGGTAGCGTGAGCTGTTGGGTTTTGGATGACTCTGCTTGAGAATCATCATCCTGTTGCTGAGGCAGTGCAAAGTCGTAGTCCGGCGATTCGTGGGGATAGACGTATTTCCCGGCAAAGATGTCGTCAACTACCCGATTATCGTCCGCATTTCCTTCAAACAAATCCACGTCTTCCACTTGTTGCGGTAAATGATGCCGCAGCGACTGGGCTAGGTGATCATCTTGCGGTAGCTCCGCCCCGCAATATGGATCCTCGTCGTCCTCATAGTTCGACATCTTGGACAGTATCGAGAGCAGCAGAGAGAAGAAATACCAGGTATTTTACAAAGCGTAGGCTGGGTGACGATGAACTCAATTGATGATGGTGGGTGTTTGAATGGAGAGAAATAGAAGATGCGCTGAGCAGGCTTTAAATGAAGTTTCAATTTGGTAACTACTCGAAGGACCAGCGGCGAAGTTGGTTTGTTCGGGGAACAGGCTTGATATAGGCAAGCCGTACCGAACAAAGGCCATGACTCTGACACTTGATCAAGGAGCGATCATATGCCATCATAAAGATCTATCATAAACCCATTATGGTCTATTTTTGGCCACGAACAAACCGGCCCAGGTCCACACAAAGACTCAATGAGCGGCGGTCTTTGAAGAGGAAAGACCATTGTATGTCTGTACGCAGGCATGGTCTGGTCGTTGGTTAGCTGCGGGAGTCTCAACGATGCAAATGTGCGAGTGTGTGGTTGAGTGGAGGAATCAGTTGAATATAGCATGTTGTCAACACTGGAATTCAGAACAGGTCTGTGATATGTGCGTAGATTCTCATCATAAGGGAAATGGGCCGAGCTGGCGGTGGGAGGAAACACGATGGCAAGCTTGGAAAGGGACTTACCAGTTTAGAACGGTAGATATATGCCGCTGGAGACCTGTTCGAAACATGTCGGCAGCTGGACAACCAGGTCCTGATGGGTTCTGCTGGTGAGTGTTTGGGACTCGCAAGAGGTCAAGGAAATTTCATGGGTTGGTTTTGTTGGAAAATCGTGCCCTGTGGACCCACCCAGCGCTCGGAGACCGGAGAAGGCCCGGGCTTTGAGCTCGGAGGGCGGAAATTCCGGCAAATTGCCCTGCGTCGAGGATGTTCCCAGGTATAATGTGTTGGAGGGACCTTCCACACAGAAAATTTTTGGCCAACTCTTGATGAGATAGCTTACCCCATTTTTGAGCGGTCTATGGTTTGTATGCAACTGATACAAGGACTTGCCGGTTCGACAGCTCGACGCTCGAAGGAAAGTGTCACTTTCTTTGGCCAGGCCTTTCGTACAATCCGCCTGTACATTGATGTCTCATGGGCATCTAGCAAGCCCATTTAGCCGAGCTGAGCTCGTGACTTGGGAGAGACGTCCCATTTAGTCCGTAATCGGGAGGTCTTCAATTCCTTGAAGAACTGCCCCCCCTCCCCCACGAAGCGTGGTCGGAGAGACATATTGAGAGGTAGGGGGACCTTGGTGGAAGTAGTACTTGTTCTAGAATAAAAGAAGCGAGAAAAACAGAAATCTACAAAGATAGCTGCCAATTTAATCATCTACCAGTTGAAGTCTAGACAAACATTCGACTCTTGCCTCCAGAACCCGCAGTCAGGGCTTTGACGGAACGGGGCTCATCGCCAAGCAAAGGTGCGGGGCTCGCAGGGTCCTCTTCCCGTCCAAGCCCAGCCCCGCCATGTGGTCCAATCAAGCCGAACTAAACCACTACGTCACAAGGAACGACTTGGACGAACCACAAACACGCTCCAAACCTTGAAGTGCCCTGTCTTTGGCTGGCAGAAAGTTGCGCCCAAACGCCATTCCGGGCAGACAGCGCGGACGCGCGCAAACCAACTTTAGCACGGCCGCCGAGCAGTCGCCGCGTTTGCCGGTAGTCGGGTTGTCGATTCCGCCCACTCCGTTCCCGACAGCACCGGGCGGCTTGCAGCATCGCAACAGCGGCAGCAGCATCAGTTGCCCTTCGGCCCTTCGGCCCCCGCCGACGCAATGGCCGAGATCGACCCAGAGCTGCAGGAGAGGTTGAACGATCTGGATAGAGAGCTTGAGGTTCGTGCTGTTGTGTAGCCTCGTCGCTTTGACGACGGCGGGCTTGGTTGATCGCCGCTGGGCAGACGAACGCTTGCTGACTAGGGCTGTGTTTAATCTTTCAGGAGGGAGACATAACAGCAAAAGGGTACGGTTCCTCTCTCGAACCGTAAATATTTACCAGCGCATGTCCTGACGTGTTGTTTTCTTTCCAGATATCAGAAGCGACGCATACAGCTCCTTTCGCAATACGGACTCGGCGACGGTTCGGAACAACAACAACAGCAGCAGCAGCAACAGCAGCAACAGCAACAGCAACAGCAACAGCAACAGCGGGGCGGCCTCCGAATCCACTCCCCCGACAGCTCCTCGCACCCGTCAAACGATGGCCATCGAACCACCGCGTTTGCGGCTCTGAGCGCCAATTCTTCCGGCCCCCGAACCCCTGAATCGGGGGGCTCGCCGGCCGAAGCGTACCCTGCGAAACTGCTAGCGCCGGGCGGACCGGTGGCCGAGCACCGGCCGTCAATGCTTCAGCACGACTCCTTATTCCTTGCTCCGGCTCCAAACGAGGCGTCTACTCGCTCAGGCACCATGGTATCAGGGGACTATGCATTCAACCCAGAGCATCATGGCCCATATGCCGATGTGGCCCAGCAGAATCCCTACGATAGTAGGACGGGGACATTGCTGGATTCACAGGCCTACTTCTCCGACTTTGCTGGCCATCAAGCATATGACCAGATGGGACCTGGGGAGTACGGCGGGCCCCAGCGATACTCCTCTGGCGATGCCTTCTCCCCCACTGCTGCCATGGCACCCCCAATGCTCAGTGCCAGCGATTTGCCACCGCTGGATGCGCTGGAATACCAATTACCGCTTGAGCCGCGTGAGGTTCCATTTGCAATCTACGACCCACACGATTCCAGCACGCCAATGTCCAATTTTGACAACATCGCCGCGGTGCTTAGGCACCGAGGCCTCACGACGGCGAAACTACCGGCATACTGGGTACTGGATAACAAGGGGAAAGAAATTGCCTCCATCACGTGGGACAAGTTGGCCGCCAGGGCCGAGAAGGTCGCGCAGGTGATCCGGGATAAGAGCTCTCTTTACCGTGGCGATCGGGTGGCCCTCATCTACCGGGACTCGGAAGTGATTGACTTTGCAATTGCCCTGATGGGATGCTTCATTGCTGGCGTTGTGGCCGTTCCAATAAACGAGCTGCAGGATTACCAAAAACTCAACATGATCCTCACTTCCACGCAGGCCCATCTAGCCCTGACCACTGACAACAACTTGAAAACATTCCAACGCGACATCACCACACAGAAACTTAACTGGCCGAAAGGGGTTGAGTGGTGGAAGACGAATGAGTTTGGAAGCTACCATCCAAAACGCAAAGAGGATATCCCGCCGCTCTCCGTCCCAGATCTCGCTTATATCGAGTTTTCCAGAGCGCCTACCGGAGACCTGAGGGGCGTTGTCTTAAGCCACAGGACCATCATGCATCAAATGGCATGCCTCAGCGCCGTTATCTCTACGATTCCGGGGACTGGACAGGGCGACACTTTCAACAGAGACTTGCGAGACAAGAACGGTAGGCTCATAGGTGGCAGCGCAGGCAGCGAGATTTTGCTGTCTTACCTTGATCCTCGACAGGGCATTGGAATGATTCTCGGCGTCCTGCTGACAGTTTATGGCGGGCACACAACTGTGTGGATGGAAAACAAGGCCGTTGATGTCCCGGGGCTTTATGCCCACTTGATCACAAAGTACAAGCCGACGCTCATGGTTGCAGACTACTCTGGGCTTAAGCGAGCCGCCTACCATTACCAACAGGAGCCAATGGTCACGCGGAACTTCAAGAAGGGCATGGAGCCGAACTTCCAAACGGTAAAGCTTTGCTTGATCGACACCTTGACCGTTGATTCCGAGTTCAACGAGCTCCTCGCCGATCGTTGGTTCCGTCCTCTTCGCAACCCACGCGCAAGAGAAGTGGTTGCTCCGATGCTTTGCCTCCCAGAGCACGGCGGCATGTTGATCAGCATCCGGGATTGGCTGGGCGGCGAGGAGCGGATGGGTTGTCCTCTCAAGCTTGAGTCCGATTCAGACGCCAACTCGGAAGACGAAAAGGAGGAAGAGCAGAAGCCAGCTCCTGCTCCCTCCAACGGCTTCGGCAGCCTGCTTGGAGGAGGCACAGTCACGGCGACTGAGCAGCGCGCTAAAACCGAGCTGAGCGAAGTCCTTCTTGACAGAGAGGCGCTAAAGTCCAACGAAGTAGTGGTTATTGCCATTGGCGACGAAGCGAGGAAACGGTCGGCGAACGAACCCGGGACTGTCCGTCTCGGCGCTTTCGGATATCCCATCCCAGACGCCACTCTCGCTGTCGTTGATCCGGAGACCGGACTTCTAGCTTCGCCTCACTCGGTGGGTGAGATATGGGTTGATTCTCCTTCATTGTCCGGGGGGTTCTGGGCGCTGCCCAAGCACACAGAGCAAATCTTCCACGCTCGCCCCTACAAGTTCGAGCCCGGCGAGCCAACGCCAACCGCGGTCGAGCCGGAGTTTCTACGCACCGGCCTATTAGGAACCATCATCGAAGGCAAGGTCTTTGTCCTTGGCTTGTACGAGGATCGCATCCGACAGAAGGTGGAATGGGTGGAACACGGCGCCGAGATTGCGGAGCACCGCTATTTCTTCGTACAGCACATTGTCGTCACTATCATGAGAAACGTGCCCAAGATCTTCGACTGCTCAGCTTTTGATGTTTACGTGAACGAGGAGCATCTCCCGGTTATGGTTCTGGAGTCTCAAGCGGCATCTACTGCCCCAGCCGCCAACGGGGGCCCGCCCAGGCAGCTCGACACGGCTCTGCTCGACTCACTGGCCGAGAGATGTATGGATGTCCTGATGCAAGAACATCACCTCCGTGTGTACTGTGTCTTGATTACTGCCCCGAATGCGCTTCCCCGGGTACAGAAGAATGGACGGCGGGAAATTGGCAACATGCTGTGTAGGAGAGAGTTCGACCTTGGCAATCTTCCTTGCGTGCACGTCAAGTTTGCCGTTGAACACGCTGTTCTCAACCTACCCATCGGGGTTGATCCAATAGGCGGCATCTGGTCCCCGATGGCATCAGCCTCCCGGGGTGAGATTCTCTCACCGTCCGACAAACAGTACTCAGGCATCGATCGCAGAGAGGTTGTCATTGATGATAGGACATCAACCCCTCTCAACAACTTCTCGAGCATCACAGACCTTATCCAGTGGCGCGTGGCCAGGCAACCCGAGGAGCTGGCTGTCTGCACTATCGACGGCCGTGGCAAAGAAGGCAAGGGTATCACGTGGAAGAAATTTGACACTAAAGTTGCGGCAGTCGCAATGTATCTCAAGAACAAAGTCAAGATTCGGCCTCGCGACCACGTTGTCCTGATGTACACACACTCGGAGGACTTCATCTATGCGGTCCACGCCTGCATTAACTTGGGCGCGATCATCATTCCCATTGCGCCCATGGACCAGAACCGTCTGTCGGAGGACGTCCCGGCCTTCCTCCACCTGCTCTCCGACTACGGGGTGCGGGCCGTTCTGGTAAACCAAGACGTCGATCATCTCTTGAAGATGAAGCCTGTTGCCCAGCACTTAAAACAGTCCGCCCAAGTCCTCAAAGTGGCAGTCCCGAACATGTTCAACACAAGCAAACCACCCAAGCAAAACAATGGTTTGCGTGATCTCGGTATTACAATGGACCCATCATGGGTCCAACCCGGTTATCCTGCCATCATATGGACGTATTGGACACCCGATCAGCGACGACTAGCAGTCCAGCTTGGCCATGATACGATTCTCGGAATGTGCAAGGTCCAAAAGGAAACTTGTCAGATGACTAGCTCGCGACCGGTGCTCGGATGTGTGAGAAGCACCACCGGTCTCGGCTTCATTCACACGTGCCTAATGGGCATCTACATCGGCACGCCTACCTACCTGCTGTCCCCCGTAGAGTTTGCGCAGAACCCTGCGTCGCTGTTCATGATACTATCGAGATACAAGATCAAGGACACATATGCCACCCCCCAAATGCTCGATCACGCCATGAACATGATGCCAGGGAAAGGCTTCACCCTCCATGAGCTCAAGAACATGATGATATCAGCCGACTCTCGCCCGCGTGTCGATGTCTTCCAGAAAGTCCGCCTTCACTTCGCTGCCACCGGGCTTGATAGGACAGCGATCAACACGGTGTACTCGCATGTTTTGAATCCCATGATTGCCTCGAGGTCCTACATGTGCATCGAGCCTATCGAGTTGTGGCTTGACACCAAAGCCCTCCGGCGCGGTCTCATCTATCCGACGGATCCAGAGCGAGATCCAAAGGCCTTGTTGATACAAGACTCCGGCATGGTGCCAGTTTCAACACAAATCGCCATTGTTAACCCAGAAAGCCGCAGGCTGTGCAGCGACGGCGAGTACGGCGAGATTTGGGTCGACTCGGAGGCGTGCGTCAAGTCGTTTTACGGTTCCAAAGACGTGTTTGACGCCGAGCGATTCGACGGGCGGACCATTGAAGATCCTACCATCCGTTATGTCCGCACTGGAGACCTCGGCTTCCTTCATAGCGTCAGCAGGCCAATAGGCCCAGGCGGCGCGCAAGTTGACATGCAAGTTTTGTTTGTGCTGGGCAACATTGGTGAGACTTTCGAGATTAATGGTTTGAGCCACTTCCCAATGGACATTGAAAACTCAGTCGAGCGCTGCCACCGGAACGTGGTACCTAGCGGCTGGTAAGTGGAAACCCCGTCCGTGTTACGCATTTGTCTGGTACTCTAACACTCTCCTTTTTCAGCGCCGTCTTCCAAGCCGGTGGGCTTGTTGTCGTCCTCGTGGAGGTAGCCCGCAAAGCATACCTTGCGTCCATCGTGCCAGTCATCGTCAACGCGATTCTCAACGAGCACCAAATTATTGTTGACATCGTAGCCTTTGTCAACAAAGGCGACTTCCCACGTAGTCGGCTCAACGAGAAGCAGCGCGGCAAGATCCTTGCCGGCTGGGTTAGCCGCAAGATGCGGACGATGGCCCAGTTTGCCATCAAAGATATGGATGGCTCGATCTTTGGCCCGCCTGGGACCTCGAACGGCGAGCCAGCTCCCATGCACATGGGCGGTGGCGTCTCCAATACATATTCGGGCGACGTCCATCGCGACAGCATCGGCAGCTTCCGGAGCGGAGGGCCAGGATATCCTGTTCTCGGAGCCGGGAGCAGCTTGCGAAACGTCGAGCCAGCGCCACACATCCTGGAGCACGAACTTCAACAGCAGCAACAGGCGCTGGGTAAACTTAGCTTCCGAGAATCCCCCGCGCCCCTCGCCGAGATGCCGGCCGACGAGACGCAGAGAGACTTTGGCGATAGCGACCAAACGCCAACGAAGAACAGTCAGTTCTCTAATCGGGTGTCTGTTGCGGCGCTGCCACACGGCTACGAGCTGCCAGACTTTGATCGCTTTGATGACCATGAAGAACAAGGAGGGCCGCCGCCGCCAATGGTTAGTATGAAGTCGACAATTCCTCCATCAACGTCTACACCTGGGTTTGGTGGACAGCAGCAGCAGCAGCAGCAACAAAACAACCCACCGCCACCGCAGATACGACTTCCAGGGGTGGATGGCAGAGAGTCATTCGATGACTGGGATTTGATGCCGAGGAGTGGAATTCAGGGAGGAGGAGTCTCTGGAACGGGAGACGTTGATGATGATTGGACGAGAGATGCCTATATGTCGATGAATCTGGCGGGGACGTTGGGAAGGAAGAACGGCTGAGTTTGCAATAGCTGTGTTTGTTTTTTGGGCAATGGTAGGGTAGGCATGGATGGCTAAAATCACTCGGCGCTTAGAGGTACATGAAGTTCCCATGGACTGTGATGTTGGGTAGGTAACATAGTTTCGAGTCGAGTTCAACATGATCATGAGATTGAGAGTGATGGCCATAATCTAGCTCACAGTATTGCCAGCCCAGGCTACACCAAAACCACGTCTAGGCTTTGTTTGGGAATTCATCCTGCACAAGGTACGCCTATCTCACGAATCTAGGCGCAGGAACGGTAACGGGTAGCACCTGTAAATGCAATTCCGCCCGCACTGCCACGCAGGCCTGTCACAGTTAGGTCGCATCAGGGAGATTGATAGTTTGTCGGCAGTCGTAATGCTGTACTGGTGCTTGGCGTTGGATGCGAGATGAGTTTGTTTGACGATAGCTGTGACAAGAAATCGAAGCTGGATGGTTTTCCCAGAGCTGAGGTTTGGCACGGAAGACGTCATTGTAGGTCTTTCTCAAGTCAAACAATGGTTGTCGCTGAAGGCGCGACCGCGCATTGTCCGGACCTCTCACAAGACTCATGCAGACCACACCTTGAACAAACCAAACGAGATCGAATACGGACTCGTCACATTTTAGCAGGTGTGGCGTTGGGCGTCCCCGAGACACTTGTCTCAGGAATAGAAGCCACATCACTCAGCATTAGAACGCGATCACAGCACATGCAAAGTAGCAGAGTTCAGCAGTATTAAAAGACTGTATTTCCTTCATTCGACTAGCGACATCCCAAATCAACCCATCGTCCATTGATGGACTGAATGTATCCCAACATCTCATACTCCCAACATTGTGTACGTCGTGGTGTATCCATTTTCCTGTATCCATCAAGCCATGCTATGCCATGCAAGATTGTAAAGTGAATGGGAAATATGCAGTCTTCGCACCCATTCGCCCCACACATTCCATCATCTCTTCCATCATTCCGATGCTCATTCCAGCCCAGCCCATGTGGCTGGGCAACTTGCTCCCGCTCGCTCCTCGCGTTCGTCAAATCCCATAATATCATGACAACAACATCACCAAACCCGCTCGCTCGCTTGGGGGTATAAAAAAGCCAGTTAGGCTACCATCCCATCCACCGGTCCACACCATCTCCATTCAGCTTCTGATCGCAGCCAAAGTCGTCAGGCTAGGGTTAGTGCAGGCACCGATGCCATGGGACGAGAACCAGAAGGAACCAAATATGTACCCGAATCGAAAGCAGCGGCGAGTTGAAGCGCCTCCAGGGTGGCCACCGAGAGGTGGTAAGCAATGTATGTCGACATGTCGTATAGAGCCCAAAGAACGGGAGGAGGTAGGAGTCAACTCCAACCTAGCGTCTCCAGGATCGACTTGGCCTCGAGGCCACTGAGTCCGGCAAATCCGAGAGACCTGACCTGGCTGCCGCCACGGAGGTTTTGCAGACCCATTGAAATCTTGGGGCTCTGCTCCTCTTCGATGACGAACAGGTATCGCTTGCCCTCTTGGTCGCGGATATTGACGCGGAGAACGTGTAGGCCCTTGGACGCCCACTCTCCAGACTTGTTGCTGTTGTTAGAGTTGCCCGATACTGAAGTTTTCGCAGAAGCAGATAGGCCGCGCTGGCACGTGTCCTGACATCCGCGTCCGAGCTCTGCGAGATAGGCGACAGCTTCCTCACCGATGAAGGTTTTTGTAGCGCCCCTCTCTGCAGCACGGCGAGCGGTGCTGGGCATGTGCTTGTAAAAGGGGTGGTTTGTGGGGACCGAACCGGGGGTATTCGAAGCAGCTGAATTCAACGCGTGCGTGGGGCACCATACCTCAATTTGCTTGATGGTCCAAGCCTTAATATCCCAGTCTCTCTGGGCCTGAGAACGGACGTCGTCGTCGACAAAGATACCCGCACTAGTAATGCGCATGATCAGGCCATCCGTCACGGAACCGCACCCCGAGACGAGCTGCATGGCAGGTGTCTTGGAGAACTGGTTGAGGAAGACATATACGGCCTTGATGATGATCTTTCTGTGGTCGTCCGTGGTATATGGCCCGCGCATTGAGGGAGGTGGCGTTGTTCTTGCCGTGGAGGCTGAAGGGGCCCACGATGATTCGGAGAAATCGGAGACGGACTTCTTACGTGCGGCCGGTTTTTTGGGTTTATCGTAGGGCCGGAAGGAGTAGGCTTCTTCCTCGGTACCTGCCGCTCTTTCCGACGTAGCGGCCGGTTTAGTGGGGGACGGGGAAGCTGGTTTTGCTGTTCCGGGGGATGATGCCGCTTGGGATGCCGCGGGGGGCTTGCCGTTAGGCCACATGCTCGTTTTCTCTCCCATAGAGGAGAAGGCGTAGCTGCTTCCCTTTCGAGCATTTTTGTCCTCTTCATCCTTGCGTTGGCGCTCCCGCTCGATCCGTTCCTTCTCTAGTCGCTCCAGTCTTTCTTTCCGTTCTCGAGCCTCCTTGGCTTCACGCTCCCGAGCTTCCCTGGTTTCACGCTCCCGCCGCTCGGTTTCTACCCGCTGCCGCTCCTCTTCACGCATCCTCAGCAGCTCGGCAGCCCTTTGTTTGGCTTCACGCTCTCGCTCCTCGCGCTCTTTGGCCTCTTTAGCCTCACGCTCCTTGGCTTCGCGCTCCCGGGCTTCACGTTGGGCCTTCTCTCTGAGCTCTCGCTCGACCTTATCCCGCACTTCCTTTTCAAGTCGAGCCCTGTCGCGCGCTTCTTGCTCCTTGCGCTCTTTTTCTTTCGTCTCCTTGCTGCGGGAGTCCTTCTCTCTTTGCTCCCTCTCTCGGGCTTCCCTCTCGCGCAACTCCCGCAGGCGGCGTGCAGCATCTTCCTTCCGCTTGAGCTCCGCCTCGCGAGTCTTTCGCTCCTCTTCCCTGCGGCGGGTCTCCTCCCTGGCCTTCTCCCAGGCGCCCTTTGCGTCCGTCTTGGTCGGACTTGGCCGAGGCGGGGTGGGCTGTGGAGTCTGTCGGGGTTGTGGCTGCGGTTGAGAAGCCTGCCGCGGCTGCGACTGTGGTTGCGGTTTGGGCTGCGGCTTAGGCTGCCCCCACTCGGGCTCCGGCGGAGGCGGAGGTGGCTGTTGGGCTTGTGGTCGGGGTTGCTCTGTTTGGGGCTGATCCTGCCACGACTGGTTC
>Ga0247770_1001802_pt1 | contig 14732 bp, 17 predicted proteins | sample UWRJL136409B6_FD_179943 | JGI IMG/M metagenome (GOLD analysis project Ga0247770, IMG submission 179943) | Plant litter microbial communities from Arlington Agricultural Research Station in Wisconsin, United States - UWRJ-L136-409B-6 | ecosystem: Environmental > Terrestrial > Plant litter >... | reverse complement strand
GTTTCCAGAGAGTGTGTAGATCACGGCCGCGGAAAAGAACACGCTGTCCCGCACATTGACTAGCTCCGCCGTCTTCAAGTTGTCGCTCTCCGGTACCACAGACATCTCGGATCCATCCACGAGCGCTTTACCTTTGGAAGGAGGCACATTAGGGTTGTCTCCGATTCTTTCGTCCAGGTAGCGCAATAGAAACTTGATGATCAACTGTGCTCTCGTGAAAAATCCAAGATAAGCCAGTGTGTGGGCGAGATTCCGGAGGGCGGCAATATCCTCGGCCCCAATCACGACCGGGCCGGTGAGGGAGAACCACTGAGTCGTTCGAAGCTCCGGTAGTTTTAGGTCGTTGAGCTCGTTTGCGGCCTCGCGATATTTCCCCTGTAGAGCAAGTGATTCTGCAAGCCATCTGCCCACCTCGACATGTATTTTCTGCTCGGACTTTCCGAGCGTCTTGCAATCCTCCTTCAACCTTTTCAGACTTTCTTCTGCGTCAGGGTAATACTTGGAGCTCCCGCTCAAGAGCGTGATGATCTCAATCTGCATCTGGATGCGGACACGATCCAGGTCCATCGGCGTCTTCCCGTGATTCTGGGTCGGGAGGAGACTCTGAGCTCTTTTACAGAGAACCGCGGCGCTGCCGAACTGCCCTCGCCCGATGTACGACTTTGCTTGCTTGTAAACCTTCTGAAATTCTTCTCCGTCCCCGGGTCGGAGGACTACAACGGAATCCCGTGCGCTGTTTCTGGATGATTTTGCGTCACTAAACTGTGACGGCGCGGGTGACCTACTTCGGTCGGCTTGGCTACCAATGTCGAGTGATTGGAATACTTGGAAAGTGGGTGTTGGTGGCTCTGTGGGAGGCGGTGTTGGTTCCACGCCGGGCCCCAGAACGGATGACAAACCCCCCTCGGCCTGAGTCGCAGGAGGACGATGCGTTCCATCAGGCTTGAAGTTCTCATGCTGTCTGACAATGCGGTGGAAAAGCTTTGTCAAGGCCGCTTTGGACGGAATGACGCCAGGACGGCGCCATTTTGACAGTATACGGAGTATTAGATTTACTCTAAGATCCCGCAAAGATCCCTACATAGTTGAGCATGAGTATAAAGTTGGCCACAGTGCGGAAACAGAACTTACGGATGACGCTCGGCCTTGAAGGCTGCCTTCCAACGGCCATATCGTTAGCGGTTCGGGGACCCAGTCTACACTGGAGTGGAAACCTTTGATGTTCTGGCGAAGATATTCCCGGTGGCCGGAAAAGTCATCATCGATCTTTTTCAGTAGATCACCAAGATCTCCGAGCTGGCCTCGAGGTGCGTCTTGTACGAAGGCAGCCGAAAACCTGGCCAAATAGTCGACATATGACTCGGGCTCCGCTCCGGAAACCGCAGAGTCCAAAGCGATTAACCCTCGAGTTTTGACGGAGAGCTCAGGCCAAGCAGGCCCGTATGACTTCTGCAAGAGCATGTGTTTGACGAGCCAAGCTCCGAGGCCGTGCGCAACAAAGATCAGAACTGTTGAAGGCGAGTTGCTAATATTGCCGACTTCGTCGTCCGGACTCGTTCTCGTGTCACAGGGGGCAGCTGGATCTGGCAACTCTTGGAGTCTATGGTACACCTTTTTGTAGAGCTTGCGGCTTGCCTTCTCAAACTCGGATTTATCGCTCAGCACATCCTGCGTCCTGAAGCGGAAGACATGGGCAACATTTTGTGTCCCCCGTTGCAACTCGTCGTCCTTCTCGAGCCATGATTCCATGGTGTCGCCATAGTCGTAGTTTTTGTCGGAAACACCACGGCAGCCATGCACGAGCACGAAGAGAATATGGCAAGGAGCTCCTTTGGTCGGATCCGCGAGCAACGGAAAGGTCCCGGTCTTGGGCGCGTGAGTCAGTATCAGAGGAATGATCGAGGGAGCATGCGCACTTACTCTTCGCCGAAGCAAGGGCATTTTACGTGCCAGCATTCGCCGTGTTCTGGCGTTTTACAAGGATGTGACGTTGAACGAGTGACGAAGAACCCGGAACGGGGAGTGCCGCCCTTTTCGAGACGCAGCTTGATGAGCTTTGACCAATAATGAGCGCTCCCATCGTCCTGTTTGAGCTGCGCCCTTTCGTCACCGCCTGGGACGGCAGGTACGTACTGGATGGTCTACCCACCGACCCGATTTTCAGCCGGAGTCAATCGATTTGACTGGGCGTTCTTTTTTCACGACCCCAAACGGCGGACTGGACTCCTGGTGTGGCGCAGTTGCCACCCTCCTGGAAAGTTCCTTCCCCCCTATTGCGGCGTTTCCCGCCCCGCTTGCAAACTGACCTCAGCTTTGGTGGGAAGACTCAGATTCTGTGGAATGTGTGTCTCGCTGTGATTCGGCCTGGCTCTAGCGGTCAGGCCTCCTCGATGCCAAGGAGCAGCGGTACTCCGACCCAACGCGACTCCACAAAGAAAAGTCTTTGTCGGGTGACACCTCAAGCCACGATTTATTGTAACCCTTTGGGAATCGCTCAGGGATGGGCGCAATGGGAAACGAAAATGGAAGTTGAAACTGAGGGGGGGGCACAGAGGTAGGCACGTACTCGGCCTCTCAGGCGGCCTTCTCACACCAACCTGATTCTCAGTGCCGATTTGGAAGAATACTGTGACAGGTTGGAACTTGTCAGCTGGTTCGCCAGGCCGCCACCCTTCCTGCCGCTTTCATGTTCTGATGGGTGCGCCACAATACCACGGCACACACCACTGATAAGATGCGACTGCCTGAGATTGGAGGTTTCGCCCCCCCCCCTCATTCCCGAAGAGATTGGCCCGCGACATATTTCGCATCGTGGCTGCACCTTCCTGCGTCTCCCCAATCACGTCACCGGCACGTTTCCCCGGAGCCTACTTTCCCCACCCAAACACTGCTTTTTTCCAGACAGATCTTGGGGGCGGGCCGCTGCAACAGGCGGGGTTCCCAACCGCAAAGGGGCGAGGCTCTGCATCTCAAGCGCCGTGGCTCGGAATGGCGACCATGTGTTGCATGAAATACGCGATCTGAGCGCCCCCATTTCCCCATCTTCCGCAATGGAGATGATCAGCCGAATTCTCCCGCTGGACGCAGCACAGAGCCTCGCCCGGAGACGCCCCATGGCACTGGGCTGTCCCGTCGCCCACCCACAGTACCTACCGTGACTCAAAACTCACCAATGTCATCGGGCCAAACTCACTTGTCGCAACCCCTCGAGACCGGTCTTCAATCTAGCCGCATCGTGACGTCGGCAACTGGACTGACGCGCATCATTGTTCTGCACTCTGGGATAATGCACAACAGCCGGCGGGAGACACACCATGCAGCACCTCTACGATACCCACGGGCCTGCTGTCGAGCCCGTCTTTCTCGTCATTCGAGGAGACCAGTACGGGTCGTCGGATTGCACCTTCGACAAATTCCACAAGTTCCCAACGACGATTGGCTGGACACTCAACGATAAGTATAAGCTGGAACTTCACAAGAGTGTCTCAGATCCATCGTTCGCGGAATCAGGACTTCACGAACTCGGGCCTTTCCTGCAAGCCTGGTTATGGTTCGGTCTAATCTACACCGTGGTCCAGGATGACAAGGGGCCGTTGTTGAGATACGACGAACTCGTGAAGGCCCGGGGAAAGCAAGTCACCACTGAGAAGCTCAATGGCCAGCTTCAGCGATGGCGGGAGTCCGTTCACAAGCAGGCTGAAACTCACCCTGATCTTGCAAGGATCCGCATAATACGCATCGAACTCGTCCTCCAGGTGGCCCGAAGAGTAATTCTCAAAAACTGCGGCAAAGAGACTCTTGTCGATGACATTCTCGCACTGTCGCTGATGGTGCTTGGGGAGACATTGACGTCAACAAAAGCCAGCATAATGGAGACGGAGGACCTGGATATCCCGGGGTGGCATGGCGAGGACGCTGACGAGGGATGGGGACCGTCACGCGCCGTCCACGAAAAGATGGAGAAGGAAGGCTGGTGCCCACGCACGCTGCACATCCTTCGGGGTCAGCTCAAAGGACATGCAACACTCATGTACTGCGCTTACCTGGCGTATCGGGAGTCAGGCCAAATGGCCGAGCACAATACGAAAAGATGCACCAAGGACGAGTGTAAGGTCAAGTCGGAGCTGATGGGGACGAACGAGTACAAAACGAAACACCTCTCGCGGCCGCCACACAACCACCACGAATGCAACATGCAGGGCCCCGACATGGCCAAGATCGTTGATATTCTGGCCAACTCTGAAGAAACCGGAGAGATTCCGCTATTGACCCTCACTATGCCCGAGGGCGAGTCAGGGGCTATAGAGATAAGGGTGAAGAATTGCAACCCCAAAGACCGTAACGCCCCGATCTACGCCACGATTTCTCACGTTTGGGCCGACGGATGGGGTAACGAAAAGCTGAACAAGCTCAACGTATGCCAACTGCGCTTCATTTTCACAATGCTCCAGAATGCTACCAAGCTCTCCAGTCGGCTCGACGACCACGGGAACCTTTTGAAGACAACGATTCCATTTTGGATGGACACGCTCGTTATCCCAGTCAAAAGTGATGACGTGACGACCGGTATCAGGCTACATCAGAGGTTGTCAAGAGAAAACCCGCAAGAAGTGCTGTCAAGGCTGAAGAAAGAGGCCATCAGTCAGATACACAGCGTCTTCACGGCATCTGAGTTCACTATTGTCATCGATAATGACTTATCTGCCATGTATGCGAATGACGATAGGCCCTGCGAAAGCGCGATGCGGATTCTGGCCAGTGGGTGGATGAAAAGACTTTGGACCCTACAAGAAGCTTTTCTAAGTCAGAGGTTGTATGTTGCCTTTGGCGACCACGGAGGAACCCATCAGCCTGTCGAGGATTTTGACATTCTCATCGATGAAAGCCTAAAGGGGGATAATGGTGTCGTTTCGTCTACACGGCGTCATCTCTCCGAAAGTCTCATGAACGCCGACCGCTCCCATCGGATCAACCAACAGAGGGATCCCATGGCAATCCAACAGCCTATGGATCGACTACTTACCGGGTACTCACTCATTGCAAATGCATGGAAGGCGGCACGCTGGAGGGTATGTGGTCCCTTGTTGGGGATAACCAACGTTCTAACTCGTTTTCTCTAGACAACCATTAACCCCGCTCACGAAACCTTGGCACTGGCAACCTTGCTAAACTTGCAGTATCAGGGTACTTCAATTGCCGAGGCTGGGCTGCGGAAGCCCCAGAAGAATAGTAAGCCGTCTGATCTGGACGACCTGGTGTGTGATTTCTGGACTTTATTCGACAGATCATATCCCGGATCAATCCCAGCCGGGTTGATTTTCTTACCCGGCAGCAAGGTGCAGAAGCGCGGATACGGATGGGCGCCTCGGACATTCCTTTCTGTTTTTGAGACTGACCACCCGGATCCCCTCGCCCCCGTCAAGAAGTCGGGCTACACGGGAACCTTCATCGATAACAAATGGGGCCTCCATGTTCAATATCCGGGATTCATCCTCCACTGTCAGCACGGCAGCATCAGGAACAGTATCCTTTTGACCGACCCCCTGCAGTCCTTTGTGTTCCCTGGGAGCGGAAGCTTGCTCGAATGGTACGAAGTCAGTGCTGCCGATGACAAACCTAGCACGGATGAAACACAAAGCATTCTCGACCGCCGGACCCAGCTCGCCATCATTCTAACTCGGCCCGACCCAAAGGAGATGCCCCACGAGATTGGGCTGCTCGTCGAGATCTACGACAAAACCACCCCCGGAATACCGCAAGTCCAACAAGCGGCACATCACCTGGCACCTGTCGCCTCATCACAGAATACATCACAAATCTCAGCGCACCAGTCACCTTCACGCCCCGATACCAGGAGAGTAGCCTATTGCTGCCAGATTATCCGCCGTGTTCGCATAAAGAGAGACGCGTCGAAGACATTATGGAATGCAAGCAAGGAGAATGCAGATGGGAACGGTGGCCCTCCCTTACTCGAACTGATGCCGCGGATGCTAAGGCCGGGGGGGCAAGAAAAGCCAAGCGACGAGCTGTGCATTGGTCAGGCACTTGACACAGATCAAGAGTGGTACGTCGACGGCTTTCAACGGGAGCGCGAGGAGCACATAGAACCGGCTCGCAAGGCACTAAAGGTGCCGAAATCTTCCGCTGCTGCAAAGTTTTTTCGAGGGCTGATGTCACTGGGTGGATCGTCCAAGGAAGTTGCTCGACCGGAACCGCTGCCCCCTCCTGTCACGACGGACCCGCCGCCGGACCACGGAACAGGTGACCAAATGCCGTCAATACAAAGGAAACAGACGTTTTCTTCGATAGTATCAGACGCTCTTTTGTTTGGTACACCAGACCCAAATCTCAGACCCCCTCGTGTCAACACCAACAATGTCAGGCCACACCCGTAGATTATGGGAAAGAACGACCGGGGCTACTTGCATCGATGGAATAATCTGAATAATACCTAGTCACTAATAATATTCATCAATAACATTAGCACATAGACTTGTTCCCACTGTCCTCGCGTCTCGCACCCCACCCCACAACCCATAGGTAGGTATTGTCCCAACCTAAGACCAATCAGGGGATTCCCTCTCACTAAATGGATTCCTGAGGGCTTCACGTGGGAAGTTCATTGACGCATTGTCTGGAATGGGGGGGACAGACGGCTGGAACTTCCTCCCTCCCGGCCTCGCCAGAGCTCTGCGGGCGGGTACCAGTAGGTGCGATGAGCCAACCCCATCCACAGGCGGAACCGTGAAGGCTACCGACGGGTGTTGGGGATCCCGCAACTCCCCAATGGCCACTACACCATCCTGGAGGGTCCCCACACTGACTTTTTCAGTGGTTGCAAAGCCCTCCTCTCTCGCTTCTGGCGGGCCGCGGCGTGAGCGTTCTTCCCCCATGGCGTTGAGCTCGTACGCCATTTGCCGACTCCGGGGGGGTCCCCGAATATGCTGCTGCTTGCTCCTCTCGTCGTCATACGGATCACGATCACCGTTCCACCATGCCTCTTCGTCCGGGAGCATTTTGCCCGGGAAGAACTCCCGCACTAGCGCAAGCCCACATCCATGTTGCGCCTCGAGGTCCATCAGCCCATCCATGACCTTCTTCGTCAAAATGACATCTTTCCTCTCCAAGACGAGGCCACGGTCCTCCGGCCTCCGCTCCCAGGCGGCTACCATTCCGTTCTGAAACATCCCTAGCGCCCCGATAGCCACAAGAAACCACGTGTTCGATTTCAGCGCCGCCACAGTAATAAGCAACAACAGCCAAAGCACCGACTGCGTCACACAAACCACAAACGTGGAAACAAACCCAACCGGCACCCCATTGACATAGTCCCTCGACCTCCACACAAACGACCCCTCCCTCATCCTCGCCCTCTCCCCTTCGCCCGTGCGCATCCGCAAGAACCCCAACCCCCCTCTCCTCTTCTCAGCCAGCAACTTCTCCCACGGCCCACCATTCCTCGGCGTGTCCGTCGTCGCCCACTCCTCCAAATCCAAGCCGTTCCCCATCCCCTTGATAACCATGATATCCCTCGCCCCATTCCCCGACGTCAACGCAAACACCCCTTCGGACCGCTGCCGATTCGGCAGCTTCTCCACCCGCCACTGCTCCAACGACCCAAACCACAGCGCCAGCGCCGTGCCCCCCGCCGTAATCAGCATGATTCCCCAATCCCGATACAGCCCGATCGGAACCGCCGCAATCCCCAGCTGCACGGCCATAACTCCCACTCCAAACACATGCATCCACCCGTACGGAAACGTATTCCGCTTCCGTTTGCTCGCTACGGCCTCGAACACGGTGATCCGCACCCCGTTCCCGCTCAGCCGGAACTCCCTCCCCAGCCGCCGCTCATGGTCGCGCAGTATCCTTCCCACAACCCAGTGGCGATTCTCTCGCACATATCCCGTGACAAGGTTGAACACCTTGACGGGATGGTCTGGCGCAGGGAGGAGGCGGCCGTCGCCGAGGATGGACATTAGGGAGGTGTATGCGAAGGCGACCCAGCCGAAGGAGAAGCACACGGGCGCGTAGAGGGTTCCGGTGCATTGGGCGAGGGCTTTTTGGACGACGTCGGCGCCGATGATCATGAGGACGGTGGTTACGTCAGAGGGGTTGGAGAATTGGGAGGAGAGTTCGAGGAGGGTGGTGGGTTCGGGGGAGGCCATTGTAGGTGGTTAGAAAGGGGGAAGTGAGCGATGAGTTGGAATGATATGTTGAAGGATTGGATTGAGGCTTTTGTGGCCTTATCGCGGAAGTGCCGCGGTTATCATATGATTGTTGTTCATGGGAGAACGAACTGGGAGTTGAGTCGCGACTGGAAAGGGGCCTCGAAACGCGGGGTAGACCGGACGCGCTTGAAAGCAGCCTCACAATGCGCCAGGCTCATTTCGTCGAAAAGGTGTGGTTACACAAAGCTGGTGCCCGATCAAAGCCACCAAGCAGCCGCACTTTGCGCTGGCCCTCTTGGACCGCGACACTTGGCTGTGGCTTGTTTTGGGCGCGTTTTCCGCAGAATCTTTGTTTCTAGGGCGCTTGTGCTCCTTTGCAGGGCTGGGGGTGTGGGAATTGATGGGGCAAACAACATGGGCTGAAGCTAACGTGGACGAGGGAGTTGATTGGTGTTTGCCTGCACGCAACAAACATATTGTCTTTGTAGTGACTAGGCACCCATCCTCGACGCCTTAGTTGGGCAGCTCTTCTGAAATTGACTCCATACTACATGTCTTCTGTTTTTTTTTTTACTTTTTGCAGGCACCTTTGAGCCCTAAAACGCCAGACTGTGCGTATCACGGCCGTATGTGTGCCTTGCACGTTCTTTGATGAAACACAATGCCAATAATGCTAAACATGGAATAAGGACCGTAGCCACCCCCACTGAAGGGCACCGCTCTCCCCCTACTACCTGGAAACAACACCCCCTAACACCCATCAGGCTCACCGCAAACATCAGCCGCGTATTTGAGGTGGCATCCCTCTAGGGACCTAGAGAGATTTATACAAATAACAAAGTCTTCCCATTCAAGTTTCCTTCCATAACAGGTACAACGCCGGTGGCCAGCACTATTAGCGTGAGTAATTCCGGATTGAGATAAACGTAGTCGACCGGAGGGTTCTCCCCAGCTGCTCAGCCAGTAACCAAATAAATCAGGGCCTTATTTCAATGCTGTCTACGCCCGTATTTTCAAATTGGCAAGGCCTTCTCCTCCCTTTCGCCACAGCTGTAAGAAACCAGGCCGTGCTTGTGACCGATCTTATAGGTATCCACGAGACCGACAATTATAGCCCCTGTGTACGGCAGGATATCAGCCTTTGACAGCGAGCTCTCTGAGAATGGTTTAACATATCCAATTCCAGTACCACTATGACCCTTTCCTTGGGTACTCTGACAACCACCCCATCAAAGGTGAAGACAGGGGCTCTGTGTCGTGGTCAAAAAGGACTTCGAAGAACAACGGCCAATCTTCGGACCTTTGCTAGAAGTTAGGTTGGTACCCAGCTGGAATAGATCCCCAGTGCTGGCAAAATCTGCTTCAAGCCCAGAAACACAAGTCTGGCCAGAAGCATATGGCAAGGCTCTGGCATCCCCGCCCCGCAAGGGACTCAGAGCCTTCCTAAATTCCTAAAAGGGAGGTGTGCAGAATAAGTGGCGTGAGAAATGGTGATGCGTGAATGCTGGAATACGCCCTGCTGAGTCACTGTATACGCGCTTCGGGTGCCGCGGAAGAAGCACTGTGGGCGGTTCGGCTTCTTTACCGAAACCTCAGCCGAATAGCCGAGTCAGTCACTTCACAATATCTTAGCGCATGTCCGCATGATGTCCAAAAGGGAAAGAAAACAACCTTCGTAGCCATGGGCGGGCAGTATTTTACGCGTGAGCATCGCGTATATACCTCAGTATTAGGCATCGCGAATGCTGTGAAATCTCAAATCATTGCAGCCTCAAGTTTTTGTCCTTGGGATTGGTTCAAGAAGAGAGAAGACTTGGCGTATAAATAACGCCAGCAAAAGGCCCTTCCATTTACATGTAACTCAATAGCAATCACTTGAATCTCTACACCCATTTTGACTTGTAATTCCCCTTATAACAAAGTTGAAGCCACATAGCCCTCCAAAATGCATCGCCTTCTCCCCGCCTTCGTGCTTCTTGCGTCCTCGCCCCATTCGGCCCCCAGCAAAGCACTGACAGCAAACAAGGTGTGCACCGAGCACTCCCTCAATTACAGGGTCACGGCGGAAAACTGGAAGTAGAACCTCCCTCCCCTCCATGACAACAGCGACATTGCCGAGTTCCTCTTCACGGCCGCCCGCCGTGACGCCGCTATCCTCACCGGTATCGCCTACAACGCCTCGGGCCAATCCCGCGCCCTCTCGCAGCCACTGCGCATGGCCTCCCTCTCCAACCCCTCCAGGTTCAGCCACCTCGACGGCCCCTGCAACGTCTGGGTCGACCAGACCTCCTTCGTAGAAGCTTTCTTCAAATCCCATCCTACGACCCCGCCATCGTGGCCTGGGCTGAGACCAACAAGGCCCCTACAGGCCTCATGGAGAGTCTCACCGTGCAGATCGGGAGGACGCCAATCTACGCGCTAGGGTTTGAGGGGCCGGTGATGCTGCTGAGCGGGGAGTATGATTTGCTGGCGTGTGGCGGGAATTGTGGCGGGGGGTTTTTGGAGGCGGGGCTGGAGGAGATGTTTCCTGCGGCGAAGGAGAGGGTGACGGTTGTGCATGCCGGTGCCGGGCATGCGGTGAATTTTTGTTTGAATGCGACGGGGGCGTATGAGGTGGTACTGGGGGTTTTTGGGGCGGAATAGGTTGTGAGATGGAGGAGGGAGGGGGAAGGGGGAAGGTGGCTCATGTGGAACTGGAGAAGGTGTCGTTTGAGGAGGGTCCCGTGCATGTTGAGGCTGGTTTGACTGTCGAAACTGACGAGAGGTAGCTGTTTTGTTGATTTGATGTTGCGGTTATCAATCCGGCTGAGCCCTTCGAGTTGAAGAATCTCGGATTCACTTCGGCGTAAAATATGAACGTTGGGATTACGAAACCGGAGCCGGCTGCTGTTGATCTGAAGTATAAGTGGAAAGGCTGGCGATGAGGGCTCTTGGACAGAATTTGGTGTTCTCGGCAGACACAAAGAAACCGACCATGATTTTTGAACTGGACGTCTGCTCTCTTGTTGGAAAGTCGGGCCCCTTTGTCACACGAATCCAATCCCTAAATAGCCTCCATACCAGCGGTCGGTCCGATCGCTGGTATTCTATCGAATTACCGCGTGGTCCGTTCCAGGCCACAACAACGGAGGAATGGACCTACCCCATTGTACGCAGTATTTAGCGGTTGGAAGCCCTTGGCTTCCAACGATTGAAGCAATCAACACACTCGTTTTTTCATGACAGAGCCTTCGATCCACAGCGTGCAACACCCTTCTCCCATCTTTGTAAAACCGAACAATGGCCGTTCAAAATGCCCTACAAAGTCCAATGTCACAGCAAGCCATCATCCCATGGCTTGGCATCCGGTGCGTTCGCTCATTAAAACGGATATCGTTTGTAAATCTCATTGGCGCTTGCTGCAGATTCTGGGCCGCTGCTAGTAGCCGAGGACGAACCAGGGTGCCCAGTGTCAACACGCAGCTACCGTGGAATGGGGGACGTCAAAGCAGCTGCCGTCTGCCCTGGAACCAGGTGTGGTGGAGACACCGCCTTAATGCTCGTGAGTCTGGTTCTCGCCGTGTCTGCCCAAGCCTTCGTCGTGGTTCCCGTCCCCCAAAGCGGCGTCCTCGAGACTGTCGTGTCCAGCCCGCCCCTCCTCCCCCTTGTCACCCTCAACTGCCGGACCAATCTCGCCCCGTTCAACTAGACGCCACCCAACAGGCGTATCTTCAAGACAGACATAGATCCGCCGAGCCTTCTTCATCTTGTCTCTTGAAGTGCTGAACTCTTCGCGGACATGTGTTTTCTCATCCTTCCCTTGCTCGCGATACAGTCCTTTTCCGAGCCAGAATCGCTGCCGTCCCCAGCGGTGCCGAAGTTGTCCATCGAGTACACAAGAAGGAGGTACTATTCAAACATATTGACCTGATAGATGCAGTCGGGTCGGATATCCGTCTCGTTGTGCAAGTTGCCTGCTTTTCCGCCTGTACGCTGGAATCTGTCATACGCGTGTTGCGCATAATCAGAAAGATTGTAGGGCATCCAAGGATTCTCGGGGTTGATCTGATACCCACCGGCCCGGAGACTGTCCTTTTCCACATCGGTATGGTGCTGCAGAGGGATGGACTTTCGCTGGACGGGCTTTCGGGACAACTCCACGAAGAGCTCTCACCGAGGAGCGTTTCGCTCAAGACACCATTCCGCACCGCAGACTTGAACGTCCTGACGCAAGGAAAGATGGTGTGTTCCCCTGCCCCGTAACCTGCACACCCCAACATTTCAGGGGAATAGCACCGGGCGAGAAGTTGGTCATTCGACAAGGCCACAGACTGGTTCTCGAATAACTCCAGCAGGAATTGGAACTTCATGCTATTTTTGTGCAAACTCAGTTGGGGGTCGAGGTCCTGACTCTCCCCCGAGAGCCAGCCAAGTCGAGAACCGCCAATACTTCCAGAGATAGCCATCTGAAAGTCCCTCCCACCTGTTGCGGTGAGACCTGACGGAATTCGAAACAGGGTTATTTGGTCAAGAGTTTCGTTTCCGTTCACTGGCCTGTTGGCAAATGAAGCCCTTTTTGTGTCGCTTCGCGTTATCGTGACTTGGTCGGTGATGTCAAGGCAGTAGGAGCAAAGCCCAGTCGAGTGATATTGTGCCTGAAATTCGCAGTTTCCGCTTGGGCGGTCAAATGAGACCGCGAGTGGTCGGTTACCGTACAACCCCTGGTATATGGCTCCGCTCAGCGCTGTCTTGATGAATATTGGATGCGACTCTGAGTGGTAGAAGCTCCGAGGGATGTGAGTTGTGAAAATCTAGACTGGGAGGGAAGGATCAGGAACGGTACACGAATAGAATCAGATGATCTGCTGTCTGCTGGCTTGGTCAGAGAAGTTCTGATCTTGGAAGCGCCGAACTATTCACCCCAAAGGGTCCAAAACGGTTGCCAGGATCATGACCGACGCCCCGAGCAACGGAATGGATAGCCCAAAACCCCTACTCCAAAGTAGAGACATCGCTCCCTGGAATTCATGAGAGGCGTAATCTAGCATGCCGAGCTCATCAAGGGGACGTGCTTGGCTAGCACTGAACTACGTCTACTTGAGCTGTCCCAGACCGTTCGACATGATCAGAAGTATGCATGCCTTCATAACAAAAATGTAGATGGCCACCAGCGTGTTGAGCGAGATTTTGTATGGAAATCTAGGAAGCGGTTCCCCCTCGGACACACACATGGTGATGACCGTGGCAGCGAGCGTTACGAAGATGAGGACGCAACACCCGATCTCTGACCACCAAATACTGAGAATGAATCGAACCTGTCTCGTAACATTTGTTGAAGCTTGTCGCGCATTCGAGGGTTGCCCGTCAGATCCGGATCGTGCCTTCACAACAGTCGCTTCGTCCGACACACCCATGGGGTTCTGTGAGAGCTCGTTCTGATCTCGGCTGTCAACCAACTGGTAGGCGTCAGGATCCAACGTTGGCGTCGAAAGACTCAACCGGGGGATCATAGCAGACGGCGGCCACGAAAGAGAACTCAGGTGCAAGCAGAGGTCTAGCTGACAAGAAAATGGCGGAGAGCGTCTCGGGGCTCGAATGGTAGGATCTAGCTTGGAGCTCGACACCTTTTGCGCGACTCGCTGGGGACGGGTTGCTGATGCAGACGGTAGTTAGCACTGTCCCACCAGAAAGCTCCTTTACCTGAGGCGCTGCGCTGCGTGTAGCCGGCCGTGTGCGACGTCATCCTTGGCTGTACTCGTCTCCCGTACTCGTCTCTCTGAAAAGCGTCTCCGAGACGCATCCAAACCATCTGCGCATCGCCGTCATCCCAGGTCAGCGCACGCTACTCGAAAACTCAAGAGGGATTATGCATCTGCTTGCCGTGCACCCAGGGGCTTCAACCGCGGCCGAACTTTGGGTGCCTAATCGATTTCCTGCATCGGACGGTTCCGACAGGTTGGCGAAAATGGGCCCGATTGCCGAACAAAGACGCTGCGCGCAGGAAGTCACAATCGGTGATCGGTGATTGTTATCGAAGAAACGTGGAGCACCAGGACCGCAAAGGTTGTGGGGCGCCATCCCGCCAAGCACCGCCCCAGCGACTTGCCGTCGTGCTGCTTGGACGATTTTGACGGAGCGTGGTGGCTGGGTGACAACATTCGGAGGGCGAGGATGTCTGCGCTGTAGGTGCTGCCCGGGTTGGGCTTCCAGAATCGCGGCCTGCTTCCCTGCATCGCATTCCAATTGGTTGGTGCAACGTCATGCACTCGTGGTGTCACAGTTAACTGCGATGGCACTGCACAAATTTTACGGCAGCGAGCCTCAAGACTTGAGTTATTTTAGTCAGTCACTCTACTGTAGTTGCGCAGTTTGTCATTCATGCCTTCGGTTCCCAACCATAGGTAGGTACCCATCCAGACAAAAAACCTAACGCCTCTGAGTCCTGACAAAACAAATGTCAGAATCTAGCACTCATGGCCAATTGTGGTGATTGTTGTGTATTGTTGTTGTTCTGTGGAAGAGAATCTCTGGCCTGCAGGGTCCCCTATTGCCAAGCCGGCTACATCCGCGAATGGCTCCAAT
>Ga0247770_1001799_pt1 | contig 14768 bp, 19 predicted proteins | sample UWRJL136409B6_FD_179943 | JGI IMG/M metagenome (GOLD analysis project Ga0247770, IMG submission 179943) | Plant litter microbial communities from Arlington Agricultural Research Station in Wisconsin, United States - UWRJ-L136-409B-6 | ecosystem: Environmental > Terrestrial > Plant litter >... | reverse complement strand
CAAAAAAAAAAAAAGTCGTGCAACAAGAGAGGGAGGTCAAGCGAGAAGACGGCGAAGCAGGCGAAGGGAACGTACGTGTGCGCGGGCGGATGCTGATCTTTTCCCCCTTTCATGATCGCTTGCAACCCGGCGCAGCGGGTTCTTCAGCGCGTCTTCTGCTTCTGTGGGAGCGTGGCTTGGTTTCCACAGTTGCTGACATGATGACTGGCCCGGTTGGCCAATTTCAAGCCCCGTAGGAGAAAGAAGCAAAGGGAGACAGCGACCCTGGCCCGCGATCCTGGTCTCCATGGTGGTGACATTTGGGGGCGTTCCCAGCCCGCCGTTGAATCATGTTTCGGGAAACGATCGTCGGTCTGTTCCTCGTCGGTTCCTGGCGCGATGCCCGAAGCGGGATTAGCGCGTCCTTCGGACTTCGAGGTCCCCTGCTGTGGTCCCGCGGCGTCCCTGGCGCATCCCTTGGAAGTTCGGTCAAAGCGCTGACCCCGCGGAGCAGCCTGCCATCGATGCGGTGTGCACTGGGCAGTTTCTGCCCACTTCTGCCCACTTTTCCCGTCTTCAAGCTGTCAACAGAGAGCGCCGGCCCGCGAGGTCACACCTGTTCGTCCCCTTTTGTCTCCCGTGTGGCGGTCACTGGCGTCCTGTCCGCTGTTTCAAAGTTGGCATGGTCAGCGGTGCTAAATTTCTGCTGCAGGCATCCCCCAAAGCCCCCACGAGCTAGTGCGCTGACGGAAAAAAACGCATTGATGATGGCATTTGCTGACGACCGCAATCCATTTTTTGCATCGCGATTACAGAACAGGAGGCTTGCATGGTTGTCGAGCAGTCAGAAACGAGGTGTGAAGGAGGAACCTGGGCTGTCGATCATGAGTATTTCAGGGTGGAAGGGCCAGGGCAGGCGAGATACCCACGATGCGGGCTGGGTAGGGAGTGGAGTCTGGCGCAACAATGTCCTTCTCCGATCTCTTCTGCCAGCGGCTATCTTGCTGCCCTATCGTTTTGGGGAGAGATTGTCCTTATCACATCTGCATCTGCATGGCGATTGAAGATCCCCACCAGCCCAGAGAGTTGCTGGCAGCTGCTCGACTGCGCACACGTGCGCGGGGATTTCCCATCACGGCTGTTTCTCGCGGGTTCGCTCATGAACGTACAAGGACTGAGTCGCTCGTGTCTGGCGTGCGCCGTGGAGTTTGCCTGTTTGGATGATGCCACTGCGTTGCCTGAGGGGCAGGGGTGAAGTTTGGGTCGGCCGTTCTTCTGGCCGAGCTGGGAGGCAGGAGAGGGGAAGGAGGCATGGATGATTTTGCTCACGCGTCTTGGCACCTGCAGCTTGTTCAAGGTGAAGACACACCGCTGACCATACACGTGACACGTCTCACGACTCGATGGCTCACGACTCATCAGACTCATCACGTGCTTGCTTATTATGCCTGTGTTGGTCCGAGTTGGCAATCTACCTATAAGCATCCGGCTGACTGCAAGTCCGTATCGCTCTATCAGCCTCTTGCGCTCGGCTTCTTCCCAATTGACGACGAAGTTGCTGTCTTGAACATGGCGCTGATGGAGGGGTCTCTCGTCTCGCCGAATGCGCCAGCAAGAGCGTCCAAAAACAGCGACTTGGTCGGCTCTTCGTACCCAAACCTCACAAGCTCATCTCCCGTTAGATACCACAGCATGGTCAACCCCGGCAGCTGGTCGTCGCGCGGCTCATACTTGAATCGCGTCGCCTCGGCGAAGCCATGCTTTGAAAAGTGATCCGCCAGGTTCGACTCCATCAGCCATCTAAATAGGACGAGACCGTCAGCATCGGATAAACCATCGATCGAGAGCGTTTCGACCACCACGTACTCTGCAAACACCTTGCTCGCGGCGCCGAGAGCCCATTCGCATCGCGGCGCGGGCGCCAGCTTCGTCATGCCGACATGGTTGTTCGTGTCTCGGGCCCATTCATCCCACTGGAGCCAACCGCCGGGCTCTGGTTTGGTCAGCAACTGCACCAGGGTTCAAGAATCGGTGGGACAGTACTCAGCAAGGCCATGGCATGCTCGATGGCTGCTGCCGGGTCATCATGAAGGGGCCGAACAACGGCAAACTGGGCAATATGGACAATATCAAATGCGCCTTGGAGCTCTTCCGGCGGGGTTACCAACGCATCGGCAATGCTCAGCTTCATGTTGTTAGGAAGTATGTGGCCCGGAGGATATTGCTCGTTGCTGATATCGAAGCCATGGACATTGAACCTGAAGTCAGGCATGCCGGCACTCCTCGCCACATCGAAAGCCCAGGCACTGGAAGAAGGTCAGAACCACCTGGTGTTACCTCTGACAAGAAAGGAAGGCTAGACTCACGCGTTTCCCGTACCAATATCGGCAACTTTGAGCTCAACCACGCCATCATCACCGGCGCCGACAGAGGCTCGCAAATCAGCCAGGATGCGTGGGTTGATGACGCTTCCGGTCACATCTTTGAACAGATAGTGCTGGAAGAAAAGTCTACAATGTGACAAAGGGGGTATTAGCGAGTGTCAACTGCCATTGCCACGTCCCGAAGGCATATGGTACTTGCCTGCCGGAGGCTGTGTACCCCGTACGATCAAGCGCGTACGCCGTTTCGGTCTTATGTAAGACCTCAGGGACGGCCTGGGGCTCCCGAGAAAGAGCCTGGTTGCTCTCCGCTGTGGCGGCCATTGTGGTGATAGGATCAGAATTGGGTATTCGTACAGGACTTTGGTTTCATGCGCGATTTATGGTGGCAACCTTTTTCTTCCCCTTCCAAACAAACTGGCCCCGAAATGCCCCTGGCTATATACTCGCAACTGTACCTGCACCTGATCCCACCGGCGTATTTGCCGAAAGGAGAAGCATCTGTGCCACTTGCGCACTGAGCCTTCGTCACGCACATGCAGCGGTGCTGGAACTCGCTCGAGTCAGAGCTTGGCTGACCCAAGCGTGGCACAACGTTGTTTTCTCAGACACCCATCTGCTCGCCGGCTGAAGAAACTGGACTAACACCCGACACCAGTAGTTGGGCATAGGTTGTATGCGTCGCTAGCACTTTTGCACGCGTGATGGAAGCGAAGGATTGTTTGCATCATGTACGAGCGCATGGGGCGCCTACCAGTAGTTTTTGACTGGCTAGGACTGCCTTGGCTGGCGGCAGAAACTCGCGATTTTCGCTAGAGTTGCATTTTGCCGCGGCACTCAAGATAAGGGTAATGGAGGCCTAAAGGTACCTTAGCAAACCCATCGGGCCGAGAACACCGCGGTTCGGATCGCTAAACCACGTCACACTGGTCGACTCGGACTTCATATGAAGGGTCCAAAACCCTCAGCCGAGTTGGACGCTGCCGATATGGAGCTATTGGACCCCAGTCCCCGAATCCCGGGCCTTTTCGAACCATAACTGGATAACACCCCGTCTCGGCGCCGAACCGTATGCTTCCAAGTATCTCAAAGCGTTTCATTGCGGCTTTTCCTTCCTAGCTTCAAGTCAAATTCCAAGCACAGGGGATCCCATCCTTCGACGCCGTGCGCCGGTAGTGATATGCTCGCATCTTTGTCAATGGGCCCAAGGCGCGTCAAGAATACCGTACAGAACGCGACATCCGAGGCAGAGTCCTCATGAGCATCCCGTGCCTGGTTTTTGCACTACTGGGGGCGACGAGATGTTGCATATAGAGCTGTTTGCCCCCCGCAGAGACTACTTCTTACGCGACTCCCGAGTGCTACACAAAGCTACTGAGGGCTTCCAGGACTTTTCACACTTGTGTTTCTGTACTTTTTCTCCTCAGGCCTCGTTGTCCCTTGCCAGCTCCTACATCCCGGGGAGGGAGAAAGCAGTCAGCATGGGCAACTATACTCAGACCCAGGCGGACCATGTCGTGGTGCAACAAGTTGCATCGGCCTACGCTGCCATCAAGATCACCGAACTTGGCATCCAACACGTGATCGTGGTCCTGCTGGTCATCTTCCTCACCAACTATGCTAAGGCCATGTGGAAGAAACGCAACTTCCTTCGCTTCTCGGAAGCATCCAAATGCTCTCCGGTCACTCATGCCCCCAACCCCTTTCCCATGCCATGGAGTCTGAACCGTAAGTACGAGATTTACAAGGCATCTCTCCGCGGCGACCTCTTCGACAACCATTTCCGCCGCCAGCACGCAAAATACGGCAATACGCACGCCATCATCTCGCCCCTGTTTGGAAGACAGAAGGGCATCAACACGATTGAGCCAGAGAACTTCAAGGCCGTTCTGGCGACCAAGTTCGACGACTATAAACGCTCCAAGTACCGGCTGATGTCGGCCCAGCCAATGCTCCTCCCCGGCATCCTGACGCTTGACGGCCATGTCTGGTCTCACTGGCGCAGCGTGATCCGTACGCAATTCACTCGCAAGAACTTCGACGCCAACGTCGCTGCCAGTGAACGCCACATGCAGCTGGCCTTCATGGCATTCGGCACTTCCAACGCCGAGGGCTGGTCAGAGGATTTCAACCTCATGGTATGCTCTGCACTTTCTCACCCCTTCCATTCCATATTAATTATCTGTGCAGGACCATGTCTACCGACTCTCCATGGACACGGTAACAATGTTTCTGTTTGGTCACTCCGCCGAAACCCAAACAGCGAAGCTCATCCGCCTCGGTCTTCTCCCCCCTTCCGCCTCAACCGTCTCCTCGGACCTGGACAACTTCGCCGAGACTTTCATGATCGCCTCCTACTACGTCGGCCACCGTATCAAGCTCTCCAACATGTACTGGCTCCTCGACAGCATCGAGTTCCGCCGCTCTTGTCGCGAGCTGCGGCGCATGGTCGATGCATACGTAACCTCCGTCCGTACCCGCTGCAAAGAAGCCCGTGGCGGCGCGGACGTCGCAGGGGGTGAATGGAAACCCACCAACGTCATCGAGGAGATGGAGGCCCGCGGAACAGCACAAAGGGACATGGTCGACCAGGCTACCCACCTGCTTGTCGCAGGGATGGATACCTCCTCTGCTTCGTTGGGATGGATATTCGCCATGCTGGCCGCTCACCCAGAGAAGTATGGCAAGTTGAGGGCAGAGGTGGTAGCTAAGTTCGGGACCGAGGAACACAGGTTGGAGGAATTCAACCTCGAGACACTGAAGAGTTGTATGTATCTACAGTATTGCTTCCAGGAGGTGCTGAGGTTGTTTCCGGCGGGGCCGATCAATGTGAGAGTTGCGGTGCGGGATACGGTGTTGCCTGTTGGGGGCGGGCCGGATGGGAAGGACCCCGTTGCGGTGAAGAAGGGGGCTAGGGTGCAGATGGGGACGTACTTGGCGTAAGTTTTCTTCTTTGGTGTTTGGTGGCTGGTAAAAGAAAAAGGTGAAACTAATTTATTCGTGGAACAGACACCGCCGGAAAGATATCTGGGGCGAGGACGCGGATGAGTTCCGCCCGGAGCGGTGGGCGGAACGGAGACGGGGATGGGAATTCGTCCCCTTTTCGGGCGGGCCACAGATCTGTCTCGGTCAGGGGTACAGCATGACGCAGGTTTCCTTCTTCATTGCGCGGATTGTCATGCGATATGACAAGATTGAACCTGTCGAGGGGAGCAACAACTTCAAGAGGGGATGGATGTCTGTCCTGACGCCCGCTGAGGGGGTGCACGTGAGGCTGCATTTGGCGCCAGAGAGTAAGCCGCTAGAGATCTAGCAAGGAGTGTGGATTTATCGAGTCTTATTCTCGGTTTCCTCTCAAAAAACGACAGGTACTACCTGAAAGTGGGGCCAGTCTGAGTTATATAGTTTATCCCCTCGGGGTAGAATCTCAGCGTAGTGTGGAATAGGCATCAGGCACGTCCTGATAACCTAGCGGTAGTGCCGGCTGAGCTCCTTTCGAGGACGTTGGATGGTGACGCTACGCGTTCATTCCCGGTTGTTCCAACTGCGCTGCGGGCGTTTTTTTCAAGCTCTGCTATGGGGCTTATGGAGTTCCCCTATACTTTTTTTTTACCCCTTAAAACGCCACATCGCTGTCCTTTAGTGACAAGATTTCAAGTACGTCCCACATACCTAGTTTGTGCGCAGAGGGTTATGCTAAGACTTTGAACGCCTCCCGCTTAGTTGTTGACATGGCTAAAAGGTAGGTTGTATCAAAACTCTGTCTTTCAACATGAATTGTCTGGAAAGCTTAGTGGAAAGTTTCAGCGAAATATCTTTGCTCAGGAAAACATAAAATGCGGTCTCTCCATCGGATCTTTCCTCTCCCATCCTTTCTCTTTCCATGCGCATTTATTACCTGTCGACCTCACCTACTCACCCACGTACACACAAAGACGAAGCAAAGGCAAAGCAATGTGGTCTTTATTCAGTTCAGATTCCAAGCCCTCGAGGATTGCCGCATGGATCTCCGACTGTCGTTCCCAAGGAGACGACACGATTCTTGGTTTCCGTCGCGATCAACTACCTTTATAGTTTCACCTGACACTTTTTTCTAGCCGACTCCTCTATCTCCTCTAGGACTTCGTTTATAATCATCGGTAGCTTCCGCTCTTCGAGTTACTTTTATACGTTAATTATTTCTGGTCCGGCGCTAAGTGAAACCCCCCGACCTGCTCCCAATCTTGAACAACCTGCTGAAGGCCCTCTGCGATATGAATCATTTCGCACTGTTGATGCAACATACGAGATGAGATAGGTCCCAAGAATAGCATTAACCGCCAGCGACCCAGTGGCGTGAAAGGTAACAACCGATCCAATGTTGACGGGCGACAGCAGCGCCGTGATGGCAAACGTGAGCATGACTGCGTTTAGCGGAATGTTCCAGCCCAGCTTGACCTAACGATCCACGATGGAATCGGCACGCCGCCATCGCGAGAGAACGACCATGTCTGGCGAGAGACGGTCGCCACTGTGCTTCATACGCCCTCTCCATACCAGTCCGCGGTCTATTGGCTCGTAGCGGGGCGTGGAACATGCTTTTTTCGGCCGATATTGCGAATGCTTCAGAATGCGCGAGGGTCGACCATGTCACCAACATTTTGAAACCCTCAACTCAGAGGCGGACACAGGCTACGGGTTTCGCCAAAATATTTTTGAGGGGTGGAATAGGGGTCTTGTGAGATAGGAGTTGAATTGTCCTCTAGGAACAAGAATGGGAATTATCGGGGTTAGGTATCATGCTAGCCGTGTCTTTTTTGCGATTCCATGGGTTCGTAGCCAACCTTTCTCCTCAAATTAAACCTTTGAAACCCTACAACGCTCTCAACTTTGCAAAGGCCGTCTTTGGCTTCCTGAACACCTCCTCTTCCGCCTCCAACCCAGACATCTCCTCAGGCAGCGGCAGGAACTCAAAGTTGAGTATCAGCGTCACGACAACAATGCGCATCTCTATCATTGCTAACCTCTTCCCGAAACAACCCCTAAAACCACCACCGAAGGTCAGGTTCGGTAGCGCGTAAGCGTTAAATACCTCCTTTCCGGTAATCGCGTCGTGGGCCAGCCACCGACAGGGCTCAAAAAGATCCAGGTTTCTGCCACTTTCGCCCTCAAATCCACCACCCGTGCGTTTGATTTGGGCGGCTTGGGATGTCTTGCTGCGCCGGCGTTCTTTAATCTCGAATGGTTGTTTGTTGATGCGTAAGTTTAAAATGACGTTTGATCCCTTCGGGATACGATGGCCTAGAATCTGCGTGTCGACAAGTGCCCGCCGCGTGGTGATAGCCGCCGTCGCCGAACATCGGACAATCTCTTCGATCGTAGCGTCCAGGAAAGGGATATCCACCTCCAAGATCTCCGACGACACCGGAAATTTCTTCTCTTTGAAGATGGCAAGAACAGCGTCCCGGAGTTTTGCTTGCGCACGGGGATACAGCGCCATAAACTTGACAAACCACGCCATGGTCGCAGCCGTCGAGTCATGACCAGCCAGAAGCATCAGCCACAATTCATCAAGCATCGCCGGGTTGCGTGTCGGATCTGGCGCCGGCTTCCCCTCCTTCCTCGCCGTCATGATCTCCCGCCGGAGCACAAAGTCCATCACGCATGCATCATACTCCTCTCCCTCGCCAGAAGACGACTCCTCCGAAAGCCGGTAAAACCGCTCGCACGCCCTCTTCATAATCTTCATCACCTGCTCGCTCCCTACCCTCCTAAACTTCCAATACGACGGCTTACACTTCATCAAAGCGAAGGTCACTACCGGCAACATCGATGCTACTCCCTTATTGACAATCGAACTCCCCTCCCCCACCGCAAACCGCACTATCTCTACTACCTTCTCCGCCTCATCACCCCCCTCCCCCTTCTCCCCTCGCACCTTCGCAGTCTCATACCTCAACACTCCAATCTTAGTTCCCAACACCGCCACCCAAATCGCATCCAGCGCCATCGAGGAAAGATCACCCAACACCTCAAACACCCCCTCTCCTTCTTTCCCTACGTCCATGGCCATCCTCTCCCTCCACAGCTCTACCAGCTCCCCCGCCGTTGTCTGCAGATTCGGCGCGACTACCCGCCTCAAAAACTCGGGACTCATCGCATCTCTCCACAGCCTCTTCTGCGCTTTTAACGCCGGCGTCGTCACCTGCGCGAGCGTTGACGCCGGTAAAATCGGCTTGAACAGAAGCGTCGTCAAAAACGCCCGGTCGAATTCCTTATTGCGCCGCACCAAGATGTCTTCGACCTCGCGCGGGTCGTCGAGGATGATGACGGGTCGTGCGAGGGAGGTGACGAGGAACTGGACGATGGGGGAGGAGAGTTTGTGTGCAAGGGCGAAGATGGCGGCGGAGGGTTCGCGGGTGAGCTGGCCGTGGGATTTGATGGCGGGGCCGTTGCCGAAGGGGCGGGAGAGGGCGGAGGGGTCGTAGGGGATGCCGTTGGGGAGGGGGACGGGGAAGAGGCGGAGGTAGAACCAAGTGAGGGCGGCGAGGGTGAGGGTGGTGAGGGTGAGGAAGAGGTAGGTCATGATAGCCATCTTAGTGGTTGGTTGCAGTGGGAGTTGGCAGTGAGCGATTCACTGCCCGTGGTGCTGTCGCAAGTTGAAGCAGGTCGTGATGGGATAGTTGGGGAAGATGGGGTGTCCGATTTCGGATGATGACTGGATTTGTTTTGTCGAATCGTAGGCCGTGCTTCTCTGCCCTCAAATTCTGCTCCGCAACCGTGCAGCTGATAACGAGTAGTCGGTGGCAGCATCTTGGGCGAAATGCTGATGCATAATCTTGCATTTCACGGGCTAGTATAGGTTGTATGGTGTTCAACAGCATTTAGTGTTTGTCCCTACAACTAAAGTACAGTGACGCGCTACTAATTCTCGGCGATATCCGTCAAACTCACCACCGTCGCCGTAAAAAGGGTCAGCAGATGCAAGCCCGTATCGTTAAATATCTTCCTTTCAAATAACAATAAGCTGTCCTGGTGCTTATTCAGACTATAAATCGACCTGCTGTACATGGCGCCAGCTGTTGTATCATATATTTTCCACTTATCGATCGCACCACCCGCTCGGTTCGTATAAACGACCTTATTATCGGCGTTAGATATAACAATTGTCCTATTCAATCTACCGACTGAGCTCCAGACAACATAGAGGCTTACATTCGGCGCAATCTTATCGTTAATAACAATAGGGAGGCCCCCGGACAAACGGAAGTCAAGCGGCGACTTAGCCAAGCGGTAGTCATCTGGGTAGTTTACTCCGTGTGAGCGGAAGTTGCCAACGGGGAACTCGTACACCGGGATCCACTTGTCGATATGGGGATATAAGCCACCACGGTCATGCCTGAGCGTGCGATACAAGCCGTACGCAACGTCCTTTACAACGGGGCCCCAGGTGCGAAGATCAGTGGACACTTGGTGGGCCAGTTTCTGGCCATGCTTGGGATCGCGCTGGTCCGAATAATAGGCCACCAGAGAGTGGTTGTAGACGAGGAGGTACGGCTCCCAGATCGAGTCGGCGTCGTTGGTGTTGGGCCGGCCGCCCTCGGCAATGCGGCTGACGAATTTCCAGGTGCGCGCCTTGTCCGTGCTGGCGTAAGTTCCTCCGATTCCATGACCCCGACTGATTAGAACTTTATACTCTTGACTTACTTTTGTCTTGGAACTGTGAGATTTAAAGTCCGAGAAAGAGGTAGTAGCGGTGATTTTCGCCTTGCCTTAAAGGTATATGCGCGAGCGGCACATAGCGATAGATTGTGTGATGGCGTATTGTTAGTCCCCTTTTGGTATCGATATCACCTCTGCGCCTGCTGACCGCAGGTGACTTGCCAACCTTAACAACAAATCAACTTCTTCCTAGGCCGTCCTCTCGATGCTCAGATTTTCATTTGCAATCTAGATGTACCCAAAAGGGACAGGCCCGCTCCCCCCTTAAGGAGCCACCCTGGTGCTTTCTCTGTACAATTCATCACCCCAAGCCGAGAGGAATGCCTCGACGGGCTCCACCACACCTCTCCAGACGGCCTGCATGAACGCCATGCTCCCCAAGTCCGTCGAGTCGAAAGAGCAGACAATGCATCGTCGGATGGCCTCGGCCAGCTTGTCGCCAAATTCCGTTTCTACCTGCTTCTGCCAGCGCAGCGCGGTGCACAGGTCTGTCACGTCGTTGGGCTCACCGGTTACCCCGTCGAGGTACTCCTTGCGCCAGGACTGCTGCTCGAGCGTGTCCCCAAAGACCAGCTCCATGAGGAGGACGCCGATGTTGAAGAGCAAGGTGCGGGCAAAGTTTCCCATCGTTGCTGGGTGGTCGTCATGTACGGCGAGAGTTGTGTGGCGAGATTGGAATGCTTTGTCATGAGTCGAGTGGGCTAGGAACGCGGAATATGAGCCATTTTTGGCCAAACCGCCTATCCGGGAAAAAAATACGTTAGACCTGTCCCAGGTAGACGATATCCACGGTGTCGGGCCGAGTGTGATGAGTGTGATGAGCATGGAGTAGCCAGCGCTCATGCGGGCATATCTCGAAGGCGTGTTGAGGATGAAAACGCTTAGTTTTTCTGTTCCGACAGCACTGGTACTCATTGGCTGGGTCTCCAACCAGAGGCGCATGCCTTGATGCGGACCGAGGAATCCTAGACTGCTCGGTGTTTCTGAGCTAACTGCGAAGGTATCGCAGAACTCCTTGATAGCCATATTCTGGAGGCTCGCTGCCGATGGCTCGGGAACATTGGAAGTTTCGGGGGTGGTATCGGTGTTGGCGAACGCCACTGCTCGCACCCTTGGGGCCGATGCGGTATCCAGGTCTTGTGGCGCGGGCCTGGACGTCACCCATGTTAGTGCTAAGAGCCAAAAGTGATGATGGGCACGTTGGCTTACCGACTGAGGAAATCTGCAGCGCTTGGCGATGTCTGAGGCGAGCGGCCGAAGAAAGCAGAAATCCTCGACCTGGTCTTATTACCCTTCACTTTCAGCTTCTGGAAACGGCTTGGCGTAGTAGTATGTTTAGTACCTGAACCAGATACCGATTCCGGCCGAGATGGAAGGTCCCGTACGGTGGGTGTATTGGGCCGGCTGAGTAGAACTTCGTGCCTGACCTTGATGGCGGCGTGATTTGTTCCCAGGATAAAAAGCTGAAAATGCAAGCTGGGCCCGGCTTGCGTCTCTCCACTCTTTTCCACGGTGATGCCAAAATGATGACCTAGGGGGCATGCGCAGCACCACTGGCGCTGTAGGCTCCGGTAAAGTGCTGCTCCACACTGCTGTAGTGTCATCACCGGACCCAGCGTCTTGATGGGCTTGCGGTTTGCCGGAAGTGCCGTCGAATAGCGTGAAATCAGTAAGGACCGGACCAAAAAATCGTACAGGCCTGAATTTTTGTCTCTAATTCCAGCTAGGAGACTATCTTTTCGGTGGGTGAAGCTGACCTGCAACCGGAACATTTCCTTCTCAACAGCCGCCTGAGGAGCTTTTCGGTTGTGAATGGAGACCTTTGGGGCGTTAGTCCGTGTCTGCAGTCTAGATATGATCCAGAGAAAAAGGCCTACCTCGTTGAGCCGGAGGAGCCCCTGCAGCTCGGCCAGGGCCATGTGGATATTGTTCATCTCTCTGATGAACCACTCATAGTCTCGGGGCTGGAGCGTTTGTCTGAGCTCGGCCTGGAACTGTGGGCTGTGCCATCGGACATGGTTGGGGTCTTCTACAAGGCTCTTTTTGGCGGCGTCGTCGATGTCTAGGGGACCGAGAAGTAGCTGCAGATTCTGAGAGAAGGCGATACGTTCCCGTTCTACGCCAAAGACGAAGTTCTGAAAGTCGGTTTCGAAACGCCACCAAGTCCGCAGATCCTGGAAGAGCGTTCGGAGATCCGTTGCCGTTTCGAAAAGAATGGGGAAGGCGCCCAACACAACGCCTGCAACCTCAAAGCCCGACATTCTGAGCGACCTGACTATAAAGAAGCCACGGCTCCGATGATGAACTCCGGACCTTGTGTTGGGAAGTCGCAAAGGTTGGTCGATTTGGGTCTGAAGGCGGGGTAATGCGCCTGATTCGACCCAACCCGCCCATACACCTGCCTGCATTCATCAAATCCCTCAGACGACGGGGTGGCCGTCTCAGAGCATCACATTACAGCGGCGGCGCTCAGAACAACTCAGGGACGGTTTTGAGAATGACGTCTACTTTTGCGCCGACAATATCAAGCCTGTGCCACGACTGCGACGAGAAATTCCGCATCATCCTCGTGGGCAACCCAAGACTCCCGGGCCCACCCCCAACCGATGACGACCACCACCATTTCCTGCTCGCTGCAGAAGACTGCAGAGGGAGATTCAAAGTCTGGGCCTCCAACCTAGGGGCGTCCCAACCAGCAAAGTCTTCCAAATCTTTGGACAGCAGACTGAAGGATGCGCCATGGATGCGGAGCAGTGTCGAGGGAGCCTTGGTGATACTCTCATCATTGATCGATAGATGTAAGGAACGAATACCCCGCTGCGAGTAGGTGCCTAGCCAGCGAAGGCCAGATACTGACGAGACCCATCTTCTTGGTTTGGCTGGTATAGCATACGCCCTTCTTCAAGGTCCCGCTCACGCCGATGACGAAGACGACATCAGTCAGCTAGTAGCTGAGAGGCTTTCGGCTACATCCTCTGGCATCCGCTCGGCGATAGACCATCTACTTGCTCTATCTATCCTCATTCGACGAGACCAGCCAAAGGGCCGTCTTCCAACACTGAGCCCCAGTTCCCTTCCGAATGATAGCTCCCCGGACATCATTGGCATCCTGGACAAGTTTCCCAAAGTTCGTGGCGAGCCGTGGCTAGCAAAGCGACTTGGAAATGCGATTAACCAGCGCCGGCACATTATCCAGTATCGACAAGACCACCGCCGCAACTTGGCAGGAGTGATACCAGAAGCTTCCAGAGGGGACGATGCAGGCAGCACCATAGCAACCACCTTTCACGAGCACGGTGATCCCAGCTCGGCGCTGGCTGAGCTTGATCTTTCGCAGGACCGAGCTTCGATACGTACTTTTGCAACCTCTTTCATGAGCAGCACCAGCCAAAGCACAGACATAGGAGGACGCATAGCCGACCTAGACGATATGACTCTTGATGGAGTCCGTTTACAGTACGAAGAGCCTTTCGAGTGCCCGTACTGCCGAACAATTCAGGTCGTCGCAAACAGGTTTGAGTGGAAGTCAGTAACGCCAAGTGTGTGCTGGATGGCACTTAAAAACATACCTGTCGCTTACTAATTTTTGTCGCCCTGATAGAAACCACGTGTTCTCCGATCTTCAACCATATACTTGTACCTTCGAGCACTGTCCATCCCCCTTTCGCCTCTTCCCGACTCGTCGCGAGTGGATGGAGCATGAGATGAGCCAGCATAGGAGAAAATGGGTCTGCGTATTTTGCCAGCAGCCTGACTCTGCTCTCAGTAGCCAAGAGGCGATGGCTAACCACATTCGAACTCATCATGGCGACACAGTCACAAAGTGTCAGCTTCCATTGATCCTTGAGGCCTGCGAACAGGACCAGAAACATTTCCCTTCGACTTCGTGTCCCCTCTGCGAATCATGGCAAAGCGTTCCGGGGAAGGAGACTCCGAGTTGCGTGTACAATGCACACCCTTTCTATCGCCACTTGGGACACCACCAACAGCTTCTCGCTCTCGACGCTTTGCCTCTCTACATCGAAGGGTTGGAGATTAACACTGAAGATGATGACGGTGAGATGGCGAACGAAGACTTGGATAGTGAACCGGAGGACTCTGACACCGGAGACAGCGCGGAAATTTCGCTGTCGGGTCCCATCGCCCGATCCAGTCTTGACTCAGATGTCCTCGGACAGGGCTCAGGTTGTCAACTTATGTAAGCAGCCAGAAGGCAGGTCTGCCAAGCTATTTGGAGGTCAGGTGACCGAGGAAGAGCTCTATCTGTTGAAGGGTCCTCTGGGCCCTATTCGTAATTTAGCGATAAACTTAACTGAAGTTCATAGAAACCCCATACTGCCGGTAATGGCATCTTCCCCCTCCTTCAATGATGCTGCTCCCCTAACCTCAATTTCTCATGGACCTCGTGCTCGACCCCATCCCGCATAACATTGAACGATGTCGGCATGATACCTCCGCTCCAACTCAATCCAGCCCAAAGCCCTGGCCCCGGAGAGAACTAGCCGGGCACGTGCACATTGGCCGACCCTCGTCGTTCTCTATACTAGCCTCCTGTCGAGTGAAGAAAAGCCAACTGTACACCGGACGAGGGTTGGACGATGTGACGGGTTGGTAATAAGTGGGAACTAGCAAGATGACTAACGGTTAGTCAACTTGCACATACCTTTTGGTGTAGCGGGCAGTTGTAGCAGTTCCCTGCATTAGCGT
>Ga0247770_1001798_pt1 | contig 14814 bp, 20 predicted proteins | sample UWRJL136409B6_FD_179943 | JGI IMG/M metagenome (GOLD analysis project Ga0247770, IMG submission 179943) | Plant litter microbial communities from Arlington Agricultural Research Station in Wisconsin, United States - UWRJ-L136-409B-6 | ecosystem: Environmental > Terrestrial > Plant litter >... | reverse complement strand
CGGTGGCCGGCTGTGGAGGACTGGCCGGCGCATTGGACGCGGTGCATGATGATCAGGCGCGGGGGAGTGGTGGTGTCGTGGGGCAGGCCGCGGTGGTGGTGGTGGTAGTGATGTTTGGGGGCTTTGTAGGGCGGGGAGCCAGGGCTGGAGGAGGAGGGGGAGGAGGGGGAGGAGGGGGAGAGGGAGCGCGCGCGTTTTTGGGGTTGGGGGTGATTTTGGCTGCTGGTGCCATTGTTGATGTCCAGGGCGGCGTGATTTCGGAGTTCCGCGAGGGTGTTTTGAATGCCATTGTTGTTCCACGGGGGCCCGGGGCGGTGTGCGCTGAAGTGGTGCTCCATGATAGCGACGGTGGTGGTTGGGTTGAAGTTGCGACGAGAGCCTTGCGCTTGATTGAGGTTGTAAAATGGTTGGAAATCACGTGTGGTTTGGGTCTGGAGGCATGCGTGGCAGTGCAACCTGGGAGGCATTGCGCGAGGAAGGGACGGTCACAAATTGTCAAATTACGTAATCATTATTAGTCAGCCGCTCTCGCGAGCGGTTGGGGAACTCTCGGTCTTCCAGACCACTCCTCCAATAGAACACACTTCACGACTTCCAATTACTGCGTTTCTGGTGACCACGTTGAATTCAACACAAATTGGTGGGAGACGTGGGCGGGGCTGCCCAGTGTTCTGCCCCAACAGTGCTAGCACACAGTGCGAGTTGCCCGTGCAACGTTTATCTTCTGCTCACTAACATCACCTGATCCGGCGCTGCACTTGGCGCCTTTTTTGGCAGTGTACGAGCGAGCGCGATTGTACCGCGCAGCAACTTTTGCCGGGCTCGAGGGACAACGCGGCTCAACATGTTATCGGCGTCGGCTTGCTCGTTGGAAGGAACTAGAAGCTATTCGGGTAGGTATGTCAGACTTGCGCAGGGAATATAATTGAGCGAATCGAGATGATAAATGTAAGACGTGTGGAACGCGTACAGCATTCCACCGTAATTTTCTCAACTGAGGTACCTGCTCTGAATCCTGGTAGAACATCCAAGGGCCCTAGTGTGCTATGGAAGAACCACGCAATACCTGTTTTGACCCTGGGGAAGAGGCGTCAGGAAAGTCGCAAATACGCCCCTGTCAAGTCAGCTAGTTGCGAAAATTACCGTGGAATGCTGTGCAAACGTGGTTGGGTGTTCCAGGAACAAATGCGTTCGCCTCCTCAATGTGGTGGTCTTTCCTCTGCCCCTCCAACGGTGTGATCATGGGTGGACATCTCGGCACGCCGCGACTTGACGAACCTACCGCGTCTGACGAGAGAGATCGAGGTCAGAAAGGACAGCTGCTTCCGGTCACTGTCTGTCTGCCCGCTTCGGACATGCGGCCCAGCAGGGAGATTCAAACCGCAAATGACCACCTACCGCGCAGCGCGAGCGCTCCTCTCGAGCGCGCGACGAATCTACCGCCGTTCCACAACATCACGCAGGCCTCCAGTTGCCAGATAAATGCGCCGGTTGATTAAGAGAAGCAATCGCCTAAGGTTCGTTCGTATGATACACATCTGCCGCCATCCCAATGCTCTGTCGGAATATGCTCCATGTACTGATGCACTTCTCATGTCCCTGTCGAAATACCAATCGCAATGCCTATGTCCCTGCCCTCCCAAACGCCAATCGCCTCAATGAGGTGCCGTCCCAAACGCCAATCGCCTCAATGCCGTCCCAAGCGCCAATCGCAATGCGCATGCCCTCTTAAATGCCAATCTAGTGCGGTTAGATTGATACCTGTAAGAGAGGAAACGAGCAAACGTACCGATTAGGCCTTCTTGGACTGGAACCAGAAGATCAAAGTGATGGTGACCATGATGGCGAAAAGAACCACCGTGCCGCCCCAATTGATACTGCAGCCATCGCACACATTCGGTAGGAAGAAAGCGCCGGTGCAGATATTGCAGCTGCAGCCGTTGTCGCACTCGACGATTCGGCGGCTATTTCCGCTGTGGTGAAATCGAATCACTGGGCCGTCCACCAAGGGTTGGTGGCCAGCCTCGAGGTCCTCGAGAGGAATTTCGATAGGCGCCATTGTTGCCGTTGCTGAATACGGCGGCGGGGGAGGATCGTCTTTGGCCATTGTTGGCGATTAGATTGTAGGTGTTGTGGATGGGGAGACTTACAAAATTGGGTTCCAGTTGGGGGGAAGAAGAAAAGGTGTTGTGATGGGGCGTGTGAAGAAAGGTTGGGGGCGTGAGAATAAGAAGGGTGTGGGAAGACAGATGAGTTTTTCGCTGTGAGTGGGGCGTGGGAGGAGAAGGATGTGGGTGTGCAGGGAGCTAAAAAGAAGAGGGGCAAAATCATGAAAGAGGGCTGCAGGAGAAGAAAGAGAAAAAGAGAAGTGGGGCAGATCAAAGCCATCCAGAGCTGAATCTTCCGTCGGCAGATCGATAGCAGCCAGCATCTGCACGCACGAAAAGAGTTTCGCCCACATCCAAAACCACCACCCCCCATCCCACACGACCATCATCGTCACAATTGCAAGCCTCAACCACGCCGCGCACTGGCAAAACATCGCTGCAGTAAGCCGAAAAGCCTTACTAATCTTTCATGGGGACGGAATCTTCCGCGATCGATCCGGACGATTCTAGCGAGTGGAACGGCTGCAGCGACTCGGATTCATGCAAGCGATCGCGACGATGTGGTTCTGTCTCCAACCCTCCGCCAGGCCGCAGTCTCCTCACGCACAAGTGTGCTTCCCTCGAAGACCTAGAGGTCGACCTCCACGAGTACTGCGCTAAGGCTCGATTCGCGATCATTCGCCTGCGTTGCGACGACAAGTTCAAGGACTTTGGCTCCACCAGATACTACTACCGCTACGCCAGAGGCAAGATTCGAGCCTCAAGGACCCATTCTCGCAGAACATTGACCGCCAAGGTTGGGTGCCCATGAGAGGGTATTGCCAAGGCGAACGCTGCCAACGGCCGACTCTGAACCTTCGAGACCAGGCCTGGTGACTGCCAGAATCACTAGAATCACGCCTCTCATCCAGGCGATCGATCGACAGCATAGCGACAATCAGAGTTTCCAGCGCCCAGATCCCGTTTTCGGGAATTCCGACGGACTGCGCGCAGCTTATTTGACTCGAGATCGCGGGGCTTGTTTGATCCCGCCGCCGACCGCCACCAGTCGCTGTACGGCTCGGCGATCCAGGAAAGGCGACACGCTGGATTGACCATGTGGTCGACCAGGCGGTCGGGAGTATGCTTCTGCTAAGAGATCCAGCTCGTAGCTTGCAAGGAAGGGACGATCACCAATTGGGTGGTGGGAGACACAACTTCTCTTGGCGGGGCAGGCGTGCAGTTGCAGTGCTTCGCCCCAATTTGTGCAAGTGCCAGTTGCTCGTTCAACGTTTCTTCTTCTCATCAGCATCACCTAGTGCCAGTGCGAAGGTAAGGTAATATTGATTTTAGCGAAACTTGCCTCAACCCGCCTCCCAACAGTCTGAACCTCTGCCAACTCCGATACTCAAGTTCCATGCTCTTCTCGTACGCAGATAATTAGCACTTTGCCAGGCCTCTCACGATGCCTCTCCCTCCACTTTGCATCCAGCTCCTGGAGTCTCCATCACAGCCCATGGTGTGATTTGACCGATCAACACCACAGGGACGTCAAGTTCTTCATTTCTCCGTCGTCCCGCCTTGCTTTGGATTCATATGGGCAACCGTATCGGGATCCATCTTGTGTTGCATCTCCGCCACCTTGCGAGGGCTGCCGATCAAGGTGCCATAAATGCCACCGACGACGACCGCCGCGCCTCCGATGATTCTGCACATACATCAGGGATTTGCATTTTCACAGAGAGTTCCGGAGGGACTTACAGCCAGACCGGTCGACTGTGGCCTGATGCGGCGCTGCTTTCGGCGCCTTTTTTGGCCGTGTACGAGCGCGATTGCGTACCGCGCAGTAACTGCTGCCGGGCTCGAGGGGCAACGCGGCTCAACATGTTTTCGGCGTCGGCTTGTTGGCTGGGCAGAGGTAGAATCTGTTCCGGTATGTATGTCGGTTTTGCGTAGGGAATACAGTTGGGCGAATGGAGATGATAACGTGGTCGGGTGCTCTGGGCACGGGAAGAAAACCACGAGGAGAGGAGGGAGCTCTCGGGCACAAACACTGCCGAAAGCTAAAGTGAGAGGCGAGCAGGTGCGCGGAGGCGGCCCCACCGATGTGGGGTTTCACAATGAGCGTGCCGATGAATATCTCTCCCGCAAACGAAAATGCCGATGACGTCAGACTACTCGCTTCGAATGGTTGACATTCAATGTTGATAACCGTTGCGGAGGACCAAAGCGTCACAATTTGGTCATACTGTGCACCAAATATATCAACTCACTCATTGCTGACGGTACATAAGTCCTTCAATCGCGGGGATTTGGAGGCCAGTAGTTCGACCAAACTCCAAGTGTTACTGCTTCCTCGACAACAGCACTGCACCCCAAAGATCGCGGCGATAATCTAGACCCCCTCCGCCATGTTTGGACTTCGTCCCGTCCTAATGACACCCTCGAGGGTAGTCTTTCGGCAACAGTTCCTACCCGCTTCAGCTCCCACCCTCGCAGTCGCTGCCCGCCTAAATTAGACCATTTCTGCCGCTATCGAGAAAGACCACCGCGAGCTTGAGCAGTACTACAACGAAATCACCGATTCCTCCGATCATGGCCACCAGCAGCGCTCCGGGAACTGGCACGCCATTCCGTGGCCGAGGAGCTGATCGTCTACCCGGCCTTCGAGCGTCACATGGGCGAGAAGGGACACCAGATGGCCGAGGAAGATCGGAAGCAGCACCACCAGGTCAAGAACCTCCTCAAGGAATTTCAGAACATGCACGCCGAGTCCGTTGACTACGTCCCGAAGCTCAAGGAGCTGTGGCAGGTGCTGTCCAAGCACATCAAGGAGGATAAGGAACACAGTCTACCCGCGCTCGAGCAAGCCCTAAAGGCGGTGGAGGGCGAGCCGGAGAAGATGGCGTCCAAATTTGGCCTCACGAACGCGTTTGTTCCGTCACGGTCTCACCTCAGCGCGAGAGAGCACCCGTATTTTGAGTCGGCTATGGCCATGTTGGCAGCGCCTATCGATCACATTGCCGACATGTTCAGGAAGTTCCCCAACAAGACCGCGTCGCCAAACCCGTCGACGAAGTAGAAGCGGGATCTGAAAGGCAGGTGGCGTATCAATAGAAACAAATAGTAAATTGGAGGCTTACATTGGGATGTTACTTGTAAGCTGTGTACGTTTAACTTCCTCAGACGTTAGAAATCGGTTGGAATCCCTTGATCCAGTGCTGAGTGTTTGTGTCAACGCGCACCCTGAGCGTTGTGCCAAACGGACTGTTCTTATCATTTCAGTTCATCGGACATCCAGCCCCTCGGCCCCAAACAACGACTAGAATGAGAGATGACGGGGACTCACTCGTCGACCTCCACCCCTTCCTCGGCGGCTAGTTGGAAAACACAGCCAATTTGCCGAACCCTGAGAGTAGAAACGGGCCAGAGATGAAGCGCGCTGGTACCAGTTGCGGGGTCTCCGCCCTATTCTTGGTCATATGGTCATTTTCGACATTTCTTCCCTTTCACATTTTTGTTGACATCCTGGAAAACGAGGCATACTGGGGAGGGTGCTTAGTTCACCCTCTCTCTGAGCATCGATCTTGTCCTCGTTGATGACCATGGCAACTGGGCCTAGGACGATGCCACTGCATCCGAGTGGCGGGACGATTTCATCGCATGCGATTTGACACTCGACGACGGCTTACCCAACCGCATTGTCGCCGCCCTGTCCAAAGCCAAGCACACAGTCGACGGCATCACCACCTTCTCCGACAAGATGGTCCCCTCCGTCGCCAGAGCGGCAGAGATGATGGGCTTCCACACCAACCCGAAGCATGCGATATCAGCCACAAGAAAGACCGCACTCGTGCCTTTGCGCTCGCAGTCAAAGGAGTCTTCTTCTCCGTGGAGAGCACCGACGATCTCAAGGCCCACATCTCCCACACCTTACCCCTCAAGTACCCCCTAATCGTCAAGCCCAACGTCGGAGTCTCCTCAGAAGGCGTCGTGAAAGTCGCATCTGAGGAGGGGCTCTTCGACGCCGTCCGGAAAACTCGCAGAAATTCCCCGGCACGCGCTCCCTGATCGAGAGCTACATCTCCGGCCCCGAAGTCGACGCCAACTTCGTCCTCATGGACGGCGAGCTCCTCTTCAGCGAGTTCAACGACGACTTCCTCTCCACCGCAGACACCTGCTCCGACGGAACTCCTTACTCCCTTCCCGGCACCCAGAATGACGAGTCATTCGCCGAACTCTCCACCCTCATCCCCGGAGCCATCCGTATTCCTCATCAAAATCAACCCCCGCGCCCCCGGCCACCGCGAGACCATCCCCATCGAATACACCTACGGCATCGACTACTGGGCTCTGCACCTGCTCTCCGCGCTGCTCAGTAACAGCAGCGCCCCAGCCACCTTAATCCTGGAAGAAGCACAATCCAACGCCCTCCGCACCATAACCCGCTCCCTTTCTCACCCCCTGCCCCCCGACATGCAATATCCCACCCACCTGATCTACCTCCTTCTCGAGCAGGGCGGCACCTTTCGCGGCGCGAAACCCTTGCTGGACGAGCTGATGGAGTATGTGGTCGAGGGGACGGTGCATATCCCCGAGGGAAAGATATGCGAGGCGCCGGGGAAGGGCAGCTTGCAGTGGCCGTTTGTGGTGTATTTTATTGTTGCGCATGGTACAGGACTGCGGTCAGGAATACACGCCCCTCCTCACAGCAGCCAAACATGGCCAACGCGAGATCGCTCGTTTACTTTGGGAGCGCGGAGGACTCGACTACCACTTCATCTACGACGACCCAGCGTACCGCCACATCTCACCTATCGAGATTGCCGCGAAACACAGGCATGCTGCGCTGGTATCGGATTTCCTGGAGTGGTGCCCTTGGATGGATGAGGATCTGCGCCACACGCTGACTCGGGCTGCGCGGGATTGTAGCGACGGTATTGTTTCCCTGCTCCTGGCAAAGGGGACGCTTCCCACTAAAGTTGTCCAGCGAGCGCCGGGGGAAACACTCGAGAATTCCAGTTGCGACGACGATGCCATTGGGAAACAGTACGCTACGGTCTGCCAACTTGTCGACGCCGCAGGGGATGATTGGAATTGCCCCAGCCGTTATCAACAAATGCTTATTCGTGCAACTTCGTCGGGCCATCTCGGTGTGCTGAGGGCACTCCTTGACAAGGGCGCGGATCCTAACGTCCAGCGCGGTTACGACGGGATGACACCCCTACGCCAATACCTAGCTTCCATTGGGCCTGTGCCGGCAACTATCGCGACCGCGGAGGCCCTCCTGCAGCACGGAGCGTCACCGGAGCTGGGTGATGACGAAGGTGAGACTCCGATGCCTACGATTGCGATGGGAGGAGACCTGAATGATGTGATGCTCTTTTTGGATTATTGCCACGACCAAGACGCAGCACTCCGCCAGCGCAACATCCATGGGGAGACACTGCTTCACTACGCTGCTATGGGTAAGCATGGCGACGTCGTCGAGTTTCTCCTCAGCCGCGGTCTCGACGTCAATGCGGTCAGTAATAACGGCTGGACGCCGCTTGTATGCGCTTTGATGCCGTCGTTCCATCGTCAGGCGTCTGACACCGTCGACATGGCCAGACTCTTGCTGCGGCATGGTGCTCGTGCGGACGTGATCACGGCGGAGAATTGGACGCCACTACACTCGCTCGCTTCATGGACACCACATTCACTTAATTCGTGTCCGCTAAACCATGGTCGGTCGCGAACATGGCCAGGTGAAAGTGACGAGCTTGCGCCGCTAGCCCAAGAGCTGACCGATCGAGGCGCAATCGTGGATGCGTTCGCCCCCGTGCTGCGTGGAAAAGACATCACGCCCCGCATGGTTCTTTCCGCGTGGGGAGTAAGAATGCAAAGACTTGCCAAAGAGAGAATGCAGAGGGTTGTCGAAGTAAGGGAAAGTAACAGACGGGGAAAAGAATTCCTCGAGAAAGACACCGCACCGCACACGTGGGCTCTCCGAACTCGTTCAACGGCTGTCTCCGAGGCCATCATGAATCACTTGCCTTCAACACCGACCTCCGAGACCGCAACCTCAGAGATCCTGGACGAGATGTAGAAATTATTCAGGTACCTAGGTACGTAGTCTCTCCAAATTACTTCTTTCCCACACAGCAGTAATACCCCAACCACACACTCCCACAATTATTCCCCACCGCCGCATTCCAGCTATAAAAGTTCGCCAACGAAATCGAGTACTTCGTCGCAATTGTCCCACACTGATCATTCGCCGCAACCTTATGAAACTTATTGCAATTCGCCACCATCCCCGCCTGCGTCGGCGTCGGCGTAGTGACCCCATTCCCTGTCGTGATCGTGGTAGGCTTCGCTGTCGTTGTTGTCGTCGTCTTTGGGGCGACGTACCCGATTGTACGCACGCCGACGTTGGTGTTCAGCCACAGGCTTGCGCAGGTATTGCCTACGGCGGGGTTCCAGGTGTAAAATTGGGCGAGTGGGATGTTGTACTTTGTGGCGATGTTGCCGCATTGGTCGTTGGCTACGACTTTGTGGAAGCGGTCGCAGTTCTTGACCATGCCGTCCTGAATTGGGGATGGTGTCGGGATGCTGTTCCCGGTGGTGGTGGTGGTTGTTTTGCTCGGTTTAGTGGTCGTGCTTGGTTTGGTGATTGTGGTGCTGCCGATGAGGCCCACACACAGGTTAGTGTTGAGCTAGAGGGAGGTGCAGTCCTTCCCGACGGCGGGATTCTAGGTCACGAGCTGCGAGAGGGTGACGCCGTGAATCCGGAACTCCGCCTATCTCCTATCATCTCTTCCAAACACTTCTGTTAGGGCCTCTAAAATGTTAGAGATCTGGGGAGGCGAGCAGAGCAAACCAGGCACACCACAGGGGGTAGAAGCCTCAGGCAATATCTTGCGGCGCTTGGTGGAAGGAAGGAAAGCAATTGGGAGGTGTTATATGTACCTTCTATTGGGGGGAAAGATGCAGTGCTCCGCCCCAATTCGACTCGGGCGCACATGCAGGCGTTCTGCGTTGGCAACCTCCGAAAATCTTTTCGCGCCCTAGGGTTTCTCCATAGCATCAGCCGGATCGCTGTCAACTCTCTTTCGCGATAAATAGCAACGCAACCCCTTCGAAGCAACCCGCGCGATCGACACCCACGATGGAAAGAGGGAGGCTTCAAGTCGGAAACACACCCCTCGGCCCCGGCTTTTCAGCGGCCTCAGGGTCGGCCACGTCATTCTCGCAGACATCCCGACACCCGAGCAGCAGACTTCACGTTTCTATCAGCCACACGATATCGCAAGACTGTACCCAGGAGCGAGCTGTGCACACTCGGCGCCTCTGCGCCTTGGGGAAGCGCGATCGAGAGGAACGTGACAACGAGGACGACCCGTACTCGACTCCGATAGTCGATAGACCCCGAGTGCCGGTAAAAGCGGTTCCCAATGAGCACTCTCTTGTCCAAGAGGGCCAGCGCAGCCCTCCAGTTAAGCGCACGAGACTCAACGACTCAGGCGGGCTAGAACATACTCATGACGAGGACCTGAGACAGAGCGGACAAAACTGTTTCTGCGGCCTGGTAGGCGATGGTGCCCTGGTAAAATGCAACGGCATCCACTGTACCCGGGTCTGGTTGCATATAGAGTGTGTTCAAGGAGACGTTGAGCCTTCAGGATGGTTGGGAGGTGGGTTTCATTCCAGATCCTGTTCCTAATCTGTTCGGTCTACGGCTAACAATATGATCCAGATATTTGGCTGTGCAGAGACTGCCGGGCATCAGTGGGCTCTCTTCCCGGTATCTTTGCCGATCCCTTCAGCAGGTGGGGGCCTGGGCAATCACGGCCCGCCCCCCTTTCACACTCCACCCACACCAACACTTCAAGGCCTTCCGGCACAGGTCGCACCAGGCACAACATCAAGTGGTATCTCCCAGAAATGATGCGCTCGATGTCCGTGCTCACCGACGAAGAGCGCCACAACTACGAGAAAACACTGTCTGTACTATGGAAACAATACGAATCACCACACACGGACCCCATATGGAGGGAAAAGGCTATGAACAATATCCTCGCCTTTGGGAAGATGGTGAAATCCAAGTTGGAAGAACCCGGACGGGCGAGAGCGGCCTGGTGGAGACGTAACAATGGGACAATGCCCCCAAAGTCTCTCGATGGTATGACGTCTCCGACGCACGAGTCAGGGAGGTCATCCCTCCCACCAACCAACGATAATGGCTGTCAAGCGCTGCGTAATATGGCAGCTCGACTGGGCGCCCCGGATGACTAAATCCTAGTCGTTGCCCGACTAGTTGGCGAGGAGTGGGATGATCTGCACGAGGAGACAGGTCCGCCGCGCGATGACAAAAAGAGCAGCCCCGACGAACCAGACGGCGGAGTTTCATGGTGTGCTGAACAAAGATGGGAAGGGGTCTAATGGGGGTCTAGGAGTGTACTCCGACAGCCTCGAATTGTTTCCAAAGGATACTCCGTTCAAAGTTGAAGTTAACACACAGGGAGCGAAGGGACCCAAATACGCTCTGCCTGGACCCCTCTGATCTGGGTAATGGGAAACGCTCTGGTGCCAGGGTTGGTGGAATATCAGTGGCTCGCAGTGAGAAAGCTAGTAAGAGAGTGCGCTGCAAATTTCTGTTGTGGTAACTGTCCGGGTTCTGTAGTTGATAATACCAAGAACTATTCTGAGAAAGAAAATCCAATCCTAGCACAAACATTGATTGCCTTGATCAATTATCACAAAGCCACCAGTTACAACGCCGCCGTAGCTTAGCAAGCCCTTGAAACTCGTGGCCTGCTACATGCTCGCTTCCAGGGGGCTAGGTCTATGTGCCCAAGGTTAGGTATCATCGAATAATACATCAGCAGTTCAGGAGCACAACGCACCTCGTCACAGACAATTTTTTCCGATCAAGACCGTAAACACAGGCACACGCCAATTGGGATAGAGACGGGGGTGTCACGAATGGAGCTCGAAACCCAAACCTCTTTCAAACTCTATCTTGGGAACAACTTTTCACACAGAACGCAAGTTTTAGTACTCCTCGTGGTGGCAACGCTATAGTGGCGGGTCAAAGTGACTTGAACGCGGCAACTTTTTCCGATCCAGGGCACGCGGAAAGCCACCAGATGTCGAACTATCTAGGTGCGATAGTTTCTAGATAGGGTTAATATTGCTGATGAGCCTTTCGAGCATTGTGTCAACCTCCTCGGTGGTTCGGCAGTAGAACGAACACGGGGCAGGCGGTGACGAATATCTTTAATTAGGATAGCTGGTCCTCAATATTTTATACCATTGATGGAAGCGGTTGATAAAGAGGCCAGTTGACTACATTCGGACCCAGCTAGAGCACCGACTAATACAGCATCACCCTGGCTTGGTTGGGCACGGCCATGGGCATTCCCCACCAACATATTTTTCTCCAGCCGTAAGGTGGGGCTGGAAGGTTGTAGGAGGGGAGAACTCTTTGGTAGCACTCGTTTTCCGGATCATACGAAGCAGGGAGTATTTATTCCAATTAAAAGGCAAGGCGGGATGACAGCCAATTCTTATCCACGACAGCTAACGGGGGAGAAGCGTCCATCGACCTACTACATATTTAGAAGCCCTTTCTACTTTTTGGGGGGGGCTCCAATCGTTTCATTGCCCGTGGCTCCGTAGGCGGAATTACAATGAAATATTATGGCCCGGAAAGAGCCCAGCAGCTGCATGGGCAACAGAAGGGACCTGGACCGTTTCGGTTTTCTCGCGGTGCACACCCTGGCGATCCCAGCTGTGGCTTTTCTAGCTCCGAGTTACTTCGTCGTTGGCATTGCGCACCCTCCTTGAACTTCCCTCCAGCTTCGCGTCATTCAACAAGTTCCACATGATGGACCCCTCATATCCCCCCACCCCGCCTTCCCGAAGTTCGACATCCTGTCGACAAACGCGCTTGAGCTGTGTGACCAGCTCCAGAATGGCACCCTCACCAGCAATGAGATTGTGACCGCATATCTGGCTCAAATCAAGCGGTACGATTCCAAGCTCAATCTCGTCATTTCCTTGCGCGAATATGATCAATTGCTCGCCGACGCGCGGCAGAGGGACGAGGATCGAAAGGCCGGCAACCTCCGTAGCCCATATCATGGACTCCCGTTGTGAGAGCCCAAGCAAACGCAGGCGGCCTGGAGACAAAGTGATTTATAGACAATGCCCGCAAAGTGTCCCAATAGTATGACGTCTCCAACGCATGAGACAGCATCCTAAGCCACACGTAAACGCCACGGCCACCCATGCGGCACTTCTTTCTTCTTCTTTGCTGTCATTCAACCCCGAATTTGATGGGATTGTGCTGACATGCCAGTCAGCTCATAACAGTGGGCATGATCTTGGTTGGCTGAGCTTGATGACAAGCTTGCTGAGATAAGTGTCGCCCTTTTTGGACTCTTCACTGATTGGTGAGGTTGAATTTGGCTTATCAATCACAGCTTACTGCCGGGCCGAGCTTCACTCGAGATGGCATCCCGGATAGGCCTCCATCCCGATATGACTTATCTGGGTGGCTACCCATTGGGTGGGAATGGGCTCACTTGTCCCGACATTACTGATTTCGTTGTTTCAGCATGCACAACGTAAGATATTAAAGGGTCCATTGTGCATCTATCTTGTCAGCCGACTCTCCCCTTCAACACGAGTCTGAGATCAGTCTTCAAAACTCACCATGGCCTCAGCCCAGAAACAAAAGCCCGCTATCCTCTTCATCGAGGGCGCCTGGCGCACCTTCACCGCGTACGATCCCTTCTTCGACGTCGTACACTCTCGAGGCTATGAGCTCCTCACTCCCCAGCTCCCTTCCAACACGCCGGCATGGAAAACCCTCCCAAACGCCCCCGTCGATGACATCACCCACTTCGCCTCCGTCGCGCGCAACCTCGCCGACGCTGGCCGCGAATTCGTCTGCGTGATGCACTCGTACGGCGGCGCTATCGGCACCGAAGCTATGTACGGCCTAGGCCTCGAGGAGCGTCGCGCCCAGGGCCTCAAGGGCGGCGTAACGCGGCTCATCTACATCACCGCCTTCATGGTCGAGGTCGGCAAGTCGCTCGAGGACACGGCGCCCGCGTCCCAGATCGGGTGGATGGGGTACGAGGGGGACCAAAAGGTGTTCCTGCCAGGCTTCGATATAGCCGGCATGTGGTACAACGACCTGCCCAAGGAGGAGCAGCAACGGCAGCTGGCGCAGACGGTCCCGCATCCCAAGGCCGGGTCGTTCCACAAGCCCAAGGTCGTGGCGTACAGCAAGATCCCGACGACGTTTGTGTACTGCACAGAGGACAACGCGTTTCCGTACGTGGTGCAGCAGGCCCTGGTGGCGGCCCATAAGAGCAGTGGGATTCATGTGGATGAGGAGACTGTCGAGTCGGGGCACTATCCGTTCCTGAGCGTGCCGGAGAAGCTCGCCGATGTTGTTCTCAAGTGGTGTTGATCGGACCCAGGCCCGTATCCTGTTGTTTAAATAATGATACGATGGTTGTGAGGGATGCCTCCCTCATGCAGTCTCATAATCCAACAACGCAATGAAGACAGCAGTGAAAGAATCGCATATCCCATCCCAATCTAATAGTACTCCGTACATCAAACATGTGATCACATAACTTCAGTCGCTGCTCCCACTCCTCCGCTCCTTCACCAACCTTCTCCAATTCGATATCCGCCGCCTCTGAAACAACGACTTAACATACCTAAAAATCATCGACCTCTGCAATAGCAGAATCGTCCCAACCACGATCGGCACGGCAATCTTCCAGCTACCCCCAAAAAGTCAGTATCAACTCTCCGAATTCCTCATCTCATCAAACCCCGATTTGGTAAGGCAGACAGAGGCACTCACAACAGCGTAATCCCCGCATCCAGCTCGGGAAACGGCACGAAATTCTGGCCAAAATACCCCGTCAGAAACGTCAGCGGCAGAAACACAATCGTTGCAATCGTCAGCTGCGTGACCGTCTCGTTCTGGTGCGCCGCAATCGTGTTGAATACCAGGTCTATCAGATCGTCCGCGGCCTTGGTGATCTCCCACAAGTTGTCGCGAATCAGCAGGCAGTGGTCGAGCACGTCGCCGAGGTACATGGCTGTGATGGGGGTGATGATGACGCCCTGCTCTGGGTTGCGGAGGTAGGCGACGAGGTCGTCTTCGTTGGGGGGGAGGGAGGCGGGCGGGGATTTATGCTCGCGGATGGTGTTGATGATGTTTTCGATGGGCTGGACAAAGGTGCGCATCTTCTTGACCTCGGCGGCGAGGATGTAGAGGTCTTTGGACTGCTGGATGTCCGGGCCGAGGGTGAGCACGTCCATCTCGATGTCGCCGATGACGTCGAGGTAGGCGGCCTGCACGGGGATGGCCATGTCGACGATGACGTCGATGATGGCCTGGAGGAGGAGCGAAGCGTCGCAGGACTGGCGGAGGATGGTGGAGGGGGAGGTCAGGCGGGTGAGGATGGGGACCTCGACGTCGTCGGCGGAGGCTTCGAAGAAGGCGATGATGGTGTTGTCGGAGGTCAGGAAGAGGGAGACTTGCTCGGCGGCGACGGCGAGGTGGCGCGCGCGCAGGGCGGAGCGCTCTTCCATGAACTCGGCGCGCGGGGTGTTGGGGCTGGCGTGGTAGCGGTGGATGGTGCGCAGGGGGGCGAGGAGGGGTGTGGTGGAGGTCTGCGAGGTGTTGCGGGCGCGGGTGGAGGTGGTGCCG
>Ga0247770_1001796_pt1 | contig 14835 bp, 13 predicted proteins | sample UWRJL136409B6_FD_179943 | JGI IMG/M metagenome (GOLD analysis project Ga0247770, IMG submission 179943) | Plant litter microbial communities from Arlington Agricultural Research Station in Wisconsin, United States - UWRJ-L136-409B-6 | ecosystem: Environmental > Terrestrial > Plant litter >... | reverse complement strand
CAAAACGCATTCTTCATCAATACAAAACCCCCACCCTCCTTACGTCCCCTCCCCCCAACACTCCACTAGCACCCGCTACCACAATTCCAGTAATGGGCCGAGCAGCTACCGAACTCCCTTGTCTTAGTGCACTCAATCTGATTGGCACCAACAGAACGGCAGTCGTGGCCAGCGCGTTGAAGGCCCTTGAGGAACGCGTTGCGGGCATTCGTCTCAGGGAGACTATCGCAGGCGCGCCAGCACCGGTAGCCGCAGGTGCCGCCTGAATCCCGGTTCGTCTCGCATGTGCGCACGCAGGCTTGCACGGCGGCAAGGCTGGTAAGGACGGCGAAGAGGGAGGTTGCATTGACCATTTTGAATTCAGATGTTGAGGTTGCTGGTGCAGGACTCGGAGTCAGTACCTTACTCAACTCCAGATGTCCATTGGAAGGGGTGTGCAGCTCGCTCAGCGTGGCGACGGACTTACCGAGGTTTCCCGTACTTTCAGTGGTGGCTTATGGTGGTGAGTGTTGTTGGTTGTGAAGTGAGAACGAAGGCTGAGTGATGATGCGAAGAAAAACAATGAGAGTTTGGAGGAGCCAGTCTTCGTTTATATACACAGGAATCTCAAGAGATTTCCGCTGAGAGATTTCAATGTCAAACGCCGAGATACGTAAGGCGTCTCGGCCTTGCCGTGGGCTTCAACGAATTGGCTGGTAGACAGGAGACAAGCTCCGAGATAATCTCCCCCTTTCAGCTCTGGTCGCGACGGAGCAACATGACGATGGAAGGCGAAAAGCCAATCACACCGAGTTGGACTCAACTGCTTTCAGCTCACGACTGCATTGGACAGCTCAGTTATCCAGTCTTACACAGGGCACAGTGGTTCTGAACATCTGATCAGTTGTCACATAGCTAAGCCGACGGCTGAGAGCTAGTTAGGTGTGTAGCACGGCCGAGATTACATCAAGGGGCTTACGCGGCTCCTTTGCTCAATTGGGCTTTCTTTGTGCTGTGGTTTTAGCAGCCAACATCATGGGGCACAAAAACGTAAATCGTAATTCGGGCTGAGGCCAGAGTGCACCGTCTGGGGACTTTTGCGCGGTGATGCAACGGAATTTTCAGGGGTGCTAGTTTCCACCTGGGGTTGTGCTCTGGTCCAAAACTCAAGCGAAAAACTGCGCCGTTGAATAACTGTTGTTGGGCAACCTTAGGAGCTTTTATTCCGGGGCAAGTTATCGATGTGGAAGGTGGTCGGAAACCAAACCAGCCCTCGCAATGTGCTTGTGTCATTGGTAGAGATGTACCAACAATGAACCTACCAGATGGAATTCTGTGAGAGGTGTGGGGCTAGCCACACCTCTCTGGCTAGTATTTCAACCAGCCCAGGCCTTCGGCCAGCCTTCGGCCAGCCTTCTTCCCCACACCACAATACACACCATTCTGCTGTCCACCTCTGACAAATTCCGAGGCTGAAATGATGGTTGGACCGACCACGGATTTCCAGGGCGCAAATAAGTCTTCCTAGGTCGTTACGCGCCCACAAGGCTGAATTGGGCACATATGTTAACGATCGGACGAATCCTGGACGATGACAGCTAGCGACGATGGGAACACGGTGAAAGATTGCTGGAAAGGAGTTTGATTGAGGTAAAGGATCCGGGCCCTTCTGACTGCCTGAAATAGCTGTTGGATGGTGGGCCCATTTGTCACCTCCTCCAGATGCTCCGGTGCCTTCTGCCACTGGCCTTTTAATAGGTACCTACCTATACGACTTTGATCTAGAGACACTGACTTGGGGTGTTGTGAGTGTCAGGGGCTCCGAGCTACGATAGGGGGAGGCCTGTGCTCTGCACTAGGCCAATTTTTTACGTAGTCTTCATTTCGCCCAGGCTCGCGCACCAATCCAACACCACTCAGCTCGATTGCCAAGAGCAAGACAATAAATCTCTCACTCCGTGCCTCACCGTCTCTTCTATCACACGGTTTCCATTCAGGAGCAAGCCAGGGGATGGCCGATTCCATTTGTCAGTGCAGACAGCAGAGCTGTCTTGCCGTTTGGCCGACAACTTCGTTTTTTCCCGCCTACTGCGACGAAGAGTTCCCGTCACTTTGAATGTCAGGGTCAGCCGAGGATGGTAGCTAATGTTTTACTCGTATACTGGCTCGGCTCGACCTGGCCCCTCGCAGCCTATCAACTGAAAGTATCTTGTATTTGCGACGACAATACCTAGAGAAGTCCGAGGGGGTCCCTGTATTTGGAAGAGAACATATCTATGTACTGTAGGCAACGTCCCCGTGTACTGTAGCCCCACCAAAGCCGCCATACATAACCCTAACCCCCGGACACCACCCTCCCCCCTCCCCCAAATCTCTGGCAGCTGCCAGAATTCACACCCCAACGAAAATTTTCCACCCCGCGCAAAAGCCTCCATCACCAACTTGCAACAACCACTGCGTTGCAGCCACGCAACCACGCAACAACGAATCGCTGCAGTAAGCCGAAAACAGTCCCAATCAATTGCCCTACTAATTCTTCATAGAAATGACCCCCTCCGACGAAGAATTCAGCTACTGGGGTGGCTTCAGCGACACGCCGAACAAAGACTCACAACGTCAAGCAGTGTCCCTAGAGGTGGCGGAAGGACTTGTGTGAATAGAGGCAGTTCCGTGACGGCATCTAGAAGCCATCAGGCCTCGGCGACATCAGGAACTACGAGAGTCACGAAAACTACACGAACCACGCGTAACAACACTCGAGTCACACAGTCGCAAGCAACAGAGGCGATTACAGAGGCGATTATGGGCCAATCAGAGGCCAAGTAGGCGCTTAGTCAGCAGGATAGTTGATAGTTATTTGTAGGATTATTGTAGAAATGCAAGAATTGGCCTTATTTGCGCAGATTTCGTTATTTGAGCGTTGTTTGCGGTGTGATCAATTAAGGGAGTTGAATGCGGTTGCAATCTGGCAGCTGTCACGGCATCGCGGGGGGAGGGTGGTGTCCGGGGGGTTAGGGTTATATATGTCAGCTTTGGTGGGGCTACAGTATACGGGGACGTTGCCTACAGTACAAAGATATGTTCTCATTTGGAATACGTACCAGCTGCGTTGATGAAGTTTATTTAGTAGCTAATCTCGTGGGCCGTTCTGGCCGGGGCAGGCGGCGGATACACGAAATGGGCCCGAAGGTGCCAATGTAATAAGTGCTATGATGGCGGGCCAGGGAGGAGTGATTACTGAAAGGGGTTGAGCTCAAACTTGATCTCAAGTTTTTGAATATGATACGCTCTATTGGCACTATCGATGTCTATGTTTTCGCATTCCGTTACGTCCTCACATCCAGGCATGCCGTTTCCGACCCTCCTCTCGTCTCATGCGTCGGCTTCGGCTTGGCGGTGCACTTGAATGTATTACGAAGCTCATATTCCTACGGCAAACTCCTTACTTCTGCTTTTCGCTTTTGCCGCGTGGCCATCGAGCCATCGACGCAACGTCGCTAGGCCCCGGCTCCGTCTCATCGACAAATCCACACTTCTCATACAGCTTTGCGCCAGTTTTGCTGGCGTCCACGTAAGCTGCAACTCCGCATTCATCCGCAAGATTGCATCCCCATTTCAGAAGCATGAGGCCGGCACCCCGGCGTTGGTAGTCTGGATGGGTCACAAGTGTGTCCAGATCTGCCCTCTAGTGTGGTTAGCTTTTTTGTTTGATGTTTTCCCACTTCTCGGCACACAGATTAGTTAAAATGTTGCTCTCACGCACAGAAATGCCTCGAATCGCCCATAACCCTCCTCCTCTCCGCTTCTTCCCGCCCAAAAAACACATCGCACTCACTGGCAGGCATGTCCTCGTGCCAAGGCGGATAGCGGCGGCCTCGCTCATCCGGCATCGCCAGATCCCACTTCGCCCAGGCGGCAATGCACGGCCTGCCCTCGGAATCTGCAGCGCCCACGTCGACGACCTTGACGTAGCGCTGCGAGGCCCGCTTGTTGAGCATGTCGTGCCGGTTCGCGCCCTCCCACCACTTCCGCAGACCAGGCGTGTCGGGCCACAGGCGCGTCAGGACGGAGTCGTTGCGGAATGCAGCGAACCAGATGCTGACAAGCGCAGGGACGTCGTCTTCAGTCGCTGGTTGTAGCTGGAGTGAGTTCATGGTAGTAGTAGGTAAAAGGTCGCCAACAAGTACGTACTACCTAGTAGTGCACCAAGTTGAGTTTTTTTCTCTCCCTCTCTGCCTTTGCCAAGTTTTAGCTGGTGCGGAGAATTTTGGAGGCCGACGCTTACGCAAGTGGCTGGGATAAGATGATATCCGGCGCTGTGGGTCTACGGCACAGCACAACAGGAGGGAATGATCAGCAGCGTGCTACAAATGGGTCTTCCGGATGGGAGTGTAGATGGAAGTGTACTGTAAAAAGTGGGCTCTTGATTCGTGATCGGACTACATGATCTCGGATTATGTACCAGGTGAGTTTCTCAGTCGCCACCAATGGGATCCCACTCTTCACTTCGAGACCGGTCAGACACGTCCGAGCCGGCCAACCATTGTGACAGAAAAATTCCCATGGACCACTATCTTCACACATGCGACGAGAAATGCCGAGGGCGTCAAGTTGGGCTGGGCGTTGTCATTTTCACTTCTCGCTTAAAGCCACACGTGCCACCACCATTGCACTGCCCCAATCTAACTACAACATGGAAGCCAAGCTCTTCTCCTGTCCCCAAAGACCTACCGCTATTAAAGTAGTACTATGCCTGTCTTGGAACGCAGGGCGTCCTATAGACCTGAAGCTAGCCGACCAAGCTCTATAGCTGCTTTCTCTTCCTAGGTCACACTCTTCTGTCGGGTATTACCAGCGGTTTCTTTTCTTTTCTTTGCTTTGCTCTTTTTGTAGGACGTGGAAGTACCGCTTCCTCCCGATGAGAGAACAAGCTCAAGCTGCCCTACCGGCTAGAGAGGTTTCGGTAAGGTAGATGGGCTCAGAACATTTTATCCGAGCGAATAAGAAACGTAGGGGCCCGTAGGGGGTGTTTTCGGCGAGGACAAGGGTGAGGAGTGAGGCATGGGAGGTGGTGAGTGCGGATAGGTATGCGTTAAGTCAGAATGGGAGGCACTATCAGACATGACGATGAAGGGAAGTGGAAGGAGTGAGGACTCATACAGAAAACGCAGAGGTAGAGTTTCAATCTACCTAGTCAAGGCAGGAGTGGGCTGGGGTTGTCTCATCTGTCTACTGCATCCTGTCAGCCCAAATCTTTCAGAGACCCCAACACATCGGATGATGATAATGTAGCCTCATAATGGCTAAGGGTAATTTCCAAGCCTCCCCCTAGATACAGGAATTACAATACGAGCTCCACTCCACCCATGCACGTTTCGTCTGACGACCACCCTTAAATTCTGACTTCGTTTTCCTAGGCTTCAACCTCAATACTAGCCACGGAGTAGCGAATATAACGGCACCCAGAATCATCAGCGCCTATTTTCATCATCGCCAACATGGGCGCCACGCGAAATTGCCTTGGGGCAGACCTTTCCCGCGGGCTCCATCATGCCGCGATGACGCTCCTCGTCGCCGGCACGTTCTACGTCGCCAACCCGGATCGACCTGGCTCGCTGCTGATCGGCCTCGACAGCCTCTCAACGGTTTCCGTACGCTCTTCTCTCCCCCTTTGGTCCCCCACTACTAAACACAGCACAACAGTTTAACGGGATCATCCCCTCCAACGCCACACAACCTTCCTACCTTATCGCACTGAGTTACTTTCCCAGCGCATTCACCTAGTCCTAGCCGTCCGCACCTCCCGTTCGTAGCCCTAGCTCAATCGGTTCCGCGCCGCTGGTGACAAGCGGAATACTCTAGCGCGGCCCAACTTCCACGCTCAACCCTTTCGCTCTGATTGAAATCATGCCCGGCACGACAGGCGGACTGCCTGAAACCCCTGGCGAAGAATACCAGTGTCTCAGGTCGCACTATTACCCGCCCGATCGGGGGATGAAGTGTTCCAACCCGTTCTGGACGACTGTGCTGCGCAACAGGATGTTCAGGTTCACGGTGCCACTGGCGTGGTTTCCGTACGTGTTGCATCTGGGCGCAGTGGCGGTGGTCAGGTTGATGTGGGCGGTGGAGTGGATGATCAGGAACAAGAATTGGTGGATATGATGCTAGTGTCCGCCCTTCCTAAAAAGGTTCTGCCTGCTCCCCAAAGGGGCGCGGGAGGAGGTGGAGGGGCTGGATGAGCATGCCTGGGATAGGGTGAGGGTGTACCTGTACTGGATGGCGGCTGCGTATGCCCTTCTACCAGCCGTGCACGGTTTGTTGATGGGCGCCATGTTTGTCGCGGCATTGGAGTGGTTTGAGAGCGACTTACCAAAAGGGATGCACATGGATGCCCAACTCGGGAGAGGCTTTTTGTGGTTGGCTTGGGGTGGTGGGGGCTGTGCGGTGATGTCGTCGCTCTGCGTGACGGGGAGATGGTGGCTAGGAAAGCCGAGAGGTTGGGTGGAGCAGCAGCAGCAGCAGCATCTCTGGGTGCTGGATGCCGCTGCTGGGGAAGCTCCTGGGGGCGAGGACAGGGACGCTGAGCGGGAGGACGACAGGAGGGGCGATTCTTTGAATTGACCAGACACGTCAGAAATTTTATCGCCTCTCGACCCTCCTTACAGGACCACTGGGTCTGAACAGCTTATACAAGATATCGGCCCCCATCGTGTACTTGGTTCCAACGAACATCTCTTCCCCCAAGTAATATAACCCCTTACGTAGATAAGCTCCACGGCTCGACCACCTCAGCGAGCTCTTCTGCAATCCCATCGGCGCGCACGCATCACGCCCACAGGCGGTCGACAACTGTCTGGTTGTCACACACAATGGAAACCTGGTGGAGTCCTTACCTGCCTACACTATTGTAGTTTCAAGTTGATTGTAAGCCTTCTCTGCATTCTACTGGGCCCCCTCTGTTTTGTGAGACGAATCTCGGCTCACGAAATTTCCTTTTTCGTATCTCGCCCATGTCGCATTGCTCACCCCGGCTCAGGCTCGGCTCAGGATTTGCGTTTTGTCATACTAATTAATTCAGACATGGAATTAGCTTGCATTTAGTGGGACTTTGCATTAAAAGGGCCTTACAGAAGGGCAGGGTCTGACTGTAGGTGGACCAGGCCGGATCATCTAAGGTACATTCCAACTTTTAATCTTCTCCTCTTTCTAGTCCCTCATGTCTCGAAGAAAACTCTGGCCAGCTAATACTACCCAAGATAGAAATTACCGACACTCAATAGAGTTGCCCGTATGACGGCACGCTAGAGTAGGTAGGTGCCCATTTTAGCAACTGGATAATGTGGTTTGTGACTTTAAAACTTACTTCCATGAAATATGTCGCCCTGAGCATTCGTCCAGTACCTGCAGCTGTTGCCATCGGCGAGGACGAAATTGGTGTTCATGAGGGTGCACGCCTCATGGACATTCCGGACTAACGGGGGCGAAATAAGGGTTAGCGGAACTAGGTCAAGGCTGAAGTTAACACGAGTAGTAGACTTACCGCCCGCGACATCGGGGTAAACGGTGTTATTGGCGATCCACTCTCCGGCTGCCGATTTAGCCCACGGTGCGACGAAAGCACCGGCGGGAACCAAGGCCAGAGTGATAACTGTGGTGAAGTGCATTTTCTCCGGCAAAATCTCCGGTACGGTAAATTTGGAGATACCATTGGGGGTGCCGGAAGGCTTTTTCGCAAGCCCCGTTATCCCTAGTGTCAGAGCCGTTCGACCCCTGAGGCCTGGAAACCAACCACTGCGGCCCCCGAGCTATGGAAGCCGACCAAACCCTCTTTATTAGTAAATACGCTCGACACGATAGGTCTCATTCACCTGAGAGATCAGCACGGATTCCTGATAACGTGGTCGAAAGCTCCGGTATAGATTGCCGAGAACGCTAAGGCCTAGGTCTTCTACTCAAGTCCGAGTCCACCCCTGAAACAGAATTTCGCAAGGCTTGAACATGCATGTTATAGCGTTAAGGTTCGACCGGGGGGTTGGTAGATGACATACCTAGCGCTTATTTCTTTCCATAGACAATCTAGTTGTTTCTAACTGAACCAGAATCCTGGGTGACGCAAGCGTTCAATTAGCAACCGGGCTGCTCAATGTGGGCAATGCTCCGGTGATCCGAGCAACGTGATCGCCCTGAGACATAAAACGCTGATATCGACTTCCCAACTTCTCTCCCTTGTCTCAGCTGCCGATATCTGGTACGATTATGTATAATGAGGTCAAGTAAGCGCTAACGCATCATCAGGAGTTACGCTGTGGGTATCGCCACCTAATGCGCCGTCTACTCGTAGTGCTACACCCCAGCTGCGTACGCGAGCCTCGAACCCGATAGGACGCCCGCAATTTCTCCTTGCGGTGAGGCGTTTTGAGCCCATCTCGCGTTTCTTCCAGTATGTAGCCGCTGGTATCTGCGATGTGATGGTTGCCGAGACAGCGGAGAGCCTTACTCCGGCTCGGCAAGGTACCCGCTTGGAACTGGGCCAAAGTTACTGTGCTGTTTGCTCGCGGATATGCTTGATCTTGATCAGGAGAGTCTCCTCCCACACCCCTCCGCGCCTTACGTGAGATCCAGACTAAGACGATTTGCGATCTCTCCGCTGGCCATTATAAATCCTTCTCAAACACTAGCAGGTCCATCGCCGTCGCCCCGACTAATTACATCAAGTCTGTTACGTCTCTCCGCTTAGACACATCAATGCGCCCACAGATCCGTCCTTGCGTGCCGATCCCCTCGCCATCGTAGCCGGCATCCCCCAATATCGCCGACCTCTTCGCGAGCGTGTCCCCGGCGCCCTGCCGCTCCTTTTCACACGTTTCACACTGCCCCGGAGCACCCGGCACGTAGTAAAGACGGTGAACCAACGGGTAGAGGTCCCAGGCCCAGGGTCGCTGGCGGAAGTCGCTGTGCATCATCCTCCCAATCACAGCCAGCACGCCGGCCACGGCCGCGAGCGAGGCGGGTCGGCTTTGTGCTCCACCTCTTCGTGGATGATCCGGCCCAGCTTGTTAAGGTAGTCCTCCAGCCCGTCGAGGGCTTCCGAGTATTTGGAGTCGTAAGTGTTGGACTCTCCCCAGAGTTGGGTCTCGGCATACCGCTGTGGGCTGCCAATGATGACGGTCGCCATTTCCAGGTAGACGCAGCCCAGGCTAAAGATGTCGGAGCGGTCGTTGCGTACTGTCTTGCTCAAGGCTTCGGGGTCGGCGTACTTGAGCGTCTTTGCCGTCGGTCCTTCCTCGGAGTAGTGCCCTGTTTCAAAGTGCTGTGAGAGCCCGAAGTCAGTTAGCACTGTTCAACGACACCGTGCCAAACAGCACAGTGATCGATCGGGTCGTTGGTTTGGCAAGCAAGATAAAGCCTGCGAATTGATGAATGATTTTTGCCCATGGCCGGCCATCCCGCGCTCGCAGGCCCGTGACGTCCGACACTCCCAGGAGATTTCGCCCGGCCCGAAGTAAAGAACCCGAGGCGACAGAAGGCGTTCCTGGTATACCAATCCACGCGCAAATAGAGGGAACGAAGATGACGGAGAGCTAGGAGGAAGGATTGACAAGGACTGAAAGTCGCCGCCAAAGGTGTAGTGGTGGACCTTTCGACAACTGAGCGAATCTACGGTGAAGTGCATGCTTGGCGGCATATCAGCAATACTGCAACTCAGGCTGGAGCAAGACTGCCATCGATGTTTGAGTTTACACATCATGCATGAGGTGGTTGATGCCCAGGGTGGTGCGCGTCTATCAGGCAACAATAAATATTGAGAAATATTTGACAAAAGTAAGGGTGACTCTTCAGACAGACAAATTGACACTGATTTGCCTCCTTGCAACGCCATATCCAACCCTCCGTCCTTCATTCCCACCTAATCCTCCCCCAACACACGCCTCCCTTCTTCCGAATGCTTCCCGCTCTTCTCTCTCACCACAACCTCAGCAGTCCCCCCTGCTTTCCCCTTGGGCCCCGTCCAAATCCTATCCCCTGGCAAACTCCCCCCATCCAGCGTCTCATTCTGCATCTCCATCTCCATCCGCATCTGCACATGCATATGCCTCTCCGGGTCCACAAATGACGGCAAGTGCGCCATTGCGTTCACCGGCGTATCATTATCCGACGTCATCCTCGACACGCTCCTCGTTAGCTCCACAAGCTTATTCAAGATGCTAAACTCGATCTTGAGCTTGACGCTGTACACAAGCACCTTGTACGAAGTCTGGATGTCGTGTAGCCCGAGGAACTCAAAGAGGATGATGTTGACGTCCAGTAGCACGATGATGACGTTGACGAGGAACAGATGCAGAATCAACCGCCGGGCGCGACCCTTGTCGTCATGGAGCACAAAAAGGCGACGCATGCGCATGAGCTTGAGGGCTTCGTATATGTACAGGGAGGAGATGATGACCTCCTGCACGAAGAAGATGATGATTTGAATCCGCTCCCAGATGTTGTAGGGCGAGAGGAAGGATTTGTGGCCGGCTTCCTTGCCGTAGGCGAGGATGGTGACGGGGAGGTGGAGGATGAAGACGTTGGTGAGGATCATGCCGAGGACGAGGCGGAGGATTTTGGGGTTTTGCAGGACGAGGTGCAGTCGAGAGTAGAGGACTAGGGATTGGCCTGTTACCATGAACCACCACCCTGTTAGGAAGAGGGTGACAAGGCCGGGGCCGCTCAGGTCAGAGCGGAAGACTAGGAGGAGGAAGCCGATGGAGTGGGGGGCGACGCCCCAGGCGGCGGCGAGGAAGCTCCAAAAGTAGAGACCGGAGCGCCGCTTGAAGGTGGCAAGGATGATGAAGTTGAGTTCCAAGACATTGTAGAGGGCCACACAGGGGAATATGAGCATGGCCACCGTCTCGGCGGGAATTGTAACGCTACCCATGATGGCCGTATTGAGAGGGTCCCTGATGAGTGAATAGAAAGAAGTGACAGGAAAGCAAAAAGGGGCCGGGGCTGGGCAGGAAGACGGGAATCGCCAGTGCTATAAATACAAGTACCATCAGATTGTCGCACAATGGTCAACTTCCCAAGGCGTCGGTCTAGAATTCAAGACTAGAAAGACTGTGAGGACGCGGACTTCCAGTCTCGGCAAGAAGTGCCACCAGAGCTCCTACTCAGCTTGGCGGAAGTAGTGATATTTCTCTCACCGCTAACCTGGAACACACTCGGACCAGGTCCCGAGCCACCGGGTTAGGTTGTTCCATGCGCGAAAGAGTCTAAACTTGGTGTGCCCCTTCATCCAATGAGCTTTGCTCGTTTATGTCGACTGCCGCTCCGAACGCCGGCATTTAGGTAACCACGGTTGCTGATTCAGCGCTGCTCGAACTGCCGAATGATGAGATTGTAGACCAACCCGTTGTGCCAATAAAAGGCAGCACAGCCCGCCCCCACCATGCGTCTTCATCCTTCGCGTAAACTAGCCAGATTCAGTAGACTGTGGTCCCCTAGGATTAGTTTTTACGCGAGGCTTTATGGTTATGACTAATCTGTCGGATAGCGTAAAAGCAGGTATAATGACGAACAACATTTTCAGCCCACCATCTGTCTCAGCCCTACGACCATTCAGAGCCGAGAGATCTCAAGACGTCGCTTATCGTCATGGAGGCATGGCAGGCGCCAGTTACACAAATGAACGGCACGTCATCCTGTTGACCTAGTCCGTTCTGCAGCCCGTTACCTGAAAGCGGGATCCGTGGAAGTCTATGCGGGTGAGACAGTTTGCATCGACAACTCTAGCTGCGCGGAGTAAGGGCCGAGGCGGTCAACAGCAAGCTCCAATGGTATCGGATTGGGCGTCGGTGTGGTTTACGAGGTGAGCGCTGCAGGACTTGTTGGCGTCCAGGAGCTTGGTATTTTGCTAGCGGTCTTGGATGCCTGTTGAAGCTAGGGCTGAGTTAATGCTGCGCAGAGGATTGGACGAGCTGGACTGCCGGGCGGCAGACGGCTAGGACGGAAGATGGTGGCGTATTCGTTGATAGGCTTGTTCGGGATGTAGGTGCCGATGGTTTGTAGCGAGGGAGAGCATTCGTTTGTCCACACGGTTCTCCAATTGTCCTCGAGGACTCCTCCCTGGAAGCTGTAGATTTCGTGGGTTGTTATCGCCACTTCAGGTTTAGCGGGGAGAAGATCAATACGCCCGTATTTCCTCGTATCGACTCATTCGGGGTCGCGACTGAGGACACCTGCCTACCTTGAATCCGAGGAGATACTCGATGTCGATCCCGCATGAACCGAGGTTGTTCAGGAATGCCCAATGACGTCGGCATGCTCTGACGAAGACCATTTCGATGGGCATTTCCACTAGCTGCGGAATCGAGATGCTGACAGAGGTTGGAATCGAGTTGGAAGTTGAGACGTCGTTGAGGTTTCACCACAGCCCGGAAGGCAGGCGTAGTCCTCCTGGAGCTGGGTATTGCTTCGTGACGTCGCAAATTGATCTGTGATGTGTCGAATGTGTCTACTGGCCAGGGTTTGTTGTATACCTTATCTGATCTTCTCGATTCTGCCCCCCTTGCTGATGATGTGCAGCAGCTACCCTGGCTCGCGTTCGGGAACGGTGATGCGCGGGGAGATCGGGGGGTGCTGGCGTCAAGGCGCAATGCGATGTCTCTGAAATGTCCGATTTGGAGGTGATGAACGCGAAGGAAACAGCCAGAAAGAGAAGGAGCGGGTGAATCATGAGCAAAGACCCACCTCAGCTCCCAGCTGGCCCACGGCAACAAAGCGTCGAAGAATGCAGCCCAATGGCCAACTTGCCTCGCTAGGCGTCTGCGCCCCCGAGACGTACGTCCTCGGGGACTCAGACCCTGCCACGACTCCCATCGAGTTCTTGGCACCGGAACTAACTACTGGAATCCATCCTACACCACCTATTCGTGGTCTCCCACCTGCGCAAAGCTCGATCCCCTCGCGAACTGGTTCACAACCGCTGCCAACCGCAACGCCTTCGCCCACGTCTCGCACACCTTTACCCATCTCAATCTCAACAACGCCACATACTCCGACGCCGCCAAGGAGATCAAGTTCAACCAGGCCTAGGCTGCCCAAATCAACATTGCCTCGGCCACACGCTGGTCCCCCAAGGGTCTCGTTCCTCCGGCTATCAGCGGCCTCCACAACGGCGACGTCATCAAGGCCTGGCTCGACAACGGCATCACGTACGTCGTCGGCGATAACACGCGCCCCGTGCTCCGCAGAACCGACAGCCCGTACTGGGCACGCACTACCACAGTTGCGGACGACGGGTACGCCGGGTTGACGGTCATTCCGCGGTGGGCAACAAACGTGTACTACAACTGCTACTTAGCAGCATGCACGGTCGCCGAGTGGGCCGCCGCGTCGGGGACGCCCAAGACGTACGCCGATCTGATCGAAGACGCAAAGATTACCAACGTGCGCCATCTGCTGGGGCTGTTTGGTGATCTGTTCATGTTTCACCAAGCCAACATGCGCGTGAGTGGGCAGCCGACGGTGACGATTGGTACGCAGACGGGTGCGTTTTCGCTGATTCAGCAATGGGTCGAGGCGGTGGCACAGGAGTTGGTGCGTTTGACGGATTGGCCTGTGGTGAATCTCAAGCATGATGATATTGCTGTTGAGTTTGTGCGGAGGAGAACGAGGGAGTGAGTCATGACCTGTCTGTTTAATGGAGCGATGATAGCTGACCGGTCAACAGCCTCTGCCAGCCACAACTTCGATACACAATCACCTCGAGCGGAACCATCACTAGCGCCACGGTCGCTTTCAACGGCAATACCTGTGGAGTTCCGCTGCCTGTCACTTTCCCAGCACTGTGTCTTTCTCAGGATCCGGTGTGACATCAGACAAGGTGGGCAACAAGCCCCTCATCAACTAAATCACGCTTTCTGGGTCCGCAAGGACCTTCACATTCAACACCCCAGTGCCACTATGAAAAGAGACGTTCAAAATTTGTATATTAGCAACTCTTCTTGTGGATATCCAAAACTCCTGGTATGCATCTGGGCCGGAAATGCCTCCGGCGGCCCTCCGGCGGGCTGCTCGCTGCGCTCGAAGGCCACCTCTCATGCCTCATTCTTTTCCCTCAGCGCATACAGCGGCTGTAACTTCCCACTTCGATCGCACGAACAAAACTTCAATGCGTCACAGTAAAACCGCGGCATCACCGTCTTGGCGATGAACTTGACGGGGAACGGTGCCGGCGGCCAGTCCTTCCACATGCTCTCCTCAAACTCCTGGTCGATCTGCTGAAATGCCCACGCCAGCCCGTATGCCCCAAGGTTTTTCTTTTTTCGTCAGCACGCCCCAAAGTCAAACATTTGAGAAAAAACAACTCACCATGCTGGCCTCTGCCTCCTCCTCCGCCACCTTCATGATCCCCGCCATCTTCTCCCCGCCAAACCTCCTCAACCCTTGCAGCGTCTGAATCTCATCCGACAGATGCTGCTTCAGCACGCCCCCAAAATCATCAATGATCCCCACCAGCCGCTTGCCATCCCACTTCTCCGTCCCCGCCACCACGCCCTCCACAAACTCCTTCATCTTGGTCACGCCCAGGTCAAACGCAGCGTGCTGCGCCTTCTCCGCATCCATGACCCCGGTCTCTCCGCTCATGCGCTCCACCGCCGGGAAGAACATGGTCTCCTCGCCCATGTGGTGCAGGTGGATCAGGTTGTACCAGGCCAGCGTGTAGCGGCAGAAGGCGGGGACGTCGGCGGGGAGGATGTGCGGCGCTTGCAGGTAGATGGAGTTGAGCGAGCGGAGGAGGAGATTGTGGATGAGGACCATGTCGGTGCTGACTTCGTCGAAGAGGTCGGTCTGTCGGGGTGCAAGGGGGTGAGG
>Ga0247770_1001795_pt1 | contig 14843 bp, 15 predicted proteins | sample UWRJL136409B6_FD_179943 | JGI IMG/M metagenome (GOLD analysis project Ga0247770, IMG submission 179943) | Plant litter microbial communities from Arlington Agricultural Research Station in Wisconsin, United States - UWRJ-L136-409B-6 | ecosystem: Environmental > Terrestrial > Plant litter >... | reverse complement strand
ACATTCATAATTCCTAACTCATAATTCATAATTTCTCATAAAAAAACCCGCAACAAGCGTTACAGGTTTTTTATATTGTATAACCCCCACGGTTATAACAAGCTACAAGCAGTTGGTTCGTGCTAATAAGACACGGGGGCTGGCGGTTCTGCTGCCTGCGGGGATTAATTTTTTTGGCGGATGCCCTGCAGGAAACGTTCTACGGCCCGGCGCACGGGCGTGGCGGGGGACTGGTAATTGTTAACGAGCACCGAAAAGAGGAGCAATTTACCCTTTTGCGTGATGAGGTAGCCACTGAGGGCGCAGTTGTTGCTGAGCGTGCCGGTCTTGGCAAAAATATAGCCGCTGTCTTTTTTATAATAAGCTGATAATGTGCCCGTGCCGCCGGTGGCCAGGATGTTCTTTAGTCTTTCCATGCCAAATTCCGTCCTCATTTTATCCAGGATATAAACGAAAGAGCGCGGCGTAAATAAATTATAGCGGCTGAGCCCGCAGCCATCTACCCAGCGCGGCTTTTGGGGAATGTCTTTGAGATCGGTCTTTAATATCGTGTCGATGATGGCTTCATCGTTCATGTAACCCAGCTTTTCGTTGCTCACCATCAGCAGGGTTTGCTCCGCGAAGAAATTATCGCTGCGGTGCATCATAGGTTTGAAGAGGGAATCGGTGGGTTGGGTTTTGATGTTGCGAAAAGGAAAAGCGAAAGACTTTTTGGTGTAAGACGCTTTGTCTAACTCTACCGGCGGCGCAATATAAATATTGAAATCATGTTTTAGGATATCAAGCGTCGTTTGATATCCATTGCTGGAAAACGCAATTTTCATTTTACTAAAGTTCGAAGTGGAAGGGGTTATATGAAAATTATTTCCTCCAATGGTTCTTTGTACGGTGAATTGCAGGCGTTCGGCATTGAGCGCAGAATCGGAAAAAATGTTGATGCGCGTTGAGAAAGGAATGATATAGGTACTGTCGATCTTTTGGGAGAAAAGACCGGGGATGGTTTTCCAGTTTACGAGGGTGACGGCATTTTTAAAACGCAAAAGAGAAGTATCTATTTCAACAACATTGCCGTAAACAGGGAACGGGCTGCGTTCCGCCATGTATTCTTCATTGTAATCGTTCCACGACCAGCCGTTTCCCCAGGCAGTTTCCTTCCATTCGTTATCGTGATAAAGGCTTAGTTTTTTTTGGGTGCCGAGTAAAAAATCCAGTACGGGCTGCCGGGGAAAACCGGGGTGCAAAAAGGTTGGGTCGCCGGTAGGCAAAATATACAACTGCTTTGTATCGGCAGGTTGTGCATACTTCAATCCCACCAAACTATCCCCCAAATATTTCATCCCCGCGTACAGCGTAAACAATTTGGTATTGCTGGCCGGGATAAAATTTTTCGTGTCGTTGTAATTGTACCAGTATTTGCCGGTTGCGGGTTCGTAAATGCTGATGCCAATATGCCCGGTAGCAATGGCCGGATCATTGAGCAAGGCAGCTTTCGCCGATTTGGATATTTGCGCGGAAGCCGCACAGCCGGAAAGGAACCACCATACAACCGGCAGCAAATATTTGGTGCAGTAATTCCTTTTCATATTGTTTTTTTAAACGGCTCTTTCCTGCGCGCGCAGCCACCTTTCGGGGATCTCGTTGCGGGCGGCATTCATGTAATCGGCGTAACTGCAGGCAATGAATTTTTTATTGGGCAACTGCATCCACCAGCGGCCGGTTTTTTTGCTTTGCAGGAAAAGCGTATCGATCTCGGTGAAGTTGCAATGAAATTCGTTGAAGTGGTGCAACTCGTTCATACCGGCTTCCTGCTTTGCACGGTTCTTACCGTCGATGAAATACCAGAGCATCTGCGCGATCTGCCGGGCCGTCAGTTGCTGCACGTCCTGCTGCGGTACGTAACCATAAATGCCCATCGTGTGCAGGTTGCTGCTCATGCCGGCATAGCGGGTAAGGATACAGGCTTCTTCGCCGGTGAAGCCGTTGGAACTTATTTGCGTGGAAGGGGCATCGCTGTTCTTGATGGCGCAGATATCGAAACTGAGCAAATGCGAATTGCGGATCACGGGCTCCATTTCTTCTATCTTTTCCTTGGCTGTGCCAACGCGGTAACAATCGAACCGCAGTTTATCCATTGTTTCCAGCATGCGCGGGTGCACGAAATAACTCTGGAAGCCGATGTGGTTGTAATGCCGCACCAGGTTGGGTTCGCCGGTGAGCATTTCCATTAAAAAGTTTTCGCTGCGGTCGGGACTTTCATTCCTGAGGTTGATGAATGCATCGATGCAGCTTGCTTCGATCACCTGCTCCAGCTTGCGGTGGGCATAGTATTGCGTAAGTGTAATGTCGTGCGAGCCGCCGATGATCACCACGGTCTTGTTCAGCCGGATGAGTTCGGTGAGCACGGTGGTGATGGCTGCATAACTGTCTTGTAAAGTGGCGCCGTTCTTCACGTTGCCCAGGTCGGCAATGCGGATCTCCGTATGCCAGTAATGTAACTGGTAAAACTGCCTGCGGATGGCATTGGCCGCGCCGGAGATGCCCGGTACGCCGCTGCCCCTGCTTTCCGTTACGCCGAGTAATACAATGTCGGCGGCGCTGATGTCCGGCAGTTCATTTTCATAAATGCTGATGTGGCGGGCAAGCTGGCCGTCGTTATAGCCTTCATCGTCGCCCAGTTCGTGTATTGCTACCGGTTCTAAAAAATCATGCAGGTCGTCCATTTAAAAAATTTCGACAAACCTAAAGATTTTAGGGGAGAGAGCAAGGTGTTTGGTAATTCACCCTCGCTTTCGAATACCGAAAATTGTGTTCCTATTGAAAGGGGTATATAGTAACTTTGTCCATGGCCCCGCCCGTGCCCTGATACAGGGTTGGCGACCACCATTAAAACGAAAGTTTATATGCCAGTTAAAGAAGAGATCCTCCAGGAAGTAGTCATAAAGTTTGCAGGCGATAGCGGCGATGGTATGCAGTTGACCGGCAGCCAGTTTACCAACAACACGGCTTTGCTGGGCATCGACCTGGCCACTTTCCCTGATTTCCCGGCGGAGATCCGCGCCCCGATCGGCACGTTGCCCGGCGTGAGCGGTTACCAGTTGCGTTTTTCTTCCGACCGGATCTTTACACCCGGCGATGCCTGCGATGTGCTGGTGGCGATGAACGCCGCGGCATTGAAAACGAATTTAAAAGCATTGAAACCTGGCGGCAAGATCATTGCCAATACCGATGGCTTCGATGCCAAGAACCTGCGGCTGGCCAATTATCCCGACGGCGTAAACCCGATTGAAGACGATAGTTTAACGAATTACGAACTGATAAAGATCGACGTGACCAAACTTACGCGCGAAGCGCTGAAAGAGATCACGATGGGTACGAAGGAAAAGGACCGGGCGAAGAATATGTTCGTGCTCGGATTTTTATACTGGATGTACGGTCGCGATATGGACAGTACCAGCGCTTTCATCACGGAAAAATTCGGCAAGAAACCGGAGATCTTAGAAAGTAACCTGAAAGCCTTGCAGGCCGGCTACAACTACGGCGATACCACCGAAACCTTTACCACGCGTTATAAAGTAGAAAAGGCGAAGATGGAACCGGGTACGTATCGTTCCATCATGGGCAACCAGGCATTGGCGTATGGGTTGATAGCGGCTTCGCAGAAAAGCGGGTTGCCTTTGTTCCTCGGCAGCTACCCCATTACGCCGGCGAGCGATATTTTGCATGAGCTGAGCAAACACAAAGCCTTTGGCATCAAAACCTTCCAGGCAGAAGACGAGATCGCGGCGATCACTTCGGCCATTGGCGCGAGTTATGGTGGCAGCATCGGACTCACCACCAGCAGCGGACCGGGCATCGCGTTAAAAGCGGAAGCCATGGGACTGGCGGTGATGCTCGAAATTCCCTTACTGATCGTGAACATACAACGCGGCGGACCAAGCACGGGTTTGCCAACCAAAACAGAGCAAAGCGACCTGATGCAGGCTTATTACGGCCGAAACGGTGAATGCCCGATGCCATTGATCTCCGCCTCTACGCCAAGCGATTGTTTTGAAGTGGCCTACGAAGCCATCCGCATCGCCATACAACACATGACGCCCGTGATGCTGCTGAGCGACGGTTATATTGCCAACGGCGCGGAACCGTGGAAATTTCCTTCGGCCGATAGCCTGGAACCGATCAAAACCTCTTTTGCATCGGCCAACATTGCGTCCGACCTGGATGAGAACGGCAAATTCCAGCCTTATAAAAGAGATGAAAAACTGGTGCGCCCCTGGGCCATCCCGGGTACGCCGTCTTTGGAGCACCGCGTGGGCGGACTGGAAAAGCAGGACGTGACGGGCAACATCAGCTATGACCCGGATAACCACCAGCACATGGTAAAAACGCGGCAGCGCAAGGTGGATCTCATCGCGGATTTTATACCCGAGCAAAAACTGGACAGTGGCCCCGAAAAAGGAAAAGTACTGGTATTGGGCTGGGGCAGCACGTATGGCGCCATCAAAAGCGCCTGCACCGAATTGCAGCAGCAGGGCCACGAAGTAGCGCATGCGCACCTCCGTTATGTACGGCCCTTCCCGAAGAACCTGGGCACGATCATTAAGAACTACGATCATATTTTAATACCCGAGATCAACAACGGTCAACTCATCAAGATCATCCGCGACATTTACCTGGTGGATGCAAAAGGTTATAATAAGATCATGGGCATCCCGATCACGAAAGGGGAGTTGGTGGAGGAGATAAAAAAATTGCTTGTATAAATTCCGTTTCGTGGGGACACGAACCGTGGCGGCGGTTAATTTGGAGATTTGATGATTTGGAGATTTGGCGATGTTGTTCGGTTCGTGAGGCACGAACCGAGGCGGTGGGCGGCGACTGGAAGAGTGAGCCACTCCCTCAATTACTTCAAATAAATAAAAAGATTTTCGCGGGAGTGGCTCACTCAAGTGAAAGTCTTCGCAACCATAAAATTTGTAAGCCGTTGGTCAAAGACCAGACGGCGGCGGCTTTCTTCATAGCCGATCATACGAATCATTCAAAATAATAGTTCAGACAAGAAAGCCCCGCATTCAACATGCAGGGCTTCTTGGTTATTTTAAGGTTGTGTTGTACTGATTATCTCCTGATCGTTTCCCTTCCGAAGGTGTAGCTTACTTTGAAACCGAACGTAAAGAAAGCATCTTTGTTATCGGGGTTGCCGCGCTGGTCGCCGGGATTGGTTACGTGCGAAGGATCCAGTTCATACTGGCGGTCGTTCAGCAGCAATGCATTGGTGAGTTTGGCGCCGGTGAAATAGTTGGCGTACAGGGCGGGGTCGATGTACGTGGTGCTCACATCATCCAAGTAATCCGTATTGAGGAAACGGTAGTTGAATTCCGCCCTGATGTTGATGCTGGAACTCAATTCGTATTTAACGCCAATGCCAACAGGGATGCTCATCTGCCTTAGTTTATATACTTTCCTGTCGGGGTACTCAACAAAACCCTGGCCTTCGGTGCTCAGCGGCTGCAGGTCTACCCAGGTATTGTTGCTGCCGCGGGCCTGTGGGTTAAAGGAAAAGAAACCGGCGCCGGCTACCAGGTAAGGTGAAAAGCTGGGCGGTGTTTTATCGTTGTCGCCGTTGTAATTATTGAAGATATACAAGGGATGAATTTCTGCAGATACAGCAAATTCGGTGATCTTGCTCCTGAAGCTCAGGTTCCTTTCGTAGCGGCCAAAGGTAGAAGGGGCTACTTTTTGCAGCACGGCATCTTCGGCTTTGATCTGTCCAAAAGTCGCTTCCAGGCGCAGCGCTATCGCATTTTTGTAGATGGCGCCGAGGAAAATACCGCCCGACAACTGTGTTTTATTGAGGTTAAGATCCTTGATGAATTTTTTACCAATGCCTTTCCTGCCACCTAGGTCGGTCAGCGAGTTGATCGCACCTACCGATCCGCCAACTTCAAACATGATGGGGGAGTCATAATGATTGTCATCATAAAAATAATACTGGGCATTCGCTTTTTGAGCAGTAATCAGCAGCACTACGAAGCCAACAAGAATTGAGATTTTTTTCATGCAATTAGTTATAACCTTTTATAAAATTGGTAGCTGGGTTCAATAGGGATTCGAATACTATTACAAATAAAGGGATTATTCACCAATTATATTTCAACTCTCCTTATTTTGTTGAAAAATTTACAAGCGGGAGCGAGCCCGCAACGGGTGCAATGCGGCGAACGGGCCACGCAGGTATACCTGCCATGGAGAATGAGCCAATGGTGGGCCCTGAAAACATATTCCGTCGGCAGGTTTTCAATAAGTTGTTTTTCGGTAGCCAGCGGTGTTTTAGCATTGGTGGTAAGCCCGATCCGGGCGCTCACCCTGAACACGTGCGTGTCCACCGCCATGTTGGGCTGCTCGTCGACCACGGAAGTAACAACATTAGCGGTTTTGCGGCCTACACCGGGCAACTGCACCAGCTCGTCCACCGTCATGGGTACGATGCCGCCGAATTTATCAACGAGCATATTGGCCATGCCCACCAGGTGCTTTGATTTATTGTTGGGGTACGAAATGCTTTTGATCAGCGCGAACACCTCTTCTACTGAAGCTTTGCTGAGCGCAACGGCGTCCGGGTATTTTTTAAAGAGGGCGGGCGTGGTCATGTTCACCCGCTTATCGGTACACTGGGCCGAGAGGATCACCGACACCAGCAGCTGGAACGGGTTATCGTAGATTAGTTCTGTTTCGGCGTCCGGCGCGTTTTCTAAAAAATACCGGATCACGAAGGCGTAACGTTCCTTTTTGGTCATAAAAAAACCCTGCGTTTTGCAGGGAGTAAAAATAAGTTAAATACCGGACGAACTAAGCAAGCGGCGACAATTCTGAAACGGCTTTTTCAGCATAGTTCAGGATGTTGTCGATCGTTTCAGGGCGCGGGCCCAGGTTCAGCACTTCCAACCTGTCTTTGGCAGAAGCAATGACCTCGAACTTTTCACGGAGCGTCCAGTCGGTTTCCAGCGCAGCTTTGATGGCTACAGTTTGAGAAGGTGAAGTTTCGTTGTACAAATAGCGAAGCAAGTCCTCAAGGGTAAAATTGTGCATAAACAAGTTAAGTGGCTTGTGTTAAAAAAAATAAATATCCATATCCGCTTAAATAAACGGTGCTTGACAGGGAATATTGTATTTTAAAGCAACTATTTAGCGCCTGCAGGGCTTTTTATAATAAAAAGGTCTTCATTGTCCTTCTTCATCAAATATTTCTCCCTTGCATATTTTTCAATGGTTTGGGCATTTGTTTTCAATAAGTCCAGTTCAAGCCGGGCATTTGCGATCTGTGCGTTGAGGTGGCGCTCGCTTTGTTGCAGATCGTTCAATTTGTTCCTGCGCTCAAAAGCCGAAGGAATGTCTTTGGAATCAAAGAAGAACATAACGACCAAAAAACCGGCGCCTGCAAGCAGGTACTTGTTCTTTAACCAGGAAGGTATGTAGTTCAGTAATTTCATATAAGAACGAGGCTACTTGCCAAATTTAATCTTTCCGTTTGGATATACCGCGCTTTCGGCCAGTATTTCTTCGATGCGGATCAGCTGGTTGTACTTGGCCATCCGGTCGGTACGGGAAGCGGAGCCGGTCTTGATCTGGCCGCAGTTCAGCGCCACTGCCAGGTCGGCGATGGTGGTATCTTCGGTTTCACCGCTGCGGTGGCTCATGATGGTGTTGTAGCCATTTTGCTGCGCCATGCTTACCGCGTTGATGGTTTCGGTAATGGTACCGATCTGGTTCACCTTTACCAGCAGCGCGTTGGCAGTCGCTTCGTTGATGCCCCTTTCCAGCCGGTCCACGTTCGTTACAAAAAGATCGTCGCCCACCAGCTGGCATTTTTTTCCAACGGCATCGGTCAGCATTTTCCAGCCTTTCCAGTCGTCTTCGGCCATGCCATCCTCGATGGAGCAGATGGGGTATTGTTTCACCCAGCTTTCCCAGTATTGCACCAGTTGTTCGCTGGTCATTTTTTTGCCGTCGCTTTTGTGGAAGATGTATTTTTTTTCTTTGGCGTTCCAGAGTTCGCTGTTGGCGGCATCCATGGCGATCATGACCTGGCTGCCGGTTTTATAGCCTGCGGCCTGGATGGCGGTGAGTACCGTTTCTATCGCTTCTTCATTGCTTTGGATGTTGGGGGCAAAACCGCCTTCGTCGCCCACGTTGGTGCTGAATCCTTTTTTCTTCAACACGGTCTTCAGCGCGTGAAAAATATCGACGCCCCAGCGCAATCCTTCGCTGAAACTGGTAGCGCCCACGGGCATCACCATAAATTCCTGGAAATCTATTTTGTTATCTGCGTGCGCGCCCCCGTTGAGGATGTTCATCATGGGAATGGGTAAGATCTTTGCATTGGTGCCGCCGATGTAGCGGTACAGGGGCAGGTTGGCTTCCAGCGCGGCGGCTTTGGCCACGGCCATACTAACGGCGAGCATGGCATTGGCGCCCATCTTGCCTTTGTTGTCGGTGCCGTCCAGTTCGATCATCATCGCGTCGATGCCGGTTTGATCGGCCACATCCCAGCCGAGTAAATTTTCGGCCAGTATGGTATTCACGTTCTTCACTGCTTTCAATACGCCTTTGCCACCGTACAGTTTTTTATTGCCATCGCGCAGTTCCACCGCTTCGTGAACACCGGTGCTGGCGCCACTTGGAACAGCGGCACGGCCGAGGCGCTCGTTTTCGGTCAGGATATCAACTTCTACTGTTGGGTTGCCGCGACTGTCTAATATCTGGCGGGCGTGAATGGAGGCGATATAGCTCATGTGGCTGTACGTTATTTAAGGTGAAGAGATCAATTTTGACGAAGATACGAAAACCGTTAATTAGCTAATGTGATGATTAGCTAATATGCTAATGGATGACCGTGAAACGAAAAGATTTCCTTCTCTGGAGTTTTTTGGTTTTGACTTTTAAATTTTGACTTACTTCGTCAGGTTGCGGAACACTTCTTCCAAACTATTGCTGCTGCTGCTTTGCAGCGAAATGATGTCGAGGTTTTTGTCGATCGATAATTGCAATATCTTTTTTTTCACGTATTCCGCATCATCGCAGTGCAACTGGTAATGACCGGTTTGAAATTGTTCCACGCGTTGCACACCGGGTATATTTTTCAATAACTCCGTTGTTACCGTTTCTTTGAATTTCACTTCCACCGTTTGGCTTTGCGTTTCTTTTTTTTGCAGGTTAACCAGCGTGTCGTTGGCTACGATGTTGCCTTTGCTGATGATGACCACGCGGTCGCAGATGGCTTCCACTTCCTGTAAAATATGGGAGGAAAATAAAATGGTTTTGTCTTTACCGAGGCTGCGGATCACTTCGCGGATCTCTACGATCTGGTTGGGATCGAGGCCGCTGGTGGGTTCGTCGAGTATCAGCACTTCGGGATCGTGGATCAGTGCTGCGGCCAGGCCTACCCGTTGTTTGTATCCTTTACTTAACTGGCCGATCTTTTTATTTGCTTCCAAACTGAGGCCTACTGTTTTGATGGCTTTTTCAATGGCCGTTTCTTTGTCCGCCACTTCGTGTACGCCGGCAATAAAGGCCAGGTATTCGCGCACGTACATGTCCAGGTAAAGTGGGTTGGCTTCCGGCAGGTAACCGATCCTCTTTTTTGTTTCGTTGCCATCCGTTGAAACCGGCAGGCCGCAAACCGTTGCCGTACCTGAAGTTGACGCGATGTAACCGGTAATGATCTTCATGGTGGTGCTTTTACCCGCACCGTTCGGACCTAAAAACCCAACGATCTCTCCCTTATTTACTTCAAATGAAATATCGTTGACGGCTTTTTGAGCGCCGTAAATTTTGGACAAATTATTTACTGAAATGGACATGCGTGCATTTTAAGATCAATTAAGTTGGTACTTGTAGCCAAAATCTCCGTTCTTATTTTTATCAATTCAATAGGATTTGGTACAGGAAGGTCCCATAGCTTTTCTTCATTTCTCCTTATACTTATATTCTAAAGAGTCCTTTGGCGCATTCCTGATCACTTCAAAACGTTCAGTTGCTTCCTTATAATCTTTTCCGGTTTCTATTAAAAACCATTGTTTTTTAATCATGGCTAAATGCTTTCAGGATTGATGTTATTGCATTTCTGACGAGTTAATATAACTCCCTTGTAAAAATACAAAAGTTGGCCATTAGCCAACTTTTTGCAACAATACGTTTGTTAAAAATTAAGAAGCTTTCGGTTCGTTGTTTTCATTTCCCGGTTTCGGATGCTGCCGCTGCTGTCCACCGCCCCGTTGCTGTCCGCCCCTGTTTTGAGGAGGCCGCTGCTGTCGATTCTGTTGCCCGCCTTGCTGACCACCTTGTTGCTGTTGTCCGCCCTGTTGTTGTCCACCCTGCTGCTGCCCTTGTACGCCACCGCGGTTCTGCGGTTGCCTGCCCTGGCCTTGCTGGGCCGGGCGCTGGTTCCGCTGCTGTGGCCGGGTGCCCTGTTGTGCACTTTGCCCACCTTGTTGCTGACCGCCCTGTTGTTCCTGAACACCGCTGCGTTGCCCGCCCGATCGTTGCTGGCCCTGTCCACCGCGGCTTTGCGGTTGCCTGCCCTGGCCTTGTTGTGCCGGGCGTTGCTGGCGTTCGTTGTCCCTGCGTTTGCGGCTGGTCTTTTCAAGGCTTTTCAGGCTGATCTGTCCAACCACATCCGCATATACCGGTTCAATTTCTTTTGGTTTGCTGGTCACCACTTCCACGGGTTCCAGGTCTTCGGGACGGATGCCCTGTTTGTTCAGTTCCTTTATTTTTTTAACGCGTTCGATCGTCAGCGGGTATTGCTTATTGCTGTCCGGTAACGTGTACCACATCAGGTTGCGGAAAATATCTTTCTTTACGAGGAAGGCACGGCTTTTCGCCATTTCGATCACATCGGCATCGTCGGGGAAAAACTGGAGCGCGTCCATGTAAGTATCCAGTTCGTAATTGAGGCAGCATTTCAAACGGCCGCACTGGCCGCTGAGTTTGGTTTGGTTGATGCTGAGGTTTTGGTAACGCGCTGCGTTCGTGTTCACGCTTTTAAAATCCGTGAGCCAGCTGCTGCAGCACAATTCACGGCCGCAACTACCAATGCCGCCTACCTTACCGGCTTCCTGGCGGGCGCCGATCTGGCGCATTTCCACCTTCACCTTGAATTCGCCGGCGTATAGTTTAATGAGTTCGCGAAAATCCACGCGGTCGTCGGCTATATAAAAGAAAGTGGCTTTGCGGCCATCGGCCTGTATCTCTACTTCTGCCATTTTCAGTTCCAGCTTCAGTTGCCGGGCAATGGCGCGGCTGCGGATGAGTACCTGCGCTTCCCGGGCCTTGTTCTCCAGCATTTTGCTGATGTCGGTTTCCGTGGCAATGCGCATGATCTTTTTAATATCCGCACCCTTTTCGTCGATCTTGTGTTTTTTCAATTGCAGCCTTACCAGTTCACCGGTGAGGTTCACCATGCCTACGTCGAAGCCACTTACCCCTTCCACGGCGATCATGTCGCCCTTTTCATAAAAATTGCCGCTGGTATTTTTAAAATAGTCTTTCCGGCTACCGTTGTTGAAGCTCACTTCCACGATCCTGCAACTGCTTTCCGGGTCGCTGAAAGGAAGATTGCTCAGCCAGTCGTGCACGTTCATGCGGTTACAACCGCCACTGGCGCAGTTCCCATGGCTCTGGCAACCGCCCGGCGCGCCGTTTTTTGATGTTCCGCAACTACCACATCCCATATCTTGAGAAATTAAAAATTAACAATAAAAAAACTGTAACGGATCGAGGAACAGGATTGTTGTCCCGGCATTGGAAGCAATGTGCAGCTATGGTGGCGTCGCACTCTTGTGCGTTATATCCTTTTTCGGCGGTTGTTGCCCCGTAGGCGATATCCCGTACAGGGACTTCACAACGATGCCGATATGGTTTAAAAAAGCTGGTATTATTAAAAATTCGCCCGCATTTACATTATTCCACGATCCTCAATTCACCAAAATTAATGAATTGTTACTAATAATATGGTATAATCGGATGCTGAGGGCGTGGAAGAGCATTTTGCCGTTGGCGTTGCGCTCAATGTAATAGCTGGCTTTGTCCAGTTCGTTGATGATGGCTTCCTGCTGCGGGATGGAGCAAATGCGGTTGAGCCGCAGGGCAAAATCGGTGTTGCCGGTATCGTCTTCGGGCGTTTCGGCAAATTCCATGGTGCGCAGGCGGATGGCCTGTTCCAGCAGGTGAATGAAGTACCGGAGGAACTGTTTTTGCTTTTCACGGCCCAGTTTGGCGGTCTCCTCGATCCACTTTAGCTGGGCCACCGGCCCGGTCTTCAGCACGGCATTCAACCAGTCGCGCAGCATCAGTTGCCAGTCGTCTTCGGCGTGCTGCAATACCTGCAGGGCTTCGCGGTAGTTGCCTTCGGATAAAAGCGCTACCTGGCGGGCTTTTTCGGGTGCCACATTTTCGCGGCTGACCAGCGCGTTCTGCACATCGCTGTTCTGCAGCATCGGTATTTTCACCAGTTGGGTGCGGGATAAAATGGTTTGCAGGAGCTGGCCTTCGTTTTCGGCTACCAGCAGAAATAGCGTATTTGGCGGCGGCTCTTCAATGAGTTTCAGCAGTTTATTACCTTCCTTGCCCAGGAACTCGGGCATCCACATCACCAGTATCTTGTATTCGCTTTCAAAACTTTTGAGGTTAAGTTTTCGGATGATGTCGTTGCATTCTGCCGCGGTAATGTTACCCTGCTTGTTTTCGGCGCCGATGAACTGCAGCCAGTCGAACACGTTACCATAAGGCTGTTCAGCCACGAAGCTGCGCCATTCTTTGATGAAATCGGTGCTTACCGGTTTTTCACCGGGCTTTTTGGTGATCACCGGGTAGGAAAAATGGATATCGGGGTGAATGAGTTCACCAGCTTTTTTGCAGGCCGGGCAATCGCCGCAACTGTCCATGTACACGGCCGGGGCACCCGTTGCCGGTTCGGGATCGCCGAACAGCGATGGTTCGGGGGTGGCGCTTATTTTACCGTTTACTTTTTCGCAAACGATGTATTGGGCGAAAGCCATTGCGAGCGACAGGGCACCGCTGCCTTCTTTGCCCAACAGCAGCAGGGCATGGCTCAGCCGGTTGTGCTGTACCATTTCCGCCAACTTTTCTTTGCTGCCGGCCTGTCCGATGATGGATTGGAATTGCAAGGCTGCAAAGATAACCGGCCTTAAGGATTTTCTATTGCCAAAGTAATCCGAAGATCTGTTTTTTCGAAAAAGGAGAGGAGGCGTTTAAAGCTTAAGGAAGCATAATGCTCTGCTTCATAGCGTTGCAACTGTTGCTCTTTGATGCCGAGGATGGCGGAAAAATCTTTTTGAGAAAGTTTTTTAGATATTTTATATTCTATCAGGATATCAGGCAATTGGGCGATGTTGATCTTCTTTCTAAAAGAAATGCCCTTGTTTTTAATTTTTTCATATTGGGCAACTTCTTCTTCCAATACATTTTCAATATTTGAAAGAGAGGCCACATAGCTTTCTTTCTCCAGGGATTTAGCGGCCAACGGTTTTTCTTTGGCAATCACTTCGCGCAATTCTGCCAGTTTTTTCTTCGAGATATTATATTGTTTTTCGTTTTTGATCATTGATAATCTCGCCTGTTTTAAGTTTCACCAAACCCTTTGCTTCGCCATTCCTGCTGAACGAAAAGAAATCGACGATGAAGGTATCGAAGCTGTTGTATGCATAAAACTCACAACCGAATTTCTTTCTTTGCCGGTAGTTGCCTTTTATAGAGTCAAAAAACTCTGGGCATTCTTTTTTCAATCCCGCCAGGTCCATGTACATATTATTGTAACATACATCGATGTCGCCGGGATTGGTTTTATCGGTAACAAAGCTGCCATCGATGTACACTTCATGACAACCAAAATCGTGCAACACTTTTAAACCTTTTTTTAAGCCTTCAAATAGTTTTTGCCTGTAACGATTGGTTGCAAATCTTTCTTCCAATTCTTCCCACGATGCAGTATGTATGCCGGCTGGCAATAATCCTGATTTTTTAAATGTTGGTATCATTTTGCTGAATTAAATAATTACAAATTTCTATTATGCACTTATTTATTAATAGGTGCTATTTGTAGAAACTCAGCAAATTGGGTAAATCCGGTTTTAACTCAAGATATATAGATTTCATAAAATTAATAAAAAAAGGGAACACAACAAAATGATTGTGTTCCCTTTCGGTAATATTTTTATTCCAATTACAGCTTACTCGTAATCTCCGTACTCATCGGCTCCGTCTTGCTCGGAAAATAAGCCACCAGTTGCCCATTCTCATCGATTAGAAATTTACCGAAGTTCCATTTGATGTCGGTGTCCAGTACACCGTTCATGGATTTCAGGGTAAGCCATTCGTAAATGGGTTCTATGTCTTTTCCTTTAACGGATACTTTGGCGGCCATGGGGAAGGTAACGCCGTAATTCTTTTTACAAAAAGTTTGTATGTCATCGTTGCTGCCGGGTTCCTGTCCGCCAAAATTATTGGCAGGGAAACCAACCACTACCAGTTTATCCTGGTATTTATTGTACAATTCCTGTAAACCAGCGTATTGCTTAGTATAGCCACAGGCGCTGGCCGTATTCACCACCAGTATCTTCTTTCCTTTGAAAGCGGCAAAGTCGATCGTTTTGCCATCGAGCGTGGTTACTTTATAATTATAAATGCTGGCGGTAGCTTTCGTATCTGTGGTTTGCGCCTTTATGGTTGATGGAGCGGTAAGCACGGCTAACGAAATGATAGCGGCGCCTGCAATTGACTTGATCATGATGGTAGTTTATTTAATAACGAAAAATGAATGGATTTGT
>Ga0247770_1001794_pt1 | contig 14856 bp, 18 predicted proteins | sample UWRJL136409B6_FD_179943 | JGI IMG/M metagenome (GOLD analysis project Ga0247770, IMG submission 179943) | Plant litter microbial communities from Arlington Agricultural Research Station in Wisconsin, United States - UWRJ-L136-409B-6 | ecosystem: Environmental > Terrestrial > Plant litter >... | reverse complement strand
TTGGCCCCACACCCCCCCCCCCCCCCCCCCCACCTAGCTAATAAAGGTAAACGTATTCTAGGCCACGAAACAACGGCCATCTCTCTCGTATGGGCCACGCACGCCCTCAGCATCTACCCCGACGTCGCCGACCGTTTGAGAACAGAAACCCAAGATCTACTCGCCACAAAGCCAGACCCAGACTACCACGACCTCGAGAACCTCCCTTACATGGACAAGTTCACCAAGGAGCTCTTCCGTTTCATCTCCGCTGGTAAGCACCCACACCTCCATCCCTCCATCCCTCAATATCCCTCCACAACCACCCACCAACTTACCAACCAACCTAACACCCCCACCCACCCCCAGCCGTCCTCATCCCCCGCACCGCAACCGAAGATGTCACCGTCCTCGGCACCTTCATCCCCAAGGGCACAAACGTAATGGTCATGCCCGCCCTGTTCCACCACAACCCGACCATCTGGGGCGCCGACTGCGACGAGTTCAACCCCGACAGGTGGGACCACATCTCGGAGAAGATTGCGGACCCCTACGCTCTGGCTGCGTTTTCGCAGGGCCCAAGGATGTGCATTGGCCGGGCGATGGCGTTGGTGCAGTTCAAGGCGATTCTAGTGGAGCTAGTGAGCAGGTTTGAGTTTGAGGGGGTTGGGGAGGTTGAGGTGTTAAATCCGAATTTGCTGCTGAGGCCGAGGGGGGGGCTGAAGGTGAGGGTGAGGAGGTGCAAGTAGGGGGGATGGGTGAATGTTGGGGTTTGTGCCTGGACCGCTTTCAGGGGAAGAGAGGCTACTTCTAGTATGGCATGGCATGTGGGTCTGCGCTAGATAGGTGTCTAATAATAGTAGATATGATCAGTATGCTTCTAATAGTGCAGATGACCACGCCGCCACGCCGCCACGCTCGACGAGGCGAGAGGAATGATATAGAGTCGGGGAGGTAAGATAATTGTGCGTCCCCACGTGCTCGTAAAGTCCTTCAGCCGTACAAAACTCGAGCAGAACAGAAATGAAACCCTGGGTACCCTATCCGGGCAGGACTTGCAACTGAGATCCCCATTTCACACCGTTGAGGCGCCTCTTCTCGTCAAACGCACCTCCAACCCCTTCGAGCGCGGAAACCAGCTGTTGATCACCTTCCACTCGCGCTCTGGATGCACCAACTCGACATCATAGCACAGCACCAGCGTCGCGAAAACCTTGTACGTCTGCATCAGCGCCAAGGACTTGCCAAGGAACACCCTGGAACCAGCGCCAAAGGTGAGATCGGAATCATTCATAACCTGCAAGCGCTGCGCTAACGCCTGCTCGCTCTCCCTGTCACCGTGCAGCCATCTCTCAGGTCGGAAATCGTGTGAGTCGGGGCCCCATAGTTCCCGGTTTCGGTTGATGATGTATAGGTTGAAGGCGAGCATGACGCCCTCTGAGACAGTAATTACCGTTCTAGGACGGCAAGCGCTGTCCACCGGCAGGGACGTAGCGCGCTTCAGCCCCAGCACGATGCCAGGGAAATATTGCATTTCTTCGCGCACCACAGCTTTGAGGTACGGCAGTTGGCGTGCCTGCTTGAAGTTCACGACGGGATGTGTATCTGGGGTGAGACCAGCGTCGTTGAGCTCAGCGCGCAGACGTGTCCACACACCGGGGGTGCGCAGACTGTAGTACCACGGTTGAGCGGATAGTGATGTCGGTGGAGTCGGCACCGCTAGCTATGTTGATGATGAGCCACGACAGGATCTGGCTGTCGGTGATCGTCGGATCGGCCGTCTTGGCCTCAATGTTGTCTTGGCTGACGATGTTATGGAAAATGTGGCCGTCGATAAGAACGCCGAAGGAGGTGTAGTATGCCGTCTAGTTGTTGATGATGCAGTGTAAGCACTGCAGCGACAAGTGCCTATAGTGATGAAGGTTGAGCATGGACCTTTTTCCAGCTCTTCTTGGTATTGAAAACCGTCTTGATCAGTGTCGGGTCGTCCGCATCGAGCACATTGGGCCCGATGCTATGACTGGACCGTACTTCTCGTGAAGCCGGACGAGATCGCTGTGGAAGTTGCCTGATATTTGAAGCCCACTCGGGGCGAGCTTTCTGGTTCTAGACTCGGCTTGCGCTGCGTCTCGTAGCCTCGACCAATTGGCTTTCGCTCTTGACTTTGGACTAGTATTACTGGAGCTAATCTCGAGGACCACGAGGATCGCTATCACGGCTACCGCCTTCCTGCACCTAGTTCACATTTTATGGCTTGGTAAGTACCTTAGGTAGTCTATCAGTCCGCGCCGTTAATAGGTTCAAAATGCCAACTACTTCAAGGATAAGCGGACTTTGCAACCAATGCCAAAGGGCGACCCCAGCATCATGCTTCTCTTTAATTTCATACGACAACTAGAATTTCTAATACAACGACGTAACCTTTATCACTCTAAAAGAACCGCAACACGCAGTTTTCTTTTGCATGGGTAAGTAGAAGAAAGTATTGAGCATTTTCCCGGCTCATAGAGTCTAGCTTGACATTCAGACGCTCATACCCTACGGCAGTTGTTCGTTGATCAAGGCTTGTGGTGATGTGAGAATTCGTTCGAGGGTGGAAACTAGCCCGTCATAGAGTCGTTGAGCAAGCTCCTCTGGCACATACTCGTTGGCATACACTAGGTCAAACTCAAGACTCTTGTCGACCTGCTGCCAGGCAATCTGAATCTCGCTGTAGTTGTAGTTCGGCTCGATCTGCTTCGGCTGGCGGACTGTGTAGGTCGCGCCCCCCATGTTGAATTCGGCGCCGGCGATTCGCGTCGGTGCATGGCTGACGAGGGATGTGGGCGCCGTGCCGAGGGGCCAGTCGGTGCAATGGCGGGCAATCGGGCCGAAACCAAACGTCTCGAAGGGCATGCTCTCCAGCTGTTGGTCCTGCAGCGCGTAAACAAGGTCTCGGTACGTCCACGAAGCATCCAGCCGGACGCGGACAGGCAGCACGGTCGCACAGCAGCCCACTGCGTCGGCCGCAGACCCATCCACCCCGGAGCGGCCGGAAACGACGTCGGCAAATACGACATCGTCACGCTCTGCATGCTGCGCCAACACGAGCGCCCACGCCGCTTTGACCACATTGGCGCAGGTTGCGCCTTGGGGGACATTCTGCCCTAAATCCATTGTCTTGGGACCCATCGCCCGGGTCGACCACAGGCAGTCTGTACGACCTTGCGAAGCGACTGACCTGATTGCCGTCATGGCTGCGTCTCGTAAAAGGCTGGTCCAGTATTGGGCTGCCTCTTCGGTTTGGCGTCTCTCGATCTGGGCGACATACTGGGAGAATGGCGCGGTTTTGGTGGCCCGGCCGCTGTGGTAGAGCTGTCCAAGGGCCGACCACAGCGTCGGAAGACTGATGCCGTCGTAGATGGCATGGGAGAGGCGCACAAGGATGCGATGCTCCCCGGTCGGCTTCCTGGTGCAGATGGCGATGTCGACAGGCGGCTGCCCACATGCAGGCTCAACTGGTGGGAATCCCTTCCGGCCGATGAAATCCTCAGTCCAATGGTCGAGGGTCGCGTCCGTGACATGGGTGCCAATCTCGGGACGGAATGACGAGACCACGATGCGCTTCCACCCTCCTCCATCCTGGCGAGCGAACCCCGTGTGCAGCGCCTCGACACTTGCTACCAACGCCCTGCAGGTATCCGCGATGCTCTCGATATCGGCCGCCGTGCTGGCATCTAGTCCAAAATAGCTCGTGTCGACGTCGGGATGGGCGACATGGTAATTCAAAATCCGAGCCTGGTGGTCCGTCACGGCGGAGCACTCTCCGACCTCATTGCTGTTATGGCCTTCGGCCTCCACGCACAAGGACAGCGCCGAGAGGTTCCGCCGCTGCAGCACGTCTCGGACTGAGAGGCCCATGCCTCGCCGACGGCACGCAGCAACGACACGCATAGCGGCCACGGAGTCGCCCCCAAGCTGGACGAAGTGGTCGTCGGGCCCTATGTCCCCGGCAGGGCGGCCGAGAACCTCGGAGAAGACGTCGCGGAGCTTCTCCTCGGTGGCCGATAGCGTCCTGTCCGCGTCTTTGTCCTCGCCTCGCGTTGCCCTGCCGAGTGCTCCGAGCTGACCGCGGCTCAGACCGGCGAGGATCGCGCGGGTGGCACGTCGATCCCGCTTGCCAGACGCGTTGACGGGCAGATGACTGGACATGCACACGACATGATTCGGGACCATGTATGGCGGAAGCTCATGAAGCAGAGCGGCGCGTATTCTTTGTGCCAGTGCCGTTAAGACGGCAGTTGGCTGCCCGACTGTCGGGGGCCCGCTGCATGTGCCGCTGCCCCCTCCGCCCCCTCCGCCCCCTCCGTGCAGCTCAATGGCGGCCACGAGCACAGCATCGGCGGGCGGGGATGCGTCGCACGGGGTCACGACGTCGACAAAGGCATGGCGCACCTCCGGGTGCAGCTGGACAATGCGGCTCTCCACCTCGCCAGGCTCCATCCGCTGGCCCCGGACTTTGATCTGGTCATCGCAGCGGCCCAGATACGTCAGCGAGCCGTCCTCCCGCTTCTGCTGCACGAGATCGCCCGTGCGGTACATGCGGCCGCGGCACTTGGCCAACGGAGGGCCCAGCCCGGCCAGGAACTCGGGCTTCTCCACGAAACACGCGGCGGTTTTGGCGGCGTCGTTCAGGTAGCCCCGTGCCAGCAGCGGCCCCTGGATCAGAAGCTCCCCCGGGGCGCCCACTGGGACGAGGCGGTGGTAGTCGGCCGGATCGACCACCCAAGCGGCGCATCCGCCAATGGGCAAGCCAATGCGGGCGGCCTCCCGCCCGTGCGCGATGGCCTCGCCGACAACCGACTCGACCGCGCACTCGCTCTGGCCGTAGGCATTGAGGATTTTCCCAGCGTGTCCCGTCCACCGCGCCACCACGGCAGCCGTGACAGCCTCGCCCCCCAGCACCACCGTTTCCACCCCCGGGACGGCGCGCGGGTCGATCAGCGAGGCCGCCGTCGTCGTCACGTTGATGAAGTTGACGTGCCGGCCGCGCATCATCCGCGCGAGCCCGTCCATGTCGAGCCGCTCGTCCTCGGACGGAATGCACGCGCAGCCCCCGAAGACGAGCGTGGTGAACATGTCTTCGATCACGACGCCAAAGGTGTGCGAGGCGAACTGCAGCGCGCGGGTATGCGGGCCGTTGCCGAAGAGGCGGCCATGGGCGATGATTCCGGTGCACAAAGCCTTGTGCTCGAGGACGACGCCCTTGGGTGTGCCGGTGCTCCCCGACGTGTAGATGATCCACGCCGCGCTGTCTGGGGATACACTGGTGCGAGGAAGCACTGTCTGGACCGGAAGGCGCTCAAAGAGAGAACCCTCCACCACAATTTGGTGGGTTACCCCAGCGGTCCCCTCTAACCGGCTGCTCTGCGCCTTGTCGAGGAGGAGCACGCGTATCCCTGCATCTACGACAACGGCCCCGATGCGGCTCAGGGGGTAATGCGTGCCCAGCGCGACCACCACGCCGCCCGACTGCAGAATGGCCAGCATGGATACCATGGCCCACAGCGACTTGTCCATGCACACGCCGACGGTGACCTCCGGCCCGACGCCGAGGCTGACCAGATGGTGGGCGAGCTGGCATGCGGCTTGGCTGAGCGCTGCATAAGTCATCTCGCCGTCCCATGACGACACGGCTTGTGCATGCGGCTGGCTGCCCACCATGGCTTGGACGAGCGTGTGGATGCATGATGGGTGGCCGGTGGCGTGTACGACAGGCTGGTTCCATCTTCGGACCCTCTCCGTGTCTGCCGGGCTGAGAGGATCAGGATTGCCGACTGTCCACCTCGTAAGCATTACCGCCGATTGGAGCCGCAATGATGCACGTACGTACCGGGATCTGCATTTTGCGTCACTGCCGCCACGAGGCCGATTATTTGGGCGGACATGCTGCAAGGGCAAGGTGCTGTTTGATCTTTGGCAAACTTGAAGAGGGTGCTGGAAAAGGGCACGAGGCGAGGAGTGGAACACCGTGCAAGGGTGAGGGAGGCAGGCAAGTGATCCGTCTTTATATAATTGAAATAGAGGCGAGGGCAGTAACCGCCCGCTCCACCCGTCATTTTGTTTTGCAAAATGAGAAGGCTCGCATGGCCCATATAGAGTGGGTTCTCGTGAGACATTTGTCCCATGCCGCTCTCTCAACACCACAACGCGCTAACGGGAGTCGGGATTGTTGTGGCTGCATTTGTTGGCGCCGTGTCTTCCTTTGCATCATGTATTATCAAGTTGGCGGAAACGCAGCCATTGCAGAAGAGAGGTATCTACAACCGGCCGATCTAATCGTTCCACTGAGCTGCCAAAGCCCACGTGTGCGTGCTTTTCGCTTCCGGGGGTGGCCATTGATCGCCAGGTCTCAATTTCATGCCTAGAGCGGTATGGTATTAGTGCCGTGCACAGGCGGATCGCCGCAAGCCTGCCAATCAGTTAATCACCACCTACGGCCACAAGCAGGGGGGCCGACCGGAGGGTGCCGTGATGGCTTCTTACCGAGAGACAGTTTCTCAGATCACAACTTCATCAGGCCTGTGTCGTTACGCCACGCGGCACTGCAGCGTTTGTCCATTCTGTAACCTAATGTTTTTCTTCCACAGACAACCAATACCACGATGTTAACCCTAAGCGCACCAGTAATGCTGCCACCGTTTGGCAGGTGGGAAATGTCGCCATGGCGACTAAGTAGATCGACGCCGATCGTCATCACCATGAATATAGGCACAAGCAACTGGTGACACGAATAGGAGTGAACCGATATTTATAATAACTGGTGCACTAGGGAATACTAACTGTCAGAAAGGAAGGGGTTCTGGCCCAGAAAGAAGAGTCTGGAAACCACCAGAACAATAGATTTGTAACCATTGCCATAGACGCGCAATTGTAGCCGCGTGGCTTTGCCACACGGCTTGCCACTATTCACAGCTACAAAGAAGGTTCTCTGGCTGAGCCAGAGAGCCAGACGAGCAATACAATCACGCAGTTGCAACCCCTTCAATTCCACAGAATCCAGAGTGCAGTGCTTCCAACAGTTTCTGATGGCAATCTGGCTCATACTAGCCTCTGTGGCATTACCGTCACAGGCTGCGATACGAATTATACCTTCAGTCGATAAGGCTTCCATAGCTTTATAACGAAACATCCTGATAAGACGCATTACCTGTTACTGAACAAATTACCTGAGCTCAGACCATGATATAGACAGAGGAAATAAAACTCTTTTAGTTGATTTGAATAGATTGCACCCGGAGAGGAAAGCAAGAAATTACATCCTAACAACCTTCACTCTGCAGGAGAACACACAAGAACAAGTTCAGTCATCATCGTCCTCACAGTCCCAACTGACTCCTTCTCTTCCCTCAATGAGCTTTCCGATGTACTTTTTATCCGGTCTCAGAGTTTCGTAAACGTGAGGCATGACAGGGACGGGGAGTCGTCCGCATTCAGTGCTTTCCCCATTTAGGCCGTGACAGCAGACCCGGCATCTGCGCGGGCAACGCGGACATCCCAGCGCCTTAATGAACTGCAACTGGCGGCCCGCAATTCGCCAAAGAAACTTGGGAAGCATGTGGTGATACAGCTTGAAGGTCAGGCTTGCCTTCAACAGCTTCCAGTGGCTGATTTCAGGTGCTAGGAAGCCAGGTTGAAGGAGAGCAGAAACAAAATGCTCAAGTTGAGCATCCACACCAGTGATTCGAGGCTGAATGTCGCGCCAACGCTCATAGACCTGCAGTATCTTGGACCGGTAGTCTGTTTCCTGGGACATCAGCCTTCTCCATTCGTCTGCGCAAGCCTCGAGGTCCTTTGTGAGGCCTTGGCGCAACGCTGAAACCCATGCAGGCTGGGAGGTTGGGTCATCTGCATGAGTTGCAAAGCAATTCTCCAATTGATTCCAGTAGTTGGTGATGTCTGGATCATAGGAGTAAATTGCCTCATCCGACGCGGCGCGGTCTTTGAACATGAAGCGATTCAACTCGATCAGTGTGTTCTCAACCGCCGACTCGGCCTCGGATCTGAGGTAATCGGTAATATGGCCTTGTTTCTCTCCGCTCCGTAGCATGGCGTTCTCGCATGCCGGATCCGGCGAGTCCCCTGCCTCTCTGATTATCTCAGTCTTAAATCGAGCCCAATGTGCCTCGGTGAAGATGGCTCCCTTTTTAGCTTCGTCGGCCAGCTCACCCAAAAGCCAGCTCACCCAAAAGCCAGCTCACCCAAAAGCCAGCTCAAGAGGATGGCTGGCTTATCCCCGATACAGTTGCGCCGATGGCAGAAGTCGTCTTTGAATTTCGTGCAGATGCCGAGGAGACCGCGCTTCAAGCCGAAAGAGAGGCCTTCCTCGATCAGGTTATCGAGGCAAATGCCCTCGGCATTCGTTGATATCAGATCCCCAGCAGTCTTTGTATTCCAGTCGAAAAACGAAGACAGAGCATCTTTGGGCGGCAGCATGTCCTCCGGCTTTACCGTCGTGTTTCGAAAGCTAGACACGATGTCGGGATCCCAGCAAATCCAGGCCCTGTCTCCATCGTAATCTCCCCCGGATAGCTTTTGTGCCAAGGGAACGTCACCCTTCAAGGGAAACATAATGACATCCTTGAAACGTCGAAGCTCCGGTTTAAATACGGCCTTGACCTTTTGGATGTCGCTTGGTAGGTGCGCAGGGTTGCGGGCAACGAGCACGTCGAGACCGTCGAGGTCGTAATGGCCGTCGCTGCCGAAAGGCGTAGAGAAGCAAATATGAACCTCGTCGGGCTCCAAGACACTGAGGAAGTCGACAGTCATGTATGCGTTAGTAGACCGCGGTATCTTAATCTTCAGATCCCTCCCCGTCTTCTCACATTTCTCCTTCTGAAGGTCGAAAACAAGGCCGGATAGATACTTTTGTCTCATCGGGTCAAATCCTCCGTCTACCAGAAAGCTGAGTAGGTCGACGTTGCTGTCAGGTAGGCCAGCCAAAAACGGGACCTCACGGCTGCGGCGCGAGGACAGCTCGTGAAGCCATTTTCTGAGCAGTCCTGGATCCTTCACCGCCGATTTCATGTATTCGAGATCCTGGTCCAGTTCCTCCGCTAGCCGCTGCCTGATCGCATCCCTGACGTGCTGCTTGTCGGTCGATCTATCATCCAAGATGGTAAGGAACTGCGTGTTTACAGTGGCCGGTTTTAGTGGCCCACCCTTTGACTTCGAGGGTCCTGTGGTCTTCGTCAGCCCAGTTGCAAGCCCATTTCCGCTGACTGGGATAGACTTCGATCCAGTCCTCCTCAATGTCCCTGTCTCGCTCGCCATGTGCAGCAATCCACATGCCCTTTGCGCTGCCGATGCGGGCTTGGACTGCGCACGTCGTTGCTGGTAGACCGAGCATTTCTTGAACTCTCCTCATAAGATTTGGAGATATGCGCCCGATGCCGTCGTTCATCACTTCCCCGGTGGGAGATTTGCGATTAGCCGCGAGCGTGATTATCTGGTGTCCCTCTAGCACGACAGTAGGAGTGGTGTTGGTTAATCCTGTTGACGGCGTTAGGATTGAGTAACAGCTGATTCGGCTTCCTGGTAACAGGGAAGAGACGTGGGAAAGGGAATTTACCTAGTGAAATGCGAGAAAAAAGCTTTAGGCTGGGCTCCAAGGCGTTGTTCTGTACCTGCAAAAGCCAGCCGAGCATGACGTCCCGCCTGCATTTCGTCCGGGACGTTGGAAGCTCTCTCGTTTGAGGGGGAGAGCTGGGCGTTGTAGCCTCAGCAAATCCTTGTCCGTCTTCCGCGAAGAGAAGGATTCTGTCGTTCTGGGATTTCTGTTCCTGGGCTAGACCGAAGCGCGTCTTCTTCTTGCGACGCTTTTTCTCGACCTTGGTCCAGAAAACGGCCCATCGGCGGCCGGCAACGGCATGAAGTGCACTCGTAAGCCAGCGAGGGAAAATTTTCTCTGCGTCATGTTTCTGTATGGAAGGAAAATCCCACGAGTGAGCGGACGGGAAAAGGAGCTGGAGGAACCTGTCCGAACCGAAACGCCGGTTGTAGCGTGGGAGTTGCGCCCCACTATTAGATCGTTACTAGATTAGGACTAGCGTGAGAGAGCCGTGCGCCCTGAGAATATTCTTAGGTGTGGTCGCGGCCCCTCACAGTTTAGAACAATCAACCATCCTTCACACTCGTTTCTCACGGTACAAACGACAGCTCTTATCCCACTTTAGTCGATGCAGAACTAATTTCATGGCTGGTCCACTTGTCGACCTGGAGATATCAACCTCGGCGACAAATATGACAGCTGTCGACTCTGTTTTGAAGTCGCCGTGAATGCTATCTTGCCAAGCCTGAGCGTCAGACTTCTCCGGCAGTAGGATGCCATTGAGCAAGGGGTGGGATCTGAGAATCTCCCAGCATCGTTCTTGGTTTTGCCAACTGTCGTCGTATCTCAGGGTAAAGCTCCTCGGATCGACAGAGCAGTGGAGAAGAACTCGCATTATCTCCCATGCAATAGGGAACGGTGCATTGTGTAATCCTGGAGGGAATGCCGCTGACGTTTTGGTTAGCCCAGAAGACAGAATTTGGGATAATATAACAGCACGCAAGCTGGAACGTACGCCAGATCGCGTTGAGGCGCTGTTCTAGGGATGTTGGAACCGTAGGTACTTCTCGCCTGGAGAGACTCGGAAGTGGGGACACGCTCGGTTTCGGGTGAACTGACTCCTGAGAAGAAGCCCCTGTAAGATCAGTCGACGTGGGTGTAGCACCCGGCGGGTCTGGAGAATCCCAGGCTTGAGTGGCTGGAGAGGATGCGGTATATTCGAAGGCAACCTCGTGCTGAGCGAACAAGTCCTCTATGACATCAATATCCGACAATGTTGGCGAGAACGAGTCCTGCGATCTATTAGTGCTGGCAAACTACACCCCTGAGTAGGCAACTTTCCTCGACGGTATTCGGAACTGTGCTGACCGCCAAGATCGGTGGTGGTTCCCGCATTGTTGCTGGAGAGCGTGTGTTTTCTATCGAAGCAGTAGGCCTGGGCTGTCCGCTGTGTGGCCCATGCCTGTGGTTTGGTCCTCCAGGATTTATCACTGACGCTGAGAAATCTGTCTCGACACAACTGCCACCAATTTGCTTGCTATCCCGCAGAGATTTCGGTGTCTCCCCGTTTTGCTGCTGGTGCGCAATAGGCTTATCAGGCGGGTATGGCGTACCCGAAGGTGCTCCACTCGTTGTATTGATTCCGAGTCCCACGAGACTATTTTCTGCCGTCGGTATCTCCAATGTCTCAAATTGTGTGGACCCGTCGTACGCCTCGACAGCTGCTGGTTCGGACGCATCGTAATCCAGCTCTTCTGGACTCCCGCAAGCGCTGGCTGTGAAGGCTAGCCCGAATCTGTTGATCTCTTTATGTCGGTTGTTGGCAGAACCGAGCGGTCGAGAAATAGTTAAATTTGCGAGCGCTATTTCGAGAGCGCTCTTGACAATGGCTTTAGCGAATGTGGGCATCTGGCCAAGGAACTCGAAAGAGCTGTAGGGTAGCGATGCCGGAAGGACCTCAAGATGAGCCCGGATACCAGCCTTCAGGTAGTCCAGAAACCACGTATCGTCCTCTCCTGGGTCCGGGTATGCCTCTCTTGCTGCTCTCAGCCTGTCGGGCACCGCTAGGCCTTCGCCTAAGCGCTCAACTCTGGTCCGGGCAGCGGTTTCTATATCGGGCAATGCGAAAGCACGGCCAGCGGCGTATGCACTCATACTAGACCTAAACTCGAATATTTTGCGCTCGTTGGGCGATACTTCCAGCACCTCAAGGCTTTAGTAAGCGCCCGTATAAAGATGGTGGACAATAATGTGGGCTGTGTCCTCAGGGATGTGGTGGAGGTCCAGCGTGTCATCCTTTGCTTGATCGCACAGACGAGCGAGGACGCGACTCTTCTGGAGCACGCTGCGGTGGACTGACCAGCTCGCTCCGCTACGGAGGAGAAGTCTGTAGCACTTTTCTGCGTATGGCCTTTTGCGCATGTTAGTGCCGGGTTGATGTGGATGCAGCTTTGCAAAGACTCACGAGTTCCTGTACGGATCTTGAAGCTCGTCACTGGCTGGCTCCATGGCCAAAGCTCTTCGGCTTAGCGAGCCGCGCGATGTGTTAAAGTGATCTGACTGGGCAATACAGTTGCACGCGAAGCGGCTCGAGGAGAACCATAAGACAATCACCGAATCCTATCACGATGCTAGTAATCGCTCTTCGGGTGACGTTGGGAGAAATCGAACCCCGCCAAAGAATCCACCTCCGCACTGGCCTCACGTGAAATCGGATTTCGAGTGACACACCTTTCGAGCCTCCGCAGCTAACTGCATGTCCAGCCAGTAAGCATGCGCCAGCCACCGAGTCTGCAGTGGGCCTGCTGGAGGCCTCATGCATTGGCACGAAGATAAGGCTATTGGGCACACTCGTCATCGTCCGACGTCGGACCGGTTTCTCGTACTTCACTCTGCCATGGCCTACATCCTCCAGCTCTTATGGTGGGTTTCTCTTGGCAGATACGAGGACAGGCGCCAGCGCCAGGACGGCAGTTCGCAACAACGGATAAGCATGTGTGTGAAGTGTACTGTCTAAAGTGACACGCCATTGCGACATTCAAACACATGGCCGCTGAGATGGGCCACACTGAGAGTGTGGCTGTATTGTTAGAGGCCGGTGCTGACGCTGACCCGCGAACCAGCACGAACACCACGCCACTTCACCAAGCAGCGATGAATTAATACTCGGGAGTAGTTGAGATGCTTTTGAAAAACGGCGCTGATGTAAATGCTCGGGATGTTAAGGGTACTACGCCGCTTAACTTTACGCTGTATAAGAAACAGCAGGAGATGGCATAAATACGCCTTCAGAATATTATAACACCATCTTACCGGGTATTGGAATGCTGCCAGCCTGTGCTGTTGGTGCCATGTCTTATACCCGTGATTGGTCCTTCACTAACGGAGGCAGCCTGCACTTATTTATTTAAAACTGCTGTAGTAAAGGGGTTACTGTTCTCCTATAGCTTGCTTTAGAGTTCCTGTATTAGGTTTTTTTAAAGATGCTGGATTAAATATACATCTAGATTAGCCTGGTATTTTATACTGCAGCTACACTTGAGAATCTCCACCTTCACTTTAAACTAGGCTGCCCCTTACCAAAACTAATCCTGACTAACTTTAACCGCATTATTACCGCAGCCTTCTTAAGGGACGTTAAATAGGACATACCTGCTGTAATGGCGTAAATCAGCTACGTCCTCCGTCTTTTTTTCTCTCTAAGCCTCAGGTTACTAACCCCTACCGCTAAGAAGCAATTCCCCAACCTTAGCGAAAACGAGACCTTCTCCCCCCCCCCCCCGCCCTCACCTCTTGCCATTACAGCCCTCTCCCTCCCCTCCGCCCACGACGCCCTCCATAAAACCTTCCTCTCTAACTGTAACCGCTTAGCGGTCTCCTCCAGGTTCATAATATTCCCTATCCCCTCGCTGAAGCCCTTGCTTTCTGAGCTGCGCAAAGCAGTTGTGCCTCCACAACAGACTTGGAGTGGGATAGTAATAGCGATAGTGATGGAGACCTGGACCTGAGGGCGTTGAGCTCGTATCGGCATGGGAAGGCGATAAAACCGGTGACGTATGGGAATTTGGACCATATATTGGGGGTAAAGGGGGTTTATAGACCTTAGGTGGTAGGGGAGGTGGATGTAGATGGGGAGAGTGGGAGGGTAAGGGTTATGGACGTACTAAATGTAAGGGGTAAAGGGGCAGGGGCAGGGAGGGCTTATCATCGGCCCAATCAAGGGAATAATGCGAGTGAGACCGATAGTAATAGGGTTAGGCCTGAGTTTTGGGATGCAGGACCTGATAGTGGGGTTGTAATGGTGGAGGAGGGGGATTATAATGAGGATAAAGTGGGGTAGGTTGTGAGGAATGAAAGGGTAGGGGAGGCACAGGGGATGGAGATAACAAAATGGATGGAGACAGGGAGGGAGAAGGGGAGAAGATGGTTAAACAGGATATTTCCGAGGGCTCGATGGGAGTAGGGGAGGGTTTTGGGACTCTTGTAAGGTGCGCTGGGGTTTTAGCTTTGAGATTTTCTGCCATTGAACTTCCACCGTGGTATGTATATGTTTCGTTTCCCGGTACGTGGACCTATAACCTTCGATCTTCAGCCTCTGAATCTTGGTGCTTGTTCGTATTTGGCCTCTCGCTGAGGTGAGCGTCTGCTGGTGGCAGAGGCGAAACCTTTTCTGAGGAGATGGTGAAAGACAGCCTGTGGCGCAATCTCTGGACTATGATGTTGAGCACCTAGAACTTGCGGATTTCTGGAAAGTACGGAGCCTGTTGTTCACACCTCTACGAGGCAATGTATGCAAGAAGAAATGTGTTGGGCTGATGTTGGCTGCCGGTGCATGTGTTTGTTCATCTTTTGGAAGGCACACCTTTATCGTTGCTAGTTCCGCGATGCGGTGAAGCACGTGCAACCTGCCTACTCCCCAAAAATGCAGCGGCCTTCATTTCCCCAGCCCTTCCGCCCGGCTTCCGATCCACGATGAAACATTCAGGTCCTTTTGGCCAGAGTGGGAGTGTCTAGTCCTGATTTAGCTCGACAAATTTTTTATTACAGCCGATACTTGGAAGGGGAGGATAGGAGGTCGGGTGGGTATTGGCAGCAAAAGAGGCCAATGAACGCCCCAGTGCAGCCAATTGGGGCTGACTTGTACGGATCCGTAGTTATAAAAAGAGGTCCTCACGCCGTACCGTAGGCCCCATCACTTTGTACCGTAGCCCACTGCAAACCCCATACATAACCCTAACCCCCGATGCATGGTCGCAACCGCGTAATTGATCCGAGTCATTCGCCCACAG
>Ga0247770_1001789_pt1 | contig 14872 bp, 16 predicted proteins | sample UWRJL136409B6_FD_179943 | JGI IMG/M metagenome (GOLD analysis project Ga0247770, IMG submission 179943) | Plant litter microbial communities from Arlington Agricultural Research Station in Wisconsin, United States - UWRJ-L136-409B-6 | ecosystem: Environmental > Terrestrial > Plant litter >... | reverse complement strand
GGGAACAGGGGACAGGGGAAGGGGGACAGGGGACAGGGGACAGGGGACAGGGGACAGGGGACAGGGGACAGGGGACAGCCATCGGATCCGGAGATCGGGAGATGCCGGAATGCGCCGCGGGTGGTCGCGCGGGTGGATGCGATGCCGTCGCCGGCGCGCGCGCGGGTGGGTGAACCACCCGCCAAAACCACGGAAAGCCTCGCCGCAGAGATCCGTGCGAGATAAAGATCGCGCAGGCGAGGCTTCAACAGCCCGTGATGGATCCTTCGGTGCGGAACGTGGCTCACCGTGATGCAACCAGATTCCGCACCGAACCAGCCCGGAGGGCTTCCCGTGGTTCTGGCGGGCGTGTTTACGCGCCCGCCGCGCCGGGGCCGGATGCTCCACCGTGACCGCGCGCGCCGCATCGTGGCCGATGACCGCGCGCGCCGCATCGTGGCCGATGCCTACGTCGTAACCGCCGCGCGCGCCGCGACCGGCCCGCGCGCCGCGGCCGGACGCTACGCCTCGACCTCCACGTACGCCGACGTGCTCCGCGGCTCCGGGATCTCGCCGCCCTCCGCGCGCAGGCCCTCCAGGTGAAGCTCCATGGCCTCGCGCATGTTCGCCTCCACCTGCTCCCGCGTGGCGCCGGTCGCGATGCATCCCAGCAGGTCGGGAGCGTACGCCGAGTAGCCTGTCCTCGTCGGCTCGATCAGCACCAGATACCTCATCGTCCGATCTGTTTGAAGGATTTCGATCTGGATCACCCGCTACACCCCCGCCGCCACGCGCGGCCGCTTCCGCGACATCGACGGCGGCGACGACGGGCGCTCGTCGGGCGGCGGGTCGGCGCGGCGCGGGGAGGGCGCCGGGGGCGGGAGATGGAGGGCGGGCTCCACGCGGAAGCGGGCGGCGAGGGCGTCCAGGGCGGAGGCCACGCGGGCCAGCTGCTGGCTCCCCGCCGACACCTCCTGCATCGCCGCCGCCTGCTGCTCCGCCGCCGCGGCGCCGGCGCGCGTGCGGTCGCCCACGCTCCGCGCCAGGTCGTCCACCTGCTCCATCCCCCGCCGCACGCTCTCCAGCGCCCCGAACTGCGCCTCCGCCTCGCGCGCGATCCGCTCCATCTCGTCCACCATCCTCCCCAGCCCCTCCACCAGCGCGGAGAGCGCCGCCCGCCCCTCCTCCGCCACCTCGCCGGCGCCCGCCACGTGCTCGTGCTCGGCGTTGAGGCGGCCGCGCATCTCCAGGATCGCCGCGTGGGTGCGGCCCACCACCTCCGCGATCCGCGCCGCCGACCCCGCCGACTGCGTGGCCAGCCGCCGCACCTCGTCCGCCACCACTCCGAAGCCGAGGCCGTGCTCTCCCGCGCGCGCCGCCTCGATGGCGGCGTTCAGCGCCAGCAGGTTGGTCTGCTCGGCGATGGAGCCGATGGCGCCCGCGAAGCCGCCCACCTCCGCCCCCGCCGTCTCCAGCGCGTCCATCGACTCGGCCGAGCGGCGGTAGCCCTCGCCCAGCGTCAGCAGCAGGACGCCCGTCCGCCGCACGCGCTCCGCCTGCGCCCCCGCCGACTCCGCCATCCGCCGCGACGCGGCCGAGGAGCCGGCGGCGCTCTCGCCCAGCGCGCGGCCGGCGCGGACGGCCTCGTCGGCGCGGGCGCGGCCGTCCGCCACCACGGCCAGCTGCCGCTCGGCCTCGCGGGCGATCTCGTCGCTGGCGCGGCCCGCCTCGGCCGCCGCGTCCTCCACCTGCGCCGACATCGCCGCCAGCTGGTCCGAGAGCGCCGCCAGCGCGTGCGACTGGTCCTGGATCTCGCCCACCATCCCGCGCAGCTCCGCCGTCATCCGATCGACCGTGGCGCTCAGCAGCCCCACGTTGTCGCTCCGCGGGTCATCCAGCCGCACCGTCAGGTCGCCGCCCTCCACGCGCCGGATGGCCGCGCGCACCGCCTTCAGCCGCTGGGCCCGCATCGACTGCCTCACGTGCACCACGCCGGCGAGCGCCACGCTGAACGCCCACTCCAGCGCCACCATCCACGCCGCCGGCGGCATCCCCGTCAGCGCGATCCCCAGCGCCCGCGCGGCCGGGTACAGCGCCGCCCACGCCAGCACGAAGTCGCGCCCGGCGCGCGGATGCAGGTAGGTGGTCTGCCCCGCCGCGAAGACGGCCACCGGGAGCGCCAGGTACCCGGGCCTCCCCACCGCCACCACCAGCGCCAGCAGCACCGCCGCGTCCGCCACCGCCAGCACCCGGAAGTGCCACGGCGCGAACCGCCCCGTGAGGTGGAGCCCGTGCAGCACCCCCACCAGCGCCGCGAACGCGACCGCCGCCGTCACGGCGACGGCGGGCGGCACGTGCAGCGCCTCGGTCCACCGGCCCAGCACCGTGACGGCGGCGCCGGCCGCCAGGATGGCCCAGTGGCTCCGCAGGTTCTCCTGCTGCTCCGCCTCCAGCGCCCGCAGCCCCTCGCGCGCGGCGGATTCCGCCGCCGCCTCCCCAGCCACGCCCATTTGCCCCCTCCCCTCCGGTGTCCTCCGCCGCTCGGGCACGAGCCGGCTTCACGCGAGGGCGCGGACGGATCGCTGGATGGCGCGACCCTCCGTCCCGCGCGGCCGCGGCGGAATCGGTTTTCGGATGACGACGGTTCGTTTCGACGCGTGGGGAAACCGCACCTGCGGCGGACGCGCGACGGCGTATATAGTGCCGTCTCGCGCCGGATGTCAAGCGTCGGATGAGAGATGTGGACGGGTGGTGGATCTAAGTAAATGGATATGAACAACTAAACGCTTTTGCGCAAAATTCCGCGCGGAATCTGGATCCGAGGGCGGATGCTCCGGATGGGATTCCGCGCGGAATTGTCCGTACGATCTGGACACAAGCGCGAGACGGCCCGGGGATCGCTCCCCGGGCCGTCCGTCCAGCCATCGAGCCGATGGGGTTACGGCTTGGTGACCAGCAGGGTGGCCACGTAGGCGCCGGGGGCGATGGTGCTGGTGGAGACCGGCGTCGGGGCGAGCCCCTGGAGCGCCACCGTGTAGCCGTTGTACGACACGGACTGCGGCGCCAGGCCCGTGTTCACCACCACGGTGTCCGACGGGAAGCCGGCCCTGGAGAGAATCAGCTGCACCTCGGCGTTGCCGGCCCAGACGCACGACACGTCCGAGGGGCAGCGCGAGTCCGACAGCACGCCGTTGAAGGTCACCGTCAGCCCCTCGCCGGCGATGGTGGCGCTGTTGAACGCCTTCAGGTTGAACGACTGGCCCAGGACGGGCGTCTTGCGGACCACGAAGGTGGCGCGGTACTGCGACTGCGAGATGGCGCCGCTCCTGGCGGTGGGGTACGGGGCCAGGCCCACCAGCTCGATCTCGTAGCTCAGGTAGCTGCCCGTCTTCGGATCGATGTTGGTGTTCAGCTCCAGGCCGGCCGCCTTGCCGCCCTGCGAGAGCACCACCTGCACCACCGCGTTGCCGGCCCACACGCACTGCACGCCGGTGGGGCAGCGCGAATCCGACGGCACGCCCTGGAAGCTGACGGTGAGGTTCTCGCCGGCGATGGTGGCCTGCCCGCCCACGCGAAGCTCGAACTGCTGGCCCAGCTGCACGTTGTTCGAGGCCGCCGCGAGCGGCGCGTCCGGCGCCGCCAGCGGAGACGTGACATCCTTGCCGTCGCACGCGGCGAGAGCGAGAATAGCAATGGCGAAAAGAGAGCGCTTCATGACTCGATTTCCAGTGAGGATGGTTCTGCCGATCCGGGTGGGAGTCGGCGGGTGCATGCCGGAGTGCGGGGCTCCGCCACCGGCGACACAAGAGTAACCCGGGCCCTGGAGACGGTCAACGACTCGCCCGCAACTGACTATACTGTTTACAGTTGATGAGATCGGCGGCATCCCGCGCGCGTGCCTACCGGGCCCATGTCGGGGCGCGCGTGCCCCAGTGTTTGAGCACCGTCGCGGATCATGCGGTGCTGCTACGGTGGAGTGTATCAATTGTGGCGGATTCAGGATGTGAACGGCGCCGAGATGCGTGTGGCCAAACTTGATGGCTGGGGGATGAAAACGGCATACTGTCGATCGAGGGAGCAGAGGGCTCGACGATGGCACGTCCTATGCTTTTCCCAGGTGCCTGAACGCCTTCACCTTGCGAACAAGGGAGATGAGCATGGCAAGCAAGCGCGAGCTGATCGAGCCGAACCCGGGGGACAAGCGCTACGTCCGCCGTGACGAGAACGGGCGCTTCACCAGCGACCAGGTGGACGTGGGCCGCTCGCTGGCCGCCGACCGCCGGCAGCACGCCAAGACCAAGGCGAAGCCCGGCCAGGGCGACAAGGGCGATCGCTGATCCGCCCGGGTCCGAGATGGAAGAACGGCGAAGGCGCCGCGGCAGTCCGCCGCGGCGCCTTCGTCTCGTGCGTGGAATCGGCCGGGATCAGCCGCCGATGGGGGCGGTCTCGTCGATGGCGAAGCCGCAGAAGCTGCCGTTCACGCGGATGTTCTGCGTGCCGGCGATCAGCTGCGCCGTCAGGTCCACGGTGCAGCGGCCGGCGTTCCCCGCGCCCTTTTCCCAATTGAACGCGCCGGATTCCGTGATGCGCAGCTCCGTGAGCCCCGCGGCCGCGGCGCGCGCGGTCAGCGACAGGTCGATGTCCGGGTCGCCGGTGAGCGTAATGGTCCCGCCGTCGTCGGCGCGGAGGGCGCACTGCTGGTGGCGGACGGCGGCGTCGGCCTGGATCTGCGCCGTCTGCGCGGCCTGGTCCCAGCTCCCGGAGAGGGTGCCGGCGGTCGCCACGGAGCCGCTGGGGCGGCACTGCTCGACCTGGTCGAACGCGACGCTGAACGAGCCGGCGCCGTCGGCCGAGACGCCGGATCGGTTGCTGGAAGCCGAGGAGGCGCCGCTCTGCGCCACGCCCACGCCGGTCTTCGCGAGGGCGCGCGCCAGCGCGGCGGCGTCGGCGCGGGTGATGCCGTCGGTCTGGCTGGGGCCGGTGCCGCTCTCGCTGCACGCGGCGAGGACGGCCGCGGCCAGGACGGCGGTGGAAAGGATGCGGATACGCATCTTGGAATGCTCCTGCGGGTGGGTGCTGCCTGGCCGGCGAACGCCGCCAGAGTAGAGGATGATGACCCAATGTAGCCACGATCCACGCATCGCGGTAGCATTCGGATCGAGGGAGAAATATCTGCTACGTCGAGCGGTGCCAGTGGCGACCGTCACGACGATCTTTCGTCGATCCACATCCCGCTAACCGCAGCTGTTCGTGCCGGGCAGCCGACGCCCGCCGCCCCATCACGGTGATCGCCATCCCCCGTTCGGCCGGGCGCGATCCGGCGCCGCGCGCTGTCGATCCCGCTGTATGCTTTTTGCGTCCGGGCGCATCCCCCCGCGAGAGGATGCGGACGGGGGCCGTGCGCTCTTTCCGGACGCGCGGCGCGCCGCCGCGTGGGGCTCTCTCCTCGATTCGGACCCGCCGTGAACAAAGTCCTTGACGCGGCGCTTCCGCGCGGGAACAGTTGACACAGGCCCTCTTCGCGGGTCCCCCTCCACATCCCCCAATCCAGGAGGTGCGTATGGCGTCAGCGCCCAGCTTCACAACCGACCGGATCCGCAACGTGGTGGTCGTCGGGCACGGTGGCTCGGGGAAGACCACGCTGATCGACGCCTGCTGCCACGCCTCGGGGGCCTCGCGCCGGCACGGCTCCTCGGCCGAGGGCACCGCGCTCACCATGCACACGCCGGAGGAGATCGCCCACAAGATCTCCATGAACGTCTCCGTGGCGCACGCCACCTGGAAGGACTCCAAGGTCAACTTCATCGACACCCCCGGCTACCTGGACTTCCTGGGCGAGACCCGCGCCGGCGTCCGCGTGGCCGACGGCGCCATCGTCTGCGTGGCCGCGCCCAACGGCGTGGAGGTGGGGACCGAGCGGGTGTGGGAGCTGCTGGAGGAGCGCCATCTCCCCGCCTTCTTCTTCGTCACCGGGATGGACCGGCAGAACGCCGACTTCGAGCGCGTCTACCAGGACATCAGGGAGCACCTGACGCCCAAGGTCATCCCCGTCGAGGTCCCCGTCGGCTCGGCCGAGAGCTTCCGCGGCATCGTCAACCTCTTCTCGGACCGCGCGCACTTCTTCAAGGAGGGCGTGGAGCAGAACGAGTACGAGGAGCGCGACGTCCCGCCCGAGCTGCAGTCCATGGTCGACCGCTTCTACGACGAGATGATCGAGACCATCGCGTCCACCGACGACGTGCTGGTGGAGCACTACCTGGAGGGCGACACCATCACCCGCGACGAGGCGGTGCACGCGCTCAAGCAGGCCATGCTGCGCGGCGACCTGTACCCGCTCTTCTGCGGCGTTCCCACGGCGGAGTGGGGGGTGCGCGCGCTGCTCACCGAGATCGTGGAGCTGATGCCCTCGCCCCAGGAGCGCCCGGCCGAGGAGGCCACGGGCCGCGCCGGGAACGTGGTGGAGCTGCGCAACCTCAACTCCGACCCCTTCGCGGCGCTGGTCTTCAAGACCACCAGCGAGCCGCACGTGGGCGAGCTCTCCTTCTTCCGCGTCTTCGGCGGGAGCGTGAAGAACGGCGACGAGGTGTTCAACCCGGCGCGCGAGAAGAGCGAGAAGCTGGCGCACCTCTCCATCGCGCAGGGGAAGGAGCGGCTGGAGGTGGACGAGCTGCGCGCGGGCGACATCGGCGTGGTGGCCAAGCTGCGCGACACGCACACCAACGACTCCCTCTCCGCCGCCAACCACCCGCTGGTCCTTCGCGGCGTGGAGTTTCCCGACCCCGACATCGCCGTGGCGCTGGAGGTCGCGAATCGTGGCGACGAGGACAAGCTCTCGGTGGGGCTCCACAAGCTGCACGAGGAGGACCCCTGCTTCGCCGCCGAATACAACGCCGAGCTGGGGCAGACCATTGCCCGCGGGCTGGGCGAGCTGCACCTGGAGGTGCAGCTGGAGCGGCTGAAGCGGAAGAACGGGGTGGAGGTGGTGGTGAAGGCGCCGCGCATCCCCTACCGCGAGACCTTCCGCCTCCCCAGCGAGGGGCACGGGCGCCACAAGAAGCAGACGGGCGGGCGCGGCCAGTTCGGCGACGCGCACGTGCGCATCAAGCCGCTCAGCCGCGGCGAGGGGTACCGCTTCACGGACGCCATCGTGGGCGGGGTGATCCCGGGGAAGTACATCCCGGCGGTGGACCGCGGGGTGCAGGAGGCGGCGCAGCGCGGGGTGCTGGCGGGCTTCCCCGTGGTGGACTTCGAGGCGGAGGTGTACTTCGGGAGCTACCACTCGGTGGACAGCTCCGAGGCGGCGTTCAAGATGGCCGGGATCCTGGCCTTCCACGCGGCGGCCGAGAAGGCGCAGCCCGCCATCCTGGAGCCGGTGATGGAGGTGGACGTGTACGTCCCCGACGACTACGTGGGCGACGTGATCGGCGACCTCAACCAGCGGCGCGGCCACATCCTGGGGATGGAGCCCGCCGGCCGGAACCAGCGGGTCCGCGCCCTGGTGCCGCAGGCCGAGCTCTACAAGTACTCCACCACGCTGCGCTCGCTGAGCCAGGGGCGGGCCACGCACACGCGGCGCTTCCACAGCTACCAGGAAGTCCCGCAGCACGAGGTGCCCAAGGTGGTGGAGAGCGCCAAGAAGGAGCGGGAGGAGCTCGCCACCGCGAAGTGAGCGAAAGAAGTCCTGAGTCCTGAGTCCTACGTCCTGGGCTTTGTGAAGCTCGGCAGAGACGCGGCCCCTTCCGGATCGTTCCGGGAGGGGCCGCGGTTCGTTCGGAGGATGAGGATCGGGATGTGGATGTGGGGAGATGAGGATCCGGATCAGCCGCTTCTTCGACTCGCTCCGTCAACCCATCGATTCCAGCCGTGAACGGGAGATACGGATCGATCGGATGAGCGCGAGGGCGGCCACGGTGATCGACCTCGCGCTTTCGTGCACGATCCTGATCTCCCTGGCACCGCACGCGGAACCGATCCTGCACGTCCGCACGCTCCGAACGGCGAAACGGGAGGAGTGGGGGAGATGGCGAAAGCGAAGGCGGGGCGGTGCTTCGTGGGGATCTCCGGGTGGACGTACAAGCCGTGGCGCAACGTCTTCTACCCGGAAGGGCTGGCGCACCGGCGCGAGCTGGAGTACGCCAGCCGCAAGATGACGAGCATCGAGATCAACGGCTCGTTCTACTCCCTCCAGCGCCCCACCAGCTACGCGCGGTGGTACGAGGAGACGCCGCCGGGCTTCGTCTTCGCGGTGAAGGGGAGCCGCTTCATCACCCACATGCTCAAGCTGCGCAACCTCGAGACGGCGCTCCCCAACTTCTTCGCCTCCGGCGTGCTGCGGCTGGGCGAGAAGCTGGGCCCCATCCTCTGGCAGTTCCCCGAGCGCATGCCCATCGACCTGGACCGCTTCGCCCGCTTCCTGGAAGTGCTGCCGAAGACCGCGGACGCCGCCGCCGAGATCGCCCGAGGCCACGACGAGCGGCTGGAGGGGCGCGCCTGGACGGAAGCCGAGGTGTCGATGCCGATCCGCCACGCCTTCGAGGTGCGCAACCCGGGGTTCCTGGGCCCGGACTTCGTCGCGCTCCTCCGTGAGCACGGCGCCGCCCTGGTCTTCGCCGACACCGCCGGCCGCTGGCCCTACGCCGAGGACGTCACCGCGGACTTCGTCTACGTGCGCCTGCACGGCGCCGAGCATCTCTACGCCAGCGGCTACAACGACGAGCAGCTGGAGTGGTGGGCCGCCCGCATCCGCGAGTGGCGCCGCGGCTGCGCACCGGACGACGCCACCTGCGTCTCCCCCATCTCCCCGTCCAAGGCCCGCGCGCGCGACGTCTACGTCTATTTCGACAACGACGCCAAGGTCCACGCCCCCTTCGACGCCATGCGCCTGCGGGAGATGCTGGAACGCTGACGTATCGGGGGATATCGGGAGGTTGGATCGATGGGCAGAGCAGGATCTGCCGAGGCAGTCATAGTCGAGGAAAGCCCGCGTCCCACCGTGGAACCGTCGGCGGAGACGAGTATCGAAATTTTCTCGGAGAGACACCCTTCGGTTCGCCCTCTCCCGCATCCATCCGCCGTTTCCGCGCCTTCCATCGCCCGAAGCAGTCCGCAGACGCGCTTCCATGCATCGTGAACTGCGTCATCAGGAGGAGCGGTGCGGGAGCCGACCCTCGCTTCACATCCCCCCGATGACGCAGTTGACGGTGACTGGGTGTGCGCGATTCCGGTCGTTGGCGATATCGGTTGCAGGATATGAGGGGCCGCGACAGTGTTCGAAGAGAACAAAAACCTTGCGTGCTGGACGTGCTGGTTGTGATATGATGTACATCTACGTCTCCGAACCGGAGGTTGGCATGTACGAGAGGCCCAAGAGCAGCGAGCCGCTCATCGCCCGCGAGGCGGCGGCCAGGTACGTCCCCGGCGCGCCCACCGAGGAGTGGGTCACCGCCGCGGAGTTCAAGACGCACTGCCTGCGCCTGATCGAGCAGGTGCGGCAGGGGCACGGCGACGTGGTGGTCACCCGCTACGGCAAGCCCGTCGCCCGCCTGGTCCCTTACGACGAGCCCCCCATGACGCTCTTCGGCCACCTTGCCGGCTCCGTCACCTGGCACGGCGACCTGATCGCCCCCATCGACGAGGAGTGGGACGCGGATGCTTAGCTTCCCGGCCCCCCCGCTCCTGCTGGACACGCACGTCTGGATCTGGGTGATGGAAGGCGCCGCGCGCGAGGTGGGCCCCGCCACCCGCCGCGCCGTGGAAGAGGCCGGCGCGCGCGGACGGGTGCTGGTCTCCGCCATCTCCGTGTGGGAGGTGGGGATGCTGGAGGCGAAGGGGCGGCTCCGCCTGTCGCTGGAGATCGGCGAGTGGGTGCGCCGCGGGCTGGGCGCGGCGGGCGTGCAGTTCCAGGGCCTCACCCCGGACGTGGCGCTGGCCAGCGCGCGCCTCCCCGAGGGCGTGCACGGCGACCCCGCCGACCGCATGCTGATCGCCACCGCGCGGCAGACGGGCGCCACCCTCGTCACGCGGGACCCCAAGATCGTAGATTACGGGCGGCAGGGCCTCCTCGCCGTCATGGACGCGGAGGAGTAGACGTCCTGACATCAGCCCCCGGGCTGATCCACGCCCCTCCGGACCGATCGACCGATGCCCGACGCTCCACGCACCGCGCTGGTCCTGGGCGCCACCGGCCTGGTGGGCGGCCACCTCCTCGACCTGCTCCTGGTCGACCCCGCCTGGACGCGCGTCCTGACGCTGGGCCGCCGCCCCGCCGCGCGCGACAGCCCGAAGCTGCAGCAGCACGTGGTGGGCTTCGACCGGGTGGACGAGCACGCCGAGGCCTTCGCCGTGGACGCCGTTTTCTGCTGCCTGGGGACCACCATCAAGGCCGCGGGGTCGCAGGAGGAGTTCCGCCGCGTGGACCACGACTACCCGGTGGCCGCCGCGCGTCTGGCGAGCGGGCGCGGCGCGCCGCACTTTCTCATCGTCACCGCGCTGGGCGCCGACGCGGGATCCGGCGTCTTCTACAACCGCGTCAAGGGCGAGGTGGAGCGCGACGTCTCCGCGCTCCCCTTCGCCGGCGTCACCATCGCGCGCCCCTCGCTGATCCTGGGCGAGCGGACCGGGCGCCGGACGGCGGAGGGCGTGGCGCAGACGCTGGCGCCGATCCTGAATCCGCTCCTCGTCGGCCCGCTCCGCCGCTACCGCGCCATCCGCGCGGAGAGCATCGCCCGCGCGCTGGTGACGCTGGCGCGGAAGGGCCCCGCGGGGGTGCGGGTGGTGGAGAACGACGAGCTGGCCGCGCTGGGCGCGTAACGTTCAAGGTAAACCGGTGTATGGAGATACGCATCACATGGCACGGCCCGCGTCCGACGACGACCATCTTCCCGACGGCATCGTCCCCCTTCCGCGGCAGAACCCGCCGGAAGAGGGCTCGGGGTGCGGCGTGCGGGGATGCCTGTACGGCACCATGGCACTCTTCGCGCTGTTGCTGACGGCGATGGTGCTGATCGCGCTCTTCCGCGCCTGGCCCAGGCCGGCGGTGCTGCCGTAGCTCACGATCCGCGCCGCGTGTCCGGGAACGGGGCACCGGCGCCAACCACCTTTCCGAAGGGAGCCTGTCCGATGGCCCGCACACTCCGCACCTCGCTTCTCGCGATGCTGGTCCTCTTCGCCGCCGCCTGCACGGGCACCGGCAAGAACGCCCCCCGGGCCGTGGACCGCGCCAGCGTCCGCATCGCCAACCAGTCGTGGTCCGACATGACCGTGTACGTGCTCACCGGCAACGGCGCGGCGGCGCGCCAGCGGCTGGGGCTGGTCACCGGGAACGGGAACGCCACCTTCACCATCCCCGAGCGCCTGGTGGGGATGGGGCAGAGCCTGCGCTTCCTGGCCGACCCGGTGGGAAGCTCCAACACGGCGCAGAGCTTCGAGATCTACGTCCGCCCGGGGCAGCAGGTGACGCTCACCATCCCGCCCACCGTCCGCTGACCCGACACTGAGCGGGAAAGCGGGGGAAGGCCGGCCGCCGCGGCCGCCTTCCCCCGCTTCCGCGTCCTCCCCATGCGCATCTTCGCCGTCTCCGACCTGCACGCGGACTTCCGCGAGAACCGCCGCCTGCTGGACACCATCTCCGCCGTGGAGCACCGCGGCGACACGCTGATCGTGGCCGGCGACGTGGCCACCTCCATCCCCATCGTCACCGAGACGCTCGGCTTTCTCCGCACGCGCTTCCGCGAGGTGTTCTTCGTCCCCGGCAACCACGAGCTGTGGGCGCGGGCGGACGACGGCGACTCCGTGCAGAAGTTCCGCGCGGTGCTGGACGCGTGCGAGGCGGTGGGCGTGCGCACGCGGCCGGCGCGGGCCGGCGGCGCCTGGGTGGTGCCGCTCTTCTCGTGGTACCACGCCAGCTTCGACGTGCGCGACGAGGCGGTGGTGGAGGAGCTGGAGGGGTGGACCGACTACCACATCTGCCGCTGGCCGCAGGGGGTGGAGCGGGTCGACCGCTTCTTCCTGGCCATGAACGAGCCGCACCTGCGCGCCTACGACGCGCCGGTCGTCTCCTTCTCGCACTTCGTCCCCCGCCCGGACCTGGTGCCGCGGGTGGAGTACCTGCGCTTCAAGGGGCTGGCGCGGGTGGCGGGGTCGGAGGAGCTGGAGGCGCAGGTGCGGCGCCTGGGCTCGGCGGTGCACGTCTACGGGCACACGCACATCGAGGAGGACCGCGTCATCGACGGCGTGCGCTACGTGCAGAACTACCTCCGCGCTCCCGCTCCCGGGGCGCCGCCCACTCCCCTGGTGAAGCAGGTCTGGCCGGACGAGGCGCGGACGCGGGCGATCTGATCCCGGATCCCGCATAGGATCGTGCGATCGATCTCGCCCACGCCGGCATCTCGCCCTCCCCCAGGCCGTGCCGCTGCGTCATCAGGAGGGCGTGGAGCATGGGCCGGCTCCCCGCCGACCCTCCCGATGACGTAGCGGGCGATGCCCGAAGGCGCGGATCGAGGAGAGCGTCGACCGAAAGGCGCCTCCTCGGAAGATCCCGATCCTCATCTCCGCCCACGGCCCCACGGAGGGACGCGGGCTTCCCTCTCCCCGGATGCGATGGTCTCTCGGCGCCCGCTCCGCGCGTCCCGTCCATGGAACCGGGATCGATCGCCCGTCCCGCGCTCCTTTTCGATCTCCCCGCTCCGGCCCCCCGCGCGCGATCTCCCGATCTCGCTTATCTTTTCCCGTTCAGACTCCCCAGACGGCCCCGGCCCCGCTCCCGGTGCCGGCTCGAGCGCCCTCCGACACACACCTTGCGGCCGGAGGTGCGCGCCCCGCATTCTTCCGCCGAGAATTCCGAGCGGGACGGGTCAATTCCCACGTTCACTTCGATGGCTTTCGACGACACCCGGCGAGGGGAACCGTACCCGCCGCCCCCCATCTGCGACCCCCGCGTGCTGGACGGGGTGGCGCTCCCGCCGGAGCTGTTCGCGGCGGACGCGGCGCTGCGCGACGCGTTCTTCTGCTCGGAGCCGGTGGAGGAGGCGTTCTTCACCGGGCTGTCGCCGGCGGAGGCGGTGGGGGTGTGCGCCGCGCTGGCGCCGGGCGTGGAGCCGCGCAGGCGCGTGGTGACCGACCGCTACGTGGACACGCCGGAGCTGGCGCTCTTCCGCCTGGGCGTGTCGGCGCGGGTGCGGGAGTACCACGTGAGCTCGCGCCCCGTATGCTTCGAGGTGGTCGTGCTGACGCTGGACCGCCCGGCGCCCGCCGCCCGCCCGGAGGCCCGGGTCAACCACGTGCTGGTGCAGTCCTTCGTCCGCAACGACGCGGCGGACCTCCAGGCGCTCCTGGCGCGGCAGGCGCGCGCCGGGCTGGTGGAGGTGGCGCGGGTGGAGAAGACGCGCACCACCTTCGACATCGTCCCCGTCCTGGCGGTCACCCCGGGCGGGGAGGTGGTGCCGGGCGCGGACACCCGGCTCGTGGAGGACCTCGCGTCGCTCCGGGTGGTGGACCAGGGGCTGAAGGTGGTGGTGGACGAGCTGCACGGCGCGGGGTTCGACGAGCCGGCCATGGTGGAGGTGGAGTACGACGCGTCGCGCGCGGTCCAGGGCGCCGCGCTGGTGGAGCGCCTGCGCGCGGCTCTGGGGCCGGGAGTCCGCCCCAAGGCGCGCAACAAGATCGTGTACCTGCTGGCGGGGATCTCCCCGCCGCTTCCGCAGACCCTGCAGGAGGAGCGAGGATGACCGAGATCGGGATCGGCGCCGACATCAGCCCCGGGGCGCGCTTCCGCCCGGGCGAGCAGCTCCGCGCGCGCCCCGAGTGGCACCGCGAGGCGCGGCCGGTGCACCGGCGGGCGCGGGTGTCCACGCCGGGGCGGCTGCACTTCCAGGTGTTCGACTTCAACCGCATGCGTCCCGTGGTGGTGGGCGCCGGGGGGATCGGCACCTCCACCACCACGGCGGGGAGCGAGATCGAGATCACCGTCACCGACGAGGGCGGGATCACGGCGCCGGTGCCCACGGCCGAGCACTTCGCCCGCCTCTTCGCGCACCTGGTGGGGTACCGGGGCGGGCTGCGCATCGACGTCCCCCGCCGCGTCCCCTACGTGCACTCGGGGTACGGCTCCAACGTCACCTTCAACACGGCGATGATGGCGGGGCTCAACGCCCTCTTCGGCACGCCGTTCTCCGTCCACGAGCTGTGGGACATCCTCACCCAGAACTTCGTGGAGAACTCCGACGACGAGGAAGGGCTCCTCTTCTGGGGGGTGGACACGGGGGTGGGCGAGGCGTGCGTCCTGTACGGCGGCTTTGTGTGGGTGGACCAGTTCGGCCGCTACATCGGCAGCGCGGACGCGGACGGGCTCTGGCTGCTGACGACGAAGGGCGACACGCGCACGCTGGCGGCCGAGAAGCTGCGCGAGTTCGGCAACTCGGTGGAGCGCGGCGTCGGCGACCTGGACGAGTTCGACGTCACGCAGGGCGTCACCTTTGCCTACCAGGACGAGTACGGCGAGCGGCTCCTGGAATTCCTGGAGCGGCGGATGAAGCCGCACCTGCTGCGCAACGACGTCCGCGGGATGCTGTCGCACGGGTGGGAGATGAACGAGATCGGGAGCGTGCAGGTGCTGCGGCGCATCTGGAAGGGGGACGTGCTGGACGAGATCCTGCGCACGGTGCGCGAGGCGGGCGGCCTCTACGCCACCATGAGCTCCTCCGGCCCCTCCGTCTTCGCCATCTGCGAGAGCGAGGAGGCGGCGCACCGGGTGCGCGAGGCGCTGGAGCCGCGCTTCGGCGAGTACCTGTCGAGCTACGCGGTGGGACGGGCGGGGACGCGGCTGCAGGTGTTCCTGGAGCCGGAAGGGTAGGGGACAGGCGACAGGGGACAGGGGACAGGGGACAGGGGACAGGGG
>Ga0247770_1001788_pt1 | contig 14886 bp, 12 predicted proteins | sample UWRJL136409B6_FD_179943 | JGI IMG/M metagenome (GOLD analysis project Ga0247770, IMG submission 179943) | Plant litter microbial communities from Arlington Agricultural Research Station in Wisconsin, United States - UWRJ-L136-409B-6 | ecosystem: Environmental > Terrestrial > Plant litter >... | reverse complement strand
TCCCAGGGCCTGAGCGAGACCCATTGTAGTGGTAGATTTGCCCTCACCGAGGGGTGTTGGGGTGATGCCGGTGACGACGACGTAGCGGCCGTCGCGGCGGTGCGCCAAGCGCTTGATGATGTTGAGATCAACCTTGGCCTTGTAGGCGCCATATGGCTCCAGTTCGGATGGGGAGATGCCGACCTCCTGAGCAATGTTGGTGACGTGCTTTGGTGCCTGTGCTCTGGAGATAGCGATGTCCGAAGGGACCGGATCCAGGAGCTTGATGGGCAAGGGTATTATGCGGCGCTGCTTTTGAGCATTGAAGGACTGGGTTGTAGCATCGACAACGTTCTGGAGGAGCATGGCGACGGTCATGGGACCGACACCGCCAGGAACAGGTGTGATGAACGAAGCAACCTGCGAGGCCGATTCGAAGTCAACATCGCCCACAAGACGTTGGCCCGATTTCTTAGTCGCATCAGGGATGTAGTTCGTCCCAACGTCGATTACGACAGCACCTTGCTTGAGCCATTCACCCTTGATGAAGCCCGGCTGGCCGATAGCAGCAACGACCACGTCGGCATCCTTGAGGTGGTGCTCCAAGTCCTTCGTCTTGGAGTGACAGACAGTCACGGTGGCGTTGGCATTCTTGAGGAGATAGCTAACGGGGCTGCCGACGATGTCGCTACGCCCAATCACTACGGCGTTCTTGCCCTCGAGATCGATGCCTGTCTCCTCAAGAAGAACCATGACGCCCTTAGGGGTGCATGGGATGAAAAAGGGGTGACCACCCCGCTTGGCGAGCTCGCCGATGTTCCTCGTTCCGAAGCCGTCGACATCCTTCTCACTGGCGACGGCCGAGGTGACAACATATTCCGAGACGCCATCGGGCAGCGGTAGCTGGACCAAGATGCCGTGCACGGCGGGGTCGTTGTTGAGGCTTTGAACGCGGGCGACGAGCTCGGCCTCAGTTGCCGACTCGTCGAATCTTATCAGCTCGCAGTCGATGCCGCACTATGGATGGCTCGGGTTAGGATCTGTGGGCCGAGAGAGGAACACACAGCCGCTCTTACCTCCTCGGCAGCCTTCAGCTTCATGCGAACATATGTGGCTACGGGGCACCTATCGTCAACACTCGCGCTCCGCCCCGCGATTCCTCCGACGGTGACGATAGCGGGGTAACTTACAAGAATCCGAACGGCCGCCCACTACAGTGCTGATTGTCAGCCATGCTACTCCGTCCGCGCCACGGGTGACTCGTACGAACCTTGGATGATCTTGAGCGTCGGCTGGAATCGCGGGTTGGTCTCCTTGACCTGTGCGATTTCGGCCCGCAGTCTCTCGCGGATTTTCTTCGCAATTGCGGTGCCGTCAATCTTGGTGGCCGCCATCGTAGCTCTGGCGGGGGCGGAGCCAGAGAAGGATCTGATCGAACGGGCTGCTAGGTGAGGGTAGCGACCAAAAGGAACTACATGTGGTGTTGGGCGGAAATCAGGAGCGGCCGAGTTCCTGCACGGAGGAAAGCTCGCCGCCAGGCGGTGACAGTGGGTGGATCGCGGGGCAGCGGAGGGCACACCACCGGCCGAGGAAAGGCGCCGAGGTTCGGGCTCTTGCTTATGCTCGCTCCACGTCGCTTTGTTTGCCAGTGGCCACTCGCGAAACTCATGTGCAGCCCGGGATCTCCTGTCTTCTACCAAGGACCTCTGGACACTCCGGGCATGTGCTCCGGCCTTTCGTCTGGCGAGCGGGCACCCTGCTGGGCTCGACGCTTGCGAGACCAAACGGGAAAGTGTCATGGCTGCTTCGTTCCTGCTGTGTAATTGTCACAGACGCAGGAAACTCCGGGCCGACAGCTACCAAACAGGCCCTGGCTTGCAGGGCTTTTCAACGCCGGCCAATTGCCTCGATGCACACTGGAACGATCTGTATTTTCGATCTCGGGGCAGTCCCGGAGGGTGGAAGCACAAGGACAAGCTCTCGTGCGAAGTACGGGTCTGTCTTTTAGCTCTCGAGGCGCCGTTCAAGCTCGAAGCCGGAGCGAAACTGTGCAGCGCGCAAACGATACAGGGAGAAGCGGAGGTGCGCCAAGGCAGTGATACAACTTCCTGATAAGGTCGATGAGTCTTTATGAGTCTTCTAAATCCTTGAGAAGTCTCATCGTGTAGGTGTTTTGAGCAGATCGGGGAATGCTTTGACTCATTACCCGTGGCAGCAAAGAGGTCGAGGGCACGGCCTGGGCCATTAGCAATAAAAATTCGATCGCTGTTGCATCCCGAAAAGAGTCCCACGCTTTGCGAGCGTGGCTTCAGCGTGGCAGCAAGATATGGCACTTTGAGGCGGCAGTCTTGGTAGCCAGGTCCGCGAGGAAATCTAGAGGTTTACATTCTACGCTCCGCTAACACACTCAGCTTCAAGAAACAAACTGATGTTGACAATGCAGAGCATATTACCTATTGAAAAGGGGGGTCGTTGGGACGAGGTGAGACAAAGAGGAGAGTCACAGCCCCACCATCCGTTGAAAGGAGCGGGGATAGGTGTGGCTGTCCAACTCCAACCACCAAAGCTGTTCGTTATCCAGTCTTGCGCTTTGGTTATCCACCAGAGCGAATTATTTATTGATTGGAGTCTGGAGACTCAAATTTTTGTATTCGGCGGCTCGTACCCGTGGGGTACAAAGACTGGGAGCCGAATAACAGATGGTTCTACATGAGATAACCATGGTTCCGAGAAAGGCTTGGCGCTGTTCGATAAGGCGGGGCACAATGGTGGAGGGATTCGCCCCGCGATGACTCTTGGTTGGCTGCAGCGAGCGTCACGCACAACCCGCCAAAAAATTACTGGTCGTAGAAATCCCAACATCAACCATCGTGAAAAGGCCCCGGATACCCCCCCTCACCACGCTCGCAATCGAACATCCCGGAGAAAGATACAGAGGTCTTGAGAGGATAATATAACTGACCCGAAAATGAGGCCGATTCTGCTTTCGGGGCACGAGAGAGCCCTCACCCAGGTCAAGTGAGTCTCCAACGGCAGCTCTTTGACGAAAAGCGCAAACCCACCCAATCCGTCCCAGGCTCTAACCTGCTTTATTTTTGCTGTGTTACAGATACAACCGCGATGGCGACCTGATTTTCTCGACTGCCAAGGACCAGCATATTTGCGCATGGTTCGCTCACAACGGTGAGAGGTTGGGCACATATCACGGCCACCAAGGTGCCATCTGGACTGTCGACGTTGACCCCACCTCGACGATCCTCGCTTCCGGTTCCGCCGACAACACAATCCGTCTGTGGGATGTCAAGACCGGCAAATGCCTCAAGGCATGGGAGTTTCCGACAGCCGTCAAGCGCGTCGAGTTCAACGAGGACGGCACCAAGCTGCTGGGCGTGACAGAGAAGCGCATGGGGCACTTGGGCACCATCGTTGTGATCGATATCAAGGTCGACGTGGAGGCTGAGCAGGAGGACGAGAAGTCCATGACGATTGTCTGCGACGAGAGCAAGGCCACCGTTGCCGGGTGGAGCTACCTCAGCAAGTACATCATCGCTGGCCACGAGGACGGCTCCGTTTCTCAGTATGACGCCAAGACCGGAGACCTCATCTTCAACGTCCCCATCCACGAGCTTAACCAGCCCGTGGTTGACCTGCAGTGGTCCAACGACCGCACATACTTCATCACCGCATCCAAGGACAAGACCTCTAAGGTTCGTATAACCCAGCGCAACCTCTCTCGGGCGCACGCATATGCTAACACACCTCCAGCTCGTCTCGGCCAAGGACCTCGAGGTTCTCAAGACCTACGTCGCTGACACCCCTCTCAACAGCGCCGCGATGACCATCAAGAAGGATTTCGTCATCCTCGGCGGTGGACAAGCAGCTATGGATGTCACAACAACCTCGGCAAGGCAAGGAAAGTTCGAGGCGCGCTTCTACCACAAGATTTTCGAAGAGGAGGTTGGCCGTGTCCGTGGCCATTTCGGCCCGCTCAACACAGTGGCTGCTGATCCCACCGGAAAGGGCTACTGCAGCGGTGGTGAGGACGGATACGTGCGTGTCCACCAGTTCGACAAGGGCTATTTCGACTTCCTGTACGAGGTCGAGAGGGAGCGTCAGAACAGGGTAGCTTGAGTTTCGGCGCGCTGCGATTTGGGCTTGGCATTTCACACGGCGTTCAGGGATCTTGGGGTGGTTCTGGTGAAGGGAAGTGGGATCTAGGAAACCGGTCATGACACATCACAAGGTAGTTGGTTCTGGCTTGAGCGTCTCGGGCACTGTAGCTTCTGGGGATGACAGCCGGCCGAGCCCACGACCGAAAAAAGCTGGCGGCGGGTTGCGCTCCGCCTTGGTGGAATCAGCAGCGATCTATTGTATTGCTTTGCTCTGTCCTTTAAAGACCAGTTGTTTCCTTTCCTCGTCGTCAGGTCGACGGATCATAGACAGAACAGGCGATACGATACCCAGCAGGGGGCTGTTGTTTTGTTGTGATTGTGGGACAATCTGCACCTTGGCGTTTACCTAAGATGGAATGTATTGTATAAAATGAACGTCGCAAGGCTTCCGGATTGTGAGAGCCATTTCTAGATCTAGAGCTGAACGCACACTCACAATCTGAACTCTACGTACTTCTCGATTTTGCAGGAGTGGATAAAAAGACAGACCAAAGCAGCCAGAAACGCCTGTCATCTAACCCGAATTTCATAAATCAGCACCACACCACCATCCACAGTTTTCTTCAACAAGCGCATTCCGCCCAGGAAACCTAACGTACTCAAATCGCCAGACTCCGTCCCCACATACCCATATCCCGACAAAGTACAACATTTACTTTTTCTTGCCCTTTGCCTTGGTCTTTGAGCTCGCTACGTTGGAGTTTGTAGATACCACGCTCGATGCTCTCGACGGCGACGTAGAATTAGCCTTGCTAGCATTGGCTGACTTCACGCTGTCCAGTGCTTTGTTCTACAATACCATGTTAATACGGAGACAATATCAGACGAAAATGGGCGACTGCTTACCTTGACGCCGTTCGCTTTGGACTTCTTCTTGGCCGGAGCCATCCCGAGAATGCTATCCTCGTCATTCTCGTCGTCATCCGGTTCCCGCTTGAGCTTTCCGTTCACACCATTTGGCTTGGTGGGGTTTGCATCCTCAAACTCCTTCACAATCGTTGTGAGGAGGGTGTTGCAGCGACGGCTAATTTCGGTGGGCGTGCGGCTCAGGAAGAACCAATCGAAACGGAACAGAGGGCTTTCGCGGATCTCATCCCGGATCTTCTCATAGATGCCCTCGGAATCAACCCCGTACTTGTCCAGGAGAACAAGGAGAAACCTGTCCTCTTCTTCGGTGTACACCTTCTTGTTGGTTGTTGAGACCGAATAGTTGATCTTCAGCTGCTGTAGCGGAACACGATACTGGCTCATCTTCTTGCGCAGCATCTTGCGCTGATGCTCGATCTTACTCCTGCGATCTTCGCCATCCTCGATGACCTTGATATACTTGTTGTAATCCGCAATCTCGGTGTACCGTTGCCAGAAAACCTTTGCATAGGCCTTGATTTCAGCTGGGGTCTTGCTATCGACTTCCTGTGCAATTCCTTCGTAGTCTGTTCGGCCGTACCGCCCAGAGCCGTTGATGAACTGCTGGAAGTCTCTGCGGTTCCACTCGCTGAACCCTTGCTGTGCGAGTTTTTCCTTCTCTACTCGTTCCTCATCGTTCAGATCGGTTGCATTATCGATCTCTTGCTGGTCGAGAGCCCTCTCGGCTTCTCGTTCCGACAAGTTCTCTTCATCGCCATCCGTGAGGGGAACTTTGTAGCCGATCTCCTTGCGGTAGAAGGCCGTCTCACGATCCTGAAGATCCCGCAGCCTGGGTGGGTAGAACTGGTAGTCATGCACCGGGATTTGTCGCGGGGCCCGGGGAGCCTTGGGCTTCGTGTCAGCGGTGCGCCCACCCGTATGAAGTGTATTCTTGTAATATTTGTCGACCGAGTAAGTTTGCTCTTTCCGCTCTCGCTTTGCAGGATTGATCCATGTCATTCCAACATCCTTTTTGCGTGCGGCGAAGTCCTCTCCGTTCCACTCATACGCCGATTCCGACGTGAACTTCTGGAGATCGTCAAGTCCGAGTTTCTCGTACTTCGCGTTCAGCTCCTTTGTACGGTCCTCGCCAGCCGAAAGAATCCGGTCAATGTCGTCATCGTCGAGATTCTTCCCCTTATCTGCGAGCGCGCCAAAGCCTCCCTTCGATTGGAAGACCTTCTCGGCACCGTGTTGAATCATGGAGAGCAACTCATCCTTGTTCGCGGCAGCCTTTGCAGCAACCTGGGCACGCCCCTGTTGGATGACGAGCTGGTCGAGACGCAACTTTTGGGCCGCTCGCTCCAACACCTTCTCCTCAATCGCATTGTCTGTGACGAAACGATATACGACAACCTGCTTCGTTTGGCCAATACGATGGGCGCGATCCATGGCTTGCAAATCAGCTTGAGGATTCCAATCACTGTCGTAGAGGACAACAATATCGGCACTTGTCAGGTTGATGCCCAAGCCACCAGCTCTTGTCGTCAGCAGGAAGACGAACTTGTCCGAGCCAGGCTTGTTGTAATCGTCGATGGCAGCAATTCTGTCCTCGTGGGCAGTGCCACCGTCGATTCGGCAGTACTTGTACTGGCGGAAAACGCAGTAGTCTTCCAGAATATCCAACAGACGGCTCATTTGCGAGAAAATCAGGACACGGCTTCCTTGGGCCTGGAGTCTCTTCAGTAACCTGTCGAGAACGAGCATCTTCCCTGAGTTGTAGATCAGGTGCTCGTCTGTGGTATACGGAGGTCCGGGTTCCGCGCCCTCAAAGAGGTAGGGGTGGTTGCAGCACTTTCGGAGCTGCATGACGATGTTCAGTAGGCGGGTCTTGGACTCGCGTTTACCGCCAGCGCCGTTGACTGCGTCAATATCTTTCTCAAGAATTTTCTGATACCACTTGACCTGCATATCAGCCATCCCGATATAGAGATTGACTTCCTTCTTGGGCAAGAGGCTCTTTTCCACATCGGCCTTGACTCGGCGGAGGAGGAAAGGCCGCAGGACGCGGTGTAGCTGCTGGACAACCTTGTCCTGGTCTCTGTCCTGGCCCGAGAACCACTGGTCGAAGGCATCCGCGTCACCGAAGACATCTGGCAGCAAAAAGTTCAGCAGGGCCCAAAGTTCGTGCAAGTTGTTTTGCAGAGGCGTGCCCGTGATGAGAAGTCTGTTTCTGGAGTTGAACATTCGGATAACTTGCGCCAGCGACGACTCCTCGTTCTTGATGCGATGGGCCTCATCGATAATGATGTATTCCCAAGCAAACTTCCGCAAATGTGCCTTTTCGCGGAGAATCATCTCGTAGCTGGTGATGCAAACGTCGAAATTCTCGTCTACGAGGCGATCGTTGATTAGCTGATTCCGCTCCTCCTTGGCGCCCTGCAGGACCAACACATTCACCTCAGGTGTCCACCTGGTGAATTCCCTGTTCCAGTTGTCGAGTGTCGACTTGGGGACAACAATAAGGTGGGGGCCTGTTATGCCCATAATGTGGCGTAGATAACCCAGGAAGGAGATCGTCTGAAGAGTCTTTCCGAGACCCATCTCGTCGGCGAGGATGCCGGATATACCGTTTTCGTGGAGTGATATCAACCAGTTTAACCCGGCCACTTGATAGTCTCTCATCAGGCCCTGAATGAAAGCAGGAGATTCCCGGAAGACGGTTTCAGCGGAACCCCCGTGCTTCTCGTCCTTGAGAAGCTCGGCGTCCTCCTCGGCTTCGGTCCGGCGAAGTCTCTCAGCAGTCGCACCGCCTTGGCGGCCGGCGCCCTTCTTCGCCGCTTTGGCTGCTTCCTCATTTTGCCGGTCAATCTCGCGCATCACATCCCGGATTTTGGGGTCCGGGTTGGTCTCGATAAAGTGGCGGAACAAATCTGTGAGGCCCAGCAGATAGCGGAATCGACGAATGGTGTCATCTTCCTGTTATTCATTCAGCATTGGCTCCGCGCGGGTCAACCAATCGAGCCGGTTGTCTCAAACCTTTGATTCGCCTAGCCTATCATGCTTCTTGCCGAATATGCTCCGTCGCAGCTGGTTTGCTTCTGTGCGCCTCTTGCGACCGTCGGGAGGAAGATCTCCAGCGACACTGCTAGCGGTGGTATTTGGGTTGGTATCGGAGTCGGTGTAGTCGGGTGTTTCATCAACGTCCTAGGCCAATGTCAGCATTGCCGAAGCAAACACGGGTCCAGTTGTGGTTGCGCGGGGCGTGCCGCTACTGTCAGAGCGAAAAGGAATAGCTTTACATACCATGTCGTCGCCGTGGCGAGGGACAGGCTCTGGCGCGTCAGCCATTGACACGTCTGTATCGTTGCCGTTGAGGCGCGAACGAGGAGCCATGGCGGTTGCGATCCTCTCGCACACAGCGCTTTGTCGAGGCTCGAAGCCACTTAAACGCGACTTAGACGCGCTCGCTTAGAAGTTATTTCGCCGAATGTAAGCGCAAAGAAACCCTTGAATGGCCCGGTGCGGTTTGTTGATGGCCAAGGGCTGAGTGGCTGGTGGCACGGCAAAATCGAGGCAGCTCTTTGGGAGGATGTTGTTGTCGAAGGGTAGGGATGGTCTGCGGGTGGGAATTTCTCGAAAGTCGAAGTGCTACAACCGCGTCAGGCCAACTCCAGCCAATCAAAGCGCCGGCAAACCGGCGGAGGGGGCAGCCCGGGTGCCGTGACGGCCCCACCAAGGGGCGCTACAGAATAAACTTGTCCCAGAGCGTAGGAGCTGAGCTCATCGCCCTTAAAGTGGAGCATTTTACAGTTTCTACAGTATCCTCTGTGTTTTAAAAAAAATCAAAAAAATCTAATGTATACTCTAACACAATTTTCATTATTACTAGTCACAGTAATTGATCCGTACGTCTTTCCACGGTCCCGGAAGACTCCGTTTGTCTTCTATCAAAAGATGCTTCAGTGGAATTTTGGGGAGCGGCGCACGGCTCAGTTTGCGATCTGATGCAGTGGAGTGCAAGTGCCTGGGGGCTTCCCAGGTGTGACCCCACCAGAGGGCAACTATTCTTGCAGGGGTCGAACATGACGGAGCCTGGAGACCACCAAACAATCCAGTCATCAACGCCCCCGTGATCCTGAACAACTCAGACCTCAACAGCGGGACAACTCAACACCTCACTCCCAATCCGCGCCGCATCACCACAGCTCCCAATACCAGCCCAACCGCGCTACATCACGCCGTCCTCGATCTTCCTTTCACGCACTCCTGCACCCTCGGCTTTTGGCTAGCAAGGTGCGGCAAACGGACAAGCGAGCCCCAGCGACTGGCGACCGGCGACCCGCTCCGCCAACACTGCACCCCATCATCAAAGCTTTTGGCCGACTCCACATCCACTCTGACTGTTCTCTCGCAAAACCCCTCACAAGCATCCCTTCGCTTCCGTCACCGCCATCAGACCTGTTCCACACGATTCGACTACTACAGGCTCGCTTTTCCTGTTTGTCGAGCAACGATTGAAGAAATCGCCTTTCAAACACACGCGGCCCGACAATCAGCAATCAACAGGCTGTCCACCGCACACAAGCTGCTAACATGAACGGCGAACCGGAGTTGCTCGACGCCTTCAAGGCCGCGGCCTTGTCTGTCACCAAACTCTATAAGATCTCGGCTTCGAGTCAAGCAAAATCGCGCGTCGATGGCTATCACGACTGTCTCGAGGATCTCCTCGCTTTCTTGGACAAGGAAGGGCTCGGCACGACAGATGGCGAAGCATCAAGGATTCGGAGATGGGCATCAGAGAGGCTAGACGGACGCGATTCCATATCACAGTCGTTGGAGAGCGAGGACGAGACGGAGAAAACGGAGGTCGCATCACCACAAGCACATCGCTCAAACAGCGCACCAACACCTTCAGTCAACCGTAGCGAGGTGCAGATGAAGGACCCGGCACCACCACTTGCGCCACCAGCACACTCGACCCTTCACGCTATAGAAGAGACGGAAATCACTGTTCCGACGCAGGATACCTTCACTTTTCAGTCATCGGTGCCCTATCCCCAGGACACATACATGAGCCTGGCCAACTTGGATCTGTCTGATTCACAAACACATACGCCTACTAGCAGACAGACCACAACTTCGGCGGCCCCACCACGCACAACAAGGGGGCGAGTGGCGCGGACAGGCCCTCGGACTTCCATCGGGCGAGGTGCTGGCCAGAAGCGCAAAGGGGTCAATCTCGCCGAGATATTCGATCTTGGAAGTCTTGGAAATGGGAAGGACGTCTTTGGCAGTGGGAACAAACGAAGCCGGCTCACCTGAGCAGCCATCTGGGATCTGATCGCGTCGCACACTGCTTTCTACTCATCGGCGTTGCCAGGGTCGGTCACCCCATCATCATCTCGTCTTGAACGGGAGGCGCGGAGGTTGTCAGCTTGAATTGCATCACGTGAATCACATATATCATCATAGGACAGGCCCCATGAAGGGAAGCATCGGGAGGAACTAGACGGAGCATTTGAGGCGTTAAACTATACCACACATATTGGTCTGTTTTGTATGTAGGGAAGCCGAGCGAGCATCCATCAGCCCCTTTAGCCCCGTCGGATCTGCCCTGCAGATTCGCGAGGGAAAGGGAGCCAGCACACTGCCCAAGTTCATTGAGCTTGGAGCGAAATATCAACACTCAACATCAACATGGAGCACACAAACCATTGCAACCATGACCCCACCACAGCTCCGTTTGGGGTTCGTGCTGCGTCTATGAGTCGTGACCCTGTCTTTCAATCTCCATGGCCCGTTTAGCCGTCGATCTCCCCATGCATTTCCTCCCCGTGCTGCTGCCGTATGTTTTGCAAGCGGGTGGACAACAAACGTGGAGTAAGTTGTCTGCTCAGTTCGATCCTCACGACAGTCACGTGCCAAATCCGATGTTCGTTCCCGTCTGTAACTTCCGAGATTTGTCCTGGAGATACCAAGTACCTTACTGATCTCCCCTGCCAAGATACTACACTGTCGAAGGTGCATCCTGCCATTTGCTCCTGGCTGAGTAACGATTTCTCTCGCCAATTTCGCTAGCTGAGTGTTTGATGTTTCTTTCTGCAATAGATCATGAGCTCTCTTATACCTTCCCTTGCGCTCTGGTGAACTTCGATGTTGTTTCTGTTTCTGCGATGGGAATGGGATGCGTCTGCTTGTAAATACTGGATCGACCCCGCCGCCCCCCGCCGCCGTTGTATTCTGCATCGAGGGAACATCGCTCGGGTGAGGTCAGCATTTGAACTCATTGCACCCCGCTGGTTGCCAGTATAAAAACCACGAGCGATTGCATCTGCTTTACAGACTGCCAACGATCTGAAAGAGCAAGGGCGCCCTACCTTCTGTCGCATCTCAAAATGCCCGGAGACATCACCGACGACGAGGACCAGCCCCTGCTCGGGTGCTGGCGGCGATCAGGCCCGTTTGTTACGGCCTACAACCACCGACGAGAGAAGACACGGGCGTTTTTGACGACAAAAACAAAACACTACATCGTCATGGGCTTGGTTGCCCTCGACGTGGTCGCCATCCTCGCGGATATCCTGGTCGCTCTGATAGCGTGCGATCTTCACTTGGACAAGGAGGGGTGGGTGGGGGAGACGCGAGAGGGTCTGCACATTACGGCTTCGGTGTTTAGCAGTCTGTTCCTGGTGGAGTTGCTGGCTACGGTCTGGGCGTTTGGACCGAGGTGAGATACTGCTAGGGGACTGTTTTGATGTGTGGGGAGTTGAGGACTGATGTGTTGTGTTAGATTCTTCCACGAGTGGTTCCACTGTTTTGACGCTTTCGTCATCGTGTCCAGCTTCGTTATTGACGTGGTCACACACGGCACGCTTGAGGAAATCGGGTCTCTGATCATCATTCTTCGTCTATGGCGGTTCGTCAAGATTGTTGACGAGCTGGGTGTGAGTGCGGAGGAGAGGACGCAGGAGATCGAGATGAAGATGTCTGCCCTAGAGCGGGAAAACGAGGACCTCAGGGCACGAATTGAGCGTATGAGGGATGTATGAATACCAGTGATAGTGAGGGAGAGACCGGACAGGTTTGGTGACGAGGCCGGCGTTGCTGGTCAGGGTCTGCTGTGTTCATTTTCTTTATTTTGTGTGTTTTGAGATGCCGGGTTGGTCCGGGGATACGAGAACTAATGCAGTACGGCTGCTCCAGTTAGAGACTTTGTGAGACCAACGGAAACATATCGTGTACTATTGCTAGACATCCGGGGCTCACCACTGACGTGTTGCCGCAGAGCAACGAGGCCAGAAACATAGTGTTTTGCGCAAAAATAACCAGGACCAACGATGCCCGTGTGTTCCTTTTCGTGGCCAACACGAGGGTTGGCTGCAAGCTTCGGCGATCACCAATAAGAACTGTGGCATGGCCTCCGGGGCCAGTCCACGTAGCTGACGCGTCGCCGGCCAGGAACCGGCGGGCCTCTCAGCAGAACGTCGGCGTTTGAAGCGCGTTGAAGCAATTTCAACATCCAGTGACAAAGTCGGCGACGTTCAACAATTTGAGGCCGGAGCGAGAATTTCGGGACCAACTGAAGGTGTCCGCTAGAAAACACCCTAGAATCTCGCCTACGGGACTTAATTATTTAAGCTTTCATTTTCCCCACAGCAATCATACCCTGGACCCATTGGCGAATCAGCGGGCATTTCCTCTCAGCTTTGGCGGAGCTGACTGCCGTGGAAACTGCGCGAGCAGCCCGCAGCACGGTCCCGGCGCGCCCGGTCACGGCCTGTCGCGATCAACACGCCACAGGACCCGGTCATCACTAACAAGAGGCGTGCTGGACGAACCGGAGAGCTCCAGCTGGCTGCCGGCGACAGCCACAGGACCACGAGGGGCCCGCCAGACCAATGCACGGGTCTGAGAGCTGAGAGCTGACCACAGAGGCTGCGAGGTTGCGTGCACTGGGCGCTGGGGAAGCACCGGGGAGAGACATGGGGACAGGGAGGTCCCCATCAACGAGGCGCCGCCTCCCCCTCAGCAGAAATTACATTTAGCGCCTCTGGAGTTCCAGTTCCCATGTTTCTCCTTCTCGAAGTTGTTTGCTTCCACCTCTCTTTCTTTTCCGTTGCCCTGTGAGATTCTTTGCATTCCAGTCGACATACTTCCCGTCTTCGTCCCCTCGTTGCTCGCCGTCGCTCGTTTCCCTCTCCGCTTCTTCCCAAGACCAACACCAGGAAACCTCTCCACCGTCAACATGAAGGCCGTGCTTCTGTCCCTCGCTTTCTTCGCCTCGGCCGCTCTGGCCCAGGACACGGCTTGCGCCGCCAACTACATCGTCGAGGCGTGCCTGGGCACTGAGAACGGCAAGCTTGCCACCTGCGCAACCACCGACTACGTGTGCCGCTGCAACGCCTTCGGCAACATCCTCACGTACGTGTCACGGGAGCCGGCTATCACGAGCCGAGGACTGACTGTGTGACAGATGCTACAACAACTGCCCCAACGACCCCCGTAAATGTAGGTCCCCTGTGTGGTCAGCCATCCGAGCTTCCTCTCAGCTAACGCGTCCCTCAAGTCGATACCCAGGGCCAGCAGCAGATCTTCTGCGGCTACGCAAGCCAGTACCCCTCCAGCACGACCAAGGCTGTCGTGGCCACCGGGACGGCGAAGACCACCGCCGTTGCGACAGGCAAGAACGAGGTTGCGTCGAGCTCCCCTGCTGGCACCGCTTCCGGAACCGGAGGAAGCCCTACCAGCTCGGCTCCCTCCACCGTCAAGTCCAACAACGCTGCCGACCTCGCCATGAACGCCGGCGGTATCCTTGCTGCTGTTGCCGGTGTTGTGGCCGCGGTGCTGTAGACTCTTTCTGGTCGCTGGAGTTACTCGGTTTAGAGGGCCAGGGGCTTTCGTGGAAGGACGAGATGTCTACGACCACTGCCCCTGGCCAGGTGCGTTGATATCAGGCGGGCATATGTTAATCTTTAATGTTTTCGGCTAGTTTTTTGGGTCTAGGGTAAAACAAAATTCACGATTATGCTTACAAGACTCGGTGTGTCGTACTGATATCAAGACGCCGGCCACTCATAACCCGCTAAATGCCCCGGGCACACCATCCGGATCGACACTCTTCGCGCCCATGGTACTGGTACCTCAGGAGACCCCTAAACTGGATTCCAAGAGGAACAGCAAAGTGGCTCCAAAATATTTGTAATGACAGGCCCGATTGAAGTCAATCGTATGGCTAGACGTCCGATGTAGGGCATTCATTGTTCGGTAAAAGTGGAACAATGTTAGACCTCGATGGGGTGATGCGAATTGCCAGCCAACATGACATCACCACCATGACATCATGGGATGAAGCGATCGCCCACCATTCAAGGTACTTTTGATGCCCATACTCAGAATAAAAGAGGTTGTATTTAAATCGATCACCGATATACTGAATCCGTCTTACAAATTATTCTACCATACCAAATCCAAGCCATTGACACCTTGGCACCAACAACACTCCTACCAACACCATACTACCAACATCACCTCACTCAAGAAGCAACACCAAACCACAACAATGTCCTCCAACTCCAACCCCACCACCGGCCAAAAAGTAACCCCCACCCCCGCACCCGTCACAACCCCCCATTCCCACGGCCAAATCGACCCCTCCTCCCTGGCAGCCTCCTCCCTCCGCTCCGACGGCGCATTCGCCTCCAACACAGGCGCCTCCCCCGGCGACACTCCCGCCGTCAACCCGCACGCCAACCCGCCCAACTCACGCAACGCGGCCAAATCCGGCGCACAATCCCAGTCCTCATACGGCGGGGCGGCGCCTACCTATGTGAACAGCCAGTTCTTGACGTATGAGGGTGGGCCGAAGGGGAAGAACTTGACGGAGGGG
>Ga0247770_1001787_pt1 | contig 14893 bp, 10 predicted proteins | sample UWRJL136409B6_FD_179943 | JGI IMG/M metagenome (GOLD analysis project Ga0247770, IMG submission 179943) | Plant litter microbial communities from Arlington Agricultural Research Station in Wisconsin, United States - UWRJ-L136-409B-6 | ecosystem: Environmental > Terrestrial > Plant litter >... | reverse complement strand
TTGGCACCTCGATGTCGGCTTAACTTATCCTCATGGATGCAGGACCTATGTAGGGTACGACTGTTCGTCGATTAAAAAGTTACACGAGCTGGGTTAAATACGTCGTGAGACAGTATGGTTTCTATCTACTAGAGGGAATTAGAATATAATAAAGAACATCCTTGTACGAAAGGAACCTGGGAATCATTGGTATTTCCGAAGGGAGATATACAGTTTTATTAATCTATGGTTTACCTGTTGTTTATATGCCCAGATATTAATTTAAATACAATTTTATATTGTATAGGGATATTACTTTCACTAAGGTAAGTATATAGTATAGGCACGGCAGGAAAGCTAAGTTAGTTAAAATTAAGTACTGAAAGCATATAAGTACGAAATTTACTTTAAAATATTTCTTAAATATATGTAATATAATATTACATAAATAGGTTTAGTTTGTAAGATTTTTAAATTTTAGATACTAAATACTAATTTTATAAATAACAAAAACTTAAAAAGAAACATATCTTTAGCCTGATTAGCATAAAAGTAATGCAATTGTTTTGTAATCAATAGAAGCAAGTGCAATACTTGCATTGGGCTTAGGATTAGTAGTCAAGCGGTAAGACATAACCTTTTCAATGTTATCATCACGGGTTCGAATCCCGTCTAGTCTAATTTATATACTAGAGGTTATAACTTAATTGGTAAAGTATACTGCTCATAACAGTAAATATAAGTGTTCAAGTCACTTTAGCCTTAAATGCGGATTAATGTAATAGTTAACATAATTGATTCATAACCAATATATAAAGGTGCAAATCCTTTGTCCGCCTAGTCCGAATGCTGAAATTGGTAGACAGTGCAAACTTAAATTTTGTTGGTTTTATACCATGAACGTTCGAGTCGTTTTTCGGATAAGGGGGTATAATTTAATTGGTAAAATAGTGGTTTTGCATATCACAATCTCAGGATCGTTCCCTGATATCTCCAACGCTTGAAAAGCTCAATGGTTGAGCGGAACACTGAAAATGTTTAGGTTGTAAGTTCAAATCTTATTTTAAGCAAAGGGTAGTGATGAAATTGGTATACATGAATGGTTTAGGTCCATTTGATTTAATAGATCTTATCCGTTCGAATCGGATTTACCTTATAATATGTTGTAGACTAATGGGTAAGTCATAAATTTTTGATATTTACTATTGAGTGTTCGAATCACTCCAGCATAAAAGTTATTTAGGTGGATATAGTTCAATAGGTAGAGCGATTGTATGTGGCACAGTAAGTTCTCTGTTCAAATCAGAGTATCCTCCCTTTTTAGCCCGAATAGTTTAAAGGTAAAACCTTAATTTCATATATTAAAGATGAGAATTCGATTTTCTCTTCAGGCTTTTTACAGTCACAATCTTTTTAATGATATTAATTTCTATATTATCATTATTAATTTCTAATGCCGTCACTTTAAGACGAGATATGTCCATTCTTTTTAATAGGATTACTATTATAGCTTTAACTTTTTCTATTTTACATGATATTACTAACTTATTTATATTAAGTAAAGGAATAGGTATACATGGAGGATTGCTTTACATAACTAATATTACACAAATTTTTCATATTTTTATTTTTTTTATTAGTATCTTGATATTACAATTAACTAGTTTTTATCCTAGGAAAATATGAGTATCTGATTGTTCTTCCTTAAATAATATATTATTTAATAATTTTATTTATTATAGAACAAAGTTTATTAATAAAATGGGAGAACATTTAAAAATTATAGAATATCCTTTGATTTTATTATTTATAATAACTGGAGCTGTTTTTTTAATATCTACTAATGATTTGATTTCTATATTTCTTTCTATAGAATTACAAAGTTATGGTTTATATTTATTAAGTACTATTTACAGAAACTCTGAGTTATCTACTACAGGGGGATTAATTTATTTTTTACTAGGAGGTTTAAGTTCTTGTTTTATTTTATTAGGTACTGCTTTATTATATGCAAATTCAGGTACTACTAATATAGATGGGTTTTATATAATAACTAGTATAGGTGATATTCATAATACTGAAATTTTATATAAAACTTATTATATTAGTTTTTCTTTACTTATATTTAGTATAGGATTTTTATTTAAAGTAAGTGCTGCTCCATTCCATTTTTGATCTCCTGATGTTTATGATGCAATACCTACAATTGTTACTACTTTTGTAGCAATCATAGCTAAAATATCTATTTTTATATTTTTATTGGAATTAGTTTATTATACTAGTAATTATTTTCATGATTTGAATTGAACTTTTAGTTTATTAATTAGTTCTTTTTTTTCATTAATAGTAGGAACTATTGTTGGTTTAACTCAATTTAGAATTAAAAGATTATTTGCTTATAGTACTATTTCTCATGTAGGGTTTATATTATTAGCTTTAAGTATTTCTAGTATAGAATCAATTCAAGCATTTATATTTTATTTATTACAATATTCAATTAGTAATTTAAATGCATTTATAATTTTAATTGCTATAGGATTTTCTATGTATTATTACATTAATGATAATAAAGAATATAAAGATTTATTAGATAAAAATAATTCTCCTATACAATTGATTAGTCAATTAAGAGGTTATTTCTATATAAATCCTATATTATCATTAAGTTTAATCATAACAATATTTTCATTTGTAGGTATACCTCCGTTAATAGGATTTTTTGCTAAACAGATGGTTTTAAGTGCTGCTTTAGATAAAGGTTATTTTTTTTTATCTATAATAGCTATACTTACTAGTGTAATAGGTGCAGCATATTATTTAAATATAATAAAAGAAATTTATTTTTATTTACCTCAATACAAAATAAATCCTTTATTAAAAGATTTAGATTTTAAAGGAAGCTTTTATAATAAACAAAATAAATTAATTAAAACTATTAAATATCAATATAAAGACTTAACTATAAATAGTATAATGGCTATAATAATATCTATATTGACTTTAATAATTCTATTATTTATTTTTATAAACAAAGAATGATTAAGTATGGGTACCATATTGGTACAAATTTTATTTAACTATTAAATGAGTAGTATGACAATATTTATTTTACTTATATGTATAATAGCAATATTATTTTTAATAATTAATTTGGTATTTGCTCCTCATAATCCTTATCAAGAAAAATATTCTATATTTGAATGTGGATTTCATAGTTTTTTAGGTCAAAATAGAACACAGTTTGGTGTTAAATTTTTTATTTATGCTCTTATATATCTTCTTTTAGATTTAGAAATATTATTAATATTTCCATTTGCATTAAGTACATATATTAATAATGCATATGGTTTATTAATAGCTTTAATTTTCATTATTATTGTAACTATAGGATTTATATTTGAATTAGGTAAAGGTGCCTTAAAAATAGATTCAAGACAAAATACTAATAATATAGAGAAAATTAATACATTAAATATATCTCATATAAGTAATATTTCTCAAAGTTCCACTTCTATTTCGGATAAAAAGATTGTACTTGAAAGTAGTATTATCCCATTTAAATCTATAACTTTAAAAGGTGTGATTAAAGTTATCCTTATATCAATAATTGTATATTATCTTAAACCTTATATTCATAGTATATTCCATCATTTTATAGATGATTTATTAACATTACATGTTTTATCTAGTGTTATATCGCTTATAATTAGTCTATCATGTCATGATATGTATGATTATATAATTAAAGATATCAATTTATTAGAAAAAACAAATATATCTAATATTAATTATATGGAACGAGGAGAATCCTCAAAAGGAGGATCTACTAATACAGGAGAATCCTCGAAAACGGGAGAAGCTTCGAAAGTAGGTGAATCGTCCAAAAGTACAGGTCGTGTTATTACCGATTCAGATTATGAATCTGAATCGGATTCCTCAACCAAAAAAGTCCCTTCTGATTCTTATCAATCTGACAGAGAAGATAATGAAGAAGATGTTAGCAAATTAGTTAATAGTAATTTACCAGAATTTGAGAAAACCTTAAAACATCTAACTAATGAAGAATTAGTTGAAACTATCAATACTATAGATATTATGAGAACTGAATATTATAATAGTAAGGTTCCCAGTGCTAAAACACAAATAGATATTTTAAATACTAAAGAAGATTTAGTTGCAAAACAAATATCAGAAAACTTCAGTACTACAGATTCAGAGTCTAAAGGAAAGGAAGTAGATACTAATAATAACAAGGACAGAAAAGGAAAAGGAAAAGAAATAGACCAATAGAAATAAAAAAAATAGTTCTTATTGGCTAATGTATGTTAATTTAATGGTAAAATATAATACTACGGTTATTATAACATAAGTTCGAATCTTATACATACTTGGGTCCGATACTATTTTTTTATTGTTTTCTATAATTTTTATTATAAAATAAACTAATATTATGGTATTACATGTTACTTATATAATATTAATTATACATTTTTTAATGTTATCAATTTTTTAGAAAATAATAGTAGTAGTAATAATACTAACTAGAATAACAATGGTAAAAATAAATATAGAAAAATTTAGTTTATAAATGAATTCTATCAAATTTAACATATTTAGATAAAAAAAAATGAGAATATTAAAAAGTAATTCTTTGTTAAAATTAGTTAATTCTTATATAGTTGATACATCACAACCAAGTAATATAAGTTACTTATGAAATTTTGGTTCTTTATTATTAGTTTGTTTAGTTATACAAGTTATAACAGGTGTTACTTTAGCTATGCATTACAGTCCAAATATTATGGAAGCATTTAATTCAATAGAACATATTATGAGAGATGTAAATAATGGATGATTAATACGTTATTTACATAGTAATACAGCATCAGCATTTTTTTTCTTGGTATATTTACATATTGGAAGAGGTATATATTATGGATCTTATAGATCTCCTAGAACTTTAGTTTGAATTATCGGTACAGTAATACTTATAGCTATGATGGGTACAGGTTTTCTAGGATATGTTTTACCATATGGACAAATGTCTTTATGAGGTGCAACTGTTATTACTAATCTTATAAGTGCTATACCGTGAATTGGACAAGATATTGTTGAATTCATTTGAGGAGGTTTTTCAGTAAATAATGCAACTTTAAATAGATTTTTTGCTTTACATTTTGTTTTACCCTTTATTTTAATTGCATTAGTTTTAATGCATTTAATTGCTCTTCATGAAACAGCTGGATCAGGTAATCCTGTAGGTATATCAGGTACTTATGATAGAATACCTTTTGCTCCTTATTATTTATTTAAGGATTTAATTACAATTTTTATTTTTATTATAGGTTTAAGCACATTTGTTTTCTTTATGCCTAATATGTTAGGAGATAGCGAAAATTATATAATGGCAAATCCTATGCAAACTCCCGCTGCTATTGTTCCCGAGTGATATCTTTTACCTTTTTATGCAATATTAAGATCTATACCTAATAAATTATTAGGAGTTATTGCAATGTTTTGCGCGTTAGTTAGTATACTAACATTACCAGCACTATACTTTAGTAAATTAAGAGGATTTCAATTTAGACCTTTTAGTAAAATAGCTTTTTATATATTTGTTATAGACTTTTTAGCTTTAATGAAATTAGGGTCTGCTCACGTAGAAGATCCTTTTGTAGTGGTAGGACAAATATCTACAGCTCTATTTTTTATATCTTTTTTAATATTTATATTATTAGGATTTATTGGAAATACTTTACCTTATTTAAATTCAAGTACTAAAAATATATAAATTTATATGACCACGTTAATTGAGTCAATTCCTATATAAAAAATATTAATTTTCAGAAAAAAATTTTTTTTATGAAAGGATTATGATGTAAAAGGTTTACACTTTGATTGCAAATCATAAGTCTGAGGTTCAATTCCTCCATAATTCTATAAGTATTTATTGTTAAGTTTTCAATATAATACTATTTGCTATACCTGAATAAGTATGTTTCTCTAGTAGAATAATTATATTATTAATATAGACGAAGAAGAGATTTCTGAAATAAAAAAAAATTCAAATAAAAAAGAAGTTCACGTCTGTATGAAGTATAATAAAAATCTTGAATATTCGTCTAATTTAAATTCATCTATATCTATGTATAAAGAAAGATGAATGTTTTCTACTAACGCAAAAGATATTGGTACACTATATTTAATATTTGCACTTTTTTCTGGATTAATAGGTACAGCGTTTTCTGTATTAATAAGAATGGAATTAAGTGGACCGGGAGTTCAATATATTGCAGATAATCAATTATATAACAGTATTATAACAGCTCATGCTTTATTTATGATATTTTTTATGGTTATGCCTGCATTAATAGGAGGTTTTGGTAATTTTCTATTACCTTTAATGGTAGGTGGACCGGATATGGCTTATCCAAGACTTAATAACATAAGTTTTTGATTATTACCTGTTAGTTTATTGCTATTAGTATTTTCTTCTTGTATAGAAGGAGGTGCTGGTACAGGTTGAACTATATATCCTCCATTATCTGGAATACAAAGTCATAGTGGGCCTAGTGTAGATTTAGCTATTTTTGCTTTACATTTATCCGGAGTAAGTAGTTTATTAGGTGCTATAAACTTTATTAGTACTCTGATAAATATGAGAGCTCCTGGTATTAAATTACACGGTTTGACTTTATTTGGATGAGCTGTATTAATTACAGCTGTATTATTATTATTATCTTTACCTGTATTAGCAGGAGGAATAACAATGGTATTAACAGATAGAAATTTTAATACTTCATTCTTTGAAACAGCAGGAGGAGGTGATCCTATATTATTTCAACATTTATTTTGATTCTTTGGTCATCCAGAAGTATATATATTAATTGTACCAGGTTTTGGTATAATTAGTACAACAATAGCTGCAAACTCTAATAAGAGTATTTTCGGTTATATTGGTATGGTATATGCTATGATGTCTATTGGAATATTAGGATTTATTGTTTGAAGTCACCATATGTATACAGTTGGTTTAGATGTTGATACAAGAGCTTATTTTACAGCAGCTACATTAATTATAGCTGTACCTACTGGTATTAAAATATTTTCATGATTAGCTACATGTTATGGAGGTTCTTTAAAATTAACACCTTCAATGTTATTTGCATTAGGTTTTGTATTTATGTTTACGATTGGAGGTTTAAGTGGTGTTGTTTTAGCTAACGCATCACTAGATATTGCATTCCATGATACTTATTACGTAGTTGCTCATTTTCACTACGTATTAAGTATGGGTGCTGTGTTTGCCTTATTTAGTGGATGATATTATTGAGTACCTAAAATATTAGGTTTAAATTATAATTTAGGATTATCAACAGTACAATTCTGAATACTTTTCATAGGTGTTAATCTTACATTTTTTCCTCAACATTTTCTAGGTTTACAAGGAATGCCTCGTAGAATCAGCGATTATCCTGATGCATATACAGGTTGAAATTTAATTAGTAGTTTTGGATCTATTATTAGTGTAATAGCTACAGTATTATTTCTACAAATTGTTTATAAACAATTAATTGAAGGAAAACCTGCAGGAAAATATCCTTGACTAACTCCTCAATTTTATACTGATGCTTTACAAGCTAATTTAAATAGAAGTTATCCTAGCATAGAATGAGGTTTAAACAGTCCACCTAAACCTCATGCATTTACAAGTTTACCATTGCAAAGTTTGTTTTTTAACTAAATTTAATAAACAAAAATTTTTATTTTACTTATATTTAAAATGATACATTAAGCATTTTATTAATTATGCCTTAATTGGGTTTAATTATTAAGTATTTTATATTAACTGCTTTGGATTAAGAATTTATTAAATTACCTACCCGCCACTTCAAATAAATCAGAAAATTTATTAGATAACTTTAATTTAACTAAAAATAAAGTTTATAATAATAAAAAAGGGTAATTTTAAAATAAAAGATAAAGAAATCCATAAAGATTAAATAATAACTAATTATAATAAATAATTATAGTATATACTATAATTATTTTTATTTCTTATTAGCTTAAAGGTAAAGCCGGATACTTCTAATATCCTGATTTTAGTTCGAATCTAAAATAAGAATCTAGAATAAAAGAATTTTTCTTTTGATTTTTAAACATATTTACCTATCTAATTAATTAATATATATTAACTTTAAAACATGAATTACAAAAAAAATATATCAAACATTATTATATTTAATATAAGTCCACCAAAGCCTCATAAATTTAGTACAGAAATATATAACTCTACTATAGATATATCTCAGATTATAATAGAAATAAATACATTGTTACCTCAACTATCAGATTTTATAAATCAATTTCATAATTTAGTATCTCAATCAAACATTAATGTAATAACAGATTCAGCTGGCAATTTAAGCATAGACGTACCTAGTAATATGCCTGATAAGGAGGCAACTAAGATTAGTACTCGATTAGGTATAATTGATCGTTTAATAACTACACGAGGTCAAGAACTAAATGATTTATTTCAAAAAGGATTAGAAACAGAAAAACATATCAAAATCGAAAATTCTAATTATACTTCACAATTATTAGAAAAAATAGAGGAATTTAAAAAATTGAATGATTCATATAAACATTAATAAAATAGTAGTATATACCCATATATTATATAATAACTTATCGTAATTTACAATAAAAACAAATTTATATTTTATCGAAAATTTATAACTCTTTTTCATTTATTAATAATTTAAAATGACACATATATCAACAATAATCTCTATAGTAGAAGTAGTGTTAGTACTTGTTCCAGTTTTATTAGGAGTAGCATACGTAACAGTGGCAGAAAGAAAAACAATGGCCAGTATGCAAAGAAGATTAGGGCCTAATAGTGTGGGATATTATGGACTTTTACAAGCATTCGCTGATGCATTAAAATTAATCTTGAAAGAGTATGTAGCTCCAACACAAGCTAATTTAATTTTATTTTTTCTAGGGCCAGTCATTACATTAATTTTTGCTTTATTAGGTTATGGAGTAGTACCTTATGCACCTGGATTTTCAATTAGTGATTTTAATTTAGGTATATTATATACTTTAGCCGTATCTTCTATAGCAACTTATGGTATACTATTAGCAGGATGAAGTGCCAATAGCAAGTATGCATTTTTAGGATCTCTTAGAAGTACAGCTCAATTAATCAGTTATGAACTTGTATTAAGTTCAGCTATTTTATTAGTAATTTTTTTAACAGGAAATTTAAATTTAACTGTTAATATTGAATCTCAAAGAACTATTTGATTTATATTACCTTTATTTCCTATATTTATAATATTTTTCATAGGATCTGTAGCTGAAACAAATAGAGCTCCTTTTGATTTAGCAGAAGCTGAATCAGAATTAGTTAGTGGATTTATGACTGAACATGCTGCTGTTATATTCGTATTCTTTTTTTTAGCAGAATATGCTAGTATAGTTTTAATGTGTATATTAACAAGTATTTTGTTTATAGGAGGTTATTTATTCATAGATTACACACAAATCTTTACTATTCTTGATCAAATTCTTTTCAATTTATTTTTTATAGATTCAATTTATTTATTACAATCTTATTTAGAAAATATATATTATAATTATATTATAGAAGGAATATATTATGCATTATGTTTAGGTTTGAAAAGTTCAATAATGATATTTATATTTATTTGAGCTAGAGCTTCTTTTCCTAGAATACGATTTGATCAGTTAATGGCTTTTTGTTGAACTATATTGTTACCTATTGTATTTGCTTTTATTATATTAATACCTTGTATTATATATAATTTTAATATTTTACCTATTAATATATATTTATTATAAATAAATAGATATATATATATATCATAAAATTTTTTATTGATGTTAATTTTTTTTTCACCCTTTAGGAATAATATTTTTTTTTAATAAGATAATGTTATTATCTTGTTTATTATTAATACCTATAATAGGTATATTTTTAATTTCAAGCCATGTTTCTTATCAATCTGAAAAGTCAAAAATAGTATATTATAAATACATTACATTATTAACTTCAATTCTTAATTTAATTATATCTTTAATAATATATATACTATTTGATTTTAGTAATAATCAATTTCAATTTGTACAAGAAGATTATGATTTAAGTTTATTTAATATTTATCTAGGTGTAGATGGTATTTCAATTTATTTCGTATTACTTACAACAATAATAATGCCTATTGCAATATTATCTAATTGAAATTCTATAACTGATAATGTTAAATCTTATTTAATAATAATGTTATTATTAGAAACATTATTATTAGGAGTATTTTTAGTTTCAGATATATTATTATTTTACATATTTTTTGAGAGTATATTACCCCCTTTATTTTTATTAATAGGTTTGTTTGGGTCAAATAATAAAGTTAGAGCAAGTTTTTATATATTTTTATATACACTTTGAGGATCTTTATTTTTATTATTATCTATTTTAACAATATCATCTATAATGGGTACTACTGATTTTGATGCTTTATTTAAAACTAATTTTGATTACACTACTCAATTATTTTTATTTTGTGGTATATTTATAGCTTTTGCTGTAAAAACTCCAACTATTTTTTTAAATAATTGATTATTAAGAGCTCATGTAGAATCTCCTTTAGGTGGTAGTATTATACTTGCAGGTATTGTTTTAAAATTAAGTTTATACGGTATATTTAGATTAATTCTACCTATATTACCTAAAGCTTTTTTAGATTGTAGCTATATAGTATATGTTGTAGGAGTAATTACCATTATATATGCTAGTTTTAGTACATTAAGAACTATAGATATTAAAGAATTAATAGCTTATAGTTCAGTATCTCATGCAGCAGTTTATTTAATAGGAGCATTTACTAATACAATTGAAGGAATAGAAGGTAGTATACTTTTAGGTTTAGCTCATGGGTTTGTTTCTAGTGGTTTATTTATTTGTGCAGGTGGTGTATTATATGATAGATCTGGAACTAGATCTATTTATTTTTATAAAGGAATAGCTCAAATAATGCCTTTATTTTCTATAATTTTTTTTATATTGTGTTTAGGTAATTGCGGTGCTCCATTAACATTAAACTTTATAGGTGAATTCATGTCATTATACGGAGTATTTGAAAAATTATCCTTCTTAGGTTTAATGGCTAGTTCATCCATTGTATTTTCAGCCGCTTATACTATTTATATGTTTAATAGAATAGCATTCGGTGGTGCTTTTAGTAAATTTTTCGAAGACAACATAAATGATGTAACAAAAAGAGAATTTTTTATATTATTTATATTAGTATTATTTACTATTATTTTTGGTATATACCCTACTTTATATTAAATGGATTACATTATTCTGTAGGAAGTTTAATATATTATATTTAATTAAATAAGAATTAATTCTTATTAAAATATGTTAATTTAAGGGTAAAATATAATATTACGGTTATTATAATATAAGTTCAAATCTTATACATATCATAATAAAAAAATTTCTTTTTACAAGTTGCCCATATAAGAATAAAATAGCCCCTTAAATATTGATGTTATGCATAGAAAAATAAAAAATAAATACTCGTATATATATATAACTAATTAGAAATTAACCAAATTAATTTTCATATAAATTTAGATGCCCCCAATGCTTGGGGTACTTATTTTCAAGATAGTGCTACTCCTCAAATGGAAGGCCTGATTGAATTACATGATAATATTATGTATTATCTAGTGATAATATTATTTGGTGTAGGATGAATATTATTATCTATAATTAAAAATTATATTAACACAAAATCTCCTATATCACATAAATATTTAAATCATGGGACATTAATAGAACTAATTTGAACTATAACTCCTGCTATAATATTAATTTTAATAGCCTTTCCTTCTTTCAAATTATTGTATTTAATGGATGAAGTTAATGATCCTTCCATGTCAATATTAGCTGAGGGTCATCAATGATATTGAAGTTATCAATATCCTGATTTTTTAAATACTGATAACGAATCTATAGAATTTGATTCATATATCATACCTGATTCAGACTTAGAAGAAGGAGGATTAAGAATGTTAGAAGTAGATAACAGAATTATTATTCCAGAATTAACACATATTAGATTTATTATTACAGCAGGTGATGTTATACATTCTTTTGCCTGTAATTCTTTAGGAATTAAAGGAGATGCCTATCCAGGTAGATTAAATCAAGCTTCAGTATTTGTTAATAGAGAAGGAGTTTTCTATGGTCAATGCTCAGAAATTTGCGGTATACTTCATAGTTCAATGCCTATTGTAATAGAATCAGTAAGTTTAGAAAAATTTCTTACTTGATTAGATGAACAATAAAATTCATACTTTCTTTTAACGCAAAAAATTATATTAAAGGATATATTAGCTTGTAAGCTAATATATTTTGAATAAAAATTTGTACAATAATAAATTATATGAGTATAACTTTAATACTTTTTTTAATAGGAATATTAGGTTTTGTCTTAAATAGAAAAAATATAATATTAATGCTTATTTCTATAGAAATAATGCTTTTATCTATTACATTCCTAATATTGATAAGTTCACTTAATATTGATGATATAATAGGACAAACTTATGCTATATATATAATTGTGGTTGCTGGAGCTGAATCTGCAATAGGTTTAGGTATCTTAGTAGCTTTTTATAGATTAAGAGGAAGTATTGCTATAGAATATAAATAATGTATTTAAGTATAATAATCTTACCTTTATTAGGATGTATAGTTTCTGGTTTTTTTGGTAGAAAAGCTGGTGTTACAGGAGCACAAATATTAACATCTTTAAACATAATAATTACAGTAATATTATCTATAATAGCTTTTATTGAAATAGGTTTTAATAACATTCCTGTTTTAATAAGTTTATTTAAATGAATAGTTACAGAAGAATTTAATATTCTTTGAATTTTCCAATTTGACAGTTTAACAGTATCTATGTTAATACCTGTATTAATAATAAGTTCTTTAGTACATATATATTCCATAGGATATATGAATAATGATCCTCATAATCAAAGATTTTTCAGTTATTTAAGTTTATTTACTTTTATGATGATAATACTTGTAACTGCTAATAATTATTTACTAATGTTTGTAGGATGAGAAGGTGTAGGAGTTTGTTCTTATCTTTTAGTAAATTTCTGATTTACTAGAATAGCAGCTAATCAAAGTTCTATATCTGCTTTTTTAACAAATAGAGTAGGAGATTGTTTTTTAACAATAGGAATGTTCACTATATTATGATCATTAGGTAGTTTAGATTATAATATAGTTTTTTCATTAGTTCCTTATATTAATGAAAATATTGTTATTATAATAGGAATTTGTTTATTAATAGGTGCAATGGCTAAAAGTTCCCAAGTAGGTCTTCATGTATGATTACCTATGGCTATGGAAGGTCCTACACCTGTATCAGCATTGATACATGCTGCTACTATGGTTACTGCTGGTGTATATTTATTAATGCGTTCATCTTCTTTAATAGAATATAGCTCGACTATTTTATTATTATGTTTATGATTAGGTGCTATAACAACAGTATTTAGTTCTCTTGTTGGTTTATTTCAACAAGATATTAAAAAAGTTATTGCATACTCTACAATGAGTCAATTAGGAATGATGGTTATTGCAGTAGGATTATCTTCTTATAATATTGCTTTATTTCATTTAATTAATCATGCTTTTTATAAAGGATTATTATTTTTAGGAGCAGGAGCAGTAATACATGCTATAGCTGATAATCAAGATTTTAGAAAATACGGAGGATTAATATCTTTTTTACCTTTAAGCTATTCAGTTATTTTAATAGCTAGTTTAAGCTTAATAGCTTTCCCTTTTATGACAGGATTTTATAGTAAAGATTTTTTATTAGAATCCGCTTATGGTCAATATTCTTTTAATAGTACAGCAGTTTACGTTATAGCCGTTATAGGTGCAGTTTTTACAACTTTATATTCCGTTAAAGTTCTTTATTTAACATTTATAAGTAGTCCTAATGGATCCATAACTTATTATAAATATGTACATGAAAATGATATATTTATTAGTTTACCTTTAGTAATTTTAGCTATATTTTCTATAATATTTGGATTTTTAACTAAAGAAATATTTATAGGATTAGGTTCAAATTTCTTTTCAGATAATAGTATTTTTATTCACCCTATCCATGAATTAACTATTGATACAGAATTTACAATATCTCCTTTATTAAAGTTATTACCTTTTTTTTTTAGTATTTCTTTTATAACTTTAGCTTTAATATATTCAGAATTTTTATCCGAATTACTAGTGAATTTAAAATTATCTAAATTAGGTTATTATATTTTTGGTTTATTAAATCAAAGATTTTTAATAGAGTTATTTTATAATACTTATATTACAAACTTAATTTTAAACTTAGGAGGTCAAACTACTAAAGTTTTAGATAAGGGTAGTATAGAATTATTAGGACCTTCCGGTCTAGAAAAAGGATTAGTTAAATTAAGTAAAAATATAAATAGCTTAAGCACAAGTATTATACCTATATATGGTATATATATATTAACAGGTTTTATTTTTTACACTATTATTATACTATTCTATAATTTTATTATACTATTATTTTTATTATTAATCTTGTCTTTATTAATCACTTTACCAAGAAACTCTTAAGATATATTTACAAAAAAGGATATAACCATAAAAAATTATGATTATATTCAAAATACATCCCACTTTCACATTAATGTAATACATTAATATGTTATATTTAAATATCCTATATATAAACACTTTGTTTAAAAACTCTACTACTTAATTAAAAGTATAATAGAACAAAAATTAAAAAAAAAAATGCCACAA
>Ga0247770_1001785_pt1 | contig 14899 bp, 17 predicted proteins | sample UWRJL136409B6_FD_179943 | JGI IMG/M metagenome (GOLD analysis project Ga0247770, IMG submission 179943) | Plant litter microbial communities from Arlington Agricultural Research Station in Wisconsin, United States - UWRJ-L136-409B-6 | ecosystem: Environmental > Terrestrial > Plant litter >... | reverse complement strand
AGAAGCCTGGGAATTGTTCGGACGACCGGGGTGAACAGGGGTCCGTTGATTCCCTCGGCGGGTTCTGAGGGGGTCATGGAGACCGCGGACTCAGGCGGGTCGTGAGGCTGGCTTTGTGGACCCCCGAAGAAACCTGGGAAATGTTCGGACGACCGGGGTGAACAGGGGTCCGTTGATTCCCTCGGCGGGTTCTGAGGAGGGTCGTGGAGACCGCGTTTAGAGGATGCAGCTTTTCTTCTGTTCATCAACGATGGGGCAACACAAGCGAGTGCGGTGCCCAAAGTGCCACCATATCTTCTCTCGTGCCCGAGTGTTCAACAAGCACAAGCTGCTCACGAGCGGGCAACGCAACTATTGCGGCGTCGATCCCGACGCCCAGCCTTTGCCAGTGGTGGAAGATCTACCCCAGCTGATGGTCGGCTACAAACCGGAAACGACTCCCGACAGGCGGATCATCCCCGTCGGGTCGGCCGAGGAGATCGCCTACGTCATCGAACACCGCGAGGACCTCGTCACCAAGATCCTGGCCGTGCGCGGAGGCTACCAGATGCTGCCGGCTCAGTACGCGAAGATCGTCTGGTGCAACCCGGACCACGTCCCGACGGGCAACGTGGCCATGCTGAACGCGCGCAAGGGGACCATCCTCGTCAAGTTCCCGGAAGGGTGCGAGGTGATCGAGACGTACCCCGAAGTGTCGGGCCTCGTCCAGCTGGCGCACAGGCAGGTGACCAAGGTGCTGGCGGGCGTCCTGCACACGGCCAACAGCGACGAGCTCAACGCGCGCCTGGCCGACTACGTCCGGTGGCTGGAGTACGGGAACCACGGGGCCCCCAGGCTCGTGCTGGAGGACAACCACGTCAAGCTCCTGAACACGCTGACGGTCGACCACCCCGAGTTCAGGGCCCAGAAGCGCCAGGCGCTGATGCGTCAGACTTAAGAGACTATATAAAAGCTCACGGGTAGGTATGGGGCGCGTGCAAACCCCCGTCCAGTGCCCGCGGTGCAACAAGGTCTTCAAGTGCGCCCGCAACTTCTACAAGCACCGGGCCCTGATCCCCTGGGCGCGCAACTGGTGCGGGGTCCCCGACGACGCCGAACACATCCCCGTGACGCCGGGGAACCACGGCCCCGGCAAGATCGAGAAGAACCTGATCATGTGCCACCTGACGGCCGCCATGACCGTCGCCGAGCAGGACGAGATCCTGGCCCGAACCATCCGGGCCGCGTTCCCGGGGGACGACGACAACCCCCGCGTCGCCGGGATGATCCGGTCGGCCCAGGAGCAGACGCGCAAGGCAATAGAGAAGGACGAGCGGAAGCGGAAGCGGGATGCGGCGAAGGCGGAGAAAGCGACTGGTTACACGGACTGAAGCGATCGTTGCACTCGAGGCAGGTGGCTACAGACAACCCGAGGGCACACCGCAGGGCGCGCGCTCGCCAAAACAATCAAGAGACGTGCACGGCAACGCACCGCATACCGTCTGTATGCCCCCTGTATCTTCCACGCCGCGCCCCACCGGGCCCACTTCTCGCTCAGGTTTGTACTGTCTTCATGTTCAGCCTGACATATCTCTGAAGCGGTCCGTGTACTCGAGAACAGCACGGGTCCGGATGGGATCAGCGCAACGCCGATGGACCGGATAGTTGCCGCGTCCACGAACTTGTAACCTTCAAAAAAAGTTCTGATGCCAGGATGACCCGGCGCATATAGGCATAATGTCGCCGTCTGGTTGTAGGTACGCAGCAGAACAACCGTTTCGGGTCGGAATGATCGAAGCACCATGTATGCCAAATCCATGTTCCCTTTCCGCAAAACGTTTCTTGCTGACTGGTATGTCGGTTGTCAGCCGCTCCCCGCTCTTACAAAGGGTCGCAAAGCTAATCGCGCCGCTTCACGCACCGTACGCCGACTTGCCGCGCGAACCGAGGCGCCCTGTTCACTGGACAGACCGGTGCTGTTGTTGCTGCTCCCCCTGGTCCTGCGACCAGGACAAGAAGACGTGTCCATACAGGTGCCGGGGGTGTTCTCACGATGTCCCCTTCTGGAAGTGAAGATATGGACGTGCTTACACCGTGAGTCCCTGAACTCCAACCTGACCAAGTCTGTCGACGGACCCTGTCTAGCACCTCGGGAACGACAGGGTGACACACGCCTTTACGAAATTCCCGTTGATAACGCTGTAAGAGGTGGAGTACTCAAGGGTTCCAGACAGGGTACGGTTGATCACGTGCTCCAGTGCGAACAGCATCGCGAACGTGACAGCCGTCATGGCATAGTCTGCGTCCCCCAATTTGACTGGCAGCCCGGTGAGCATGAGCTCCGCGTCGTTGGCGGCGATCTCGATCTCGTCCTCGTTCCTACTTGTCGGGTCGAAAGCGACCAGGCCGACCGCTACCGTGTCAGCGCTTCCTTCCACAACGGAGACACCCTTGATCGCGAAGCACGGAGCGCCGTTGGTGAACGCTAGAAAGCCTTTGCTCAGGTCCTGCACGGCATTGTCTCGCAGGGTTTGCATCGACAGGTCCTGCAGCGATCGTGGAGTCTCCTCTTGCACACCCGACATCACGCCTCTCTGGCTGTCCGTTCTGCACCCAAGCCGCACACACAGGGACACACACACAGGGCCAGCAAGGACGTTCCTGGCAGCTGCACGGAACCTGTCCTCGTTCGTCTCGGCCTCAGACGACGGTCGCGATCCGGTCGCCGACGTTCACCAGCGTCTCCACGTTCTTGCGAGAGTGCCGCAGCAGGGCGGCGTCGAACTTGATCACGTGGCCGCCCTTCGGGATCAGCATCACGTTGGTGGACCCGCCGAACTGGTACATCCCGAACTCCTGCCCCTTCTTCAGGCGCTTGCGCACGGGCGCCGTCCGCACGATGCTGCCCACCATGGCCGCGCCCACCATGACGGTGTAGAAGTCGCCCAGGAGCCGGTTGCGCATGTGGAAGACCATGCGGGCGTTGTGGGTGTAGACGTCCCGGGCGCTGCCGACGACGTCGGGGTGGACCGACAGGAAGGAGCCGTCGATCGCGCGCGCGCTGACGATCGTGCAGCCGCAGGGGGTGTGGACGCGGTGGTAGTCCTGGGGCGCGAGGCGGAAGATGGCGACGTAGCAGTCGCGCAAGTCAACCGGCGGAGTCTTCGTTCCCAGCAGGCTCGCCACGCTCCAGTTCTTGCCCTTGACCCACACCGTGCTGCTGTCGAACGAGTCGAACACCATCAGGCGGCACTGGGCCTGCGACGTCAGCGTGCGCTCGTCCGAGGGCCGGGCGATCCGGATGCCCGCGATCTGACGCGCGAAGAAGTCGTTCAGGTCGGCGAAGCGCGCCACGCACTCGTCCATGGTCTTCACGTCCCCGCACCGGCTGGCCTCCTGCCACCGCAGGCCGTAGTCCTGGATGAACGTCTTGATCCGGGACTTGGACGCCCCCATGCTGCCACCGACCAGCTGGGTGGCCCACGCCGGCGACGACAGGAACGCCGGCAGCAAGCTCTGCGCCTGGATCCCCAAGTGCTGCAGCCGCCCCTGGTGCTCGAGCACGGGCTTGCCGCTCCGAGTCACGACTGTCATTATGCCAGACGGGCGAGATATTTATATGTACCAAGGCCCTCCTTTCTTCTGATCTCACAAACAGGTCAGGGCGGTTGCTCCCGGGTTGAGACAGAAGGCGTGACGAGTTCGCACGCATAGAACAGGCAATCCCGGCTTTTACTTGGTCTTCTTGACCGTCACCTTGAGCGCGTTCTTCTTGCGGCCCAGCCGCTCGTCCTGCTCCTGCTCCTTGTACCAGTACCGCGGGTTGTACGTCTTGGCGTGCTGCTGCCAGAACGAGGGCGAGCCCATGTGGAAGTTGTCCCGCGGCTTGGCCTTGTACCAGAACAGCACGTCCTCGATCTTGTTGGAGATCGTGGTGTTGTCCATGACCAGCGCCTCGTAGTTCTCGGTGCACATGTCCAGGATCTGGCAGAACACGTTGAAGTCGGGTATGACGCCGAAGAAGTTGCGCCACAGCCGCTCCCGGTTCATCTGGATGTTCTCTTTCAACACGAACACGTAGTCTATGTTCTGACGCAGCGCGGGCGGCATGTCCAGACTAAATTGTAAAGTCATCAAAAAAAAAATTTTCCAGTGCCTGCCGTTCATAAAAATAGTGCGCAAGGGGAGGTTTTTGGTGGAGAAGATCGTCTTGTCGTGGGCGCAGTCGTCCAGGACGATGAAGGTGTTGGGGTTGGGGTGGTTCTCGTGGACCATCCGCTTCTGGCGGGCGATCACCTTTTCCATGATCTCCTTGTTGTACTCGGAAAAGACGAACGAGTCGGGGACGTGCTTGCCGTACGCGCCGTTGCCCTCCTCCGTCCCGCTCATGACGACGCCGCACGGCAGGTGGCGCTTGTGGTACAGGATGTCGAGCGCGAGCGTGCTCTTGCCGGCGCCTCGGCGGGCGATGATGACCACCGTCTTGTCGTCGCCCATCTTCTTCATGTCGAAGCGTTTGAGCTGGATGTTCATGCAGGGTCCCCTCTATCGTGGGACGCCGAAATAAACGCCGACCGTCTGACCGCGAGGGCACTTAGAGAACCCCTGCTGGGCAGGTGATCATGGAGTCGATCGAGCATGTAGTCGCAGCCGATGGAACGAAATGGTACAAGGCGGCGCACGTCGGCAAACTTCTTGGATACAAAAATTACAAAAAACCGACATCATGTCTTGTGTCTTCTCACCACAAAACGTCAGGGTCAGCCCTCAAGTTGACCGGCCAGTACGAATCGTCCGCAGTCTACATCTCCGAACCCGGCGTTCGAGAGCTCTTGATAAGATCACGACAGCCGGCAAGCATAGCAACTGCTTCTGCCATGGGTATAGACGTGTACGGGGTGAAGTTTGCACGAGCCGAGAGTGAGACGCTAGCGGTCATCGCGAAAGTCTTCGAGGGCGAGCGTTTCACTTTTCAGTATGCGATTGGTTCCTACCGGTTGGACATGTATTTTGACGTGCACAAGATAGCGGTAGAGTGTGACGAGCACGATCACCCTGACTACGACCCCGTTGCTGAGCGAGAGCGAACGCGTTACATTGATCAGCAATTGAGCTGTCGGTGGGCCAGGTACAATCCTGACAGCAGAGACTTCGACGTGTGCTTGGTTCTCAACCAGATCTTCAGACTTATTACTTGCTCCAGCCACCGAACGGCGTGAAGATCTCAGGGTCGACCCCGTTCTCATCTTCGTAGTCGAAATGGTGTTGCGCCCACTCGTCGTGCCAAGGGGGAGCAAACAGCGTGTTGCCGTGTGTCAGATTCCAGGCCGATACGATCTGATGTACATACTCCTCCGACGCTTCGCGTGTGCGGGTCTCCCAGCCACCCTTCTCGCTCCGCACCGGCACCCACGCCGTCTTTTCCCACTTTTGCAGCACCCCCGGTGAGCAGACGAGCTGCAGGTACTCGCCGTCGGCGTATGTGCGAGCTGGGCGGTCATCCGTGCTGTCTTCTTCTTCTGGTTCCCAGTTGAACTGAGTCAGCGCGGCCCGCACGGCGGCGACGATCTGCGCCTCCGTCTGGTGGTGACGATCCCGCTCGACATATAAACCCAGCCATTCGTCTGACATCCGTAAGAAGACCCTGGTTTCGGCGGGGAAGTAAGTGCTAAGTGGCAACAGCTTCTCGAGCACGGCGTCCCTGACATCGTCCTCGCGAATTGCACCAGGCTCGCTCAGGAACCGCATGAAGAAAGTGCCGAAGTAGTTGGCGCCAAGCTCTTGCTGCAGCCGGTGGTTATCCTCTTCCAGAACGGTCAGGCGGTTCATGACCATGGTCACCCACGCGGCCTCAGGCTTTTCGACCGCCATCACAACGCAGAAGAGTTCAAAGCGCCTTTTTGCCGCGCGACGTGTCTCGCCGCATAGGGTTGAGCCCATGAGGGTTTCTACAACCTTAAAATAACGACCCTCGGCGTCGTCCGTCCCAAGGTTCAGGAAGGCGTTGTACAATCCACGTAATGCAGTAGGTGCGGCATGAACACCGGCGGCTTGACGCCCAACTTGAGGTAGTATGCGTCCCACTCGTCGTCCCAGAGGGGGCAGTACAGCGTGTCGCCGTGCGCCAGGTACCAGGCCGACACGATCTGGTGGACGACCGCCTCCGGCACTTCGCGCGACTGGGTCACCCACGCGCCCCCGGCCCGCACCGACGCAGGCAGTTTCCAGGTCTGCAGGACGTCGGCTGAGCTCACGAGCTTGTAGAACTCGCCGTCGGCGTACGTGCGAGCCGGGCGTTCCTCCGCTCCGGACGAGTGCCATGTAAACTGCGCCAGCGCGGACCGCACGGCTGTCACGACCTGCTCCTTGATGTCGTGTCGGTGCTCGACGTACAGACCCAGCCAGTCCTCGTCGAGCCGCAAGAACACCCTGGTGTACTCGTCCGACACGGGCGCTAGCTTGTCGAGCACTGCCTTCCTGACGTCCTCCGCGTCGACGGGCGGGTAGTCCCCCACAAGCCTCGTGAAGAAGGTGCCAAAATAATTGGTGCCCAGCTCCGCCTCGAGAGCGCTCAGGCGATCCATGATACTTTCAGGTGTCATCGCAGGACCGATCCTTTGGACAGTATGGCGCGGTCTCTAAGTCGTTTTACAGAGGTCCCCGCACGGTTCCCGAGTGTCTCATCACGGCCCTGACCAGGTCCGGGGGCAGGGCTAGCTCAGGTAGCCTTTTCATGCACGTCAGAAGCGCCTGAGCTTCCCGCTGGATCCGCTTCTTACGAGCAAACCACACGCGCCAACCTCGCTGGATGCGTGTTGCAGCCTGCCGGTGGACGGCGTTTTGGCACCGCTCGTTGTTGACGAGGTACCACGTGGGCCAGGCTTCGGGCCAGGCCACGTTTGACGGATATTTCGGCGGCACATAGGGCGGCTTGCAGAACACCACAACGTGTTGTCCTGTGAATTTGTCCACCTCCACAAGGTAGTCGGCTACCGGACCCGGGGGAAAGCGTGCGTCGTCGCGCATAAAGTCCGCTCCCGGATCAGAACAGCGGATGCACAGGGTTGCGAGGTGCTTGTAGGACCCCCCGTACCCTGTCGGCACGTCTTGACCAAAGTCAACCCAGACCAGGTCCATGTTGTGAAGCAGCTGAAAAGTCGTCCCCCGCCCTTGTGGGCGAAAACCCTAAACCCCACCCCTACTGGGCAACGGCTAAAGAAGGGCGCGCAACTACACCGCCTGCCCAAGGTTATCCACGCTCCCGAGGGCGGGTATGACAATCGACCAGGTCGGCAAACTGTTCAGCTATTCCAACCGAGGCACCAACATGTACAAGGCCATCATCAACGTCCTGCAGACGGAGCCGACGGACCGGACCCTACAGCAGGCTATCCGGCAGCGCCTGGGCCCCTGGGAGCCGCAAGGGCGGGACTACGAGGTCGAAGGCCAGTCGTTCACGGACTACGAGCAAAGACGTTATCATACCAGCGGCGCTGTGATGGGTATGTCTGATCGTCCTTGCTCCTCCAGGACCTTCCAAAAACACGCCAGGATGTCGCCGTGTGGTCCTATCGCTCCCAGCAGACCCCACCGCTTTGGAGTGTCTCCTGTCCAGGCGTGTCTCTGAGTCCAAGCGTCGCACTTGTCCATCTGCTGGCTGTAAAAGCCCCCGGCCGGGTGAAGCGCACACGCTGCGTGGCATAGGACTGCTGCTCCGCACTCGCACAGGGCTTCTTCCCACTCCCTTGGCAACCCTCGCTGTTGCGCCCGCTTGAGCTCGTTCAGTTTCGCATGACAGAGCTCGTGCGCCAGCACCCAGTGGAGCTTTTCTTTGTCGTTTTGCAAGCGTGTACGCAGACGGATGATGTGTGCCCCCTGGTCAGCCCTGTAGAAGCCTTCAAGACGATCATCGACGCCGCCACCGCGTACTGCTAGGGGGCCTCCCCTGAATCTCACCGACACGCTTGCTGGATCCAAACCTAGCTTGGCGGACAAGCACCTGACCGCAGCATCGAGAGAAGGTGCCATGCAGGCCAGTACCGAGGGAGCAAGGCCTTGTAGCTCTTTAACCCGGCGACGAGACACCTGGTCGCCTTTCATGTTATCGATGTTGTACCTCCGGGGAACTTAAAGACCCCCGTCTTGGGCGTGAGACACAGATGGACAAGGGAGTCGGCTTCGTCGTAGGCTACCTGTGTATTTTGGCCGGTGCGTTTTCCATGTATGGCGCGTGTTGGAACATTCAGTCCTGCAACGATCGCGCGCTCGCTACGGCCAGCCACGTCCGCCAGATCGGGCCGTATCACTGCCTGGCGGACGTGACGTTCCAAGCGGGCGCCACCAACTTCAGTTCTACCATCGACCTACCCTGCCCAATATTCGGATCCAGCGAAAGCGGCGTCGTACCCATCTGCTACGCCCACCTCAACCCTTCGAACGCCGCCCTAGACCGCGTGTTCCTTGACGCCTCGCCTGGGAGCGACTACCTGTACTGGAAGCTGGCGCTGGGGTTGATGATTGGCGGCCTTGTAGCCGTGGTCGGAGGGGCCGTGATGTGTGTAAACAATCCCTGAAATGCCTCCTACAGTTATCCTCGTCGTCTGTTGCTGCACCTGCGGTGGCGGACAGCTCCACCGTACGCGACCAGCTGCATCAGTCCGCCACCGCGTGGAAGACGCGCACGATGCTCCGCGTGCTTCGCCCTCGCTTTCTCGTACACGGCGTCGTCGACGTCAGGCCGCAACAGGCGCAAGATGGCCAGCAACTTCACAGCGTCCACGTCGTTCCTCTCCAGCCCGTACCGGGCGAAGCAGTAGTCCCACGGGGTCTCGGTGTCCTCGGGGTCCTCGGGGTCCTCCTTCTGCTTCGCCGGGTTGGCTCCGCGGTCCAGCAGGAGGCGGGTGCACTCCACGCTCTTCGCGCGTGCGGCATCATGGAGCAGGGTGCGTCCGACGCTGTTTGTGGCGTCAGGGTCGGCTCCGTGGTCCAGCAGGGCCCGCAACACGGCGTGGTCGCCTCGCGCCGCCGCTATGTGTAGGCCGTCCTGTACGTGAGGGCTGGCACCGGCGTCGAGCAGCCGCCTCACGATGTCCTCCGCGTCGTCATACTCAAGAGCGACGTCGAGCGGCGTCCGCACTTCGTGCCACTTGTCCTCCCGGCTCAGGTTGATGTCGGCCCCGGCGTCCAACAGGAGCTGCACGACCTTCCATGTGTCCTCACCGCAGCTGCAAGTGAGCCCGATAGCCACGGCGTGGTGCAGCAAAGCCTCCGCGTTCGGGTCGGCTGCCGAGGACTTCAACCACTCCTCGACTCTTCCCAGCCGCGTGGCGAAGACTACAGCTTCGTCCGGCGTGTGAGGCCCGGCGGCGTACAGCGCCTTCTTGATCAGTTCGAGACCACCCATTGCTCGAACCCTCACCGACTGCCTCTAAGTAAGGCCAGCGTCACGCCCGATCGAATAATTTGTTGAAGAACACTACATACATGGGAGGCGGCCTAGCCCAACTGACGGCCTTCGGGAACGCGGACGTCTACATCACGGGCTCGCCGACCATCTCCTTCTGGAAGTCCGTCTACAAGCGGTACACGGCGTTCGCCATCGAGTCCGTCGTCCAGGCCTGGAACGGCACCGTCGACTTTGGGCGCAAGGTGACGGCGCAGATCGCGCGCAACGGCGACCTGGTGTACAAGTGCTGGCTGGAGATCGACCTGCCCGACCTGTCCACCTACATCCCGACGCCCAACACGGCGACCGACATCAAGTGGTGCAACTCGGTGGCCCTCGCCTGTCTGGTGTCGGTCGAGCTAGAGATCGGGGGCCAACGCATAGACTACCACCCGGCCGAGTGGCTGGACATCTGGGCCGAGCTGACCGAGACCCAGGAGAAGCTGGCCGGCTACTACGAGATGACCGGCAAGTACGACGCGTACGACAACACCAGCCCGACCAACAGCTACGGCGGCGCCAAGACCTACTTCGTGCCCCTGCAGTTCTACTACTGCGCCGTCCCCGGCCAGGCCCTGCCGTACGTCGCGCTGACCTACCACGACATCCGCATCAACGTCCAGTTCCGCAACGCCCTCGACTGCGTCCGGAGCAGCGGCGCCTCCCTGACCTCCCTGATCTCCACCACCGGCCAGCCCCTGGCGATGGGCGACTGCCGGCTGTACGCAGACTTTGTGTATCTGTCCGACGCGGAGCGAAAGCGGATGGCCCAGATCCCGCACGAATACCTTTGCACGACCACGCAGTTCCTGGGCGACGAGGCGGTCCTGTCGACGACGCTCAACCGGAAGGTCACGGTCAACTTCAACCACCCGACCATGGAGCTCATCTTCGTGTACTCGGCCGCGTCCAACCAGAACTCGGACACCCTGACGGGCAACGGCTGGTTCGACTGGTCGCTGCCGGGGACGAACCAGGACCCGTTCGGGGTCGTCGGACTGTCCATAAACGGGCATGACAGGTTCACCCCCAGGTCAGGTGCATACTTCAGGCTGGTCCAATGTTACCAGGCGCACACGCGCTGCCCGACCAAGAAGGTCTACTGCTACTCGTTCGCGCTCGACCCGGAGAAGAGCGGCGTCCAGCCGAGCGGCACCATCAACCTGTCGCGCATCGAGTCGACACAGTTCCAGTTCACGATGAACCCCCTGATCCCCAACGGGGTCATCAAAGTCTTCGGCCGGTCCTACAACGTGCTCCGCATCGCGAGCGGGTTGGCCGGCCTAGCGTTTGAGTTTGCACGAGCGCTGAAAAGTTACCTGCCGCTGCGGTCATGGGCTCCTGCAGTCGGGAAAACAGTTGTGTCCCCATGGTAGACTTTCTACACGACCTGTAGCTAGTGGGAAGTAACATTCCTGCGAGACACCTTGTTGCGGGAACGCCCTTAGAGCCTCAAGCTACCACTCGCCCCGTGAAAGCGGGTCGAGGAACCCGGTTAATGGCCGGCTCCACAGGTAAAAACGCTTGAGGATTGGGTAATCCGCAGGGGAGTGGCTAAGGGCGTCAGGTTGCCAGCCTATGCCGCACCTTCACAGACTGAACGGGTGTCCACGTGGTGTGATTGGCCGGCCGCCAGGACCGCGTGTAAGATACAGTACGGGCTGGCTGCGAAAGCTTCCAGAACAACCGTCACAAACTGACTATTCTAAACACCCCTAAACACAGCGATGTAGTGAACGTGTAACAGAAAGGCATGCAATTCCAAGTCCTTCTTCATGTAGTTGCATCTACTACAGCAGCTCCTGGAGTTCTGGGTGGTATACTCACCCGCGGAGTCAACACGGTCTATCCCAGTCGCTGGCGACACCCCACATAGATAGCAGGGACTCTCACGCAACTGCTGTGCCTCTTCGCGGGTCAAAAAATTGCGCTTCAGCCTTTTCTCGCAACCTCTACGGTTTGCAAAGTGTGGCGGCAACGCTCCACGCGTGTCAGGAACCACTGAGACAGGCGCGTGTGTGCTGATTGCCGCTACCCCTTGCAAAAACTCGTCTACAGAAGACGACGCCTTCATCTGGTTGCAGATAGCACAGCAGGGGACCGTGTTGACGTCGTCGTATCCCTTGCAGTTGTCAACACGGTCCAGCCCACTCAGACCTTCGTCCGCGTAACCGCAGTAGCTGCACGGCTGCTCCATCTTGGCCTTCAAGGCGTGCTCGTCTGCCAGACAGACGTCAATTCCCCGCTGTTTGGCCGACGCTTTGAGTACCGTCCACTGGTGTCGCACGCTGACCTTGCGCTGCTCTCGATACGCCGCCCACTTGTCGGGGTTGTTCGCACGCCACTCGCGAAGTCGCTGGTTGTTCTCGTTCTTGTAGGCTTCCTCATCGTCGGCTTTCTTCTTCTCTCGGAAGGCCTCGTAGTACTTGCGTTTGTTGATACACTCCTTGCAGATTGTGCGGTAGCACGCCTGATCCGTCCGCCAAGTAAAGAGGTCCGTTGCAAACCCCTTGCCACATTCTGAGCAACAGTCTGGTAGTTTTGCTTCTGTTTTGCGAGTCAGCGCGACCCACTTGCCTCCGAACTCTTCCTTTTTCTTGACCCGATATTTCGTGTAGTATTTGTGACTGTTGTAACATTCCTTACACTCACTGCGCCAGGACTGGGTATCGCTTCGAAATCGGAAGAGTTCGGCCGCGAAAGGCTTAGCACATTTGCTGCAGTGAGTGACGGGCATCCTTGACAGGAGTCAACATTTGGGTTTCTCTAAGTGAACGCTGGTCGAACTCGAAGAAGCAGTAGTCTCCTTTACGCTCACTACAAACAGTTTGGTCACCGGGGAGGCGGCAAGTGGGAGGGCTTAGGGTTAGGGGACTGTCCTTCTAAACAGCACCCATATACACATTATTAGGTGTTCCACCGGAACACACGGATGTTGTTGGTGTCGATCACCAGGCACGCCCCCCGGTCGCCGGCGATCCGCTGCATCGCACCCTCGAAATCTTTAAACGTCGCGAAGATGCCCTCGCCATACCTTTTCCAGTACCTGTGCTGCTCGTCAGGGTTGTCGTTGTAGAAGACGAAGAGGTAGTCCGCGTTCTGCCGGAGGGCCTGGGGGAGACGGGCGTATTGCTCGGACACCAGCAGGCTCGTTTTGCAGGCGCGGCCGTCGCAGGCGACCTCCAGCAGAGCGGCGCTTTCCTCGTCGCCGACGCCGACTCCGTCTACCACGACGGCGGCCGTCCCTTGTGTCGCCTCCATCTGTGCTTTCAAGAAGTCTCGGCAAGCGACAGGGTCGAAAGGCGTTGACAGGCACTCGAACCGCAGGACGCGCGTGGGACGCAGTTGGTTGCAGACCGCGTTCATGGCATGAGTTTTGCCGCAGAAGCGCACGCCCGTAAACACACAGACAGCAGGCGCGGAGAGCGCGGCGATGTCAAACTCGGGCAGCATGCTTGTTACCCTGGCAGCGGGTTTTCTTGTGCGCAACACAGCGCAGTGATTACGTCATGGTACGAAAAGGGCCTCAACCCTAAACTGCAGACTACCCAGCGCCAGGACCTGTACAACCCGTCTTCGCAAGTATGGACCCTCCCGCTGCTCTGCGCGCGTGGCAGGGGCTTGCAACTTTCTTGGTGAACGGAAACCCGGACACCGTTCTCCTATGTGGATGCATGTCAGATCTGGACCGGCTGGCGTACGCACACTTGCCAACAGCCGTGCGGTGTCTGTTCCTGGCTACACGACTGGACGAGTTGCAGCGCAGCTACACACTCAGCGAAGGGGCGACCGAGGGTAGGTGCCCGAGGGCTTTTCTGTGGACAGGATCTTCTGGAGCAACACCAGCCACACGCGCTTCCTGTTACGCAGGGCTGATATCCCACCCCTCGGCCTGCATCGCACACGTCGCGCGGATCTTGTCTGTCGCGCTCGCGTACAGTCGCGCCTCCCGCGTGCCATGCAGCCCACCGATTCCGCGTCAGCGTCAGCGTCAGCAGTTGCCAGCGGGCATGTTGCCACATCTGAAGGAGGGTGTGCTCCTTGCGCTACAACAGGGTGCTCGCCGCCAGTACGTACACACGTCTTCCACGGCCACGGTCGTCATTGCAGCGGGCGAGACACTGTGGCGTGCCACCTGCCAGAAGGTTCCTGATCAGGACGCGACCGTGGTGTCCCTTCTGCGGACCCTCGGCATCGACCTGTGCACCCGCACGGCGGCCAGCCTGAGTGCGTCTGAGCTCAAAACGGTGGTGGCGGCGTCCCTCGTGGTGGACGGTTGTGACGGCGAGAGCCTGCGGGCGATAGTGAGCGCCCGGACCTCGCAAGCAGAGATGAGCACGGTCGAGCGACGCGAGCGCCATGCTACAAAGCGCGCCGTGCTGGGTGCCCGCTGCCGGTGCTGCGACAAGCCCGGCCAACTCCGTCTGTGCAGCGGGTGCCACTCGGCCGGGTACTGTGGCGAAGCCTGCCAGAAGGCACACTGGAAGGCGCACAAGAAGGAATGCAAGCCGCTCTGGGAGAAAGCCAAGGAGACGTATCTGGTGGAACCCGTGGAGCTGGAAGCCGGCCTGATCGTGTTTGTCGAGGGCCTCACCTCTGCGTCACCCGCCATCGTAGCCGACCGCTGAGCGCGTCGTCGTGCCACATTCGTCGGCATCGGCACATTCATCACAACAGAACTCTGCTCCACAATCGTTATCGCATACGATCACCCCGACGATATCTTCTAAGCTCTTGTGGCACACGGTACAAACTCTCATTTTATACGTGATACAAGTCGTCTCGTTACGACTCTTTATTATAATCAGGGGTACGATATGTAAAGATGTTTCCCCCGTTCTCCTCGTCCGATCTCGCAAAACGCTTTCCCGGTACAGCACATGGATCACCTGCGCGACTTGTGTTCCGACACCGTCCGCACGCTGTCGGTGCTGCGCAAGGACGGGTGCGACGCCCTCCAGCACCAGGTCGGGGCCAACACCTCATGCGAGGTCTGGCTCACAGGATATACAGATGGGGTGGTGCGTCGAGCCGGTGACGTGTTGGTCGGCTTCCATGTTGACGACGACGCCTGGTTGCCGTGGCAGGGCGTGTACGTGTCGGTCGAGATTGGAAGGCAGCACGTGTGCGACACCCTCTTGGAACCCGGCCGGATCACCTTTGCCATGGAGGACAAGTACATGGTGCCCCTCATCGCCCTTCGGTTCCACGAGGTGAAGCTCCGTTTCAACGGGACGGCACGCTTGATGGACAAGTGCAGATTTGTGTGGGCTTTCTTGGGCTTCCAAGAGCGCAGAGAGGTATGTTCTAGAGGGGGGCGAGGCCGTCTGTTGTCCGGGACCTCTTGGGCGTGCTCGCAAGGGATGTGCTGTGCCGCCCCTCGTCTATGTCCGACGGCACTGACGCTCCCGGAACACCCTGTGCGCCTCCCGGAACCCCATCGCTGGCACGAGGCACACGCCCGCAAACGTGAGT
>Ga0247770_1001783_pt1 | contig 14910 bp, 10 predicted proteins | sample UWRJL136409B6_FD_179943 | JGI IMG/M metagenome (GOLD analysis project Ga0247770, IMG submission 179943) | Plant litter microbial communities from Arlington Agricultural Research Station in Wisconsin, United States - UWRJ-L136-409B-6 | ecosystem: Environmental > Terrestrial > Plant litter >... | reverse complement strand
CCCCGTGACGATCTCCTCCTCCGTGACGGTGCGCATCTCGTCCACGTTGGCGCGCACCAGGGGGAAGGTGTAGCGGCCCAGGGCGGGGGTGCGCAGGCCGTCCGCGATCGTCTGCGGATTGACCACGGTGTGCAGCTGGCCGGTGCGGAAGGAGCGCGTGGCATCGTCCGCCAGCAGCGGCTCCACGCCGATCACCCGGCACCCCGGCGCCACCGACTTCGCCGCCAGCGCGCTCCCGGAGAGGAGGCCGCCGCCGCCGCACGGCGTCATCACCGCGTCCAGCGGGCCCGTCTCCTCCATCATCTCCAGCACCGCCGTCCCCTGGCCCGCGATCACGTCCGGGTGGTCGTACGGGGGGATCAGCGTCATCCCCCGCTCTCCCTGCAGCTCCGCGGCGATCTCCTCGCGGGTGCGGCCGCCCTGGCGGTCATAGAGGATCACCTCGGCGCCGTAGCCGCGCGTGGCCTCGATCTTGGCCCCCGGCGCGTCCCCCGGCATCACGATGGTCGTCCGCACCCCCAGCAGCCGCCCCGTCAGGGCCACGGCCCCCGCGTGGTTCCCCGACGAGTAGGTGAGGACGCCGCGCGCCCGCTCCTCCTCCGACAGCTTCGACACCGCGTTGTAGGCGCCGCGGAACTTGAAGGCGCCGCCGCGCTGGAAGTTCTCGCACTTCAGATAGACGCTCGCGCCCGTGCGCCCGTCCAGCGTGCGCGAGGTCAGCACCGGCGTGCGGGACGCGGCGCCGCGCAGGCGCTCGGCGGCCGCGCGCACGTCCGCGGCGGTGGGGAGGGTGATCTCCGTCTCAGTCGTCGACATGAAGCCAGTCCAGCTCCGTTCCGGGGGCGAAGCGCTCCATCAGCTCCCGCACCCGCTCGGGCGAGGAGAGGAGGCGGGCGATCTCGGCCAGGTAGCGCAGGTGCTCCTCCGCCCGCTCGGCCGGGGAGACCAGGAGAAAGATAAGCCGCGCCGGCTCCCGCGCACGGGGGAAGTCCACGCCGTCCCGGCTCACCCCCAGCACCAGCACGGGGCGCGGGAGCTCCGCCAGCCGCACGTGCGGCAGCACCACGCCCGGGACGATCTCCGACGAGAACTGCTGCTCGTTCCTGACGACGACGTTCGCCAGCTCGCGCGCGGTCTCCTCGTCGAAGAGCCCGTCCAGCAGCCTCCCAATCGCGGCGACGAACGACACGTCGCCCAGCCGGACGACCCGCTCCGGCGCCAGCGTCCCGGTCAGCCGCGTCTCCTCGCCCGCGCCGTCCGCCTCCACCTCGGGCGGAAAGACCACCAGGAAGCTCTCCGGCGCCAGCGCCCCCAGCCGCTCCGGGAGCCGCTCCAGCCGCGGGTGCCACGCCAGCGTCCCCCGCCGCGCGCTCACCAGCGCCACCAGGTCGCCCGCCTTCAGCATCGTCGGGAGCAGCTCCAGCAGGTCGCCCCACCCGTCCGCCCGCTCCCACGCCACGGCCACCTGCGGCCGCACCCCGGCGAACAGCTTCCCCAGGCGCTCCGCGTCGCCCCCCACCGTCACCGCCGTCAGCGTGGTCCCCGCGCCGGAGGCCAGCTGCGCCACCGTCCGCGCCGCCTCCAGGAAGCCCGGGTGGCGCTCGATGGACGGCGGGAGGATCAGGACGATGCGCTGCACCGTGCTCACCGGGTGCGCCAGCCCCGCGACCACGATCTGCTGCCGCGTGCGCCCCAGGAGCTGGTCGAGCACGGTGCCGAAGAGGGCCCGCGCCCCCGTCCGCCGCCCGTCCCACCCGATGATGACCGTGGAGCTGCGCGTCTCCGTCACCCCGCGCGCGATCCCCGCCGCCACGTTGGGATCCACGCGCGTCAGCGGGACCACGGGGACGGCCGCGGCCGAGGCGTGGGCGACGGCGTGGGCCAGCACCTTCTCGGCCTCGGCCACCTCGGCCTCCGCGTCGCCGCCCTCGCCGCGCACCACCATCAGCGGGTGGACGGGCTCGTCGCCGGCGCCGCCGCGGAGGATGAACGCCAGGTCCATCAGCGTGTCGGCGGTCGACGGCTTGGAGAGGGCGACCATGACGCGGCGCGGGGCGGAGCCGGGATCGTACGGCCGCTGCTCCTCGCGCAGCGCCACGCGGCGGCCGAATCGCTCCACCGCCCACGGCCCGGCCAGGCAGGTGACCAGGATCATCAGCACCACGCCGTTGACCTCGGTCTGGTCCAGCAGTCCCACGTCGAAGCCCACCAGGACGATGGCCAGCGTCCCCGCCGCGTGCGGCACGGAGAGGCCGAAGATCACCCATCCCTCGTCCCCGTCGTAGCCGAACACCCGCTTCGCGATCCACGCCGCCAGCCACTTGGTCGCCAGCACGCCCACGGTGAGCGCCACGGCGAAGGTCCAGGCGCGCCGCGAATCGAGCGCGCGGACGTTCACCAGCATCCCCACCGAGAGGAGGAAGAAGGGGATGAAGATGGCGTTCCCCGCGAAGTGGATGCGGTTCATCAGCGCGCCCTGGTGCGGGATCAGGCGGTTGAGCGCCAGCCCCGCCAGCAGCGCGCCCACGATGGGCTCCACGCCGCCGAAGTGCGCCAGGTACGACACCGTGAAGAGCGACGCCAGCACGAAGATGAACTCCATGCTCCCGTCGTTGCTGGCACGGAAGAACCACCGCCCGATCCTGGGGAGCCCCCAGAGGACCCCGAAGACGTAGAGGGCGAACGGGAGGGCGAGCCCGGCCCAGAACGCCGCGTTCATCGGCGCGCCGCGCCCGCGGACCACCACGGCCAGGAGGAGGAGCGCCAGGATCTCCGTGAGGATGGTGCCGCCCAGCGCGGTGACCACCGCCTGGTTCTTCACGATCCCCAGCCGCGAGGCGATGGGGTACGCCAGCAGCGTGTGCGACGAGAACGCGGAGCCGACGAGAAGGGCGGAGGGGAGGGCGTACCCCAGGAAGAGCGCCATCGCCGTCCCCAGCACCGCGGGAACCAGGAACGACAGCGTGCCGAAGACGATGCTGCGGTTGCGGAAGCGGTTGAACTGCTCCAGGTCCAGCTCCAGCCCCACCATCAGCATCAGGTACAGCAGCCCCACGGTGCCCAGCAGGACGATGGTCTGGTCGCGCGCCATCAGCCCGAAGCCGTAGGGCCCGATGGCCGCGCCCACCAGGATCAGCCCGATGATGCCGGGGACGCGGATGCGCTCGAAGAGCGGCGGGACCGCCAGGAACACGAGCGTCGCCACGGCGACGATCAGCACCGGGTCGGTGAACGGGAGCGTGGGCGGGGCAACGGCGAGCAGCGTCATCGTCCTCCTTGGCCTGGGGGGACCGCGTCCCCGGGTCAGGGAGCAGGGCCGCCGCCCTCCTCCGATCCGCGAGTCACCGCCGTTGCCGGGCGATTGAATTCGCCGCAACGACGGCGCGAAGTCCGCCTTCGCGGACCGTGGGCTCATGCATCCCGGCGCGAGGCCGGCCGCGAGCCCTCCCCGCCGAACGTAGGCCGCCCCGCCGGGTGCGTCAAGCGACGCAAACCATCCTCTACTCTGCTCTTACCCGTGTTTCACATCCACGGGAGATCGAGATCCGCACCGGACGCGGGGAGGATCGGCGGCGTCCGGACGCGCGACGGGGCGCCCCGGCTGGAGGGCGCCCCGTCGTCGCGCGGCGGATGGAAGGATCCCGATCCCGATCGTCAGGGAGCGGCCGATGGAGGGGGCGACAGGCCGCGCGATCCCTTCCGCACGCTCACCACGACGATGATCGAGATGATGATGGTGATGATCAGCTCGACCACGAACGTCATCGGGTCGTAGTCGTAGTACGCCGGCTCCTCGATCGCCCGGGACAGGCGGAGGAGGACCAGCGACGCGGCCCAGGAGACGGCGGCGCGTCCCACCCACCACTCGAAGCGCAGCAGCCCCACCGCCAGCGCCGCGCCGAACGCCAGCGAGCCCGCCTCCACCATCCGCGCCGCCCCCTCCACGAGGTCGGTGGGCACCTCGGCGGAGAACACCTCGCCCACCTGGTTGGTGATCAGGAAGGCGAGGAGGAACGCCAGCATCGGGAACCCGTCCGGCCGCTTCGGCGGGGCGGCGGGCGGCGTGGGCTTCGCGGGGCGCGGCGGGCCCGGACGGACGGATGATGGCGGGGCGGCACCCGGCGAGGCCGGCGCCGCCGCGACGGGCGCGGGAGGAGGGACGGGCGGCGCCCACCCCGGCGGGCGGGCGTGCTCGGGCCTCGGCGGCGCGTCGCTCATCGCGTCTCCCGGGACGACGCGCGCCATCGGCATTCCGCCCCTAGTAGCGCGGGATGGAAGGATCGACCTGGTCGGACCAGGCCAGGATCCCGCCCTTCAGGTTCCAGAGGCGCTCGTAGCCGTGCTGGCGGAGGAAGGCGAGCGCCTGCGCGCTGCGCGCGCCGGAGCGGCACTGCAGCACGATCTCGCCGGCGGGGTCGATCTCCCCCACGCGCTCCGGGAGCTCGCCCAGGGGGATCAGCCGGGCCCCGTGCGGCTCCAGGTTGCCGATCTCCCACTCGAACGGCTCGCGCACGTCCACGATGGTGATCGGGTCGCCGCGGTCCAGCCGCTCCTTGAGCTCCGTGGGGGTGATCTCGGGAATCCCCTGCGCGTCCGCCATCCTGGTCTCTCCTCCGGCTCCGGCGGGCGCGATGCCGCAGAAGCGCTCGTAGTCGATCAGCTCGTGCACCGTGGGGTGCTCGCCGCACGCGGGGCACTCGGGGTCCCGGCGCAGGCGCATCTCCCGGAACCTCATCCGCAGCGCGTCGAAAATCAAGAGACGCCCCACCAGCGGCTCGCCCACCTCCAGCACCAGCTTGACCGCCTCCGCCGCCTGGATGCAGCCGACGATTCCCGGGAGGACGCCCAGCACGCCGCCCTCGGCGCAGTTGGGGACCATGTCCGGCGGCGGCGGCTCGGCGAAGAGGCAGCGGTAGCAGGGCCCGCGCTCCGCCCAGAAGACGGACGCCTGCCCCTCCCAGCGCAGGATGGAGCCGTAGACGCACGGCTTTCCCGCCAGGACGCAGGCGTCGTTCAGCAGGTAGCGCGTGGGGAAGTTGTCCGTCCCGTCGATCACCACGTCGTACGCGCGGACGATCTCCATCGCGTTCCGCGAGGTGATGCGCACCGCGTGCGGCTCCACGCGGACGTGAGGGTTGATGTCGGCGACGCGGTCGCGCGCCGAGTCCAGCTTGCGCCGCCCGACGTCCGCCGTGCCGTGGATCACCTGCCGCTGGAGGTTGGTCATGTCGACCGTGTCGAAGTCCACGATCCCGATGGTCCCCACCCCCGCCGCCGCCAGGTACATCACCACGGGAGATCCCAATCCCCCCGCGCCCACCACCAGCACGCGCGCCGCCTTCAGCCTCCGCTGCCCCTCCGGCCCCACCTGCGGCAGGATCAGGTGCCGCGAATAGCGGAGGTTCTCCTCCGGGCTGAGCGCGGGGAGCGCGTCCGCCGCCTTCTCCATCGTCTCGATCGCCATCGTCCTGTCTCGCAATGCCCCGCGACGCATCCACCTCGGGCGTCGCGCTCACCTACGGTAACCGGATGGGAGGAGAGGGACAACTTTGAGGCGGATCGACGGGCGGTGTCGCGGCCGCGGCGGCCCCCTCCTGACCGCTTCGGGCGGTCTGTCCTCCCCCGTTCCGGGAGAGGTGGGCTCGCCACGGGATCTCGTTCGCGACGAAGCCGGCGGCGCGGTAGAAAAGGCTCCCTCCCACCGCGCAGCGGGGGGAGGGCGGGGGGAGGGGGCCGCCGCGGCATGCGAGATCGCCGGTCGAAGCGCCACGATCGCCGTGCCGGCCGCGGGCCCGCGCGGGTGCGTGAACACACCCGCTAAAACCACGGGAAGTCTCGCCGGAGTTCTCCGCGGAATCGGAGATCGAGCGGCGAGGCTTCGTGCGCCGCGTCGCTGCCGTTCTCCCTCTCCCCCGGGGGTTTTCGGGGGAGAGGGCCGGGGAGAGGGGGCCCGCCGCGGGACGCGGCGAATCCAGTCGAAGCGCCCCGAAGTGACGCCCGGCCTTGAACCTGCGGGGTGCAGGGGATAACCTTCCAGCGACCGTGCGGGGGAGAAGGCCTTCCCCGACCGCTGAACCTTTCTGCATCCGGCGGCCTGGGACATGGAACTGCTCCTCCAATTCGTCGACTACTTCCGCCATCTCGACGCGCACCTCACCGAGCTCACCCGCCAGTACGGCGCGTGGACCTACGGCATCCTCTTCGCCATCATCTTCTGCGAGACGGGGCTGGTGGTGACGCCCTTCCTCCCGGGCGACTCGCTCCTGTTCGCCGCCGGCTCCATCGCCGCCATGCCCAACTCGGGGCTCAACGTGGTGCTGATGTGGGCGCTGCTCCTGGTGGCCGCCGTCGCGGGCGACACGGTGAACTACTGGATCGGGCACAAGGTGGGGCTGCGCGTCTTCAAGCCCGACGCGAAGATCCTGAAGACGGCCTACCTGGACAAGACCGAGGAGTTCTTCGCCAGGTACGGCGGCAAGACCATCATCCTCGCGCGCTTCATGCCCATCGTGCGCACCTACGCGCCGTTCGTGGCGGGCGCGTCGCGGATGAACTACGGCAAGTTCTTCTTCTACAACGTGGTGGGCGGCATCCTGTGGGTCACCGCGTTCGTCTGGGCCGGGTACTTCTTCGGCAACATCCCGGTGGTGAAGGAGAACTTCGAGTACGTGGTGATCGCCATCATCATCCTCTCCATCGTGCCGGCCATCATCGAGTTCGCCAAGCACCGCCGCGCCGGCCGCCGCGAAGTCCCGGTGAATCCATGATCCGCATCCCCGCCGCCCTGGCGCTCGCCGCCGCCCTGGCCGCGCCGGCCGCGCTCGCCGCGCAGGACCCGGCGCCGCGCGACACCATCGTCATCCTCCCCCGCGACCGCGGCGGAGAAGCCGGCGACGCGCGCTCCGACACGCTCGTCGTCGACACCGAAGAGGGGCCCGCGCGGCGTCCGTCGCGGCGCGGGCAGCCGTTCGCGGTGCGCTCCAGCGGCCGCGTGGCGCCGCACGCCCCGCCGCGCGACGTGGTCTGGATGCACCCCGACAGCATCCGCCGCCCCGCGTCCGAGACCGCCGACACCGTCCCGGTGGACAGCATCGTGGTGGCCGCGCCGGACGAGGCCGAGGGCGAGATCCTGCTCGACACCACGTCGGTGGATGCCGATCGCCCCGCCCGCCGCCGCGCCGCGGGCACGGACGAGGATGCCGCCGCACCCTCCACGCGCCGCCGCAGCAGCTCGGCCGCGGACGACGATGCTCCGCCGACTCGTCGCCGCACCACCGCCGCGGACGAGGAAACGCCGCCGACTCGCCGCCGCGCCGCCACCACGGACGAGGAAGCGCCTGCCTCCACCCGCCGCCGCGCTACCGCCGCGGACGAGGAAGCGCCCGCCTCCAGCCGCCGCCGCGCCGCCGCCGCGGACGAGGAAGAGACGCCCCCGGCCACGCGCCGTCGCAACGCGGCGAACGAGGATGCGCCGTCTTCCACGCGTCGCCGCAACACCGCGACGGAAGAGGAGGATGCGCCTCCCACGACGCGCCGCCGCACCGCCGCCGCGGATGAAGATGCGGACGCCGAGCCCGCGCCGCGCCGCGCCACCACGCGCGCCCGCGCCGACTCCGCCGCCACGCGCCGCGCGACCGCCGCCGCCCGCGACAGCGCCGCGCGCCGCGCGACGACCGCCACGCGCCCGGCGGCGGGCGCACGAGCCCGGACGCACACGGTCGCGTCGGGCGAGTCGCTGTTCGGGATCGCGCGGCGGTACGGCGTCACCACGGCGCAGCTGCGCGCCCTGAACCCGGACGTGGAGGGGGAGCGCCTGAAGGTGGGCACCGAGCTTCGGCTTCCCGCCTCCGCGCGCGCGCCGGCGCAGTCCGGCCAGCGCGCCACCGCCACCGGCGAGCGCGCCACGACGCCCGCGCGCCCGGCCACGCAGCGCGGACGCCGGACGCACACGGTGGAATCCGGCGAGACGGTGTATGGCCTGGCCCGGCGCTACGGCGTGACCGCCGCCGCCTTCCGCGAGGCCAACGACCTCGACGAGGACGCCCGCCTCCGCATCGGCCAGACGCTGGTGATCCCGCGCGCGCCGCAGCAGTAGGGGCGGGGCGGGGGATTCGCGGGGGAGGAGATCGGGATCGCCCGCGGATGTCCTCCCGGTTGAAACCGGGGGCTACAAGGGCACGAAGTCCGCCTTCGCGGACTGCGGCCGATGCATCGGTGTGGGGGGCGGAGGAGGGGCGCGCGTCGGCGGTTGCGGGCGAATGAATTCGCGGCGACAACAGCGCGAAGTCCGCCTTCGCGGACGGCATCGTCGGCATCGTCGGTCGCCCGTCGAACCGGGCCGAAGTCTCCCCACTGCCACGCCGAAGCCGCGGCATGCGCGGAAGACGGCTGGCCGGGTCCCTTCCCCAGGGTTTTTTGGGGGAGGGACAGGCGCCCCCAAGCGCCAGGGACCCAGGCGCCAGGGAGGGGGCCCACCGGAGCCGGAGCCACGCACCGGGCCATGGGATGCATCACCGCCTCCCCGCCGTGACACATCCGCAACCGAGGCGTCTTCACGCGGGACGATGGGATAATGGGAGATGGGTGGGACGGAGTAGCGGCAATCCGAGTGTGCGGGGCCAAACGGCGAACCTGGGAGCTGCAATGAGCGAGACGACTACGACCAGCGCGCCGCGCGCGGACGTGCTGCGGACGCGCGATTTCGTGGGATGGCCGGTGACGGGGCGGGAAGGCGGGAGCGTGGGGACCGTCTCGGACCTGCTGATCGACCGCAACGGGCGGGTGCGCTACCTGGCCGTGGACCGCGGCCTCTTCAAGAAGTACGTGCTGGTCCCCGTGGAGATCCTGGAGTGGGGCGAGGGCGCGCTGGTGGCCGGCTGGACCGACGCCGAGGTGAAGGGCCTGCCCCCGTACGACCCCGACGTCCCCCTCTCCAACGCCGTCCTGGAGGAGCTGGCCCGCGCCTACCCGCGCTACTACCACACGCAGGGCCCGCCCCCGCCCCCCATCTCCTCCGAGGGCCCGCGCGTGGTCCCGCTCAAGGAGGCCAGGGACTTCAAGCTCGCCAAGGGCGCCCCCAACCTCCGCGGCTGGACCGTCTACGGCTCCGACAACGAGAAGGTGGGGACGGTGGTGGGGATGCTGGTCGATCCGGTGGCCATGAAGATCGCCTACCTGGACGTGGACCTGGACGACGACCTCTTCGCCCTCCGCGACGACCGCCACGTGATCCTGCCGATGGAGTCGGTGGACCTGCGCGAGCGCAGCGAGGACGTGTGGGTGTCCGGCCTCACCGCGCGCGAGATCGCCGCGCTCCCGGCGTACACCGGCGGCGCCGCCGACCCGCTGGTGGAGGAGGCCGTCGCCCGCGCCTTCGGCCAGGGGGGCGGCAACGCGGGGCTGTTCCAGGGCCCGTCCCGGCAGGCCGCGCTCCCCCCCGGCCAGTCCGCCCCGCCGCCGCTCCCGCCGGTCGACGCGGAGTACGCCGACACCCGCTACGACCCCGATCCGCCGCCGCTCTCCGGCCGCGGCGATCCGCCCCCGCTCTCCGGCGAGCGCCCGCCGATCATCGTGGAGGAGGGCTGGGTGGACGACGAGGAGCGCGGCAGGGCGCCCCGCTGATCCTCCGCCAGCGCCGCCGCCCCTTCCGGCGGCGGCGCGATCCCGCGGGCCACGGACATCTCGGCGAGCGCGGCGGCCATCCGGCGCCGCGCTTCGCGCATCAGCGCGGGGAGGTCCGCGTCCGTCAGGCCGTCCGTGGGGACCGGCTCCAGGACGCGGACCTCCACCTCGTTCCGCCCCAGCCGCCGCCGCCGGATGTCCGACGCCGGCATCAGCGGCGACACCACCACGGGAACCATCGGCGCGCCCGTGTGGACGGCCATCATGAACGCGCCCTTCTTGAACGGAAGCATCTCCCCCGGCACCGTCCCGCGCGTCCCCTCGGGAAAGATCCACACCCCCACCCTCCGCGCCCGGATCGCCTCCTCCGCCTCGCGCAGCCGCCCCACCGCCTGCTGCGTGTCGCCCCGGTCGATGCGGATCTGCCCCGTGGCGTCGTACAGCCACCCGAAGAGGGGGATGCTGATGATCTCCTTCTTGGCGATGACCACCGAGCCCGCGCGGAAGGCGTGCGCCAGCACCGGCACGTCCAGCAGGCTCTGGTGGTTGCAGATGAAGATGCACGGCCGGTACGCCGTCAGCCGCTCGCCGTCCGTGACGCGCACGCGCAGCCCCAGCAGCGGCGCCACCCACCGCGCCACCGCCGCCGCGTAGCGCACCGCCGCCCCCGGCCGGTCGCGGCTCGCGATGGCCACGAGCAGCCCCCAGGCGGAGATCGCCCCGAAGGCGAGGGCCCCGGCGATCAGGCGCAGGAAGAACATCGAGGGGAAGGGGACAGGGGACAGGGGACAGGGGACAGGGGACAGGTTACAGGGGACAGCCAGCGGAGTCGCTCGTCCAACGTACGTCCCCAACCCCCAAGCGTCGAGTCCGATCACGCCGAAGCCCGCCCGGACAGCGTCCGAGCGGGCTTCATGGATCCCGATCACAACATCTGTCATCCTGAAGGAGCGCCGCGAAGAACCAGCGGCCCCGACCCATCCCGGCGCTCCTGAAGGATCTATGGCCAGCCCTCGGACCAGAGCCGAGGCTCTGCTCCGAGCGCCCGGCGATAGATCCTTCAGTCACCACAAGCTCTTGTGTGGTCGCGAGTTACGCCGCGACGGCGCCTTCTGGACGATAGACGCGGAGATGCGGGAAGATTCGGGATGCGGGGAAGATCTTCGGATGCGAGAGGATCCTGGATGCGGGAAGATCCCGATCGAGCGTGCCCGCTGTCCCCTGTAACCTGTCCCCTGTCCCCTCCCCCCTATCCCCTCCGATGGACCAGCGTCGCGCTCGCCTGGTCCGTGGGCTTCAGGATGATCTCGTCGATGTTGACGTGCGGCGGGCGGGTGGCGCACCAGAGCACGGCGTCGGCGATGTCGGCGGGGGTCAGCGGCGTCATCCCGGCGTACACGCGCCTGGCCCGCTCCTCGTCGCCGCCGAAGCGGACGATGCTGAACTCCGTCTCCACCATCCCCGGATCGACGGTGCTGACGCGGACGCCCGTCCCCATCAGGTCCAGCCGCATCCCCTGCGTGATGGAGCCCACCGCGCTCTTGGTGGCGCAGTACACGGCGCCGCCCGGATACACCTCGTGCCCGGCGATGGAGCCGATGTTGATCACGTGACCGCGCCCGCGCTCCACCATCCCCGGCAGCAGCGCGCGGGTGACGTAGAGCAGCCCCTTCACGTTGGTGTCCACCATCTGGTCCCACCCGTCCACGTCGCCCTCCTGGAGCTTGTCCAGCCCGCGCCCCATCCCCGCGTTGTTCACCAGCACGTCGATCTCCCGCCACTCCGCCGGAAGCCTGCCCAGCACCTCCGCCACCGCGTCGCGGTCGCGGACGTCCAGCTCCAGCAGGTGGCACTCCGCGCCGCCAAGGTCGCGCACCAGCTCGTCCAGCCGCTCGCGCCGCCGCGCCGCCAGCACCAGCCGCGCCCCCTCGCCCGCGAACGCCCTGGCGCACGCCGCGCCGATGCCGGCGCTGGCGCCCGTGATCAGCACCGTCTCGAATCCCCTCGGCATCTCTCCCCCGCTCCTGTTCGGCTCCCCGTCGATCATCCTCCCGAAGGCGTGCAACCTACCTCCGCGTCCACCGAGCGTCGAGAGCCCGCCGCCCGTCCACGCGCTCTCTCCCGTGTGGCCGGTAGATGGGCCGAATGCTGAATCAGCCGCGCCGCGCATCGGGTTTCGGCCCTCCGGAGATGCTATCCGGCGACAGATGATCCCGGCGGGGCACGGGCATTGCCCCGTCCACCGTCCGTCTCAACGCCTCTCAACAAGCGTCACGCCCGGGGAGACGCGGCCGCGCAGGGCCGGGCATCGTCACGGTTTGCAAGGAGCAGTGCCTATGATTACCCGATTCGACAAGATCGCCGTGGACCTCCCCACGCCCAAGCACCCCTCGCCGAATGGAGCGGCCGCGGTGCAGGAGCTTCTGGGTGGCAAGTTCGGCGAGATGTCCACGCTGATGAACTACACCTTCCAGTCGTTCAACTTTCGCGGCCGCAACGAGATGCGGCCGTTCTACGACCTGATCGCGAACATCGCGGCGGAAGAGTTCGGGCACATCGAGGCGGTGTCGTACACCATCAACCTGCTGCTCAGCGGATCGACCAAGCGGGGGATCGACCCCACCGAGACGCCGCTCAAGAACGCCACCGACGCGCGCAACAGCTACCACTTCATCGCCAGCGGGCAGGCGGCGCTCCCGGTGGACTCGATGGGGAACCCCTGGAACGGGTCGTACGTCTTCTCCAGCGGCAACCTGAAGCTGGACCTGCTGCACAACTTCTTCCTGGAGTGCGGCGCGCGCGCCAACAAGATCCGCGCCTACGAGATGGTGGACGACGAGACCTCGCGCGCCATGATAGGCTACCTGCTGGTGCGCGGCGGCGTGCACGTCGTGGCCTACGCCAAGGCGCTCGAGAAGCTGACCGGCGTCAACGTCGGCGGCCTCCTGCCGATCCCCGACATCAGCAACGACAAGTTCCCGGAGGCGCGCAAGCTCCAGGACGCCACGGGGCTGCACCGCATCCTCTACCGCTTCAGCCCCAACGACTACCGGAAGATCACCGAGATCTGGAACGGCCCGCACCCCGAGGACGGGGGCGAGCTGGTGGTGGAGGACGGCCCGCCCGAGGGCTTCGATCCCCCCGATCTCCCCGCCGAGCCGCAGCTCAGCTCGCCGCTGGGCCCGGACATCGACCCCGAGATGTTCGCCGACATCGCCAAGAAGCTCTTCGGCTGATCCGGCCGTCGATCGGCGCAACGTGAAAGCGGGCCGGGGGATCCACTCTCCCCCGGCCCGCTTCCGCATGGCGCCGCTGCGGACACGACGGGAGCCTCGAGACGAAAAAGCGGGCCGGGGGATGCGCTCCCCGGCCCGCTTCGTCGAGACGACCCGCGGGCCGTCCCCTGTCTCCCGCCGTTACTCCGGCTTCGGCCCCGCCGCCTTCACCGCGTCCGAGACCTTGTCCTCGAAGCGTTTGAAGTTCTCCGTGAAAAGGCCGGCCAGCTTGCTGGCCTGCTCGTCGTACGCCGCCGCGTCGGGCCAAGTGCCGCGCGGGACCAGCACCTCGGAAGGAACGCCCGGCACCGACGTGGGCACGCTCAGGTTGAAGAAGGGGACCGTCGTGGTCTCCACCGAGTCCAGCTCGCCGGCCAGCGCCGCGCGCACCATGGCCCGGGTGTAGGGGAGCTTCATCCGGCTCCCGGTGCCGTACGCGCCGCCCGTCCAGCCGGTGTTCACCAGCCACACCCGCGCGCCGTGCTCCTCCAGCTTCCGCCCCAGCATCTCCGCGTACACGTTGGGATGCAGCGGAAGGAAGACCGCGCCGAAGCACGCCGAGAAGGTGGGCTGCGGCTCCTTCACCCCGCGCTCCGTCCCGGCCACCTTGGCCGTGTAGCCGGAGAGGAAGTAGTACATCGCCTGCTCCGGCGTCAGCCGCGCGATCGGGGGAAGGACCCCGTACGCGTCGGCGGTCAGGAAGACGATGTTCTTGGGATGGCCCGCGCGCGCCTCGGGGACGTAGTTCTCGATGTAGTGCAGCGGGTACGAGACGCGCGTGTTCTCGGTGATCGACTGGTCGTCGAAGTCCACCCGGCGCGCCTCGTCCACCACGCAGTTCTCCAGCACCGTGCCGAACATCCGCGTGGTCGCGTAGATCTCCGGCTCGCCCTCCTTCGACAGCTTGATGGCCTTGGCGTAGCAGCCGCCCTCGAAGTTGAAGACGCCGTCGTCGCTCCACCCGTGCTCGTCGTCGCCGATCAGCCCGCGCTCCGGGTCGGCCGAGAGCGTGGTCTTTCCCGTCCCCGAGAGCCCGAAGAAGAGCGCGGTGTCGCCCTGCGGGCCCACGTTGGCCGAGCAGTGCATGGAGAGCACGCCCTGCTTGGGGAGCAGGTAGTTGAGGAGGCCGAAGACGCTCTTCTTGATCTCGCCCGCGTAGCGCGTGCCGCCGATCAGCACCTCCTTGCGCCCGAAGTGGATCAGGATGAAGGTGCTGGTGCGCGTCCCGTGGCGGGCCGGGTCGGCCTCGTACTCGGGGGCGTGCAGGATGGTGAAGCCGGGGGCGAAGTCCGCCAGCTCGTCCGGGTCGGGGCGGCGGAACATGTTGAAGGCGAACAGGTTGTGCCACGCGTTGGGCGTGATCACCCGCACGCCCAGGCGGAAGCGCTCGTCGGCGCCGCCCCACATGTCGCGCACGTACAGGTCCTGCCCCTCCAGGTGCGTGAGCACCTCCTCGCGGAGGGTGTCGTAGTTGGCCGCGTCGAAGGGGAGGTTCACCTTCCCCCAGTCCACGTCGCCCTCGGAGCCCGGCTCGCGGACGATGAAGCGGTCCTGCGGCGACCGGCCGGTGTGTGGGCTGGTCACGGCGTTGAACGGCCCGCCATCCACCAGGATCCCCTCGCCGCGGCGGATGGCGTGCTCCACCAGCTCCACCGGGTTGAGGTTCCAGAACACGGTCCCCGGACTGCGGATCCCGTGAATGTCCAGCCCGTGGCGGCTCCCTTGCCCGAACGACGGGGCGCCGGCCTCGGCGGGGTTCAGCGTCGTTGCCATGCTTCGGTTCATCGGTTCAGGAAAACGTCCGCCGCCAGACCACGGCGGCGCTCCGGAAAAACCGACACACTAGCACCCGCTTCCGCGAAGATCAAGCTGAATCTGGTGTTTGTGTCCGGCGACGGGGAATTCGGCCTGTCTCTTGGCAAATTCTCCGCCGGTCCCGAAGCAGAAACCGATGAACCGCAGGGGACAGGTTGCAGGGGACAGGGGACAGGGGACAGGGGACAGGGGACAGGGG
>Ga0247770_1001781_pt1 | contig 14918 bp, 12 predicted proteins | sample UWRJL136409B6_FD_179943 | JGI IMG/M metagenome (GOLD analysis project Ga0247770, IMG submission 179943) | Plant litter microbial communities from Arlington Agricultural Research Station in Wisconsin, United States - UWRJ-L136-409B-6 | ecosystem: Environmental > Terrestrial > Plant litter >... | reverse complement strand
GTTCCTGCCCAAGGGAAGAGTCGCGATGAACTTGAGAAACAGTCCGATTGGCGTCATGGTCAAGGTGATGTGGAATAGAAAGAACGACAAGAACCGGAGCGATGAGGACTGGCCATCGGAAACCCAGTACGGTCGATCAAAGTGTCTTGCTGCCCAGACCACATCTGGAGGGCAGCCGGGGAGCACAAGAACGGCGACGTAAAACCCGACAAGCTGGATGTATTTCTGCGTTTTTTGTCGGAGATAGATGGCCGTCATCATGCCCGAGAGCCGGTTCGCAATCGGCCAATCGACGACTGCCAATCAAGAACAGCTTGCAGCTTCAACCACGCTTCGGAACCCGCGCCGGGGATATGCGATTTCAGTTGGCAGAGATAGGGGTGGGTGGTATTTTTTTTACCGAATACAGTGAGGTTGAGAAGCTCTCCGGAAGGATCTGTAGATGACAGCGAACAGTGAAGTGGGAGTTGCCTGGGCTGCGGAAGGAAGCCTGAGGTTGATGTCTCAGGTGGATTGCCTGCTCGGGTTTCGAACGGTTTTGATTGGCTGGAAAACAGGCGCGTCACCGACCTGGCCCCCAACTGGCCGCCCTACAGGCCAGGAGCCAAGCGTGACGCTCCTTCCCAGGCAACCTCACACTTTCACACTGCGGGGAGCGACAATTGCTCTGTCGCCCGTTTTGTTCCGCAGCACTGCAGCTCCAGGATTTCCTCTCAGCCCAAATCTCACTTCGATGGCCGAGCTCTGCAAACGATGTCAACAATTCAACATTCAGGCGTTGGCTGATGGAGCCTACCCATGGCGGGGGTATCGCACCAAAGATGTGCTAATTTCGGCCAGTGAGGGCTGCCTCTTCTGCTCCACTCTTGTCCGGGAGCTTCTTCCACTTTCGAAACAACCAGAAAGAAGCAAAATAGGAGATTGGATCCATTTCCGTGCCCTGAGGCGTGAATGGACTGCATCCAATCGCGTCGAAGTGCGTGGCCCACAGCCGTCCGAGTCGGAAGCAACCGGCCTCAACATCGCTCGTCTGTTGGCTGAAGTTGATGTGCGCACCAACAACGGCGATGATGCGCACTCCAAGGTCGAGTTTCATGTGGCCACAGACGAAGGTGGGTTTTCAGCACTATGTCTCGAAAGCTGACCCGTCTGACTTCCAATGACGCTCAGGGGACCCAGCCGCAATATCCGGGGACATTGTTGGCCAGTACACGGAAAGAGATGCAAGCTCTTCTCAGCAGATGATGAAAAGTATCAAGTCCTGGATCAATGAGTGTTACCGGCATTACGATTGCTCGCGGACCTTTTCGGGCTACGAGAAGCTTAACCCCGCAGGCTCGCCGTTACCATCACGATGCATCCATGTGACCAGGGCCGGCTCCGGCTCCTTGTTTCTCAACCTTCAGATCACGGGAGGCCAGGTCGCCCGGTATATTACTCTAAGCCACCGCTGGATCGCCGAGACAGAAACTATTTCGACCACCAAGGCGAACATTGCTGACAGGCTTCGAGGCATTGGCTTCGACAATCTTCCACCCCTGTTCACCGACGTCTTCACGCTTGCCGCTAACCTCGATATCCCCTATGTCTGGATCGACTCCCTTTGCATCATTCAGAAAGACGCCGACGACTGGGCTATCGAAGCTGTCAAAATGGGTGACTATTATCAACGCTCAGTCTTCACCGTCGCTTGTCCCGGCGCCAGCTCCAGCAGAGGCCTCTTTAACAAAAACCAACAGGAAGATTCCCGCGCACCCCTCATACAGATGCCGTACCGTGATTCGACCGGCCAGCAGAAAGGGTTCTTCTACTTGTTTCAGACAGAGCAGAACGTCGAGGAACGATATGAGGCCACGGTTGCTCAGAGCGAGTTGCTTACTCGGGGCTGGATCTTTCAAGAGTGGATTCTCAGCCGTCGAGTTGTCTGCTATACCTCGACGGGGCTGTTTCTTCTATGCCAAAGCAAGAGCCCACGAACGCAAATAGGGGAACTTGTCGAGCCGGAGCTACAGCTCCCGGACAGATACACCACCAATAAACCCCAAGCGAACAAGTACTCGTTGAAGAGCAGTCTGGTTGATCGCAATCTCTCCCTGTCTCTTTACGAAGATGTCAAGAAAGGGCCGGGAGACCACACCCACACCGACTGGGAACACCTGGTCGAAGCTTATTCTGGTCTACACCTCACTTGCCCCTCCAAAGATCGCTTGGTAGCAATGAGTGGTATCGCCGATGAGTTTGCGCGGGCGCTGAAGAAGAGATATAGACGGCAAAGGAAATCGACATACCGGGCACTGGTCGATGAGATTACGATAGATCAGGAAAGGTACCCGAGAGGCGGATCAAATGCAGAGGACGAAGACGATGCCCTTACCGCGCCCATCAGGACCTATGTAGCTGGGCTTTGGTTGTCCAGTATTCGCAGAGGTCTTTTGTGGGAGCAAGCTAGAAGGGGAACGCATGAGCGAATCACTACCATCCCGACTTGGTCGTGGGCATCTGTATCAACCCGAGTGAGATGGGATCGACCAAGTGACGATTCTTGGAAGCGGCCCCTGGGCAAGACGGTATGCGACTTTGAGCTTGACGAAGTGCTAAACTGCACCATTGACGAGTATCAAAGCGGCCTTGTCAGCGTGGATCATTCCGCGCCCACCGTCAGCGGTCCACTCGACGTTCTGCCAGACGGCTCTCACAGTGGAAATGCCAGGGGCAAGCCCTCCGCTCGCTTCCCCATTCTTCGGCTCCGAGCAAAGCTCCAGCCTATTGTGCTGGGTGAGCATTTCACTTCAGAGCAGGACAGGCAGGTGGCAGCCCATGTTGCGTCGCGCTCAAACTTATCTGGGACCGAGAACTGGAGAATGGTGGCTTCGCCGGTTGACCGTGGTAGCATCGCTGGGTGGGCCTCGATTGAGCATCCCAGCTTCCAGACCCAATTTGATCCAGGAGCGGGTGGTCTGAAGACGCAGTCCCCACAACCAGTCCTATATGCGTTGCATATCTCAACAGTGCATGGCGTATTCGGCGGTATCACTTTGGGCTATCTGTCGTTGTTTCACCGTGTCTATGACGTCTTGTTCGTGCGGCCTGTGCGGAAGCTTCTGAATGGGTATGAGCGGGTTGGCGTCGGACGGCTTTTTGGCAAGGAGATGGAGCAAGGCTTCTCAAACGCAGTAACAAGGGAGGTCCGACTGGTGTGACAGAGCCGTTGGCGAGGAACTACACCGAATCCCCCCATTTCCCACGTGAACGCTTGCAGGTAAGGCTTAGTCCAATCTAGCAGCGTCGCTGGGCAGTATCTCCATCTTCCACTCTAAGGCATGGGTAGCGAAGATGTTCGGGTGGTTGATGAGGACGGGTCTCAACGCCCCCGCCCGAAGACTTCATGGCCAACAGATTTCAGAAACCTCTGTTTGAGGGGCAATTGCCCCATCATCTGTGAACGAATTTCGAGTGCGGTTCACCCTATCTCGTGCGACGGCGAAGTGTACTGATCAGGAAAATCCAAGCACTGCACTGCAAAGCAGAAACCCATCAAGGTCAAAGTTCGGCGACTACCGGCGCAAGCGTGCCGATCTAGCCAACATCCATGCCACTTTAACGGAGGCTATCAACGCAAAGTTTGCCTCTTGGTGGAGATGTGTCCCTGGACTGGCGACCTAGGCGGCTTGGTCTCTGGGCAAAATGGTGGTGCGCAGAAAAGGAGGGTCCATTCGGCCAACCGCTACACAACCCCTGAATGTGTTTAACCGTAGGGTACCCGAGATAGCGCGTTCTATCTACTTCTAGTTCTTCTCGGCGTCCGGGCGCAGGGCCAACGTGCGAGCGCTAGCGCGGGCACGGCTATGACAGCTACTCGATAGTGCACGATGTCACGTCCAGATATCCAAGTTCAACGTCGTCCTTTGCAGAACAACGGCGCTGAACATGACCACCACCATGGATAACACACCCCACAGAACCACCGAGTCACTTCACTGACAATGCTGCGACCCGATAACACGGCTCTTCGCAATGTGGTAGAGCCCCAGTTCCCCCATCCCGTGGATCAAGGGGAGGCACCGCTACGGCCTAGCTCTGCGTCCAAAACATCACGAGTGTCCCAACCCAGGGGCATCCTTTAGCTTCAGATGTGATGCTGAATCCCCTGGATAGTCTTCATCATACTTTCCACTCCACATCATCACATGCATCGGCGGAGATGGAGCAACAAGGTCGTAAAAGCTCCGAGTCACTGCAGACAATCACAGTCACATCGATCCAAGGGTGAGAGAAATCCACAGTTCATGATTAGATGGCAACTACTAGTACCAAACCAGACCGACCGCACCAACGACCTAATTACAACTCCATATCATAATACTGCGACCACTCCTGGACGCTGCCATTATACATCTTGACGTTGTCGAATCCCAGAATCCCTTGCAATGTGCTAGACCGAAGCGCCGAGAGGACAAGAACAAAACCGCCTCGATTACTGTTTGAGTGCGATCTCTTGGAACGCTTAGTCTGATTTAGTTTTTGTTTCGTCAAGGGCGGCGTCCCTCTCACTTATTCAGAAGTTGACTTCCAAGTTGTTGCTTGCGGGTGCAAGTGTTATTTGCGCCATAGCACTCCAGCGCAATGCTGCCTCATTAAAGATGAGGTAATTTCGTAATGCGTTCGGATGTCGGGCAACATACCTTACATATACACAGTAAGGCGTAGAGACGCCTCGCTGCGTTTGGGGTTAGCAACAGACGATGCGCAAAGCGGGGGCCTCGACTGGTCTCAAGAATTGATACGCGCTGTGACAGCACTCAATGGCAGCCGTGGGGCATGGCTAGAGGAGCAAAGTGACTGACGCCCACCCAAACATGCCTCCCAGCTGGGCGTTGCAGTGTAACCGCTGGTTGGCAGCAGCTGGTACTGGTTCAGTAGTGTTGATGAGAGCTAATGCGAACATGCTGAAATGATATGATATCGGGGGTCCTTCAAGGGTTTCTTAGAAGCCACTGGCCGGCAGCGTCTCTCCGGCGTTCCGTGCTGTCTCGGTAAGCCACAGTGCACCGCAAGCCCTGCAGCCACGACACGACATCTGACCATAGTTCCTAACACAATTGCAAGAAGCGATGCTGGCGCTCAAATGGAAGCAGATTGTGGGGGCCCATCGGGTCCCCACTGCTGTCGACAAAAAGCACAGACGGTGCCAATCGCATGATGGGTCGAAGCGCACGTCTTCCTCTTGACCGGCTATCCGGAGCTGGGTCTTGCCTCCACCCGCACTAGCTAATCCCAGCTGCCGGCGTGGAGGAGTTGTTGGAGGGTTAGGCCACAGGTTGCACCGCGCACAGGAGGCGTTCGTTGCAAGTGCCCTTTTTGACGAGCCATACGCAGTACAGTAAAAGTGAGGAACAAGCCAGGAAAATGTCTTTTTGATCTGCAGGTTCCTACAGCTGTGGCGCGGGGAACAAGTACATTATCTTGGAGAAGCCATCTGTCAGAAAGAAAGGGGTTCTGGCTTGCCCAGAAAGAAGAGTCTAGAAAGCACCAGAGCCACAGATTTGTAACCATTGCCACAGACGTGCAATTATAGCCGCGTGGCTTTGCCACACGGCTTGCCACTATTCACAGCTATAAGGAAGGTTCTCTGGCTGAGCCAGAGAGCCGAACAAGCAATACAATCACGCAGTTGGAACCCCTTCAACTCCACAGAATCCAGAGTGCAGTGCTTCCAACACCATCGTTCCATCATACCACCGCCGAGTTGCGGCCTGGGGATGAGGACTGGCACTCTGTATCGGACGCAACGAGTGCATCTCTTCGGCTTCTTGGTAACGATGGTTGTTGGGGGGGAGGATGTCGGGTTGAACTCGGGCGTGATAAGACTTCCGCCACCGACACTCGTTATGCGAGTCGGCGCAACGATAGCATACGTCGAAACATCGGCTGGACGGCAAGCAAGGCAGCTGTAGACGCTCGCACTCGAGACATTGCGTGTCTAGGTCTGGCAGCTTGTTCAGGGAGCACGCTCTCTGGCTCTTGTAGCACGCCCTGCACTTGGCCGAGCCCTCTTGGACGAAGCACCCGCCGCCGAAATCCTGGCGATATTTGCATTTGGGGTGGTATCGTAGGGGGAGGTTGGGTCTGTCGGTTCATTTTGTGAGGGCTGGGGGTCTTGCGGTTGCTGGGTTTTATATACTTGCGGGGGCGCTGCCCTGGAGTTGTGTGGGTTGGCTTGCGAGGGCGCTGCCGGATCGTGCAGTACCGGTGCAAGCTGCGAGTCTGCTGCCGGAAGCAGAGTCCGGGTGTGTTTGAATCTTGAGGTTTGTCCCTCGAGTGGGGTTCTCCCAGGCGAGGATTTTGAGTCTTTGTTTCTCGGCCGCTTGTCTTTTTTATCTGACATGTTGAAGCCAAGTGCTTTGCTCGCTGAATGTGTGAAGAGGAGGACAGGTAGAGTGTCTGTTAGTGGTGAGGAGGGCAAGTAAAGTGCTGTTGATTGCTTTGCTGCTGCATGTGTGAGAAGGACAAGTAGTGTGCTGTTGGTGGTAAGGAGGTAAGTATATATAGCTGGCTCTGGCGGTGCGATGCCCTAACTCCTAAAATCAGATCTCTGACTCTAACTCTCAAGATGGGAAGAAAAGGCAGCTAACACAACTTCCCATAAGGCATCAAGGCACCGTAGCCTCGGGAGCGACGTTTTAGATCCGAGTTCAGGGGTAAAGTCAACAGCAACCGAAATCAGACCGACTTAACGGACGGACGCACTTCGTTGGTCTGATACTTGCGCAGTGTGCTCAGCACGGCCAGTACGTGTCAGAAAAAAAAGGGGGTTCTGGCCAGAACACCATATAGGCGAGGAAATTGGCCAGAACGGTAGATTGGTACTATTAGCTACAGAAGGCGTAAGCGTTACACTCGAGTGTATAAAAGGAGCACTCTGGCTAATCTAGAGTGACGAGGAGAAGCAATTCAATTAAGCAATTGCAACCCCGAGATTCCAGAGTGTAGTGTTTCCGACAGGAATATTATCGCCGTTTGATGTACGAGGTAGGAAGCGCCTAACCTTGGCAAAAGGCCGGCTCACTGATCACTCTTGTCAGTTACTACGCGCCTGTCAGGGAGGCGTCGGTGACTCATTGTAGCTTAGCTAACGTGAGAGCCCTCCCTTCTGATTCCAAAAAAGGGGCAACAGACCTTTGCCAGCACACGCTCGAGCCAGACCACACTCGACGGATACAAGTTGACACTGGTAGTTGATCCTGGCGGCCTTGGCTGGAAGGATTACGCGGCTGTTTCCAACACACGCGGTGTCCCTCATCTAAACTTTGTGCCGGCTTTCCCAGTGGTGGGTAATAATTGGGTCAGCCGCTCGTTTCTCTTCTAGCTGCTATATTCTCCTCCGATCCTCGATACTCGTATCTCAGAGGTACCCCACCCCTGACTCTAACCTCTGACCAGCTCTCAGGAGCTACTTTGAGCTCGACGGCATTATATGGCCTCGGAGGGAAATCACCCCAAAAGCAACATGAACAAGCTGGCCTGAACGTAGCGTGTTATTGGGGATTTATAGACATATATAATAATCCCTTCTCCCATTCCCCATTCCCCATTCCCCATCTATTCCCAAAAGCAAACTTCCTTCCCCTTTCCACGTCAAACACAATGCAAGGCTTTTCACTTACCCGTAGCTATGCCAAAGGTGAGAGCCAGCGAGGGCTACACTCCCTAAACCTAACAGCTGACGGTGCCTAGGGCGGATAACCCTAAGTAATGACCACGGCCGCGCGGAACCACGTTTGGCAGGCGGGGGATTTCTTTTGTACGAGTTTCTTACGTCCGGGTTACCGATAACCTCTCTGTCCCCATTGCTGATAAGCAGGACAGGAGCCACCGAAAGGGGTTAGGCAAGCCCAAACATTTAGCTATGCTTGGTTTATCTTCCTCTGTGAGTTCTCTTATTCCGTGGATCATTATAGCGACGCTAATAAACTACTTTTAGCAGCGGGCCCAATGTAAGCCGTGCGTCGACGCAGGATACCAAGACTGCGACTTAGAGGGGAAGTCGCGTGAAGAAATCTGTACAAGATGCGTCCAGTAGGGCCGGACCAAGGAGTAGTGTGCAAAGACATAGGACAATGGAGGCAGTACCCCTATTACAATAAAAAGGGGGTTGAGAAGGAGGCTGTGTCTGGCGTCGAGGGGTTCCTCACTGGGATTGGTACGTTGGTGTTTGTAGTTTCTTGATTTCCTCAATCTAAGAGATGGTACTCTCTTCCAGGCCCGAGACCATAGAACCCTAACAGACGATACCTAGCAACCTGCTGCTAGATAAGCTTGACAAGCTTTATGTGCTGGCACCTTCTCGATAGGCCGCCCTCTTCGCTGCGAGACAGCAAGTCCAGGGTGTCGCTCCCGCTTCCTTCAGGGGACTCCGTCAGCATCACCAGCACACCGACGCGGCGAAATACGCAGGGTTCCGCCTTGTCAGGGTCTGCTGGGACGATAAGCAGGAAAAAATACGCCCAGTCCTGTATCACCAACAGGGCTTTTGGCCGGCACATCGAGTCGTAAGGTCCATCTGTGCGGATGAGGCATTCCACCGGTACAGAGAGAACTGTAGCTTGGCATAATCCCGACGCGATCTGCCCGTGCATTAAGCCGCCAATGTCGACATCGATGACGGGACCTCGAAGCGTAAGCGTTGCCGACACGGCACTGCCGTTTTGCCTCCTCACTACGGCCGCCCCTACAATCTCGGCGTAGCAGAGGTTGCCTTCCTCGCAGTAGATGTTCCCCACGGCCCAGTCGTGCGACGCCCAGCTCCACGAAGGAGCCCTCCACCGCGGAGGCCGTTGTGGTGCGTTTGGGACCGGGGCCGCTGTCTGCCCGTCCGGGTCCTCGAGACCCCAGTCGATAAGCCATAGCAAACACCCAGGCATCTGGCTCCTCCACATGCCCGCGAGGCAACGGTCCCCTGTCAGCTGCTCTACAAGGTCAACAATACCAAAGACAGCCACAAGCTTATCCTCCCCTTTGGTCAGCCTACACTTGGTGTACTGCGTGATCAGCAGCTTCTAGTCGAGGTCGAGCCTAGCCCTGCCCTCGGACGTCACGCCTCCCACCTGCTGCCGCATTTGAGCTACCGTTATCCGTATGTTAGAGTAGTCGCTTATCTGCCCGGCCGACTGTGTGGTTGTTGTTGTCGTCGTTGTTGGCGGAGCAGATGGGGCTACGATGGGGAATAATACGCGTCGGGATGGACTCGCTGCCTATATCCTGCAGGCAGTGCCAAACAATTTCCGATTTGGCAAAGTGAATGGTGCGAGAGGAAAGGAGCCGCTCTTGCAAAACCCAACCCCTCCGGTGCAGGAAACCGCTGTCGGCGGCAGCGCATAGAGAGTGGTTTGCGCAGCAATCGCGGAGCTTCGTCTTGATGAAGCTATGGCTTGCGGCAGAGCATGTGCTCGTCCCCATACGTGGCAGAGCGAGCCACGGAAGTGGTGGTTGTGTTGCTGCGAGATGGCGGTAAGCATCGACAGATGGTGCAAGGACAGAGGGTGCGAGGGGGAGAGCCATACTTTTCCTCAGCGTGACAAAGCAGCACCCCCGAAGTTCCGATGTTCCACCGTTCGGGGTGATGTTGAGGCTCAGATATTTCTCGTCGGGCATGTAGGCAAAAGTCGTTTCCGTAGAGAGGCTAGAGCTGGCCTAGTTTCCTCTGGAGAGCGCAATCTTGCAGATAGGGCAACTCTCGTTCTTGGCGCAATCGCGGAGGTCCTCGAGCGTCTTGTGAAATTCGTATATACCCCACCACCCATCCGCCGATGTGGGCGTTCGCCATGGCGTCCAAGTGCCGACCAAGATGCGCTTGCAAATTTGGCAGCAAGCCTGAATCGCGAGTGACTTCGCGCTCATATGGTCGCAATGCTGAGCTGGTACGTTGAGGGAGAGAGAAGCATCTCATCCACCTCAGGCAGCAGCTTGTCGTGATCTGCTGAACCTCGGAACTTGTGCTACCACACATCGGACGAGCATCCGATTGTGTCACATATACATGCACGGGAGTGACACCTACCTTTGCACCTCTGACCACCTGGTTCTGTGACCCCTCTTCAATTACCCCTATATCTGACACCACTGCGTTACAGCTGACAGTCTGGAGAATCCACTGCTTAAGCCGCTCGATACGCTCGCTTTGCTAAGTATACTTCTTATCGTTGGTTTATAAAGAAGAAGGCTCTAGCTTTTAGCCAGAACCTGTTGGAAGCACTGCACTCTGGATTCGGTGGAATTAAAGGGGTTTCAACTGCGTGATTGTATTGCTTGTGTTGACTCTGTTCTTCTGGCTCTGGCTGGAAGCCAGAGGCTTCTTTATAGACTATTCTGCAGGGTTCAGGCTTCGTCTGTCCAGTGGCTGAGGCTCACTGGCGTTCTGATGCCCAGGGCCTCTGAAACCCCTTCTTTCTGACAGTTCGGGTCCCATGTCACGACAGAAACCCCCTAACTGCGCCGTTCGCGCTATCAAAGTAGGCGGCGAGACTACGTATGCCTGGCCGCGTCCGGTCTTCCGGCTCGGGGAGACTCGATAACGTGATCAAACATCATCTCTGGAACAAGGGGCGCAAGTTTCCCTTTTTCCACGTCCCGAACGTCTCGAAGAGACGATCAAGTTCCTCGCCTCCTGCCTCACGGCCAGGCAGGGCAGCGCACCTCGATGTGATTCCACTGGCCCACATGCCCGGTACAGCTGGTGAGCGGAGTCGGCACGTTCAGGCTTTTGTACTCTGACTCTGCAGCCTCGAAGTCGACAAGTCCGCCAAGCGCGTCGGCCGCCGCCTGCAGGAGCAGCTACGGCGCCCGAACTCACGATCCACGCCCTCGGGGGTAGAGGAGCCCGTAAGGCCCGCATTCTTAGCGGAGGAGCTGAGTAAGGCGTTTGCCCGGCGCATTACTTTACATAACATTACAGGAGTTACCTGGGAAGCTATGCAAAATCTAGTACATAGAAATAATTAAAATTAGTGATAATAACAGAGCTGTCGGAAAACGGTATCACATCTAGATCTGCTGAGCTCCATTCAGCTCTGTCATCCACACCTCCATGGTGTTCTGGCTCTGGCCATAACCCCCTTCTTTCTGACAACGACAGACAGGAGAAAGACAGACCCCTACGAGCCAGAGCGGTCGAGCGGTGCTACATAGAGCTCCAGCAGATGAAATAAGCAAAGTTGGTAACGACAGACAGCGAGAGTGCACCAGAAATATCCAAGACCGACCATTCACCAGCATTATTGCCCTGCGCCGTCCAAGGCATATCCAGACAGGAGAAAGACAAAAACAGAAAAACATACGAGAAAGACTCCTACGAGCCAGAGCCGTCCAGCGGTGCCACATCCAGATCCGACTCGACCGGCAGCTGGCTAACAGCAGAGCGGATCCTCGCCAAGTGCTCCGGCGCCCACACGTCGTAGACGTTCTTGACAAATCGATACGCCGTCCATTTTTCCCTTCCGTCCAGCTCAGTAAAGTAGAAGTTACGGATAGGATGGCGGTAATACTTGGTGTCTTTTCCTTCTAACACTGGATAATGGCCGTACATCCTTACCGACTTGGCATCATGTGAGATGGAGAAGGCCAGGATCTGACGGTCGATTTCGTCTTGGCGGCCTACGACACGAAAGAGCTCTACAACAGCCCGAACGGCAAGCGTCATGCTGTGGGCGTTCTGGCGGTCGGCAATATCAAGCCCGCCACCACTGCACTTAACCTCGCACGTTAAGAAGGGGAAGCACATGGAGTACGTAGCCATGAAGTACGACAGGTCCCCAGCGATGTAGTCACCGATGTACGGTGCCAGCTTTACCTTATCGTCGGAAAAGGCCTCGTACTGGAAACCTACTGCGTAGTCGGGCTGGGGCAAGCTTGCGGTGACGGGGATTGAGTTGCTCCATCGCTCGGTGGTGCTTTCGACAAGCAGCTTGCAGTTCTCGTTCCCCAAGACGTATAGGGTCTCGGCCGAGGGGACGATCAGGGGCGTGATGTCGCGCAGGACCCGGGCCTCGTTCTTGCTGAGCATCTTCTGGCACATAACCTCGAAGACGTCGTCGCGGAAAAGCGTGTCGGCAGGAACCGGCTGTGCCTTCTCGAGCAAGGACTGGCAGCACGTCTGGCTGGCAGCAGCTACGCCCACAGACGCCTTATACATGTAGCTGCCACTGCCCTGTAGCAGCGCCTCGTATCGCGCCGCCCGGTACGGCGTAGTCGTCTTGACGCGTCCATTGTCGATACCGCTGCTCGAGGCGGCGGATGAGTTGGCGCTAGGCGTTTTGGACGTGCCCGAACTGGTTCGCTTCCGGGGGACCGCGTCTCCCTTGCGCGCGAGGAGATGGGCCATGTGTTGCTTGGGCCAACGCCAACGCCCTGTTTCGGCCCAGAAGGCGATCGGATCGTGGGAAGGTTGGGAGGGAGGGGGGCGATTGGAGGGAGCGTCGCGCGGTGCTTGTCTGGAGGGGTTCTCGTCCGAGTGGCTCTTCTCGGAGGAGTTCTCGTCTAAGGTGACTATCGCAGGGTTTTTGTGTCGCGAAGGAGGGGGACGATTGGAGGGAGCGTCGCGCGATGCTTGTCTAAAGGTGTTCTTGGGGTTTTTGTTTGTTGCGCGTCTCGTCTTCCGTTTGCCGCTGCCCTGGACGCAAGTTAGCTGTGACCGTCGCCGTTCCCGACACTGAAATACCTGATTTGCCGGTCCTGGGGGCGGCGCTTGTTCCTGGAGCTGTTGTCCCTGGAGCAGTTGTTCTTGTCGCAGCGCTATTGCTGTCTGGGCTCGGGTGCGCACCATTTTGGAGGGGAAGCAGAAGAAGAAGAAGAAGGATGGAGGAAGAAGAATCTGTCGCTGCCGATGGTCGCGTGCGTGGCATTTTGCTGTCGGGAGGAGAACAATTTGCCGTGTTCTTTGTTGCAGCTGCATGCAGGGTTGGCCGCCATTCCACGCCGTTCCGCTGCCACCTAGTGTCGCTCTTTGTGTAGACAGGTGCAATGCAGTCCGGCGCCGCTCCTGCGCTGCTCTGATCCCAATGACCACTCGGTAAGCGATCGAGATAAGCGATCGAGATAAACGATCGAGATAAACGATTGAGATAAGCGATCGAGATAAGCGATCGATGCTGCTCCTGCTTCCAACGCGCACTCCCGCCAAGCGACGCAATTGGCACGGTCGCATCTCAGATCGTCGAGGTCAATTGACGCAATCGAGCGACGCAATTGACGGTCGCATCTTCCGTCGAGCGACTCAATTGACACGATCGCATCTCGGATTATCGAGCTCAATTCGCATCTCCTATCGAGTGACTCAACACGGTCGCATTTCCCCATCGTCGAGCTCAATTGACGCGCTGCATTTCCAGATCGCCGACTCAACACCGACACTGACCCAATCGGCACTCGATGGAGGGACACCGACAGACGGTCACTCGATGCCCCGTGCAGCCCTCGGGGTCAAACTCTTTCGACTCGACAGTCAACGCCCCCTGAAATCTGCCTCGACTCTTCTGTCTCACTGCGAGTCTCCCTCGGATGCGACATCCGAGTCGTTGGCGTCATCGATGGTCTGCTGGTGCGAGGTAGACCTGATCAGTCTTGATGGTGACGCTCTGTCAGTTAATGACGGACCACGCCCATGGGCCGCAACCGTGGAAGACATACCTCTGCGCTGTGCCTTTTGGCGATGACTGGAGAGATAGAGAGGTTAGAAGATAGAATGGTCGGAAGGCTTTTGTGTTGCGCGGCATTGCCGAAAAGAGTTCAGAATGTGAATCAAGTTTAACCGAGTCGCGAGTGTCGTCGTAGGCGGCGTTGCGGAGTGGGGCTGGTTCAATCGGCAGAGTTCAGTCGGGTAAAGCCACGCTCGTTCGGTGGAGATGCGATCGCCTTGTGCTACTCTGTAGTTGGATGCTATGAGTAGCTTTATCGTTTAGCTTGCTATATTAATACATCTTGTGTATGTACATGTATGTAGATGTGTGTATTAGAAACACGGCACTCTGGATAACGCTGGCGGCATTTTTAAAGCAAACGGAGCGATACCGATTTCACGGTACGAGGGACAGTAGTGTGAGGCCACCGTTGTTGTCAGTGTTGGTGAGGATGACGAAGCAGCGTGGGGAACAAGGGGTTACTGTTGTGCGTGGCGCCGGGTGGTGGCGGGACAGTACGGACGAGGTTGCATCGTAGCCCAGCTAGTCGAGTGCGTAGGGACGGAACCAGACGAACTTTCTTGGGCAGGTGGTGAGCGAGGTTGGGGTTTGCTTGGAAGGTGTGCAAGAGGGTTAGGAGAGGGTTGCTGGGGTGCTCACTTCAGGGGGTTCCTTTCCAGCTTGTTTTGTTAGACGATACGATACCAATCTGAAGGTGAGGGGGATAAGAAAGATGTGGTCTTGAACTTGTCGATATGCGTGTTTGCTCCTTTTTTTTTTCACAGCACGTACTGTCAACGAAATATGGCTTCGTCTCACTAATCGAGGACCCCGTGATGGTCTCTATCTGGACAGGTGCTCCTTCCAAACTGAACGCATCTGTAAGGTATTCTTCTCCAACTAACCGAGTTATGCCGGCATCTTACGTTTTCCGTCTTCTAATTCCTATCCTATCTTTGTACAGTATGCATAACATGTCCCTAAATCCAATTCGTTCTCCCCCGTACATGCTTCGCTTTCTTCAACCTCTCCGCGTTCTACCCCAATGTCTCTACCCCCTCCTCTCCAACAGCCCAGCTGCCTCCTCTTCATCACCACCCCCCTCACCCTCATCCACCGCCTTCCCTCCCGGCCTCACAACCGACACGCCCCCCAGACACAGCACAAAACACCCCGTCGCCACCAAAAACGGCATCCCTACCCACCGATCCCCCAATCTCATCCCCAACCGAAACAGCGCCGCACAAG
>Ga0247770_1001779_pt1 | contig 14957 bp, 9 predicted proteins | sample UWRJL136409B6_FD_179943 | JGI IMG/M metagenome (GOLD analysis project Ga0247770, IMG submission 179943) | Plant litter microbial communities from Arlington Agricultural Research Station in Wisconsin, United States - UWRJ-L136-409B-6 | ecosystem: Environmental > Terrestrial > Plant litter >... | reverse complement strand
GTCTTGTTCGAAGACTGTAGCCAAGATTCCGACCTGGCTTGGGGGGAGCGGTGAGACTGTGTGGAATCTGAGCTGGCGGAGGGGTATTCTGTACCTTTTTGAGGACCTGGGCCATCAAGATGCCCGCCGGTCCGGCGCCGATGATAAGTACTCGCATTTTTCCAGGAGTTGTTGGCTCCATCTCCATTGTAATATGGGCGATGCTTGACTGAACGGGGGTTCAAGGGCGAAAGGGTTGCGACGTGAGGGGCAGACTCTTTGGGCGTATGGGTTGTCATCGGCCCCAGTCCGGCCTTTTAAGCCAGATGCCGTCCTGCAAGCGCGGTGGTGGGTCACAGTAGGTGTTCCCATTTGCAATACACATGCAAAGCGTGAAGGATGTCTCGGTGCTGCTGTGATCAGCCCCCTGCAAAGTCTCGGTATATCTCACTCCGGGCTTGGTGAATGGACGGGGAAGCAATGCAGTGTAACCTCTCTGCAGTGATGAATCTACAGCGGATGCCCACTCCTCGATTCCTAGTGGAGAGAGGGTCTCAGTTTGCTTCTCTTGGCGAATGATAGCAGCTTGTTCTATTTTTAGTATTTGCTTCCTTGGCTGTAGTCGACAATATCCTCAGGCTGTCCTCACTCACCCAGGAGGGCGACAAGAGCAAAGCAGGGTATACAGCAAGTACGGGGAGCCGTATTGTCGCCGATACGAGCTGGTATTTATTACATTGCGTCCTTCTCCCGTTTCTCTGGTCGTATGTTCCCAAAAAGATTGGTGCCGCCCCTAAATTCAGTCCAGAATCGGAAGACCGCAAACACCTTCGTATTCCTAAGTACTCAAAAAAATGAAAGAGTGATCGAGAAAGCAAAGCTTTCCTTCAGTGAATCCTCCCCACTGCTAATCAAAACACTTCCGATGAACCATCGACGGCCTCGACTCGTCGTACTCCTGGCGAGATATCCACAGGTTCTGAAATATCGACAACGACGCCAAAATTGACCCGCCAATCCAAGTGCTGGATTTCCTCTCAGGGGGCGCAATGATTCTGACCTTTGCGCTCGACGGCGCCAGTGCCGTAATCTCCTTTCTCATCCTATCCGATATACTAGGATACATCGAGTTGCCACCAGCCAGAACAACGTTTTCGTACATTTCGTTCCGGAGGTCGATGTCGCATTTTCCATATCGACTTATAGACCAAATCATGAATGCCGCCGGCTTCAAGACCGAGAACTGATGGTTGAAACATGGCTTCGGGCCCGCAGAATCGCTCGTTGCCAATGTTGATTACCTGGCCATCGGGGAGCTCGTAGGACCTCTCGAGGTAGTCTTCCCTCTCCGGCAGATCCTGGTATGCGATGGTTGGTACGGCTAGGAAGTGTCAGTTGCCAAGGGCTTTTCTAGGTACATTTTACAAGCCGCTGTGCTCGAGTATGGACTTTGCGTACCTTCTGTGTAGAGATCGGTAAAGTCTGCATGATTGGCAACCACCGTCTTATCAGAACTTCGGGAGCTGGTAGTGGCGATACTGGAAGTCGACGAGCTTGAAAGCGTGCTAGCATCGTCTCGGATGCTCGGTGTCGGCGAAAATAGGCGTGGATCGGGAGGCTTCGGTCGATGTCCGTAACAAGATACGTAAATATCCTCTTCGAAGTCAAGAGCAGCATAGCACATCGTCTCCTTTATGTCCCGGACGATCTCGCGCTCGGCAGTTGTGGAGAAATCGTAACCCCTTTCCTTCAGGATCTTCTGCATGACATTGAGGTCTAGCGTGCTATTCAACGAGACGGCTATCCGGCTCTCGCTGAGTGGGTGGCAGGTCCGGACGATGAATCATTCATTTCTCGAAATTTAAACCGTTTAGCGGCACGCAAGGAACCTATTGCAGGACGAGTTGTTCACACTCAAGTCGGCTTCGGCGAGGGCTGAAGCAATGGGCAGTGATGCAAAAATGGACGTGGAGCTCAAACTGTCCTCGAGGCGATGGGAGACATTTGCAAAACTTGCCGAAGACCATCTACGGCCAGAAAAGGAAACAGCCTTGAACGCCCAACTCAGCGGCAAGAGCAAATCGTTCGGTCAAGACGGCGCAGGTATCACTGTCACCTACAAGAACTGCTCGACATCCGGCGCCTTCGGGTTCTACGCTCGCTTCCGCGCCGAGAAGGGGGAAATCAAGGTGACCTTGCTCGACGTAACGACTCCGCGTGCATTCAACGCACAGGCGCTCGTAAGACTCCAAGTCAACAAGACGGTGGAACTGCCTGTCTTGTCTACGTCGATTCCCCTCTTCACCTCACAGTTATCGGCGGTGCTCATCCCCGGCGTCCTCGAGCTGGGTCTAAAGTACGAATCGGCCTCGGCATCGAGATCTCGGCCATCGCGGGCGACTTGGACGTCATGGCCGGTGGGAGCGTGATTGTCCCGGTGTCCTCCACGCTGCGTCTCAACATGTTAAGCCAAGACAGCGCGGGCGCGTTCAATGCCAAGGGCTGGAAGGCTGACATCAAAGAGTACAAGGCTGAGGCGCACGGCTTCAAGGGCGCCAAAGTGGTGACGTCGCTTCGGCCGTCAGTCGCCATGGTGATGGATGTGTTAGGCTTTACCAGCTTCACCGCCGAGGTCTTTGCCAAGACGCCGTTTGTCGCATCCACGCTCAAGGACGTCAGCTCGGGCAACTGCTCGGCGTGCGGCGACCATGAGAACGGGTTCCAGGGGGACTTTGCGCTCGGCGTCTTCTTCGGGGCCAGACTCAAGGCTACCGTGGGGGTGGGCATCCCTATTCCCATTCCTCTGCGTAGCATCACGTTTGCCGAGAAGCAGGTGCCCATTGGTGGCTTCTGCGGCGCTGGCAGCGACCCGGCTGGCTCAACGTGTCCTGGCATCAGGGAGGCCAACAAGGCCAAGGCGCCGCCGGGAAACGACAATGTGGAAGATAACTGCGGTCCGGGCTGTTAGAATAGGCAGGAGGTATTTCCCCTACCAGATAGAAAAGACAAACGAAAGAAAAAATGAAAATACCTATGGAACGGGCCACATCTCGACCCCTTCGCTGATATCGCATCTTCCATACCACGCAGCTGAAGCCCCCTTTTTCTCACCATGTCAACAGAATGTCAAATATCATATCAACACCCTGTCATCATGCAGTAAATAATTAGCCATCAGCTACGACCCTCCCCATGATTCAGCGAGAAGAATAAATAAGCGCTATTGCAGTTCACTTACACCTCTAGTTATGGGGTCGGAGTTCAGCGCGGGCTGCTTAGTCAGCCTTGGTTACATAATTGGCAGTGGCAAAAAAATGCAAAAAATTATCTCCTCGACCGGAATCGAGCCGGTGACCTTTCGGTATATGATTTTTCAATTACAGCCGAACGTGATAGCCAACTACACCACAAGGAGTTTTATTGTTGAAAGCGATTTCGACAACCCCAACTAAGACGACGGGACCGCCCGATTAAGGCAAGCGCTTTCATCTTTGCTTTTCTATTTCACACTTCATTTCACACCCCAGGCAAGGGGTTGAAATTTTTAGTTTCGCTCATTTTAAATGCCTAGAGACGCTTTGCATTCCTTCCAACTGCATGCAAGAGGTTGCAGATGTGCAAATCGTTGACGAACTCCGCTGCAAGACGGAGCCCCCTGAGATGAGTGAGCGCCGACAATACAGAATCTCGGACACAGGCTCCATTTGACACGGTTTGTTTTGTTTTTGCAATTCAGGCATTGGCAATGATATCTCGCAGGCCAGTACATGCGGATAGTACTCAAAGATACCCGACCAGAACATTGATATACAGCATCACGAATGGGGCTTCTCCTGGCGTCCCGAAATTCATTCCACACACCCGAAGCATCGGACAGCAGCCAATGGCCAGTAAAGACCTTGAAGACCAAAATACAGCCAGCGAAGCAACTTACAGCCTCACCCCGATCTAGTCGGCTGGTGCTGCCCCTATCATCCTATTCTGGACCCAAATAGGGTACCAGGTCCCTGCACAAACCCCCGGGCCTTCAGGATCACCCAAGACCAACAGTGTCTTTCCTCCCTCCCTCGTGCTCTGCATGCTTCCCAACACGAGGCCCAGCTGAGAAGCTGTCTCGGGACATAAGAAGGCGCCAATATATCGCGGTCACACAGCAGGAGGAGACGTCAGGGGCACCACCCGGCATTGGATGACAGGTGCGACTCGACCTGAATTGGCCTAGGAGATAGATAATTTACAGGCGGCCAAAGCGAAGATGACATTGGGTCATCTAGACAGCCTGGTTGTGGTGCATGCCGGGAAGTGTCGGCGACGAAAATACCAGCCCCGTGGCAGGGGGCGTTAGAAAGGGGTAGAGATGCATTAGCGGTGTGTTGTGTAATTTCATGTAAGGTGGGTAGGTATATGGCGCGCGAGGCCAGGGTTGGGTGCTAGAAAGGGGATGCCATTGCGCGCTCGCATCAGCCTCCTTGATGCGATAATCTTGGGGATTCTCGGCCATGTATGACCGAAGTTTAACCCATGGCCCCCATGGCGAATGTCATTGCCCGACGGCCCTACGGTCCTGCGATGCGCCGAGTATTTAGCATCCGTCTTCCCGCCTTCATGTTCGTATCGCGTACAGTGCAGTGTCTGGCAATGCCCTCACTCTGGTGATCTTCACTGTGGATGATGTGGCGGCGTTGGACATCTGGTCGGGTGCATGTCTGCGGATAGCCGAGCTAGACCAGGGTAGAGATCAGATGGTTGTTGTTGACGCCACCATCGTCACGGGTTGCCGTCGCAGCGCTGTAAATTACCTGAAATTTCGTGCCGTTACCCAAAAGGGAAGTACCTAACGCAGCGGAACGTTGCGCTGCGGCACGACGACACACCTCCTTCCTCAACTGTCATTTTTCGAAAGCTGCACTATGCATCGCCGAACTCACCAAGCTTTCTGATATCCCCTTGGTCATCTATTCTTTTGTGCAATTTGCTGTTAGCATATTCGTCGCCAAGACAGGGCTCAGTCTGTGGAGACCAATCGTGAGATCCAGCGACCCACTCCTTGCATGTTCCGATGCGACAGGGGTCTACGGGAGCTCCCTCAGCTTCCGGCAACGCGCCGTCTGGCATGCTCCGTTTTGCCCGACCCGTTGCCAATGAAGATGCGGGCAGCTTCGCGCAGGCGGGCGGCGAGCTTGGATCTGAATTATTCTTTCGCCTCTGAGTGGCTTTTATTGATGTTTGCAACCCGGCTGTCGTTCTTTCGTGTATCACCGACGCCTTGTCGTACCGGACTCGCTCTAGATGGTCCGCGTGAGCTGCCCCGACGCCTCGTTTTCACGTGAGACTCATGTGTAGGTTCTCGTTCGGCACCTAGGCTCGTCAAATCTAAGCACCCATCCCAGCGGGGGATCACTCGACTTGACACCCTCACGGCGAACCTCTACGGTCTCTGAAGTCGGTGTCCTCGAAGGGTCCAGGTTGTCATTCCTCGCCGGCCCAAAATGGATCACGACCATCAACACCACCACTACTCGGGTTCGAGCAACTTCAGCAGGCCACATCGCCCGGGGACACCAAGCGGCTCGACTGGTCGAAACCCCTTCGATGGCGGTATAGACTCGCAATCATCCCACCGGCCCACCACCGGCAGTGGCCACGACCCCTTCGCCAGCCCAAACGCATCGCGTCCGCCGAGCAGCTTCGACTCGTCAGGGCCAAGCGGCCGTTTTGGCGACCAGTCGCAACGCTTCTTCCACTCGCGCCGCGTCAAGAAGGGCGAGGTTGAGAAGCCCTGGACAAAGAATGCCGATCCCAAGGAGAAATGGGTCACAATCCTGCCTCTCATCGGCATCTTTGTGGGCTTCGGCATCTCTGGGTTCCTGGTTTGGGACGGCTTCCGCAGTGTCGTCAAGCACCAGTACTGCGCGGTACTAGAGGATGACTTCTCACGGGGCTTAGACCCCTCGGTTTGGGAGAAGGAGGTGCAACTAGGCGGGTTCGGGTGAGTTGACATCTCCCTTGCGACCAAACTTGGGCGAGTACTGACGAGTCGCACGCAGCAACGGCGAGTTCCAGATGACCACGGGCGACGACCGCAACGTCTTCGTCGAGAACGGCCGCCTCATCATCCGCGCAACCCTCCAAGACGACAGCATGATCCAACAAGACAGCGCGATCGACCTCCGCAAGGACGGCTCCTGCACCTCAACCGACTTCTACGACTGCGTCGCCGTTACCAACACCACCCAAGGCAACTCCAGCATCGTCCCGCCCGTCCTCTCCGGCCGCATCACCACGCGCCTCGGCGCCACCATCAAATACGGCCGCATCGAAGTCACCGCCAAGCTCCCCACCGGCGACTGGCTCTGGCCCGCCATCTGGATGATGCCCCTCGACTCGGCCTACGGGCCCTGGCCCCAATCCGGCGAGATCGACCTCGCCGAGAGCCGCGGAAACAACTACACCTACCCGCAAGGCGGCAACAACATCGTCTCCTCCACGCTGCACTGGGGGCCCAACCCGGCCAACGACGCCTTCTGGCGCACCAACGTCAAGCGCCCCGCCCTGCACACCACCTACTCCGCCGGCTTCAACACCTTCGGCCTCGAATGGTCCCAGAAATACCTCTTCACCTACATCAACTCCCGCCTGCTCCAAGTCCTCTACACGAACTTCGACTCGCCCCTATGGGACCGCGGCAGATTCCCCAGCGTCAGCGCCAACGGGACGCGCATACAGGATATCTGGGGCCAGACGGGACGGTATAACACGCCGTTTGACCAGCCGTTTTATCTGATTCTGAATGTGGCGGTGGGAGGCACGAATGGCTGGTTTGAGGATAGTACGGCGGACAAACCGTGGCTGAATGCGTCGCCGAATGCGAAGAAGGACTTTTGGCTGGCGAAGGATCGCTGGTTCCCGACGTGGACGCAGCCGCAGATGGAGGTTAGTAAGGTGTCGATGTGGCGGCAGTGTGATGGGAATGAGGACTTGTGAGGTGGGATGTAAGCTACAGAATACTATCTACGCGTTTGGGTGTGAGAGATTAGACATCTTCGACGCTTCGTCTCGTTATTTGGGGCATTTAAGCGCTGAGATGGAGGGCATTAGAGGCTTCACAATCCAAGTATCATCGTTACTTGTATTCTGAGATGTATCTTTGGCTTCACTGTCACTCGGGCCAACTTTGACGCGAGAAAACAGTTACAGGAACAAAATTTGGCATCACGATAACACGAGCCTCGCCAAGGTTCGGAACGAACTGCACGAGGCGGTCGATTGCCCGCTCGCCACCGGACAGTTAAAATGAAAGAGTGATGACAGCTGCAGGTACCCCATCCTCGGCGCCGCTCGGCGTCACAAAGGTTGACTTACACGCGGGAATCTCGAGGCATGTGGCCCCCACGCTGGCACCGCATGTGCAGCTGCCAAATCATTGCATTACCCCTGGCTAGAAGCTATTTTTGTACTTGTTCATGGTCGAACAGGTCTCGGTATCTGAGCCTCGCCTTATCTTTTGCTGCCGCGCGGTTGTGTGCCCAAGACGTGCAAGCGGATAGATAGGTATCTTGTGTTTCAGGTGGCGGGTCGCTAGCCATTCCACCTCTACTAGTACCTTGCATGCTGCATGTATAAGTGTGTTGTGGAACTTGCCCACAGGAAGGCTCGGTCACTTGGAGATGTCGACGCTAACGGTGGGAATGAGGCGGAATGAGGCGGGCATCTACCAACCTAGCGTGTAAGAGCAGGAGAGCAGAGCAGTTTGGCTTTCGGCACGTGAATACGGCAGCAGCTCCATGAGACTCTATGATGTGACACCCCAACACTCCTACGGTGATCATCCCGTGGTATTGAGACCGTGACAGAGGGACGGGATCACTCCCGTTTCCAGTTCCTACTTTTTGGTAGCCTCAGAAATTCTCTATCAAGATTCCAGAATTCTCGCAGCCGTGGCTCTGAGACGTCAAATCCCGAGCATCGGGTCCAACCGATGGTAATCAGGGCGTTCCTCACCGGGTGTGGTTCTTCCGTTCTCGGGACGGCTGTCAGGTGGCTGAGACATCGAGTTCCGGGTCAGTTTTCGCCATTTTCTTCGGCCAGGGGTCACCAATTGATAGCCCTGGATGGCTTGACACAGCGCTACCAACATGCATTCCAGTACATCTTCTTGATAATGCAGGGAAACTGTCGTGCAATGCAATACGAGGCGACAGTTGCCAGATGCTCCGAAAATAGCGAATTCGCGTTGTGCCACCAACCACTGCAGTTTTGGTGCTTGAACACGGTGAAAACCCCCTGCAGTGCCACAGTAGTTGAGAAAGACGGCAGGGAGAGCCTTGGCGGGCAGTTTTTAGGCCTCCCCGTCAAAATTCGGGCGATCCGGCAGACCTTCCCTGAATTCAACCCATGAAGCATTCTTCAACAGTTCAAAGTGACGGACTTGGAGCGACTTCATGGAAGAATAATCCTTCCACGGCGAGTCCACATGACAAGAGTGCCAAGACGGTTGGCTTCTCGGGTATTGCCAAGGACCCGGAATTCAGAGTTTGGAGGAAGGGACGGCGAGGCGTGTTTTTGGGGGAGGGTGTCTTCATATCAACCCTCAAGGAAATGGGGCAGTTGCGAAGCGCGTTCAACAAACTGCAATTTGCAAAACTAGCGAGCCCAATTTGGGTGCTGGGTTTGTGGTCACGGTGGGATAGAAGAATTAAAGGAAAGGTGGAAGGCACGAATCGGATGGGTTGGGCAAGTTGGGCGGTTGATAGGCTTGGCGCCTAGAATGTCGAGCCGCGAGTACCATTTTCAGCAGGTGAAACGCATTTCACTCGACTTTCCAGTTTTTCGTCACCGCCCGCACCAACGCGCGTTCGTTGCCGAATTGCAAGCACTGACCGAATTGACTTTGCCCGTTCCATCTCTGTCCAGAGACAACGGACACAAGCCGCATTTGAGAGTCATTACCACCAGTTTTACATTGTACGAGTCTAGCCGCTCCTGTCGTACGATTTATCCGCATCCATCGCAGAATTCCCATGACGGAAAATTGAGAGAAACGGAAGCCGGACCCGCCCACAGGGCCACAGACAAGGACCTTCTGGTCAACCGCCGATCCCTAAAGATGGATTCCCCTGCGATGAAACCCCCACGCAAACCGACCGCAACCCTCGCACGCGTTCTCGAGCTTCCCGCATGACCGCCTTCGAGGTCGATTTGCAACCAACCCGCGGGCCCTGGTCGCGCCCTGTGAGACCTAACCGTCGACGTCGAGTGCTGTCATGGACCCAGGGCCCAACCGGAAGGTTTGACCCTCGTCCGGCGCCCGAAAAGCAACACGGCACGGCCAGCCACTATGGACCGAAGCTTCGAAAAAGCTTCCAAGTTACAATGGACATCCATGACGGCCAGTGCCGTTTTCCCGCTCCACTCCGCAACAGACAGCTCATTCATATCCTTGGCGCCTGCCTCCAATCACTTACACGCTCGGGCCATGTCCGACGACAATTCCCGTACTCAGCTCGCTCGTACCGCTCGGCCACAGTCGACCATAGCAGCCGAGACAGAATCTAGAGCAAGTACATGCTTGCCCTGGAAAACACAGAAATACTAGGGCAGCAATCTCAGGTGCTGTGCCACACAAGGCGTGATGAGCGAGGTCCGAAACTACCCTCGATCTAGATTCCCCTGCTCAGAGCTGTCCAATATTTCCCCCATTTCACAAATCCCATCTCCCAGCACACCGTATCCCGTCACCTCCAGACCCGTCACTGGGTAGTTTGCCCCCACTATATCATTGAGTTCATACCCTGTTGATCCTCCCCCCTCCCGTGTCTCTTGCTTGCCCCCCCTCCCCCTCGTTGCCACAATGAACTATCCTTAAACTGCCGCCAATATCTACACCCTGCGTCTTGCGGGTAGAGAGACCTCGATGTCGACTTGACGCCAAGACTTATAAACCATTCGTCGGCTGCTTTTTCACGTCAACACAGCGCAGCTCCCTCGCGGTGGGCTTGTGGCGTGTTGGTCAAGCGATCCACCCACTGTCACCAGCGACCTGATCCTCTCTCTCACGGCAACCCGTCAACAGCTCATGACCAGGACATCACACAGTCCGCTGTAGCGAGCGCAGCATTGCACGGCGTTCCGCTCGTTTTAGTTTGTCCCACCCGACTGGAACAGTCGTCAGCTTGAAGGTATGCCAAGGGAGTACCCATACCCATGGCTCTACCTGAACAAACCCTTCAGGGACCGAGGTGTCTCGAAAAACTGACGCAAAATAGGAGCTTGGATCACACGTGAAAATCCATCTTAAAATCTCACAACATCTAGATTGTGGCACCACGGCTTCGGCACCCAGCAACGCCCCAAAACCTTAGACACGTCTGCTGAAGCTCCCGCTACATCCGCGGAGAGGGGGACGGGCCGACCAGCAAACTCGGGAACAACACGCAGGGCCCATCCTGCCGCCGCATCTGAACAACACGTTCCGCGCCTTGGCTTGCTGTCGCGATGGGGGTCGGCCACTATTTCATGGCCGAGAAGCCGGATTCCGACTCGCCCTCACCACCGCAGCGCAGCGCCAATGGGCGAAACCAGCAGGGCCGCCCCTCCACGTCGGAGAAGCCCAGCTGGGAGCGGGAGAGGCCGCGCGAGCAGCTATCCGCGTCGTCGGGCGCCGGGGACAACCTCCAGATTCCGACACCGCGGCATGGCGGCTCCAGACCGCAGTCGATATCCGGACGCTCTGTGAGGTCGACGGGGAGCTCGGTGCTGCTTGACGACATCAAGCATGAGGTGATGGTCAACTATCTGTACCAGCAGCAATGCTCGCATCTGTGGGTGTCGGACGGCAGCGGTGAGATTGAGGGGGTTTTGCTTCGCAAGTCGAGGGGCCAGTACATGGCGTGTCCGCCGCAGTTGGGCACCTCGCCTTTTGCGATCGCGTGTGCGGCGCTCAATGTCCATGTGAGAAGATACGCGGGGATGATGAAGAGGTGATGCTGATGTTTGTGTTGTAGTGCGCCATGACGGTCAACTCTCGGGTCATCAAGACGTTCCTGCAGTGGTCGCCTGAGGCGGTCGATGTGCCGTTGATGAACGGTCTGCGAGTTCAGATTCTGCCGACGATTGATGACCTTCCTCGCGCGAGGAAACACCAGTTCGCAGCGTTTGTTGCCTCCGAGGGACTGCTTGTGGTGTGGGATGACGACGCGCTACACTTGGTGGGGAGAGCAAAGGCTATTGAGTCGGAATTGATGCAGTTGGTCTGGAAGGCAGGGAATGATGACGAAGACGACGAAAAGAAAGGACCAGCGGTCACCGAGGCCGAGATCGACGAGGAGAGCGGACAACTTAAGCCTGAGAAACGGCCGGTTCATCTGCTCAACACGTACTTGGTCAGTATAACACTCGTGCTAGTCACGGTGTCGCTCGGCGCTGCGTTCAGGCAGCTCGCCATTGAGGTGTCAGTTGACGGAGAGTACATCCGGTTGGCGCTCATGGCGCTTTTCCCAGTTCAGGTCTTCTTCACGCTCTTCTTCGCCCAAGTCATTGTTGGCTGTCTGGCCCAGATCTTCGGCCCCATCCGACAGCTCAGCGTCAACTCAAAGTTCTACTCTGCACGAACGTCACCGCGTCTTCATACCGCCACCCTCCCTCACGTCACGGTGCAGTGCCCTGTGTACAAGGAGGGTCTCAACGCCGTCATCGCGCCAACCGTCAAGTCAATCAAGCAGGCCATGTCCACCTACGAGCTTCAGGGCGGTTCTGCCAACATGTTCATCAACGATGATGGCCTGCAGCTCGTCTCAGAAGAGGACCGTCTCGCCCGCATCGAGTTTTACGCAGACCATAGCATCGGCTGGGTTGCCCGCCCCAAGCACGGCGAGGATGGCTTCCTCCGCCGTGGAAAGTTCAAGAAGGCGTCCAACATGAACTTCGCGCTCATGATCTCGTGCAAGGTCGAGGAGAAACTCGCCGAGTTTCAGCGCACCCCTGATTGGACTCAGCACGATGAGGCTCAAGCGTACGAGCAGGCGCTTAAGGAGGTCCTGGAGGAGGATGGGCGGGCGTGGGCCGATGGCAATATTCGCGTGGGCGACTACATCCTTCTCATCGACTCTGATACCAGAGTGCCGGCCGACTGCCTCCTCGATGCGGTGTCCGAGATGGAGCTGTCGCCTGATGTGGGCATCCTGCAGTTTTCGTCTGGCGTCATGCAGGTTGTGCACACGTACTTTGAGAACGGCATTACCTTCTTCACGAACTTGATCTACAGCGCCATCCGATACACTGTCTCCAACGGTGACGTCGCGCCTTTCGTCGGCCACAACGCCATTCTCAGATGGTCTGCCATTCAACAGGTATCCTACGAAGATGACGATGGCTACGAGAAGTTCTGGTCGGAAAGCCACGTCTCGGAGGATTTCGACATGTCACTTCGTCTCCAATGCTGCGGCTACATCATCCGGCTTGCTGCGTGGGCTGGTGACGGCTTCAAGGAGGGCGTGTCCCTCACTGTTTACGACGAACTCGCCCGCTGGGAGAAATATGCCTACGGCTGTAATGAACTCCTATTCCACCCGATTCGCAAGTGGGCCTGGCGCGGACCGTTCACACCACTGTTCCGTCGCTTCCTCTTTTCCAACATCCGCTTCACTTCTAAGATCACGGTCATTTCGTACATCGGCACGTACTATGCCATCGGCGCCGCGTGGGTCATGACCAGCGTCAACTACTTCCTGATTGGCTGGTTCAACGGCTACCTCGACAAGTACTACATCGACTCCTGGCAGGTGTGGTTCTCCATCATCTTGGTGTTCAACGGACTCGGCAACATCGCGCTCGCGACAATGCGATACCGCCTCGGCGAACGCAGTTTGCTGTATGCAATCTATGAGAACTTCAAATGGACATTCCTGCTTGCCATCTTCCTCGGCGGTCTGTCCCTACACGTATCCCAAGCTCTTCTGGCACACATGTTCGAGATCGACATGACATGGGGCGCAACAAGCAAGGAAGCCGAGTTCTCGAACTTCTTCATCGAAGTCCCCAAGGTGCTCAAAAAGGTACGGCTCCCTCCAATCCCCCAACCTACCCTCTCTTCCAAAACGACCGCTAACAAAAAGCCCAGTTCAAATTCTCCATGTTCTTCGCCATGATCTTCATCGTCGCCATGGTCATCCTCGCAGTGGGGCCCTTCATCCCCTACAGCTGGCATATCACAGACTTTGTGGCCATTCTGCCCATGGCTACCGTCGCAGGGTCGCATCTGCTGCTGCCGCTGGCGCTCAACCCTGCGCTTATGACCTTCTCGTGGTAGTCGTGCCACGCATGTACTTACTTAGACTTTTTCTTTCATGCATATCCTCAGCGGTTGTATCTGTTTGCAGGCTGGAAGAAAAGCTGGCGTGTGGTGTGGGCCGTGAAACATATTACATATCTTATATACATAGCACTTGTCGACCAGGGGGGAAATAATGACAGTACGTTCCGTTTTGTTTGTCTTACTTAGCAACAGTTTTAGGGAGCCAAATAGATGGGAAGAGATGGAGAAAGGGAGTTGTGTTTATCTCCAGTCGATTATGCCGCTACATAGAATACCTGGCTGCCAATTATACTCTGTAGCATCATACTTCATGGCGTTTTTATTCAAATCGAATGCTTGAGCGAGAAGGCGGTTGCGTAAAAAGGAGTCTTTCCAGTAATGACTTCAAAATACATGGGGTTTTCCTGCTTAATACAGGTGTTCGTGTCCTGAAAGTCCGAGTCATTTTCGACTTTTCTTTCGGAAATAATTCCCCTTTGTGGGAGTTCCCCGCCTGTGAGGCCGACCAGAGCTCGGCGGTAACAAAGTTAACTTGGACCCTCGGAGCCGCTCACTGCAATTTTAGCTCCGCTCGTGAGAGGACGAAACTCGGGTACACTATCCGGCCAATCACGCACTGAACATATAGGGCAAATTGATCACAGTTCTTAACGACCCCGGAAGTTGCTCAAGGAGAAGTCAAGGCTGAGTCTTTGTCACATCAACACCAAAGCATAATTTCTTATCAAGATGAACGATTATGGTATGATGCGGCGAAGAGGTGAGATACAGTTGAGCATCCTCACGTGCTGGCGTCTTAGCTCGTGATTGGTTAGTCAGTGCCACTTGTCGCCTCGCGGAGGGCTAAAATTGCAGTGAATTGCAATCGTTCGTAATAATACTACAGTTGCATTCCTGAGGAGATCCACTTTTTTTTCCAATGCACGACATCACCGCGGAAGGGCAAACACAAAAGTGATAAACCCATGAATTGCGAACAAGAGATAACATGAATTAACCCAGTCTATCATCCGTAACGCCTCTATGTGCCGTTTCGTACCTAGGTATTCTCATCTAGCCCCATACCCAACACGACCCCTTCGAGCCTCATCTCTCTATACGCTCTAGTCATCAGACCCCTCACTGCAGCACACTGTTCATGTCTGCCCCGCTATGGAATGTACGGAGACTGTCAAACCGTTGTCAAGCTAATAATATGCGCGAATGGATGCACATGCAATGCAGAAATCCTTCCCATCAGTACCGCTAAGCTTAATCCTCCTCGGCATCCGAGTCCTTCGGGTGGGGAGTACCCTTGGGGCTGTTGAGCCACTCAATGTGCCTCAGACGCCTGCGGACCTCCTGCTCCTTCAGGTCCTTCTTGGTCATCTTCTTCTTCTTGCGGGCACGGAACTTCATGTCATCACCACCGTTGTCCTCAGCACCGGAGTTGACGGTGCTGTTGACTGCGCTCGTCATAGCGCTGCTGATGGCGGGCGTGTTAAGGCCGCTGGTGACGGCGCTGGGGGACTTGCTGTCCTCGAAGCGGTCGAGGGACATGGATGCAGTGCCCTTGTGGGTGACGCGGCCATCGACAACGTGCCACTGCTCGCTGGAGAGGGCACCAACGAACTCTTCGTTGTGAGAAATCATGACAACGCCACCCTTGAAATCGCGGATGGCGACG
>Ga0247770_1001778_pt1 | contig 14962 bp, 16 predicted proteins | sample UWRJL136409B6_FD_179943 | JGI IMG/M metagenome (GOLD analysis project Ga0247770, IMG submission 179943) | Plant litter microbial communities from Arlington Agricultural Research Station in Wisconsin, United States - UWRJ-L136-409B-6 | ecosystem: Environmental > Terrestrial > Plant litter >... | reverse complement strand
GGGATTGGAGTTGGTTTTTTTTGTGGGGGAGGTGGCTGTCGGTGGAGGGGGAGGGGGAGGGGGAGGGTTTGTGGTATTTGGGATTGGGGGGCTTGGGTTTAGACTTGTTGGGTTTCGATTTGGACTTGGGCTTGGCAGAGGGGTTTCTTGGCGGCTGGGCAGGGCGTCGTCGAGGCTGGGTTTGGGCGTCGCGCTTGATTTCCTCTTCGGTTTCCCAGCGCCATTTCTGGTAGATGAAGGCGTCCTCGGCGTATGCGTTGGCGTGGCACAGCCCTTTGCGGTCCCAGGGGAGGGGCCGACGATGGTGTTTTCCGCGCGGGTTGCGGGCTGCTGTCGAGGGGCGGCCGACAAGGTAGCGGGTTTCTGCCAGGTGGGAGAGGGGGTCGGGCTCGACCTCGGAGGCGTGGAGTTGTGTGTATGTCATTTTTGGTGTTGTGAGTTGTGACCCTTGACGAGCTTGAAGTGTCTTGGCGGTGGTGAGCTCCAATGATTTTGGTAACTAAACTGGAGGAATACTGTGACAACTTATATCAACAGTCGTCAATGCCAAACCATAGTTCATCTTGGCTTTCAGGGCTGTGCTTGAACGTGAGTTGAATTGCTAGTTGCGGCGTGCCGGATCGGGAAAGGCGCGCGTGAGGACGGCGAGGACATCATTGTGAGGTAGCCCAATCATAGGCCCGCCAAGCCACAAAATACAGCCCCTTTTGCTTGGTCTTGGCAGGACTGGACAGCCAATAGGTCATAGTTAGTTAGATGGCAGATTTCCGCCTTCAGGAATATTAAAAGTGCCCCGAGAAGCACATGAATTTATCGTTCTCATCGCATGCAATAAACCTAGGAACTAGTACTGTCCAAAATGTCACGCCAAATCTGGTGCACCATAATATATCTGATATTGGTCAAAGCGGCGTGGCCGGTACGGTAAAATATCAAGGACCCCATATCTGCACATTCGATATATGAGAGCCCGATGAGAAGAAGAGTGCGGTGCTAGAAGTTTGTGATGCAATAATACATGAGGGAAAATGAGACTCTCCGCAAGGTAGGGAGTATTGGCCACGACTACTCGGTGCATCCATTCTCCTCAAAGCGTAAATTGCAGTCCTGCCAGAGGTTCCCCTCGTCAAAAGAGAAATCGGGACAGTTCGTGCCAGCCTAGAGGATACCAGTATCTGCCTGCGCTCTGTTGGGATTGACGTCACGACGCTGTCACGGCCACCCGGAGGTGTTGTCTTTCCCCAGAACCACGCCGAACATGGCGTAGAACAGACGGTACCAATTCAACGGCTTGTTTTTTTTTCCCCACAAAACTGTCAATTCGATACATCAAAAAGTGGATGCTTTTGTGATCATCGATTTTGACAGTAGCGTTGATCCACTCGGGGTTGTCCGACTCTTGTTTGTTGAGCAAGTCCAGCGTGTTCTGTAACGGGTTGGTAATAAGTGGGAACTAGCAAGATGACTAACGGTTAGTCAACTTGCACATACCTTTTGGTGTAGCGGGCAGTTGTAGCAGTTCCCTGCATTAGCGTATGTAACGCCAGCCCCGTCACATGTTCGAGCCGATGCACCTGTACGAGCTAGCGAACCCTAACTCAACTGACCCTTGGCAAGAAACTAGCCATCGATGTCGCTCGGGATTCCCAATCACCAGTCCCTGGTATGCAGCGAAGCTGAGAACTGCGCCCCAATCCAAGGGGTACCCCGCCGAGATTTTGGCGTATACAGCTGCCGCGCAGCCGTCGGTCATGGTCGGACCTCGGTAGCCCGGGGAAGAACCCGTCCACGGCGCAAGCGTGGCAGCTGGCGACGAAGAGATCGACGAAGGGCTGGACGAAGAGCTGGACGACGTAGACGCAGGAGGACGACGAGTGACGAATTCCGTTCCACCTATAGGCGTCTTGGTGGGGTTGTTCTGAACACGAAAAGATCAGCTTGCTTCTTCTTTGCCGAACGAAGAACGACGAGGTAAGGGAAAAAGGAAAAAAGAAGAACATGGAGAGAATAAACATACCGGGTCAGAAGGGTCATAGAACCAAGGCGGTATCCCGTTGTTCCACCAATCGCAGTACCAGTTCTTGTCGCATGAGGTACCGCACCTCCCACCCCCCTTGAGAGACAGGGGACCGAGATCGCGGCGCTGGGTGGCCGAACCGCTGAGAGGTGTACACTGAGTACCCGGACCGCCCGGTTGCCATGAGATGCCGCTCCCCAGATTACCCCCGGAAGACCCCCCTCCCACCCCCGAACCGGAGCCTGACGAACCGCCCCCCTCGCCTGAATCAGATGGGTCCTCTGAACTGTCATCTCCCGAGACGGTTTCGTCGGAGACCGAGTCGTCTGTGTTTCCGTACGGTCTTGAACGCTGGCTTGGGGTGCCTTTAGGATAAAGCCTTGACCACCATTCCTCATTCTCAGAATCCCAAAACATTTCTTCCTCGACATCCGGACAGAACTCCTCCTGCCATTCGCTCATCATTTCTCTATCAGATGTCGAGAGGCATGACAAATCACGCGCCTCTGGCTGATCAGCCACGGCCATGGGGTCCGGGGGCACTGTCGATACCGTCATAATATTTCTGCTCTCTTCCATCGGATACCCCATGGCACCGAAATGGCTGACAATTCCCAGGGCTTCTGGCTTCGGGTGAGTCTTCTGTGGAGGCGCTCTGTCGAGTTGTTGCTGGTGGCCACGCTTTCCTTTCGGTCAGCATTTGATGAGAACTGCTGCCGTGAGGCTGCGTTGTCGGGCGTGACCTTAGCGAGCAAACGATGCTTGGCTGCAACTTGTGGTTGTTGCAAATCATTGTACAGACAACGGGGCATTGTGTCAAAAAAGTAGCCCGCCGTAAATCCCCTGTGACTGGGTGCATGGATCTTGGTGAACTGGAGCTGCTTCATTATCCCTTTTGCATCTTTGTACTCTCTCCATCTGGAAATGACTTGGTCAATCGCCACGAAATCGAAAGGGTTCTTGGGAATCAGGATGAGATTCCCATCATCCACGTCAGGCTCGTCTCGCTTTCTTGTTCTCTTGGTATGCTCAGATGTAGCCCCTGGCCACGAGGTCGGTAAGGGAAAAGAATCCAGCATCACAGTGCCGAGGTCTGTGTCGGGGATATCCCACCATGGCTGGGGCTCAATTGTTCCACCGCTACAGATAGCAGTGCTGGTGTCAGTGGACGCAGAGCTCGTTTTGTCAAGTCGCAGCCCACACGGGGTAGCCGGGTGGAAGAGACGGTTGATGTTGAAGTGCTCCTGGTGGATGATGAAGTGTATATGACCTTGGTCACGGATATCACGGTGTCATACACTGTCGATGGTTTGGAGCAAGTCCTCTTATCTTCTTCGGGGCTCGGTGTTGTCCATTTGTTGTCTTTGCCAAGTGTGATGGTTCTTCTGGGCGTGGGTTGCAAGTTCACGCTTATACCAGGGGGCCAAGAAATCACGTTGGGGGGCCATATGTAGAGGCCAGGCGGGAGGATACCGGGAAATCTTATTCCTCTAATATTCAATCCACGCCAGCGGATACAAATCTGCTCGCTGCCGTTAGCTACCAATCTTGTCATTAGTTCTTCATGCAAACATGACCGTAAACTTACAAAAAAGAACCACATGTCGCATGGAAGATCATCATCCTCTTCCTCGTCGCCTTCTTCCTTGATCTTAACGGAGTCTGGCGGCCAAGGTTGGAAGGGAAGTTCAGTCGACGAAGTCGTGGTGTGCTGCGGCGCCTGCGTGATAGTGTCGTGGGACGAAGTCGATGGCGCAGGATCTGAGGAGACGTCCGACCATGTCCAGCTAAAGTACCGGGGTTTTGTGTCATCAGGGGAATGCGAAGTAGATAACGGATTCGATGTCGGAAGCTTTCTCCGAGACGTTGTTGGCGAAGCTTTCGAGAGGAGTCCTGAGGTTCTCGATGTCCGTGAGGTTTGCGATGTTGATGGCGTCAGCAATGGGCGGTTCTCTGCCCATGCGCCCCAGGGGTTCCGCGTACTAGGTCGACTGCCATTGAGTGCAGGCCATGGCCCCCCTGTTCTTGGAATCGGGAGGAGAGGGACCGTTCTGGGTGCGATTTCTCCTTTCTTGCTGATGTTGAACGTGATTGGGGGCACCGGGATGATTGGTTCGGGAACAAATACATCTCCGGCTGTCCGATTTGAACCCACGTAAACCGGCTCAAACGAGGCATAGTCTGTAGTAACTCTTACAGTAGTCGTTATCGTCGTCTGGGACGTCGACGAGGTCCCTCCGTACACTTCCGCGGTTACCGTGTACGTGGCGGTGACGGTTGTGGGGTCGATCTTGCATTCTGGCAGAATAAAGCGACAGGGTGGGATACAGCTTGCCGTGCGGGTAGTTGGCGAGCCACTGTTGCATACTAGATCTGGGGGGAGGTAAACGTCGGTGGTGTTACCCGCGTCGAAAGTGGTGATGTATGACCAAAAAGGGTGCTCTGACACTGCCAGGTTGTCCGAGGCTTTGACCAGGCTCCCGTCCGATTCCACCATGTACGTTGAGCCAATGGTAACAACGTTCCGTATGGAGATGCCGCCACGGTTGCTCGCAAGCTGTGTCATCACTTTTTGGCAGTTGAGCGAGTCCACACATGTCTCATCGTAGGTCTGGAACCAGGAATAAAAGCCGGCGCCCAGAATGGAAATATCCTTGGACTTCAAAACGCGTAGTGCCCATCCTGCGTCGCATGGTTCCTTATCCGTGCATGGAAATATCGGATCACCCTTGAAGACCCCAAGATCGTTCTCGAATGGCGTGGGCGGTTGAGGTGTGGGTTGGTAGTAGGCTTGTTCGGTCTGTAGCATACCTGCCACGATGTTTTCGGCTTGGTAGAACTGGTATTGGTACAGTGTTGAATGTTCGGAGGACGAAGCATAGATCCATGTTGGCTTAGTGCTCTCGATGAGGAAGCCTCGGGCGACGTATACGGAGAGTTGAGTCTAGTGATGCCAAGGTCAGCCTAGATTCATGTGAAAGCCGACAGAGTGCAGTGGTGTCCCTACCATAAAGTTGTTATCGTCCTTGAGATCAACGTCATCGAGGTCGTGATCTGCAACCCAAAGCCACGAATTCTCGATGTAGGCTGAGCTGGAGTCTGTGAGGTGCATCATCATGCTACCTCCATTGCAGTTCGCGTTGACGCCTTGACGAACAGCTGGGCACTCCTTTGCTGTTAACCCAGTACCAGAAGCGCCGCCAACTCTGACATGGCAGTCTTCATGATGGTCAGCCAGCCGGTCCCAGCACGGTAGAAATGAATCGCAACTCACCCCACATCGCCGCCTTGCCAGGGCCCGAGGACTCAATGTTCCACTCCACAAAGGTGACCCCGGGTGTCTGCCCCTTGGAAGTGAAGATCAAATCCTGCATTTCGAGCGTTCCTTTTTCACCTTTGAAGCCGACTCGAACGAGAGGAATGGGCTTCTTTGGGTCCCCGAACTTCGGCCCAAACGCAGCCAACTGTGCCCAAACCTCGCCAACAATTCTGGATCCTGGTGGGATATTGACCGTGTCCGTGAAGATGTATGTCCCGGCATCGACAAATACAATCTTGTTGCTTTTGACCGCTGTGGAGAGAAGGGACTCGAAACATTTTGTGTCATCGCTGACACCGTCGCCCTTGCAATAGTCCTTGGCGTGCAGGAAATCGCCGGCGGAGGCGCCTTCATATTGTGGCCTTGCTCGCTCAACATAGGGCAGAAGGCCAAGTCCGAGGGGGTTGTTAGAGTCGAGAAGACTGGGCTTCCTCGGCGACTTGTATTCGTCCTGGTGTTTTTGAGACCGTATTTGACCATTCGAGTAGAGGTGGCCTAAGACCCAAGTGTCAATGTCCCCTGCCCTTCCCACCAAGTGCGAAGTCTCCGACAGATGGCTTTACAGGGTCGCTCGCGTTAACAAACTGGGCAACAAGCGTCTCAACGCCACGTAGCTTGACGTTGTCCAGAACGATACTTGTCGTTCCGTCTCCGGGTTTGGGCGAAATTGGGTGCGTCATGATAGCCGTTTTTGTGTTTGTGATTGCGCTGTCGACCACAGACACGGAACCAATTCGATGAACACCGTCTTCCGACACCAACATGAAGCCTGTGGAGGATCCGTCGATGCTGATACTCTTCCATGTCTGGACACACATCCGTGAGCATCGCCCCTGGAAGAATGATAAAAGCAAGGGAAAGTGAAGACCAGCAGGAAAGCAACAACTGAGAGTCATACCCATCCCCAGTCCTATATCGTCCGAATCGCGGTTTTGCAGTTCTTGAAAGTGAGCCGCATTGCAGTGAACTATTGGTTTCCGCCATCTAAATTCCTATAGGTGAGATCAGGTCACCCAGCGCTGTTCTTCTTATAGGCAGGTGACTCACAAATACCATACCCGCAGTTGTTGAAAACGATGTCGCTCATGTGGCCGCCGCTACCATTCTCTGCAACTGCAAAGAGTAGTATCAGCGCTGATCAATCCTATCGGATGCTCGGACATACAGATGCATTTCTGACCGGCCTGTGCTCTGAACTCCACGTTCTGCAAGCTTGCCCCCTGTGCCACTTGCCAGTGCAGGACGGACACATTCGCGGTGGGAAGCACCTTGGTTGAATCAAAGATGAAGTTGCGGATCGCGCGGTAGAAGTTGGCTGTGTTGATGTACCACTCCTTGTCGAGGTGATCTCGGCCGCAGGTCCCATCTCCGACATATTTGTTTGTTGAAAAAATCCCAAGCTTGCCAAAGTTCTTGGCTGCCAGCATGATTGGCCGGTCATTAGGATCTCCGATCAGCTGGGTGCCGTAGTAGGTTTCGATGGTTCGGCTGACAAGGTATGTTCCCGGCGGGAAATAGATGACAGCCATCTTGGTGGAGGTGGAGTAGCAACCGGGACCGCACATATCGCCTGCTTTGATGGCTTCTTGAATCGCCTTTGTGTCATCCTGTGGGAGAACATCTTTGTCAACATCATGTGTGGTTGAGCGATGAACCCATCCGTGAACTGAGGGGCCGAAAGGAAATCCTACCGTAACTCCATCGCCTTTCGCGCCAAAATCTCGGACATTTCGATAGACCTATCACATCGCCATATTAGTTTTATTGCTTAGATCAAATTCATTCCAGCAGTCATCTTCTCAATCGCCCCCTGAGGCAAAGGCAGCCGAGCACCCACGTTCCTTCCTTCCCAGAACAGGTGGATGTGGTAGGCCCTTCTCGCACACGAGTGGACTCGAACGTGAAACAGGACCCCCTCCAAGTGCCCGATTCTCACAGCGCCCACTTCTTCGGCCGGGCCGGCTTGCTTGAATTCCTTAGAGAGTAGTGACTCACGGTAAAATTGCTCGGATTACCGCCGAACGGCCAAGATCCCTTCCGGCTGATTGCTGCCATCCAGAACGGCGCTGCCTGATGTGTTTTCTGGTTCCAGTGAACTGGATCAGATCCAATTGCCTGATCAGCAACAGCGTCAGATTCGGCAAGCAACGCTTCAGCATCAGCAATCTCTTCATCGGTCGCGAAATCGAAGCCGCCAGCCGTTCTCCGAAGGCGGGGAGTGCGTGACAAAACGCTCCTGTCGGGGCGCAGCTGGTACGTATTCCGGTTGGTGGTGGTGGTGACTTCTCGGCAGGTAGCTTGGATTGCATTCACCTTCTCGACAAGGAATCGAGCCTTTCGAACATCTTCCAAGCTGGCCTGGGCCAACCGGTGAGGGAAGGTGCCATTGCTGCCGCGTGACGCCGACATTGGCTGGCTAGCGTCGGCGTTCAGGGCCGCCCCTTTCGCTGTGATTGCCGCAGCGTAGGATGCAAGAAGCAGCAAGAACATTGAGAGCAGCATTCTTAGGTCTGGCAAGTTGTATCAGTATTGCGAGAAGATTATGTCCCCCGGAGGACAACAGATTTGTTGAGGAGTTTTCTGAAATTCCTTAAGGTGCTCAACTTAGGCTATTATGTTCGGGCTCATCTGACTTCCATGATACGGGAATGGCACAGAACCACGAACATCCCACGCGCCCGAAGGTCCTTCCAAGTTCGATCCCCTGACTTCAAGCTTGGGTGCAAGTGCTGCACTCACGGACCGGTCAAGGACTTCAAGTTTCGGTTCTGGATATTGCTATCGGGGGCAAACATCAGCGCCAGCACCAACCTGCCGTCCTCAGTTCATCCACTCTAATTGTTCTGATGCGTTGCATAGGTAGTGGTGGTGCGGGCCGTTGGCCTTGGCCACCATGTGACTGAATGGGCAGCAACCTGGAAATATCCGGCCGGGGCTGAGACTCATGGATTTCCCACGCGACATGTGGAATTTTATCATCATCCTCCAATGCACAACTGGCATTTCAGCAGGTCATCCTGAGCGGGTCAGATGCGTTGCGATTGACCTCTAACGATCGTTGCTAGAAAGGACTCGGCTAGGTACGTTTTCGTGTCCGTCCATGCTAGTTGACTGCCGCGGCACACATGACTGAGAAAGTCTGCCCGCCCAGTGCTTTCTTGGCTTCTACTAGTATGTCGGCAGGTAGGTATGACGGTACTAGTCTTCCAATTTTCTTCGCAGCGCCAACGCCACGGGTTGAAAAAGATACACAAATGGCCCTGTACGAGGAGTGAAGGGCTCTCTTCCAGGCCCTGAAGTTAGCCTTCTTGTAAATTACGTATATGATGATATATCGTTTGTACATCCAATGTTGTTCCAACAGTTGGGTACTAGTTACTACCTCTGCACTGAGACCGGCTCACCTTTTGGCAGCTCTTGAAGCAGCCATTTTGTGTAGACATAAGTCATTCTTAAGAGCACAACAGATTCTCATGGCCTTTGTTTGCCTGTATCTCAAATTTAGCCCTTCAGGTGCTTATCGCGGGCCGTTGGTCCGCAATGTATTGGAACCAAACAATACACTGGCTGACCATCGGGAAAGAATGCCAAGTGAGGTTAATGGTGATATCCGCCCTTGGATCCCGGATGCCTTGAGGGGTGACCCCCACAGGACTTGGGGACTTACAGCAGCACCACAACCAACACATTATCAGCAGCAGCACACCCAGTCGTTGTGGGGGGGATCTAATCTGGAACGCAGAAATTAGTACACAGTCGGGTTATCATGAACGAATCGTGCAATTCGTTGCCTTCATTTATGAGCGGACCTTTGCGTAAAACTGCCAGTGAGGCTGCAAACAAATTTGGGGAATATTTTAGCCGTAGGTAAGCGAGAAGTCCCAAGTGCATGGATGCAGACTGAAGGAACACGGCTGAACCACCGCGTTGGATACAGTATGGGAACCTTTGATAACACTGCTTCACTTCTTCGCGATTGAGCGACTCGGCGTTGCTCACCGCTAGCATTCCTTTCGGCTAATCGAGACTATCTAGAGAGTTGCATTCATGTTACCGGGTACGCTGCCTGTAACGTTCTTGAATGGGTCTTTAAACAGGTCAGTTACACTTTGGTGCCCACCCCAGACGTGCTGATTCCTTATTGATAATGCTGAATTCCAGCCCGAGCAAGTTGTCAAGTGAGCACAGAAAGTCTGCCTTAATTTCTTGCAGAGGGTCCATGTGCTGAGCCAAACCAGCACTCAAGCATGCCGGTTTCTAGCCGTTGTGTTTGCTTTTTGTTGGTTCACAGTCTGGAAATTGAGGTCACGGAAGCTTGCATTGCCGATATTGCCGATATTGCCGACATCGCCTCATGGTCAAATCAACCTGGGGCAGGTGCCTTGCGCACCCAAATTGTCCTCATTTTCTGATTACCATATTACCTTACCATTACCCGGAACCGACCACGGTAAACCCCGTCCCACCTAGAATGACAACACGGCCAAACCATTGCATTGGGTACAGTGTGAAATTACACCCGTCTATTTCGCACCTATCAACAGGCGAGAGGCATGGATGTTTTATCATTGGATTGCGACATCTGACTGCTAGCTGTGAGGGACTCTTCCGGGTTACGATGTCGAGGATAAAAGTGAGAGGCCATCCACATCGACCTAGTCGTTCTTGCAATAGCAGAGTAATTTTAACGATCATTGGTCATCTACCACTCCTTTAGCTCAGCTAGGCTAGCTCCTAGAATCTACCATGTTCTCCCTCAAGCGCCAAGTTCTTGTGGGCTTCTTTGTTACCCTCGCCGCCATTCCGTCCTCAGTCTCGCAATCCCCATCTTCTTGGGAGTGCTGGGAAGGAACTGATCTCCATTGCTACAGCCCAAACGCCAAGGGCGACGACATTGATAAGATTGACCTCGACGAGGTTGCATACAACGCAAATATCTGGCGCGGCTGGAGCGAGGAGGGGCCAGCCTTCTACACAATGCCGGCCCGGAAGAACCGCTCCGAGCCATGCCAGGAGTGGATGGTCCCTGAACAAATCGGCAGCACTCTGGTCCTCGCCAAGCACATGGACATGGGCATCAACTCAAGCGTCTCGTTCGCAGACATTGCCACCACCATCGACGGCGGCGCTGATGCCACCGAAGTACAGAAGCTAAACAAGTCCCTCCTTGGGTGCCCATACGGCGGTCAGTTTGCCGTTCAAGTCAATGCGAGCGATCCGGTCTACGGCAGTGAAGAGTATAAGGCTACGGGTGGCGTTCCCAGGTTCATACTCATCAAGGTTGTAAAGCCAAAGGCAAAGGCATGAGAGAGTTAGGATAGTTGATATTCGATTTTGCCTTGACAGAGAAGTCACTGGCACTTGAATGCTCTCAATACCAACACAGTGTGAATCAACATCCATTTGCACATACTGCTCGGTGCCACCATCAATTCCAGACTCGCATCCTGTTCACCGGGCAGTACACCGGGCAGTACCTGAGTACCTTAGGTACCTACCTACCACACAGTTAGCTAGGGACCTGATTAATACCTGGGCCTTCCTCATTTCTTCAGTTATGAACCAGAGTTTCCCGAACAACAGCCAGACTAAGGGTCATCGGTACCCATCTCCCGGCGTGCGGGGCTCATTTCAATCTGGAAGATACCTAGGTAATTGTCTCACGGTTGTCAAGAATGAGTATCATCAACGTCGCTCTTCATCTGACGCGAACCGCAGCATCCAGTCGTTCTGCCCAAAGCCTTGCATCGACACCCACGACTCGTCCACCGGCCCCGACACCGTAACGTTGAACATACCCTCTGGCGGCAACGACACCTGGCCGAATCCTCCCATCAGTGCCTCGTGCGAGCTCGACACTACCTCCTCAGTTACGTTCTGCGGTTGGTGGTAATCCCCTGGCACGTAAAGGGATCCCATTTGCAGCTGTGGTGTTAAAAGAGGCTCGCCTAGCGGCGAGTCGAGAACCCAGAAGATTTCGGAACCCGTGAAGCACTTGGATGCCTCGCCCTGCTGACGGAATTGCGTCACTACCTTGTAGTAGCTATCGGTCGCCAATCCTATCCTGCGCATCATGACAATGTATACCCCCTTCCACTGTAGTTCTGGCCCAGAACCAATTGTGGAGCGTTGCGCTGCAGCTCCTGTGTACTGAATTGCCATTGTTGAATCGCGGGGCGGGGTGTTCTTGGTTGCCGAAGTTACCCTACTTGCGGGCCGTCTGATTCCCCACTAAATCGGCCCCGAATCTCGGCTTTCAACGAATTCCAACCTCAATCTCCACGAAAACTATCGCCATGTTGTTTTCTTTCCACAAATTTAAATTGCAATAACATCAGACAGTGTTAAATTGAAAAATAGGCAGATACGTACAGACCACTCTAGCAAAATATTAGGATGACATTATTATCTATATTTAGCGAATTCGCCCTTAGTTCGGGTTATAAACGGCAGAGGTCGGGCTCGAGTGTCCCCAGAGCGTGAGCTATGTCGAAAGTGGTCAAGGTTTTATCAACTGCTACTATAGTGATACGGACCGCGAGGTGTTGAACCTAGTATACCTACTGGCTGCCCCAAAGTTGTTCAGGAGGGCGATGGCAGGAACGATTTGCAGATGGAGAAGGTTTTCGCGGCTAGCGAAATATATCTAAGAAGAGGTTAGACTAGGTGGTCAGTCTATCATCCAATATAGCGAGAACAGATGGGTGGTGGTGGGGCTGACGAACCCGTGCTCAGGGAGCTGGAAAGCTCTCTAGAGTTAAAGAGTGACAGTAGCTCGCTAGGCGGGGAACATGGGCCGGTATGTATCTCGCCCGTCAATTTACTATTACCCCTTCTGGTACGTTTAATACTCTGGGGGTAGTAGTAATTAGCCAAAGGCTTCCAGGTGTATACGCGAGACAGATTTATACCTGCCTGGTGGCCTCCTCTTTTCTAAGCCAATCTGTAACATTACCTAACTTATTAGAATGTAAGGGTGTTCATTGCTGTTACGGTTCAGAGACTCATCGACAAAGATATATAATTAACATGATAAGCGGACGGTTCGGCACTTTAAGTCTCTCTCTAGATTCTACAACGGATTTTATAAGCAGTAATATCTCAGATTGGACTTTCCTCTCTCTTAGGCCACTGCATATCCGGTGGCCTTCCGAAGAGGTGGAAGCTCGGGATTTCGCCGCCAAAATTGCATCGGCTCTTCAGCTTTTTGACTTCGAGTTACTTCATGTCAGCCGGCCCTGATTTTTGTCGGTCAAGGGAAGAAGTGGGCAACGTGAAGGATTAGGAACGGTGCAGAAAACGATCCCCTATGAGAGCTTGCTGCGATGCTTTAGACCGGTATTTACATGGCAAAGACATGCAGTTGTGAGGGTGTTGACGAACCGTGGACCGAATCAACGTATATTATCCCACCAAAGAAGCTGGAGGAAGGGGCCGGCGCAGGTGGAGCTGCGGAGGCGAATCTAGATAGGTACTGATCGAGCCGGATCCGCATAACCAAGGCCAACCCGTGACAGCAGCGCAACCATCAGAACTATGTAGCAATCTTTTTGTTCCTCAGCTGTACGTCTGCAGTAAAATCGCGCCACCAAGTACCAATCCCGCTAAAAGTTGCCGCTAGGGAAAATAAAAACCAGTCTGGATCCTGTAACCACTCACTCTACCTTGTCAGTCACTCTCGGGCTCCTGCCGTGGCTTCCAACATCAGTACCAATCGCAGGAACCTTCACTATAATCCTCTTCTTGTCCTTCACAATGACCTAGTCTACAACCCTCGCAGTGCGCAAAATCGTGACGTCGGTGATCCTTCTTCGAATAATACGGCATTTCTACCGGAAGGCCAGCCCACTTTCGAAGCCGGTAGGAGATGCGGTCGACATAAGTCTCCTTGTTGAGCGTCATCTTCCCAAGCTCGTCGCAAGAGTTACAGCGCTGGTTGAAAACTACAGCGTTATATCCGCCGCTGGGATATCCCCGGATCCATATGGCAATCTTTTTGCTGCTCCAGCCATGGGTGGGACACTTTTTATTGTTGCATTTGAACTTGCCCATGATTCGCGTGTCGTATTCGTTGTTGTAGTCGTCTTCGTCGTTGGCGTTGAACCAAACCGAGGGTATCTCCTCGGAAACCGCGATGCGGACGGTTTCATGCAGGGAAGGAAACATGAAGGAAGACCTCGTTTCTTTCCCGACTGAGAGAACACGAATAAACTTCTCGCCCAACGGTTCAATCGATGCACAGAGGGTTCGATTTGTGTCTCCATCATGGGGGTCTTCTCGCGGCTGCCGCGGTGAGTTGCCCATGTGCGGGGGCTTGCTCGCTGAAACTGGTTGGGGATTGGCGGGCTGTTGAGGATGGGTCTTTTTCGGTCTCGACGTAGATTTTATTGTGAGAGATGGGGGCGGGTTCCTACTTTCTTCCGACTCGCCCGAGGTGTTGGTCGGCGGTCGATGGGAGGCCCACCTTTGTCTCTCCGTTGCCGGCCAGACAGCCTTGACGGAGACGTTTTCAGTGCCTAGAGCGGCGAGAGGTGAAGGACCGACCTTGGGACCAACAGGTGGCCCGCTGAGGCGAAGTGCGAGCTGTTGGCCGCCACATGCCTTGCGGAAGTAGGCTAGGGACCGGCCCTGTTGGTCCCGGATTGGGCTCATTAATGGATCTGTCAAGTTGGTGTCGAGCTTATACTCGCGGGCGATAGGCTGTCCCAAGACATTGCATATCGCTTGGGGAGTGTGAAGAACGGTGGTGAGGTGCAGGGTTGTGTGTCCATTCCGGCCGCTGCTCGATGGCGACCGCTTGACGGGAAGCTCAACCGAACCGATTCCCTCGACAAGCATGCCGTCACTGAGGACGGATCTGAATGCCGTGTAGTCATCTCCAAACCAAGAGCGGTCCTTGGCGACGCTACCGCTGCGTTAGTGGATCGCTGTGGGGTCTTTGAAGGGAAAGTTGGCTTGACGAAATTGGCAGCATGCATACTGAACATTCGAGCCGGAAGCGAGAACCCAGTCTGGGCACGGCAGGGGCGACCTGCTCCCCGACCCCGACGCCATCATGCCGCCGCCAAGAAGCTTGGAGCAAGGCCGCACAGCTTGACTCGAGAGGACTTTGGCGGGATAGCTCGCATGCCGCTGCGTCGTGCAGAATAACTAACTCATAAAAAAAAAACCTGGGAGACTAAGCGCGGTGAAGAGCAGAAGAGGGGCCACCGTGCGGGGAACAGGGAAAAGTGGGGTGCCTCCACAGGTGTCTGGGCTTCGAAGACAGTCGCGCTGACACGAGTAACTTCCTTCGCACTAGTGCCGCGTTCGTGATCGCTCCATCCTTGTTGAGCAGGAAGGAGGCCTGAGGCAACAATCAGAACTCCACTCCACCGACCAAGGGGCCTTAAAACCAATTCCAGGCAGCCCTGCAGATTAGATCAACACGTGATCAATCAAGCATCTTCCCAACCATCTATCAATCCTCTACTCCTCTGCCACCACTTCCGTTGTTAGAAAGGTACACTAGGCCAGAAAAGGAGAAGCGCAACCACTACAATAGATAGGGTGTCAAAAAGCCAGCAAAGTACAATATATTGTAGTACGGACTAATGGTGAATGAGGTCTCCTCCGGCCTCGATACA
>Ga0247770_1001777_pt1 | contig 15005 bp, 15 predicted proteins | sample UWRJL136409B6_FD_179943 | JGI IMG/M metagenome (GOLD analysis project Ga0247770, IMG submission 179943) | Plant litter microbial communities from Arlington Agricultural Research Station in Wisconsin, United States - UWRJ-L136-409B-6 | ecosystem: Environmental > Terrestrial > Plant litter >... | reverse complement strand
CAGAGGACGCGGTAGTGCCGTCGTGGGTGCTGGATTGGAGTGCGGTGCATCCGGGGAGCAACGCGCTGTTTTCGTCCAAGTGGGTGTATTACTCTGCTGAGGACCCGGTTGAAGAGCCTGGGGAAGATGATGTTGGCGGTGTTGTTGAGGATGAAAGTCTGACGGCGAAGTGGACTGCTGTGGCCGAGGTGGATGCGTCTGGCTTGTTGTGCGTGGGGCTTGGATCGGAACGGTGAGGTTCACCTGTGGGGGGTTTGATAGGTCGGCAATCGTGCTGGACTTGGATACGGATAGGGGTGGTCGGAATTGGGGGAGTGGCCACGGTGGGGGTGTGGTGTGGGATTTTCCCATGTTTGGAGCCAGGTCGCGCAGCTCGCCGCGTGGATTGTGCCGGCGAGACGGAGCGCGACGGGGGCATATGTGGACGGTGTCCCGGACGCGCTGCCTAAGGTGATTGGCGGGACCGGGCTAGGGAGCCGCGGGAAAAGGACGAGCGCTTGCTCAATAGTGTATTCAGGATACTGCTGAATTTGGAGTCTTGTGTGGTGAACAGCTGGTTTGATGCCGAGGGTGGCTGGACGTACAATGAAGCCGCGGGCGAGACTGTCAGACGATGCTTCGAGGCGCATGAGGGCGGGGATGAAGCTGTCTTGATTCTCGTTCAGTCTATCAAGAAGTGGTTTGCCAGGAATATCACGCTGGTTGTGACGAGCAGGGGATATACTGGGTTGGGGGTCGGTGTATGTTCGCGGCGGCGATCGGGTTGCCTTCATTGCTGGCGTAGGTGTTCGTATGGTGATTCGTGCGAAGGAAACGACTCGCAATTCGAACTATACGATTGTTGGGCAGGCTTATGGGAGAGTACGAGTCGAAGGAATAGAAGGTATAGAGGACAGGTGCCTGACGACCATCAATCTTGTATAGAAACTTAGTGGTTCTAGCTGTCTACCTCAGGTACTTCTACCATTTACAGTCCCTCAACAGGATTGATTCCACTCTCACACTGAACCCAGAAAATCCCCGATTCATTTTAATACTGACCCCGGCCCCCTCTCAAGGCGATGCTTATCCTCCACCCCCATTTGAAACTCCGGCACACCGCCCATCTTCCCGTCATTCTCCGTAGTCGACCCCTTTACACACTTCCCACCATTCCACGTCACATCCACTACCCGTTTCCACAGCGCCTCCCAGGTGTAAAACAACTTCCAGTTCGCCGCCTCGTACGTGAATTGCAGCGAAATATTACTCTTTCCATTTGCCGGGACCATGTTCGCCTCGTTAACCACAACCGTCGCCTGAAGTGGCGGGCTTTGGCCCGTCAAGTGTGCAGTCTCACACGGAACGTTGGCCTTGTCGAACTTGAGATGCTGTCCAAACTTGTCAGGCATCAATCTCTTCAAGCGGGAAGTTTTCCATCTTGGAGTTTAACTCACCCATGGAAACTCAAGCTGCGCTCCGCCCTTTACCTGCCCTATCCCTTCCATTGGCGCCTTTATCGGACGTCCGCCGACTGTAATAGTCCTTACACCCTTTCTGTGGATTAACGACGACGTGATGATAGTGTAGGATGAACCGTACTCCCTGTTAAGGAAGATGGCGATGTCCTCTGGGAGAAATGGCGGTTCTGTCCATGGTATTCATGAGCTTATCATTCATCATTTTAGATACGAGTAGCTCTCTAAATATGGTTAGGTAGTTAAATGTAAGGAGTTCAACTCTTCTTCTACGTCAACCCGTCCTTAGTATAAGTGCCCTACCTAACATGCTGTCGACCTAAGAGGCATCGTCATCGCAGGCAACTAGCCGGTGACAACTGGATGATTTCAGCCCCCACATTGCGGAAGAACTCGAGGGGAAGTTTATAGGGGCCGCTGCGACGGTTACACCCGCAAATCACAAATTATCTTCCGTCGATCGGGTGGAACGTCCGCACTTGGCCCGCGGTTCCCCGCCTCCCGATGGTTGCGCCGTTGCAACAGACGACGGGAAGTTGCTGCTTGTCGGCGGCGACGTTAAATCCCATTCACGGATCTTCTCATATGCGAATCGCGGAGCCACGACGGATCGGGACACGCGATTTAGGCCAGTTACATCGCGCTCGATTGACCTGGGTCCTGAGCGCAAGGGCTGGCTGTCACCTTTCCAGCGGAGCCCGGTTCCGGTGAGGGGGGCCGTGTCATGTTGCCGGTCCGGTGCTCTGATTGGGGCGTTTGAGCGCGTTGACCGGATTTCGCGGCTCAATGGCGTCCTCGACCAACGCCTGGTGGAAATACAATTGTCGACGCTCTGGCAACAATACTCCGCTTGCAGTCCCAATGCGCCGTACAGCGCCGACTCGGAGCCCACGGTTCTTTTCCGTCAACGGCAGTCTCTTGACAGCGCATTTGCAGCATCATCGTCGGCCGAGTCGGGGCCAGGCTAATGAGGCAATCTATGATGTTTTGATTTACCTGCTCGTCCATTATTAGCCGCGCCAATACCCAAATGGGTGATGGCTACGGATCAACTTTCGCCTGCGGTAGCGCGGGAACGATGCTCTCAACACCTCCATCTGGTACTCGAAATTGGCGACCACCACGCGCGACAGCTGGAGTATAAAGATCTGTGCTTGTCGTACAACCCATATCTGATACGGAATTCGGATATCGCATGATCTTCATTCCCAGACATCGGCACCATGCTGATCTCCCTTAATTTGCTCCTCGCCGCGTCGGCCGCCCTGGTCGACGTCGTGGCGGCTGCTGATCGCTCGCGCACCAGTCTCAACGAAGGATGGAAGTTTGCGCGCTTCACATCGAACCCGGACTCCTTGTCCTACAACACACTCAAGCCATGGATGCTGGCCTCGGCTAGCGACTTCATCGTCAACGGCGCCAAAGCAGTGCCCTCGGGAACCCCGCCCGGTGCCAACGTGCAGTACGTGCAATCGACCTTCAACGACGGCAGCTGGCAGAGCGTCGACCTTCCCCATGACTGGGCTATTCTCGGCCCCTTCAACGCGCCCGGCGTAAGCGGAGGCATGGGCCGCCTCCCGAGCAATGGCGTGGGGTGGTACCGGAAGACACTCACAGCCACGGCCGAGGATGTCGACGGCACCCAGTCCATATTCCTCGACGTCGACGGAGCCATGTCATATGCTGCTGTCTGGCTCAACGGAAACCTTCTCGGGGGCTGGCCGTTCGGCTATGCCTCGTTCCGCCTCGACATGACCAAGTACCTCAAGGCCGGGAACAACACGCTCGCGGTCCGGCTCGACAACGCCGTGGAGAACTCGCGCTGGTACCCGGGCGCCGGCATCTACCGGAACCTGTGGGTCGTCAAGACCGACAAGACCCACGTCGCCCAGTTCGGCACGCAGATCACCACCCCGACAGTGTCTGCCCAGTCGGCCACCGTGAACCTCGTTGTCCAAGTGGAAAACCTCGGCACTGGCAACCGCCAGGTCGACGTCGCCACCAACATCTACGCCATCGATGCCAGCGGCACCGTTGGAACAGCCATCGTGGCGACCATCAAGTCGGCGTCCGTGTCAGTGCCCGCCGGGAAGAAGACACCAACCACCGGATCCGTGACCATCTCCAACCCGCGCATCTGGGGCCCTGCGCCGTCCCAAACCCCCAACCTCTACCTCGCCGTCACCACTGTTTCCCAAAACGGCACCATCGTCGACAGCTACCCCACCCGCTTCGGCATCCGCACCATCGTCTACGACCCCGCCCGCGGCCTCATCATCAACGGCCAGCGCGTCTACGTCCAAGGCACCTGCAACCACCACGACGCCGGCGCCATCGGCACGGCCTTCAACCTCCGCGCCACCGAGCGCCAGTTCCAAATCCTGCAAGAAATGGGCAACAACGCGCTGCGCACGTCGCACAACCCGCCGGCCCCTGAGTTCCTCGACCTCGCCGACAGCATGGGCCTGATGGTGCTCGACGAGTCCTTCGACTGCTGGTCCAAGGGCAAGACCACCAACGACTACCACCTGCTGTGGAACGACTGGCGCGAGGCCGACATGCGCTCCTTTGTGCGCCGCGACCGCAACCACCCGTCCATCATCGCCTGGTCCATCGGCAACGAGATCCCCGAGCAGGGCGACGCCATCGCCGGTCCCGAAGCCCGCGAGCTGCAAGCCATCGTCAAGTCCGAGGACCCCACGCGCCAGTGCACGTCCGCCATGAACAGCGCCAGCGAGAACAATGCGCTGCCCGCCGAGATCCAAATCATCGGCCTCAACTACCAAGGCGAGTACGGTGCCTACGGGGCCTTCCACTCCAAGTTCCCCAACAAGATGATCTGGGGGTCTGAGACAGCGAGTTGCATCTCCACCCGCGGCACGTACCTCTTCCCCGTGGCCTCCGGGTCCAACGAGCGCTGGAACGCCGCAGCCGGCGGCGCGGATACCTCCAAGATGTACCTGACGGCCTACGAGCTCAACAACCCCGGCTGGGGCGGGAGTGCTGACGCTGTGTTTGCCGCCCAGGACCGCTTCCAGCCTTTCGTGGCGGGTGAGTTTGTCTGGACCGGTTTCGATTACATCGGTGAGCCGACGCCGTTTGGCGGAAACGGTGGCGCGAGGTCGTCGTACTTTGGTATCTGCGATTTGGCCGGGTTCAAGAAGGATAGGTATTATCTGTACCAAGCGCGCTGGCGGCCGGATTTCCCGATGGTACACGTCCTTCCGCACTGGACGTGGCCCGAGCGGGTCGGACAGACTACCCCCGTGCACGCCTTCAGCTCCGCCGATGAGGTCGAGTTGTTCGTCAACGGAGTCTCGGCCGGCAAGCTGAAGCGCCCCAGCAGCTCGAACTATCGTTTTAGATGGGACAACGTCAAGTACGCCGCTGGAGAGATCAAGGTGGTTGCGTACAAGGGGGGCAAGCAGTGGGCGACGGATAGCAAGAAGACGGCTGGGAATGCGACCGCGCTGGAGGTCAAGGTTGATCGGGCGGCGATCAAGGGGGATGCACTTGACTTGGCGTATGTGAGTGTTGCCGTGGTGGATGGGAATGGCACTGTGGTGCCGAGGGCGGCGAATGTGGTGACGTTTAGTGTGAGTGACCCGGCCAAGATTGTTGCGACGGATAATGGCGACCCGACGGATATGAACTCCTTTGGCAACTTGAGCAGGAAGACCTTTTCGGGGCTGGCGCTGGGGATTGTCAGGGCGGAGAAGGGCAAGACGGGGAAGGTTACCGTGACAGTGAAGGCGGATGGGCTGAAGCAGGGGCAAGTTGATATTGAGCTGAAGTAAGGGGGTGAGGTGTGCGGAAGTAATTAAGAGGGAGTTGAGTATGGAGCTGATGGAATAATACACATGGAAGTTTCTCGATCGGATGGGTGTCTGACACCACACGCTCATGCTCCTAATTTACCTACCTAGTGACAGTGCGAAGTGTGGTGAAGTTAACCTCTGGAGAGATCCGAGAAAGGAGTTCTCCAGACTGGAGTTATTATCAAAGTTGCTGTTGACATTGTTAGTGTCTATTTTTATCTCAGCTTAAAACCTACGAAGAATGGCTTCCAGGTAGGAAAACAGACTTAGTGCTGGCCGCGACCAAGCGCAAGTAAGCGATTAGCGAACTGTTTCAACAACCCATTTACCGGAGGTGGAAGTTTTTTGGGGTCAAACAGCTCCCTACAGTTAGGTAGGTAGTACCATGTGGCCTCTTTCTACCCTGCTTGGCTACTTTACCTAGTCAAAACGAAACATTAGGCATCCAGGATCCAGGGGTGCAGCCCAATCAATTATCCCGCCAACGTTTCTACCATTTCACCGCTGTCTAACAGTCAGTCTGCAAAGTGCAAAACTTCAACGCCATGACTGTAATAGTGTCAGGCACCTACGGCGGAGACAACCTCTGTCAAAATTGCGCCGACGGCGCCTCAATCGACGACAGCATCAGCGAGTTCTACCAGGGCCTCACCGATATGGGGAGCCCACCCTCCGACACAAAAGCGAAGGGAAAGGATCTGTCAGACTTCCGTCCATCATCAAATGGACCGACACACTTCCGGACTATCCGGATATGGAGTCTTCCGCCACCGTAGGGTGCCAGCTCTGCGAGCTCGTCAGAGGGGCGCTGCTTCGTCGGGGCCTATCTGGGCGAGCGGCGGTGGATATTTTGTGTGCCTATGTGTGGGACGGTAATGGGGACAAGTTCGACGTTGAGAACGAGCATGACGAAGGTTTGGTGTACATGCGATGCGAAGTGTTCGGCACGGAGCCAAAGATCCAGAGGCTTGCGTACATCGTGTTTCTCGTTGAGACTGAGGATGGTAGGTACCGTACCGAGGACACCTGAAACATCACTTCTCTAACAGTGCTGACCGCACCCCAATACAGATCATGTTACGTCTTGGCTCAGGGCTCGCGACCAAAGAGCTGCGACGCCCCTTGATCCATCAAATATCGAATGGGTTCAGTGGGAGCTCAATCATTGCGACGATGTATGCACTCATGAGAAACCAGACTCGTCGCCATTTCTTCCCACACGACTTATTGATGTGGGTTTAACGGGGGTGACGGAGCCACGCTTGGTTGTTTCATCGAACTTGGCCGACACTTCGGCGGTCAAATACACTACTTTGAGCTACTGCTGGGGCCCCAAAGTGGACGCGGACAAGCAGCTCAAAACTGAGCGTCTGACATACGATTCACGCTGCTACGGTATGCCACTTGACACGATGACGCCCGTTTTACGGGATGCTGTGGTGGTATGCCGGTCCCTGGGCATCCGCTACATTTGGGTCGACGCCCTGTGTATTGTCCAGGACGATATGGAAGACTGGGCCCGGGAGAGCGAGGTTATGGGCCTCGTCTATTACCACGCCTATCTCACCATTTGCCCCCTCGCATCTCGTTCGTGTCTTGAGGGCTTTCTTGGCCCACGGCCGCCCGGAATGCAGATTGACTTCTGCTCGTCGCTGGAACCGACGATCCAGGGAACCATTTCCCTTTACGAAAGTCACAATGATCGAGACTTGGCCGAACTAGGGCTCCCTAGCCGGTTAGAGTCAGGCTCCGGTTTCGACCTCGATCCACCCAAAGACCTGGACATCTCCCTTGCAGCATGGTCGACACGCGGCTGGACATTCCAGGAAGAGCACTGCTCGTTCCGAATGCTATATTTTGGGAAGAACATGATCCATTTCACGTGCACCACCTGGGGCACATCTGAGAACTGCTTCCAGGTATCAGGGGACGGTGTCCAAGGCCCGTTCCGCGAGTTATTTAACTCATTCTCAGAGAGTTCAAAGTCCACCCAGTCTGCAGAAGCGGAAGTCGCTCCCTGGGAAAGCCCTGCGTTCAAAGCTAGCGCAACCTGGGAAGTCATGTCGCCCCTCATCACGAGGCGCATGTTCACCTACCGCCAAGATATCTTTCCAGCCCTTGCCGGCATGGCGAAGGCCGCCGCCCAGGTCCAAAATGACACGTACCTCGCAGGGCTATGGAAGAATGGCCTACACCGTGGACTCCTGTGGTACATCCCCACGCCGCAACCCGGCAGTCTCGAAGTCATCCTAGCCAACCTCCAATCTAACCCCGTCTACATCGCCCCCTCTTGGAGCTGGGTCTCAACGCCCGGTTATTTCGAGTATCTCGCGCCATTCTATTACTCCGTCTCAGAAATCGACGCCCCCACAAACAGCCACAAGATGTTCGCAATGACGAAAAGCCGGCCAAGCCACATCCGCCAGGAATTCACCCTACTCCACCACCAAATCCTACAGGACGGCTTCAGCCTCTACGGCCGTATTAAGCACGCATCTCTCCGATTTCGTGGGAAACTCCTCCGCCCTCCCAGCACCATCACCATGCACCCCAAGTCAAAATCAGCCGGTCATCCACCGTTCGGGTACTTTGCGAATAACCATGGGAGTATCTACATGGACTGGTGCATCACTGAAAAAACTGAGCTGCCGCCGGGGGATATGGTGTTGTTTGTCACGGCGTCGTGCTGCCAGGCGACTAGCAACGAGGTGCTGCGATGGCAGGCGAATCCGGACGAGGATCATACCCAGGGCTTGGGTGAGCGGGCTGTTCGCGTTGGGGGGGATGTCACGATGGAAGAGGCTATCAGGGAGGGGGAGAGTTGTTTGTCTTGTGCGGATGGACGGCAGGGGAGGAATGCGTGGGGGTTGGTGCTGCATCCGACTCAGACCGCAGGGACTTATTATAGGGTTGGGGCATTTGTCCTGTTTGGACATGCTGGGGGGCTGGGTCTTTTTGAGGCTGTGGATTGGCAAGAGGTGGAAATTGTATGAAGAGCATCTCGAAGTCACATTCAACTTATACAACTGAAACTACAATAAAAAGACATGATTTAAGGCGTAGCACACTGAATTCAGGTGATACTGAATTTGAACTATGGAGCTTGCGAGTCAGATCGACGCGCCACTGGTTGTGGTCAGACAGAAATAGCAATGCTAGTGCCACAGGCTCAGTGCTAGCAGTTGGGCTTTCCTTTTGGCTCGGCTTGGAAGAGGCCGGAGTGGCAACGGTGCATACGGTAGCGCACGTTCAGCCCCCAAATAACAGGTTCAACCGCCGAGCTGAAAAGGGGTCATGTCAGCGCATTCCCGCTTCTTCAGCAATCTCAAGCCAGCCCATTCGTACCACCTTCCTCTCGCCCTGCGCCCTCGCTGCCGACCAAAATGCGTGTTCCCAAGACTGTAAGCAGCTAATCCATCCATCTATTCATCACGGCCCCTAAATCACAGGCTCACAGATGACTGTAATACTCGCCTGCATTACCACCGCCGTCTGGGCCATCTCCCCCGATACACAAGCAGAAGGTGTGCTGCATCGCAGATCTTGTGCGTATCCCAGCTACGAAAGCTGCTTCAACACGCTCAGAGCCGGATGCGTCAATCAGTGCAAGGAGAAGCCGATGGACAGGTGGCGTGTGTGTATCAGCTGGTGTGAGGGGGATATCAAAAAGAACTGCGCATTCTTTGGGTGTCGGCCGGGGAACTGAGAGGTGGCAGGTGAAGAAAGACCGAGAAGTCGTTGGGTTGGAGGTGCTGGAAGGTCCAGGGCTCGACATGCAAGGTGTCGAACTTCAAATTCGGTTGGTGCCCTGACAACTGTCATATGAAAGAGTGGATTTTCCGAGCAGCTGGCCAGAAAGCACGCAGCAATGGGCGGGAGTCACACAAGCCGCGTAGATCAATTCAACCGCAATGTGTGCTCAAGTCTAGGTCACTATATGTGCCACTGCCTCCAACAAGTGAGCACCACCACCACCACCACCAGTGGCTTGCATCCGCTTCACATCGTTAATGGGTGGTCTAACTATTCTTGGCGTTCGACACTGACTGAATAAGATACTGTTAAACAGTCACTTCTGGCAGAAACTTGATTTTTCTCTCAATGTCAGCTTAACCCCGCATCTCCAATGACATATCCCTCACAGGGTGCCCCAGAACATGAAGACACGTCTTTGCGAGGTTCACCAACAATGGCATACCTACCTACCTACCTACCTACCTACAGATCCCGAGTCCGAAAAGAATTCGTCACCACCAAAGCACAGCAGGATGGAGTCCCACCCCACAACCCCCCCGCCCAGCGACGGGCTTCCAAAATACCAGTATTCACCTCTTCCAACACCAACCTCAATCCGGCTTCTCCACGTGCAGTCCCAGTCAGAAACCACACCGTCTACCGTCCGCTGCAATGTCCAAATTGTCGACCTCAACGACAGCAACAACAACATCGACTTCAACGCCCTCTCTTACACATGGGAGAACTCCCGTCACGGTGTACGAGACATCATGCAGCGACATCATGCGCAAATGACAGACCAGAACTTTGCCGACTTCGGTCTCGTCGCGATCCGGCCGCGCCGCGATCTCCCTGTCGGGATGCGGGGAATCGCCCTGGACGACGGTGACTTTGTCGAGTTTCTGAACGAAAACCCGTGGATTCCGCACGAGAGCGTGCAATGGGACATTTCAGCCACGCGTCGGATCGAGTGCGACGGGCAGAGTCTTGACGTAGGGGAGAGTTTGTATGGGATGCTGGAATACCTGGGCGACCATAGAGCCGATGCTTTCCTTTCCCCTCGCCGAGGTCTGCAGACAGCGCTGGAGAACAAGACGCAGCCCGCGGTATAGGCGCCAGAAAGCGGAACCTCTCAACTCGAATACGCCCCAAACTCGACGCGTGGCTGGATCTCAGTGTCGGCGTCGCCCCTGGAGTGAGTGTGGCCTGCAGTTTTGACCATCCCAGCGTGGCAGGCACTCTTGGCGCTGTTTCGGCGGACATATCCGCGTGGTTCGGGCTTTACTTTGGCGTCACCGAAGAGCTCTTTCGAGCGTACGCGGCGTACCCGGAGATGGGGCTCCTGTGGGACGAGAAGCGACGGGGTTCGGACCCGAACCTTCCCGGGGCGCTGGAACTGCTGGCGTATCTGTTTGAGCTTGATTCTCGGAGCGGGAAGAATAAAGATAAGGGAAAACGAGGTATGAATGATAGCGGTGACTCGGACAACACGAGGGGTGACAGCAACGACCGGCCTCAGGGCTTGGAGGCTGGTAGCAGTGATGGCGATAGGTTTTTTTCCTTCCATGGGACACACAAAGAATTTGTTTGACGAGGCCAAGAGACGCCGCATCACCGACTTCGAGACACGTATGGGCGAAGGTATTACCGGTCGGTGAATAGTGCGACAAAGGGTGGACTGGTAGGGCTTGGACCGAAGTCTACGAGCGTGGAATTGGGCGACCAGGTCTGGTTACTGCGGGGGGCAAGTGTGCCTTTTGTCCTGCGGCCTGCTGGCGACGGGACGTTTCACGTCGTAGGCGAGGCTTTCGTCTATGGCATTATGCGAGAGGAGGCGGTCCCGTTGAGTGCTGACAGCTTTAGTACAGTGTCATTAGTGTGAGAGATGAGTAAAGCTTATTTGATCGGTTCTGGTGTTGGCAACCGAGGTGTGACAAGGCAGGTCGGTAGCTTGAGTAGGAAGTGTTATTTTACAAGACAAACGATTTTCTTTTTTCGCCTCGGATCTGCTCCAGCCAAACTAGAGGAGGATGTAATGACATCACAGACTGCATGACAGCTTTACTGCTAGTCTAGGTAAGGAACTGTGACATACATATATCCCTCCAGTTCACACGTTCCAGATACCTGGTGGTGAGGGTTCCAATGAAAATAGGAGTGCGAGAGTAGTACGCCACCTTAAGAGAGTTGAAGTTATCGGCGATGCTTCTTTACGCCAGCCCTATTTGGTAGCCCTGCGGTATAATCCTCGAACCCCCGTTTGGATGTCAGTTGGTCGAGAATTGGACGATGATTGTCCAGTGGCCACCAAGCAACTCGTGCCAGTGGAAGGATAATACCCAAGACGCTTTTGAAAAAGGTCTTGCGAGTCGCCATTGACACTTCCGTGCCCTTGAAAAAGGTCAAACAAGGAAGTTGATGGCGATTGTGAATTTGGCGGTCACGATAATATCCTTCGGCGTCGACATGCGAGTCGTCGTATTGGCTGAGCATCGTTCCGTGTGCGATAAAAGTCTCCAGCGCCTGGAGATAACTTCGCTCGCTTACGTCGACAGATGGGATGTCAGCCGCAATGGCTATCAGCCTATCTAACGCGTATTCTGATTCAAGGATGACGTTGGGGTCCGCATCATGCCGAAGGAAAATCTGAAAGAAGTCAAGCTCCAGCGCTGAAAACAACATACCTCCGGGGCGAGCTCGAAGAATCCCCCCTCGGTCAAAGCAGGGAAGCCAGTTTGACAGCAAGCTTGACCAGATGGTATCTTCAGTCCCGGGGATGAATTGGTTGGGGCAGCATCCGCTGTTCAAGACGTATGCAAGTCTCTTGGGGGCCTCAGGCAACCAAGATGTTGATGAAGGGGGTGGACGTTGCAGAACGACGAGGATGCTGGGTTCTGGGAAGCAGCTGAGGTAGCCGGGGTCTTTGAGGAGCTTACGGCCAAGGTAAGGTGTTAGTCCTGGCAGAAAGAGGACGCATTGTCGGAACAGCTGTATGGCATCTGACTCCCGGGCTTCTGGTGTTGATGACTGGATAGAACGCGGGAGTACTCTTGTCAGCATAGCGTGGCCAAGATTATCGATTGCCTCGTCTAGGCGGCTCTTTTGAACGAGCTAGCAGTCGGACTCTACCCCAGCGGCATAGATGAGGGCTACCTCAACCAGACAACGACAACGGAGATCAGAGCTCCAAATAAACGCTTCCGTTTTGACCCAGGCGGTGTAGGCCTTTAGAATGGCTAGGTTCGGGCTGAAGTCGTCTGCCGTGTTGCGGTCGAGAAAGGTCGACATCTCGCGTGTGCGTAGGAAGTCAAAGACAGTGCGATGGAGGAAGCCGATAACACCGTCGGAGTTCATCTCCAAGAGGCCCCGGCAGCGTCCGTTGAGGCGCCTGGCAATATTTTCGCGGCGAGCTGTCAGGGCCAGGCTGTCTCCATCTAGGGTTAGAATGGGGTCTTCCAAGTTGCCGAAGTCGCCGTCGATATTCCCAGGCTCAGCTTCGTCTTCCGCCTCGTCGTGGAAGCCGTAGATCAGAGCATCCAAGGGTCCCGCCGCGAGTGTAATTCGCAGTGTTTCTGCCATCCTTTGGCGGTAGAACTCAGGCACAGATTGGACAATTTGCATGAAGAAAGGCTCGAGGTCGCTGGGAAAACTGTCTAGCCGTTTGCGAAGCTCTGAGAATGTATCGTAGTTGGAAAGACCCTCTCTCAGGAGGTTGGTGACGAGGACGACCTATAAAAATACGCCCTGGGCCTTCTCGGCAATGGCGCTGACGAGAGCATGAGCTCGGGCCGTCTCAGACCCCATCCCTCTCCATCGTGGATGCCGGTGCAGCCGGTCATGTACGTACTCTGTGATGTCTCTTCTGGTGAGCTCATGGATGTAGATTTTCCGCCGTTCGTCTTTGCCAAATGATTCCTCGAATATATTCCAGGGGCGGCTCGACACACAGAGCTTGAGGCTCGGCGAGCCTGCCATGGACAACAAGCTCTCGCAGAAGTCGATGTGCTCGCCGTCGAACTCATCCAGGCCGTCGATAAAAAAACAGAACTTGCAAGGAATCTGGACCTGAGTAACCAAGGTGTGAATGGCAGACCGCATTTCGCCGGTCGTCCATGGCGAGTTCGCTTTACCCCCCCCACCGCGCAGGGAAAGCTACTTGGATCAAATCGGGGCAGCGGCTGAAGATGTCGTAAAGCAAACTTTGCAGCAGGCCCTCCTGAGACTTTTGCATCGTTGTCCCGGAGATCCAGAAATAGTGGCTCGCAATGAACACTGGCCGCGGACCCCCCCACCTTGACAATGCTTCATGCGTCAAGGGGTGACCAGCCACAAATTTCATGAATGTCGACTTCCCTGATCCGGGCTTCCCTGACACCCAGAATATACCGCCATCGTTCTTTAGCCAGTCAAACAGGCCGGACTTTTCAAGGTCTGCTGCTTCCATCTCTTGCGGGGCAGAAGAAGCGGAGAGGCCGTGAAATGCCCATTGGAATGTCTGTTTGTAAGCCTCCGGTATAGCACCATGGCGGACAGTGCGAGCTTCAAAGCTTAGGCTTCGCATTACTCGGAGGTCATTTGCTACATGTTTCTCCGACAGTGATATGTTCGCCATCATCTGCTCAAGGCCCGATATTTGCGTCGCTGAGGCCGTTGCCGCATCACCCTCGCCGATTGCGATGAGCTTTTCCAGCATCGACTCAACATTCTTCAGTTGCGTGGACTGCTGAAGCCCCAGGCGGTGACTCTCCCTCCTGAAATCGGCCAGATTATTGTTGTGGATGTTGTGATATATCCTCCAAGTACGATGAGACTCAGACCGCTAGCAGCAGAGTGGAATGTCATATGGTCGGACTTACATCGAGATATTGCACATCTCCATCAGGACAACTGCCTGCAATCGCCTCATCCGCTCCACTACCTGGTCGACTTCCCCCTTCTTCAGCCCCAATCTCACCGCCGCAGCGATGGTACCGCGCCGCGAATTGGGGTTGTAGCGAGTCTTGACTCGCTCCACAATACTCAAAATGCCGGCGCACTCTCCAATGCACCCCTCCAACAGAGATGACAAGCGCTGATACGACCCCAGCAACGTCGGGAACAGCGATCTGGTGACTTCGCGCCTCTCGCCCAGTTCCAAAAGCTGCTCGAACGTAAGTCGGTCATCGTCGACCCCCACCGGCTGCATCTGGAGCCCAATCGATCGCTTCGCGAGCTGATGCGCCGCGTTCAGTCGCTCGTTTTGCGCGCATAGCTTGGTACACACATCCTCGAGGCTTGCGATGTCGGAGGGGAGGCCCGAAACTGAATCGCTAGTGGCGAGGAGGACAGCCACGACCTTGGATGTGAAGGATGCGAACTGCACGACCACTGCCGCGAGACCGAGAGCCGAGACGGGATCCATGACGACTGGAACACCCCAGTTTCTTTCGAGTATCGTCTGTTGAAATGGTTGTGAACGGGAGAGGGTGCCCTTGCGTCTTGCTGCTGCCCAAGCCAGAGGGTCGGGATTTTGTTTCTGCTGCACGCTGTCGTGTGGCAGTTGGGCTATCTTTGAGGCCCCCCGAATTGGGCTTAGATGTGAGGTTGGGAGAAAACGCCGCATGTACCCGTTGTGATGTCGGCGCAGCACTCGGCGCTTGTGAGGTGGCTTCCATTGTTTGTGGCTTGAAGTACTAGTACTTCCGTATCGAAGACCATTATCAATTTCAAGTCCATTTAAAACGCTACACGCACCTTCAAAACACACAAGGTAGTTTATCAATCGGTAAATCTAAGGTCAGCTTCCGTAAACTTTGTGATGGTTTTCGTTAATGCCGACTGGGGTTGTGGTAACAGTCAAGGCGGTGCTTCACGTTCACTCAACGTTGAAAAGTGTCACCGCGACAAGCACCCCGCACAGGGTGATGTCACCTCACCATGCGATTCCCCCATTCTTTCTGCACTGCCTCCGCTGCACTACCGCGCTTTCTGGTTTTTTTTTTTTAGATTCGCGAGT
>Ga0247770_1001776_pt1 | contig 15011 bp, 17 predicted proteins | sample UWRJL136409B6_FD_179943 | JGI IMG/M metagenome (GOLD analysis project Ga0247770, IMG submission 179943) | Plant litter microbial communities from Arlington Agricultural Research Station in Wisconsin, United States - UWRJ-L136-409B-6 | ecosystem: Environmental > Terrestrial > Plant litter >... | reverse complement strand
TGGGGGGGGGGGGGGTGTCAGAAAGAAGGGGGTTCTGGCCGGAGGCTAGAACACCATGGAAGTGTGGCAATGCCAGTCAGTTCAGCTAGGCAGGCACACCGTTTGCCACCAACGTTACCACCATTCGCAGATAAAAGAATGAGCTCTCTAGCTTCGCCAGAGAGGGAGAACACAAGCAATACAATCACACTATTGCAATCCAAGAGTACCGTGCATCTGACACTACCCGTGGGGGAGGGGGCCCAAACGCCAGGTCCAGGACTGCCCCAGGTTGCGTGGGCGATTGACGAGTGGGTACCGCGACCGGTTGGTCACGGTCGCGGCACAAAGCAATCGGCAAGCCGAAAACCGATAAAACCAGAGTTCCAAAACTAGTGCACCCTGTACTTTCCGGTGCATAATTGGCTGGAGAATCCGAACGTCGAATTTGTTTCCACTTTGGCCCCGTTTTCGCGGCGATGTAATGGTGGAAAGTCGTGTGCGTCAACATCTCCTGTACGGTATTTTGCCATCATAACCCTAACCCCCACCCCTTGCATCTGTGACAGCTGCCAGCCCGCATCCGCGCACACATCTAAACCACCACCCCGCATTCCACGCGACCATCACCATCACAATTGCAAACCTCAACCACGCCGCGCACCAACAACCAATTGCTGCAGTAAGCCGAAAAGCCTCCCAATCAATTGCCCTACTAATCTTTCATAGTAATAGAGTCTTCCGCGATCGATTCGGACGATTCCAGCGAGCGGAACGGCTATCTGGGAGAGCGAATACGGCACTGACTGGTGTGAGACTGTCTGTGGCCTCTGGTATTACAAGTACGGAGAATTTTCTCACCCGGTGTATTAATTGTGGGCATGGAACTTGAGGGCCATCCACAACTCTCACGGTGAGCAGGGGGAACTAAACTAGAGAAAAAAGAGTAGTGGAATTTATGTGAACAATGGAAGAGAGCCTATCACCATAGTGGTGCCGAGACTGTGCCAAGGTTGAAGCCACAAGGGAGAAGCCATTATCTATCCCCCAGTTTGCGGCTAGGTGACGACTTCTCGATACACCATCTCGTCCTTCAACGCTTTACTATCTATCCCATCTATCCCATCCATCCTCGTATCCCCTTATTCATCTAGCGATGGAGTATCTTGCTTGGCGCTGCTGCTGCTGCTGCTGCTGGAAGAGCCAGGGATATCTTGGTCGGTGTTGTGGCCAGCTGGAAGGGCCAGGGCTGTTACCGATAGAAATTCGAGTGTAAGACGCTCGAGGGCAGGAAGTTCAGGCATCAGGCGCCCCCTAGAGGCTGCAATGTAGGCGAGATAAATCTCCTTCTGAAATTCCATCTTCGCAATGCTTAGTCGAGTGTCGGCCCCTTTGTTCGCAATGCGTTCCTCTTTGTCGGCCACTTTGTTCGCAATGCGTTCCTCTTTGTCTGCCTCATATTTTGCAATGCTCAGCCGGTGATCTGCCTCCAATTCCGCAATATTCTATAAGCAGTTGTCAGTCCCAGCCGTAACTACAATCCGCTTCAGTGTTTTACCTTGCGATTTTGGAGCTCAGCTTTTCCGGGGGAGCGCGGGCGGTGGAGATAACCGATAAGGAGAGGCTTAAGGAAGAGCACCAGCAAAACCACAGCAACAATGACTACTTGGGATTGCTACTCCCCTAGGAGTGACGTGATGCGGTGTACAAGGTAGGCCTGAGCCACGCTACTTCCTGCCGGCCAGAACGCCGAAGCGACCGAAGTGAAAGCTTGCCAGGACATGATGTCCTGGGAATTGTTGAGCGGAGGGGAGTTTTGGGTGGGTAATGCGAGCGAGAACTCTTCAACTGGCAGCGCGCCGGCGCCATGCATGTTAGCTTGGTGCGCCATGGAGTAGGTGTTGAAGAGCAGCAGGAGAAATGGATAGAGAGCTTGCCTTCTGAGGGTGGTGATTTGATTTGCCCTGGTCAATGCGTCGGGTCAATATCGGGTCAATGTCGGTTGCAGTCGGAATAAGATTTTCGCGTTCCGGCTGTGGGATGCAGCTGGAACAAATTTTTCGCGTTCCAGAGGTGAGAAATAAAATGTGTGTGCAGGGTTCTTTATGGGGCGCAGGTAAGCATTCTCATTGGCTGAATATGCTAGTGCTTTGCCCTGACATGTGGGTGATTCTCTCAGACCCCTCTTCCTCTCCCACTCGCCCGGTTCTAGCTCCATTCTTCCCGTCTAAGGTAGCGGTGTCCATAAGGTGGTCCATTCAGCTGCTCGCGGTCCATTCAGCTCGCTCATGGTCCATAAAGCTGGCTCGCGGTTCATTCAGCTCGCTGGAGGTCTACAAGGCTCGCTCAAGGCCGGCTCCAAGTCAATTGAAACCTCCGACCGCTTTTTTCTCTTTCATCCAGCAACTTTGCGACTGAGCCCCTATTCGCAAAATAGCGTCCGAAGAGCCAGTCGACTTTGAAGCGCAGTCAACGATTTCATCTGCGGAATTACCAGTGCACCGGCAGCAAGATTCAGGCAGTGCTCAGCTTGCTCTATGACAAGGACACAGTTCTCATCGCCGCGACCGGCTACGACAGAGTGCGGTTCTGTTCGCAGTCGGCGCCATTACGAAGATGGCTACCCAGATCGTCCCACTGACGAAACTCAGCCAGAATCAATGCGACGAAGTCAAGAGGAAGGTTCTTGGATTGAATCCAGTCTGGATTGATAGAAATACTCATCTCAAGGCAAGCCAATCATGCTGGCGGCGGCTTTGTTTACATACCCCTGATGATATTGAGGACTACTAAGGCGCTGCATCTACTGGAGCCGGGACATTTGGAAGCAAGTTCAAAGCGGAATGTACTGGCACATCTTCCTCGGACCTGAGCAGGCAGTCAGCGCAGCGTTCAAGGCCATACTGCGTGACCCTACGTTGAACACCAAGCTCTGCATGTTTGCAATCGACGAGCACACTGTGTCGGCGAATGGAGAGTTTTCCGGCCTGATTTCACATACCTGTATACTCTGCGATCATTGGTGCCTCTCTCTGTGCCCTCGTTCGGCTGTACAGCTACACTGGATAGGGAGAATTAGGCCTATGTCCTCAAGCGCGCCGGCTTCGATCCCCAGACCGTCCGCCTGTTTCGCACCTCTGTCGACAGGCTAGAGATCTTAATTGTCGTCCAGCCGCCCATTCGCAACTGGATCAACAACTTCCGCCGCCTGTTCTTCCCAGATGGAGCAACGCCATAGAGCGTGAAAGACATCCCGAAGACGATCATATACATCGACAGCAAGCCCAAAATCATCCAAGCTCAGTCTATGCTCACTCTCTACGCCCACCAACACCGCGGCTTCACAAAGGAGGCAGCTAGGAAGGTCATCCAGCGCTTCGACGCTGATGTTAGGGATGCCGACAAGGACATCATCTTCGGCAACCTTGCTGGTGATACAGACTGCCGTATTGTCTTCGCAACAGGAGGCCTGGGAATGGGTACGGACTTAGGAGACGTAGCGCGCGTCGTACAGTTTAATCCCCCCAGGGATGTGTTGGCTCGTAGTAAAGATGCTTCATTGAGAAAGAAATGGCTGCGCTATTCCCTGACTAAAATACCTGCTCTGGGTGGTGCGGCTAAGTCTTCATTCCTTCCAAAGGGAGAATTCTGCTGGAGGGCGCCACTACTGGTAGCAGCAGCAACTGGACTGGCGCGGCCCGCCTAATCCATTCAGATCGTCGCCTCGCCGTCATTGACACGCGTAGCAAGACGGCCCGCATCGTCCAAGACCTGTTTCGGAAGCTTGAGAGACCCGAGCTCATAATCATGACGTTCGACGGGGGGCGTTCGGTGCTCGACGTCCGTCTGCCGAGATACCGCCTGGCCTTTAGCATGGCGGCAGGCCAGATGGTCATGGCTTCGGTGCAGTACAAGGGCTACGCTGTCGACGCGGACCAGTTCATCGGCACACTGGTCGGGCTGGAGAACCGGCTCGTGCTCCGACGACCCTGCAGGATGACGCCCCATCTAGACGCCAGGCTTGTTCTCGTCCCCGCTGGAGACTTTTCCCCCTCACCGAGGCCCATTGAGACCCGACACGAGACACGACACGAGACCCGACACAGGTACACTGCCATGAGGCGCATCAACCACCCCGACCACGTGCCGTTGACAGCCTTTTTTACCAGCCGCGACCCCAGATCCACATCCCGCACCACGCCTCCGAGCTCGACACGGCGCTCTGCCGTCTCCGGGATAACGGTGCCGTTCAGAGTAAGCTGTTCTTATGCTATCTGCACGCCGCTACGTCGTCGTACCTTCCCGACCCCCTAACGGGTAGGACGGGCACCGATGAGGCGCTCCACATTCTCAGCTCGGCCGCGGTGCAGTCGGTCGACCTGCTTACCAAAGACGACTTTGACCTCGTGCGCTGAATCCGCGCCCTGAGCCCGGACAGGCAGAGCGGTTTCGCTAGCCAAGACATCTCCTGGCCGTCCTGGCCGTCCTCGATCAAGGCTGACGACGCCTTTTACCTGTTTACTCGGTCACTGCAGAGGTTGTGACGTCGTGTAGGAAGGCAGTGAAGGATAGCGACGGCGTAATCTGAGGTCTTCCATCCCAGTATCGGTCGGACGGGTAGAGAAGGTAGCGCAGTAGTTTGACAACTTCGTCTGTCTTGCCGAAGAATTGCATCGAGTCGCGGGTTATGCTAGGCTAGCCTGTGCTCGGAGGGGCAAGATTGGTTCCATCGCTGAATCTCCTCCGCACTCAGCACTGTGTAGCCTTTCAAGGCTGGCATGCGGCGCAGCACGCGCGTCGCACACCGGGGCGCACATCAACGGACAGCGTATATTAGGTCCCGAGACCGCTCCTTCAGGGGCCGTAGACCACAGCAATGGCAGGTGCAATCTCGTCTCACCGAGCTCGTGATGCGTGTCAACATCCTCCTTTCGGTGGGTCTCGCAATTGAATGAAGTTGCTTTGGCGGTCAAGTTTCAGGGCGGCTCCGAAGGATTCGGAGCACGGCAACCACGTACCGGAGACATTGCGGCCTAATGCGGGGAGTTTCGTAGGATTCTGCGGATCCCTCCGACATGACTGACCAATCCTATCCGCATTCTTTTCCCGCGGCCTGCCGTCGTAATCCAGCACACCGTTGACGACACAGCTGGACAATCCAGCAGGTATTTATGCCCTTCCCGACAACAAAAGTCTTTCTTTCGCATCCATCCGTCCATCTGAACTTACTTATTCCACGTCACCACAACCACAACCACCCCCAAAATGCCACCCACCGCCTTTATCACCTCCGCCACCGGCACCCTCGGCGGCGCCCTCGCCCGCCACCTGCTCACACTGCACTGGACCATCCACTTCACCACCCGCAATCCCACCTCCCCCGCGGCCCTCGCCCTCACCGCCCTCGGCGCCCACGTCTTCCCCGGGTCCTGGAACGACCTCCCCGCGCTCACCACCGCCCTTACCTCGTGCACGCATCTCTTCATCAACACCATGCCCTCCTTCACCGACGCCACCGCCGAAATCACCCAGGCCAAGAACATCCTTCTCATCGCCAAGCAACTCTCCGTCACGCACGTGATCTACTCCGGTGCCTTACCGACGTTCAGCCTCCCTCAGTGGGACCCCGCGCACTGGACGGCTGCATGGCGGCTTGCAAAGGTCGAGATTGAGAAGGCAGTACGGGAAGCGGGGATTGAGAACTGGGCTATCCTGAGGCCGGGGTATTTCATGGCGAATTTCCTGGGTGAGAAGGTCGCGTTCCAGCATCCGCTGGCGAAGGACACGGGGGTGTTTAAGCATGCTTATGGAAAGGGGGAGGTTCTGCCTTTGGTGGACGAGGCGGATGTGGCGAGGGTTGTGGTCAAGGCGTGGACGGGAGGGGACGAGGAGCGGTGGAAGGGGAGGGAGGTGGCGGTTGCGAGTGAGCGTGTGACGGCGGGGGAGGTGATTGAGATTTTGAGGAGGGTGAGTGGGAAGGAGATTTTGGGGGAGTGGCTGGGTGACGAGGAGAGGGAGAGGGAGGAGGGGTCGGTGAGGTTTTCATTGGAGAATCAGAGGAGCTTTGCGGGGATTGATGGGCTGGTGGATTGGGAGGTGGTTAGGGGGCTGGGGGTGGAGTTGGGGACGTTTGAGGGGTATTTGAGGAGGGAGAGGGAAAGCCTGGATGAGACGTATGTGAAGGTGAAGGCGATTGAGTAGGTGACTCGGGGGATTTTTTTTTTGGACTTCGTCCTTCGTTCTCGATCGAGCATAGCGAAGGGCCCGCCGCAGGCGCCCCACCGGAGGTGCCGCTGGAAAACAAAGAGACTCTGGGGACGGGCATCTCTTTCAGGAATTGGCTCAGCCTCAATGACACAATTCATAGTATTCTCGCACATCGACTTGTTTTGCGGGTTTTGATACATGCACGCTCGCCAGTCAGAATAGCGCAGTGATGATTCTAAGAACCATGCATAGCCCAACCATCAGACATATGTGTTCCAGAGCGCTAATAGCGCCAAGGAAGAGAACGCTCAGGAAAACAACCGCTCCGTAGAAGTAGATGCCTACAGCGGCGATTTCTACCGTCGTCTTGTATGCAAGCCAACTTTGCAGACCGTAAGCTCGTGGCATCTCCCATATGATCCTGATGCCGTGTAAGTCCTCTTTCAACCCCACTTGACACTGTTTTGGTCGAAGTGTGTAGGGCAACACGATGACCTCGCACCATCGGTACGTGATGGAGCCGTCGTTCAAGTCTTGAAACTGTATCTCTGCTGCCATCGCACAGAACAGGACGAGAGCAAACACCACCCAGAGCAAGCAACCTATTGTCCTAAATTAGACAGAATGAGACACATTGTCAGTCTCCGCCAAAATCAAGAGTAAGAGGAGGCTGCCTACCAAGCAAAGTTCATAACCGGAACCTCGCACTTCCACGGTATCATAACCGCCGTGTTGAGAATCCAACTCTTCCACATTGCGACCAAAGCCAACGCCATGATCAGCGCGTCCGCCACCATCTTGCCGAGAATATGCTGCCAGCCCACCCGACTCAACACAGCAAACTTCACTTCCCACTCCAGCCGCTCGCCCCTTGCGCCGTCATTACCCCGCGACCCGAACGGCCGCAGATGTCCAAAGACGCCCCACGGAATCCCTATCGAAAAACACGACAGTGCGAGGGCGCGATGCGGTGAGACGAGCCCTTGCCGGACAAATTCCTCGGGGGACGGTGCTAATAGAAGTTTCTGTTAGCCATCTCTCCGTTCCCTTTTGTCTCCGGTTTCCCTTTTTCCCCTTTCCTTTCCCCTTCCCCCTTCCCCCTCCCCTCAACCACAACACAAACACACAAACACATACCAATCAGCGTCAAAATCGTCGGCAACAACCCCACCAACGTCGCCCCAACTGCCGCATCCGCCACCTCAACCTGGCGCATCTTCGAATACACACAATCGATCAGCGCCGAGCACTGCCCGTAGACGTAGTACTCCGGATCGGAGCCATTGCACGCTGCAATCGAGGCGGGCATCCACTTCGTTCCCTTGCCGAGGTTGCGCGTGATGTTGCTGCCGGGCTTGGTGCCTTTGGAGTGGAGGGTTAGGATGGAGGAGATGGTTGTGATGGAGAGGAGGAGGAGGAGGAGGCGGGAGGTGAGTTGGCGGGTTGAGGTTGGTTTCCAGCTGAAGGATGGGAGGGGGCACATGGCTGTGTTGCATTTTAGGGTTATACATGGGGAATGAGGGTCAGAGGAGGGTGGTATTTTGGTAGGGAGCACGAGGATTTAAGAGAGGAATTTTTCCATGTGAGGAGTGTGGGTAGAACCTGATGCAACCTGTGAGACAGGGGTTGCGGAAGGAAGGAATAGGGGCTGACTGGCTGCGAAAACCCGCCGACTATCCGCCCACAAAGAATGAAACGTAGTCAGTAAGCGGGCACATAACATGTTCGCCAGGTCAGATGACTTTCGTGTTTGCTATTGGCTAAAAATTTATGGCAAACTCCAAACAGTCCCCAAAAAAAGAAAGCTTGCCCGTCAAGGACAGCCAAAAATGGGGGCTAAATATGCTAAGATCCCCATGCTCCAAACGCCAACTCAAACACTCCGTCAAAGTCAATACTCCACAGTACCTCCACATTCATATCCTTCTATATAGTCACACCTTACAAGTCCACCGTCTTTGAGGATATCAACACAGCGATCTGAACACACAGCGGCGATACCACATCGTCCTTTTCCCAGCCAGAGCCTCCCATGCTACCCCAGGGACATGCAAAATTGATGCGAAAAAAGGAAGAGAAAGAGAATTTGTTCCTCCTCCCGAGAATTCCCGTCAAGAACTAGGCGCTCTTTCTGGCGAGCGGGCTCGAGTTCTGGCCCTCGGCGAGGCGCATCGCCTGGCGGAGTCTCCGAGGCGTGAGACGCTTCGCCTTCTTTCCGCGCGCGTTGGTGTTCACCATCGGTGACAAGGTGAGGAGATCGAACGGCACCACAGCGGGGCTAGATCCAGCTTGAGGGGGCGTGAGCGAGTTCTTCTTGGGGGTTGCGACATTAGGGAACTTTTTCTCGTCCTCGAAGAGTGGGGACAGCTCAACGGCGTCTACAAGACTATCGGCGTTGAGGGTGTACCGGCTTCCCGATGACCCGGAGGCTCGGGGCGTGATTATCTCGTCGCTGATGGTGGGCGATGCATTCGTCTCGTTGCACTTGCGATCGTCGTTGCTGGGCTCCACGACAGGATTGCAACAGTCATCAGCGCCATCATCGGTCGTGAGGGAGCGGCTACGAGTTCTGTCGTTCACTTCAATATCGTCAAACAGTGAACTGGCCGCGGTGCTACAAGAGATGTGTTAGAAATAATTCATTGAACTGACGAGTGGATTCATTCGGAGGAAATTTTGCCCTTACCTCAAAGATGTGCTGCGCGAATGGCCTCCTGAACGGCTGCCCAAAAGACTCTCAGCATAGTCAGTCATCTCCCGCTCGTATGGCGCAGCGTGGTCGGCGCCCAATGCAGAGCGATCGAAACCGTCGTCGCTGGCATCGGAGAAGAATGTGGTCTTAGCCTGACTGGGAGCCGTGGTATCGCACTGATCCACGAAATCGAGGAGATCTTCATCGTCAACTGGGAGAGGAGTCCATCCGGCAAGGTGTAGGTTATCGCGCTGCAAGTGCAATTGGTACAGAGGCGAATCGACAGGGCGGCGGGGAGCGCTGGTGACCTTGTCGAGGGCGTCGCGCTTCTCCTCGGCGATCAAATCCTCATCGGCAGACGCTGGAAGGGGAACATGCAAGGCAATATCGACGGCATCAGCGATGCTCTCAGTGACAACTTTGTGGCTTTCGGGCTGATCCGTGGCAAGTTCATTGCTGACCATGCTCCCATGATCGGCATTGGCCGAGGTGCAATTGTTCTCGCCTACGTGGGGCTTGTCGACAATGTTCTTGCCGCGCCACTCAACGCGGCCTGGTGTCAAAGAAGCCGGGCGGTCAGCAGACAATACCTTTGGCGTCCGGGATTATTGGGGGGTTACTCACCAATGGTGCAAAGGACAGCCATGGCAGTCATGATGACCACCTGCCAGATCAGCGCTGTCGAGGCGCCAAGGGCAAGAAATGCCATGCCGTAGAGGGCAGAATTGGGTCTGCGATAGAGCAGTCAGCATTTGCGACCAGGTTTAGTCAGGGGAAAGAGGATCGGCGGAGGCGCAGCGCCTTTGTTCATGTCGGCTGGGACTCACAGAGAGAAATACATGCTGTCGCGAGAGCGAGCAAGAAAGGTGTCGGCAATGTGAAGAATCATCGTGATGATGCTCATCGATGAACAGCGGACGAAAATAGTGGAAGCAGAGGGGTCGAATGTGAGATGATAGGCGGGAATCGCCTGGTCGCAGCAGGCGAGATGAAGGTGTGGAATGTTTCTGATCCGGAAAGTAAAATAGGATCGATCTCAAGAAAGCGTGAAGTTCAGAAGGGAAGATGCAATTTGATATGGAAAGGAAACCGTCACGATGAAATTTTGTGATCTTGTCAGAGAATGCTAGTGGGGGAAGAGGAAGGTGCGAGGTCTGGTTATGTGCTTGCCAGTTGGGCTGACATTCTGGGGTCCCACTTTTTTCGTTTGCTGCCGTTGCCGCCACGACAACAGAGACTCGCCACATCGGATGAAGCACGCGACACGCTGCTATTCGCGTCGCGTCACGGGCGGAAACTGGGAAATGTGGGATTGACTCTGACGATATTCATGCAAGAAGACAAGAATGCAACCCAATCGCCCAAGGCACTCAAGACGTTTACTCCACGAGCTCCACAAGAACTCATCGGTTCTGTATTTCCACGACTCTAGTCTAATGCTATATCTGACACTGCGCTACGCTTCAATTCTCCAAAATTGGAAGCAATTCGTAGCATGAAATGGCATAATAATGACTGCCTTACAAAATGTGCTGCAGGAAACCGTCTATGTGCGGGCTGAACCAACAAAGAGACTGCGCGGTGATGCACCAAGATAAAAGTCCCAACTCCGTTCCTCCCACAGTACCGAACACCCAGCTCTCCTACAGGGTATCTAGTAACGACAAAATGCAATGCGATAAAATAAATGCCGACCAAACCAACAAAATCGAAGTTATCTCAGACGCCATCATCTCGACGCCAACCTTTGAAAGCAAGATCCCAACTCCGTACCATGTTCCTGAGCCCAAAAACCCAAACAAATACCGGCTCTCCGAAACCCCTGTTCGAAGGGCATGGTGTGGCATCCTCAAGATGAGATCCCTCAAGCTCTCAAGTCACAGTATATGAAGCACCTGCCTGAGCGAGGCGCTGGGCCTGACGGAGGCGACGCGGGTTCATCTTCTTGTTTTTTGTCGCCTTGGTCTTGGGCTTGCGCGCCAAGGTAAGCGGATCGTCAACGGGTTGGACGTCCTCGAGAGTCTGTAGCTCACTGGCCAAGTGGGTCTCCTCGATGTGCGACTGGTCTTCGGTGGAAATATCGTTACTGGAGCTACCGGTTCCGACCGGGGATGAGAAGATCTCAACAGCATCGACGAGATCGGACGGCTTCAAATTATACTTGTGCGGCGTGTTCCGGACGAAAGGACCGGTGCCCACGAAGGAGCAGAACACCTCAACGGCGTTGACAAGTTCCTTTGGCTCCAGGCTGTGCTTGTGGGAGCTGTCCGACAAGGCGAGATCGGCAGTAGGCGGATTCGCAGTGGCAGGGGACTGACAGTCTGAGTCGACTTTGATAGGGTCGTTGCCGTCGAGGTCGGTAGAGGAACAAACACTCTCGTTGGAGCTGATGTCGGTTGTCGTGGAAGGGCTGGTACCGTCGCAGGTACTGTTATCGGAACTAGAGCTCGTAGTGCTGAAACAAAACGTCAGCAAATTTCATCCGAATTTAGTTCGGACAGGTTCGGTTCTTTGCTTACCTCAGTGACACGCTTCGGGAATGGGGTCCAATACTCGCAGTCTCGTCGCTGATTTTTCCAACAGCAGGCTGCAATATCTTGACATGACTATCATCATTTGTGTCAGGACAAGGGATGCTCGTAGCAGAGCTTTGAGCCTGCTCTTCGGTGACAGACTGCGTGGTCTCAACAGCCTCGTCAAGAACAGTGACAGCCGGTGCGGTGTTCGTGGTGATTGCGATGTTGCTCTGGTTTCGGGCATCTTCAAATGCCTTTTTGAAATGCGGGAGGAAGCTCTTGGGAGACTGCTTCTTGGGGTCGGCATTTTGATTCAAGGGAGTCTCGTCCTCGTTGGGGGAGTCACCGCGGCCTGCAAATGTACTGTCAGTCAATAACCAAAGATGAAACTTGTCGGGTCGGAGGCAAGAGCGGCGGGGGAAGCTCACCAATAACACGGAGACAGATGATGCCGAATGCGATGCTTGTGACGGCGTCTGTTTTGGAGGCAACGAGCGCAAAAGCGCCGAGGCCACAGAGAGAGGTCGTTGCGCTGGGAATGGTTAGTCAAAGCACCTACTGACGTGGCGCTGGGAGTTGTGGCAGGGCTGGACAGAGCAGTCGCGGGGGTTTGGGTTTGAAACTTACAGCGACACCATTTTGTCGTGCGACAACAGACTCGAGACCGAGAAATGATGGCTAGAGCGATATTTCGGATGCTCACGGTTAAGATGGTTCTGTCGATGACAGCGGAATGAAAGCGGGACGGCGAATGATGAGCTGAGTGAGCAAGCGACCAGTAAGCGACGGTGACACAACGCCCGCGTAGAGAAAGTCTCAGATCAAAAATGTGCAAATATCGCAAGATACTCAGGATGCGATGACAGAAGTGCAAGGAAGAGTCTCAAGAAGATGGAAGATCAAAGGTCATTGATGGAATTCGTGATGTTGCGACTTGAGTGAGTTGCTGCTTGCAGGAAAAGAGCGTTGCCTTGAGTCTCGTCTTTTAAGTGGGGCGCTGCCAGGCCCCGCGAGCGAACCACTTGGGTCCCACCTTTCTGTTCGCAACCCCACGTTCTGTCTTTGGAAGCCTTTGCAGTCAGGCCAAAAGGCCCCAAACTCTTGGAGCCTCAGTATTTGCGCAGTTTCGCTTGGTAAGTACCTCGCGAATTATCCTCTGATGCTATTTTTGCATTTCATCATGGACCAGTACCCTCATTTAAGGCCCAGGAAGCCGCCATTCAGCGAACGGAACGCTGGAAATAGAGCGTATTGAGAGCCAAGTGCGCAATTGGCGGGAAGGGACCCAACCAACAGCCCTGAATCGCGATTGGTTGAGGAATGACCCCGCTCCCGGGGCGAACATGAGAGTCCTAGACACCAAAATCACTGCATTTTTAGCGTCGTAAAAGGCTAGGCACGCAGTCAAGGCCCTCGTTTAGGGCTAAAATTGCAGTGAGTTGTCGACCCCGCTCACCACCACGTCTAAATACTCAGGCAAACTGTAGTCGTTCCACTCGGATTCGGGCCAGCTACCATTCGGTGCGTGAAGCTGCTTCAATACACTGCATGTACAACAATTTTTTCTCCCTGCTATTTCAAGGAGACAAGTTCCGCTACGTCGGTTTTCCGACCGCAGATATTTCTGGTCCAGCACAACAAATTTAAGAGAAGCAATACAACCTCGAGTTAGCACAATCGACAAGAATGCCATTTCAACAAGTACAAAAGAAACGTACAAGTCCAGTCTGCCTCGTACATGAGACCACCCTACATCACGACCTCATACACCCCTAATCCCAATTGCCCTTCCCCAAATCCACCGGCTTCCCATTCCGCATATCCTCCATCACATCCTCAATCTTCCACGGCTCATACTTGTACCCCGGCGGATAATTCACCGGGATACTCTCGTCCTCCTCCATGGGAATCCCCCTCCTCATGCTCTCGACCACCTTCTCATACACCTGATACGCGTACTTCTCCGGATCATGCCCCCACACCCAGCTCGGCAGCTTCGGCTGGGCGCGGCGTGGATCGAGCTTCACCTTGGTCCAGTCCGTGTCCTGCAGCAGCTCGGCGTTGCTGAAGCCCAGCTTCTGCGCGCACGCGTTGCGGATGAAGCGCATGCGCACGTGGGCGCGCACCGACTGCGGGATGTTCTCCTTGCCGCCGATCTGCAGACACGACGCGAGGGAGACGGCGTCCTCGATGGCCTGCGTGGCGCCGTTGCCCGACGCGGGGAGGAAAGAGTGTGCGGCGTCGCCAATGTTGACGACGCGGGCAGAGGGGGACGCCCATTTTGGCTGCGGGTTGCGCCAGAAGAGCTCGAAGTTGACGATGGTGTTGGGCGGGGTGAGCTTGATGAGCTCTTTGAACATGGGCGCCCAGGGCTCTGGGCCGACGCCTTTGTCCATGTTGGCGAGGACTTCAGAGGAGGGCACCGTGTTGGACCAGGATTCCTTTTCGGAGCCGGTAACGTCGTGGTTCATGATCCAGATCATGGTGTCGGGGCGGGTGAGCGTCATGGCGTAGGTGCCGGGGCTGTTTCGTCGTCAGCATGTTTCTTTCTCAGAGGGAAAGGAAGAAAAAAAGGAGAACTGAAAAATAATTGAAAAAAGACGGGACAAAGAAAGACAACCCACCCCAGCCACGTCCGAATAATCGGCTCCTCCCCCGTCTCCCCCTCCTTCATCTTAAAAAACGCCTTCACCTCCTCATTCCCATCCAAATACCTCCTCGGAAACGCTGCCCTCCACATCGCCCGCCCCGACTTCATCGCCCTCACCTGCCCTCCCACCAACTTCTGGCTCTTACTCCCCACCCCATCCGCCGCAACAACCAAATCCCCCTCGAACCGCTCCCCCTCATCCGTCAGCACCCCCGCGCGCTCCCCATCCTCCCAGTACTCGATCACCTTCTTGCCGAACTCAATGCGCACGCCCAGCCGCCGCACCTGGTTGACGTACATCTGGTACACCAAAGGGCGCATCTGGAATGTCCCCGGCGGCGTGTCCGGGTCGAGACCCGCGTCGCGCAGGCGGTCGGAGACCTTGAGCGCGGGGATCATGCGCTCGCCGTTGTGCTTGAAGGTCTCGATCCACGCGTTGTGCAGGGAGATGCGGTCGAATTCGGCGGCCATGTCGGGCCAGTGGTGGAAGAAGCGGGTGGCGGAGAGGCCCATGAAATACATGTCGCCTGGGGGGGTGTTAGGGATTTGCGGGTGGACGGAGGGAGGGGAAAAAAGGGAGGCTCACCGGCCGTGTTGATGTCGTCGTTGCGCTCGAGAACGCGCACGTTGTGGCCCTTCCGGACGCACTCGATTGCGGCCGTCAGGCCGGCCAGACCGGTGCCGACGATGAGCACATCGATGCCCGAGTTGGGGTAGGAGCCCACGGGCCGGGATTCCCCCTGGTCCTTGATGAACGGCATTTTGACACTGCTCACACTCTCTTTCACACAAAAAGTCACAAATATTTCCGTCCCTCAAACCACAGAGACCCAAGACGACGAACCAGATCCCTCCGCCAGCAGCGCAGTCGTGAGCGGTAGCATCAATGGATATACCACCCCTCTCACTGCCGCTATTCAGGACACACTTACACGACACGATATGACATGACACAAACCTGAATCTC
>Ga0247770_1001775_pt1 | contig 15030 bp, 17 predicted proteins | sample UWRJL136409B6_FD_179943 | JGI IMG/M metagenome (GOLD analysis project Ga0247770, IMG submission 179943) | Plant litter microbial communities from Arlington Agricultural Research Station in Wisconsin, United States - UWRJ-L136-409B-6 | ecosystem: Environmental > Terrestrial > Plant litter >... | reverse complement strand
CAGAGGTGCTAATCCAGATGGGCATACGCAGACGCAGCCGGCGTGTGGTGTGGCCCGGCCCTCGAAGCTGTGCGTCTCGGTGAATGATGACTGGTACTGCCCGCCTGGCGGTTCTTGTGGTTCTACCTATGGGTCGTGTTTTGGTGGTGGCGGGGGCTCGTGTGTTGCTGAGGGTGGAGGGGCGAGCCCAACCACGCCGCCCGACAGCAGCAGTTCCGACTCGTCAGGCGGAGGGGGGACTTCTGGGAGCGGGAGTGGCAATGGAGGTGGGGTTTCTGGGACGCCGGCGTCGGCGAAGAATGATGCTGGGGGTTGGTCCTATGGAGCTTATAAACATCTGGGGATGCTGTTGGTGATGGAACTGTGGGTTTTGTTCGTTATGGTGGCCTTTCTATAATAGTAGCGAGGTAGCTGCGTCAGACCACTCACCAAGCAAACGTCACAGCTTCTAGGCTAGTCTCAGGCCCGAATCTTGGCCCAGAACATACCAGTACATACCTTAGGATGGTATACAATACCCCAGCTCAAATTTTAGGATAGTACATAATATCCCAGCTTGGAATCTGGGATGGTACATGATACACGCAGATCCAGATCGAGCTCGCGGGAATGGCTTCAAAAAGAATGCATTGCAAGTTCAGTGGGGAAGGCCTTGCCGCCCGCCCATCAGTGAGTGCATCGGTGAATGCATCGGTGAATGCTGCGCAGAGATGATAATCAGCCAGCAGCAAGCATTTTCTTAGGACCGCAACCTCTCCCACATTCCTTCTTTTCCACTCAAAACGAAGAACAAAAAAATCAAACCCCAAGAAGAAAGCAAGAGCAAAGGCAATAGCAAAAGCAATCATGCGTCAGCTTTTGTTTCTCATTTTTGCGTCGGTCGCTATGGCAATCGGCTTCTCCTCTCCGCGCGACGCGATCCGCCTCTCTGAGGTGCAGATGCTTACCCTCCATGCCGACTAGCAAACCACGCACCGGCGCCTACCCGATCCCATCCCCCAGCTACGCTGCGTTTCGCACCCGTCCCTATGCGCACTGCATAAGATCGATGTCCTCCGCTGCACCAACCAAGGTTCCTCATACTCGCGCGACGACGTCGAGTGGACCTACACCGCGCCCTCGCTCCCCTCGACCCTCCAGCTCGGCTCGACCGACGTCGTCTGCGAGGGTTATTCATCGCCCGATGACCCTCACGTACTCAAGGGAAACTGCGGCGTGGGGTATCAGCTGGCGATGACGAGCGAGGGTAAAAAGAAGCACTGGCATGTCAATTGGGAAGCCGAAGAATTTGATAGGCTCCAGGCGCACCAACCACCACAGGAAGCGGCCACCCGTGTCCAATCCGTCACCAAGACCGTCACCGACATTGTGACAAGAACAAACACAAGAACGGCCACCCATGTCAAAATCGTCACCAAGATCGTCACGGACGTTGTGACAAGAATGAATACAAGAACCGCAACCACAATGACGACAGAGACTTTCACCAGCACAAGCACAAGCACAAGAACAAGAACCACGAATGGTACCACGACAGAAACCGCGACTAGGACAACAACCAAAACCGTCACCCAGACAGCGTTTTCCGGAGGTGGCAACAGGATGCAGAATGGCAACTCATCATCATCCTCGACATCTTGGTCACCCACTTCTCTTTTGGTGCCGATATGCCTTGTCCTCCTCTTATGGATCATCTTTGAGGACCGAGAAGGAGGAAGAAGATGAGTGGCCAGTCATCATGAGGAGGGTTATGGGGATGGTAATAGCCGACAATCACAGGGACGAGGTGACGGTGAAACCGCTTCGGCAGACCAACAGCGAGGTTCGCGTGCTACATATTCTAGCATTTGGTAAGATTCCACGCCTTCTGTTCCGTCTACTCCATCTACTCCATCTATTCCGTCAACGCCGACCTCACCGGGGCCCGGCTTTCTGACGGGCTTCACGACAGGTGCCGCCGTGGCGGGATGCATGGCTCAGAGCCGTGGTAATAGTAATCGTAACAACGAAAATCGCGGTACAACGGCGCAGAGACAGGAGGGGCAGGCAACAAGGACTTTCAGTACGGGTTTGGGTTCAGACTCAGCTTCAGGAGCAGCTTCATCGACAACTACTACCCAAGCCCACATGAGCACCGGATTTGGAACTACAGGTCGCCGCACTCGAGCTCCCTCTCCGGATCCTTCTATTTCAGCCTTGTCCTCCTCGGCGACAGTCTCAGCTCCGGAGGTCAGTGGCGGTCCTAGCACCAATGTTGGTGTTGGATCGACCCGTCGCCGCACTCAAGCCCACACTCCGACTTCTTCAATTCTTCCTCGTCCTCTCCGGCGACAGTCTCAGCTCCTGAGGTCAGCGGCGGCCCTAGCACTAATGTCGGTGCTGGATCGACTCGTCGCCGTTAGACAGGGTTATTGTTTTCCTTCGCATTGTGGTAATGGATTGAGGGGTGGATAAGCACGTAAATTTAGTTCTGGGTGCTCCCTCTTTTGGGATGCAGGTAGCCTAATAAAACTGTCCCCTGACGAAAGTCTACCATGTGAACCGGCATCATCATGGGCACAGCTGCGCATTGATATAGTCCCGACCAAGAGTGAACCTGCCACCACCATTATCATACCAGCCAGCCTTGCCCTTGCCGCAAATCGAGCCGACCGACCCCATTTGGCTCAGGTAATCCTTGCTGATGGTCACCGTTTGACCATCGTAGTTGCACATGCTGTTGTGACCAACGAGTTAGATGCGAATAATGAGTATTTTCTGAGGGGTAAACTCACTACGCCATGGAACTGCCCTATGTCGACTTCACCCAGTAATTGTTGAGCTTCTAGCCGCCCCAATAACTGGCGAATGCAGCCTGCACGGGATCAACCGAGTCTCAGCTCGTGCGTCCGTAGCAGTTGACGGTCAAGCGGCGGACCAGACTGGCGCTGGAGTCAGTCAAGGCCGTGGCCGCTATGTACTTGTCCACGGCATCGTAGTCGATGGGGCCAAGGTACGTATATTGCAGGTACCCAGTCTTGGGATCGATGGTGCCGTCTCCCGTGTAGTGGCCGTCGGGGAGACCTGCGGGGAGGCGGGGGGACACGACGGCTGCTGCTCCGCCGGTGGTGTTGAGGAGGAAGATGGCCAAGAGGGAGAGCGCCTTGATACCCATGGTTAGTTTTTTGTGTCCGTATATGAAAGAGAGAGTTATAAGGGGGTTAAACCTGATGAGGGTCTTTGTCTCTTGTTTACGAGTCTTTGTTGTTGAGGAAAACAACGGCTCTTATATACACGTGTAAAGCCCTATCTATAATTAGAGCTATTCCAAACGCCAACCTGTTTTTGGTCTCGGAAAGAATCAACTGCTAAAGGCCCGTTATGAATAGCTCATGTAATATAGGTACGCATAACTTCTGCACAAAGTCAACTGTTACCTTGGCTTGCCGCATGTTACGTTTTTACGCTTCTTTACAAATGGGATGTTTTGCCGTTCTCATCATGTTACCGGACAGCCGCACTCAAAGTATATAGTCCGATGGGTAGCGAGGCCCGCCATGGCTCGCTTGGCATTTACGCCCGTGTATCTCCTACATCTCGCAGCCTCGGTCGCTACGTCCAAAGATCGATTCGTTGCTCATACATGGTACCCAGTAGCTAAACTGACAGCCCGTTTGCGCTTCAGTACTTGCTGCTGCTGGTGCGCCATTCGGCCATATCGAGCAGGGCGATGCGGATTGAGGACCCTACGTTACACTTGAGCGAAACTGGGGGAAGAGAAGCTGCGGATATTGGGTACAAGTTCATCTCAGCGGGCAGTGAAACTGGCGTCTAAAGGGCCAGGATTGAGCATCTCCCAGTCACGGCTGGCTAGGTAGTTTGCTAGTGGCCTCCGCGTCTCCTCCCCCTCCGCCGACCTATCCCGTCCTAACAACCCCTCCCTCCCTCGCTCCCGCCTGGTTCCCATATGGCCTCACTTGCTTACCTACCTATATGGTATGTATTTAGAAACCAAAGATGCGACAAGCTGTCGGCTGGTAGCCTTTGCAAGCACCTCTTTAGCCAGTACTTGGCAAGAGGGAGACTTGGCCTCTGCTTTGGGGCACTATTTGGCTGTGCATCTCATCCGGAAGGGCCCTTTTGATAGTGCATCAGAAAAAGGTTCCGTTAGAGATGCAGGGAGATGGTTCCATGCGAGACGCATCGACAGCTCGCCCGAGAAGGTGACGCAAAAGGTAAATGGCTACCAAGGTAACTAGGTAGTAACCTGCCACCACAAATTGATCCTGTACCGATTATCCTCCGTATTCCACGCCCCCAGAGTCCACACGCCCCCATTCCAGTACTGGGCATTCTCAGGTCTGGCAAAATCCATGGAATACGTCAGGATGAAATCCAGCCCGGCCGTATCATCCTCGTACACTTGCACGTTGAAGCCTAGCGGCAACCCCACGCGCGAGGCCGTATACTCAAACAGCTGCCGGCCGAGACCGCCGTTCTCGCCCGCCCACGATGACTTGATGGGGAAGTCGCGCTCAAAGTCGAGGCCCGGGGGGTTTCGTGTGGAGTCGGGGAAACGGATCCATCCCTCGAGTTCGCACTCGGAGCCCGAGTCGTCGCCTGTGGAGAGCAAAAAGACTTGGACGTGGGTGTGAAAGGTTGGGGAGACGCCGGCCGCGGCTTGGAGGGGGGTGCTATCTGAGGAGGCGGCGACCAAAGGGTCCTCAATGGTAGTAATGGTGATGGGCTTGGGCTCTTCGGTTGCGCAGGTGGACTTGGTGGGCTTGGAGGGTGGGGCGGGATCCGTGAGGCATTGCGGGTCCGACATTCTGTAAGATGACTTGGTCTCGGATGAGGATCCACTTGAGGGGGGGCGACTGGGATTTATACTTGAGATGCCGAGCGTTTTCAAGGGGCTGGGGGGTGACGCCCTTCAGCCGCACACCACGGTCGGAGTAGTCGGACCACTTGGACGCCTTGTTACGCGGCCTCAACCGGTCAAGATTAGCTGCACGAAACTTAACGCTTGTGTTTGGTCACGTAAACTTGAACCTGGCCCACGTGCACATGTAGCTGATTCGACAGAAAAATTTTGCCTGGATTGAAATTTCAAGAGGGTGTGCAGAGCCCTCTTTCCGCCTGGAATGTCCACCCAGCATTGTGTTGAGCTCCTTTGTCATCCGCCTAGGTGGGGCCGGTGAGTTTGTTTACCACGACACTTCTCCGATTACCTACCTTCTTGGCGGAGTGTATCAGCAGCCTGAGCCGCAAACAATGGAATTGTACAGGTATGCAGCGCCTGTTTCAGCGACACCTTGCTAGGGCACATACAAGTCCGAACTTCAATAACTCTGACCAAGGACTTTTACCACAATGCTCCGAAATTAGCGATTGCCTAGCTATATCTACATTGTCAACTTGTACTGAACCATATTACCATTTCCCGCGGCGCGGGGATAGAACTCAAACGTGAACGTCGTGTTCTTTCCTGACGCAACTACGGCTTCCACCGCCGCTTTCGTGATGATGATTCGGTCCTGGTCAAAGTTCCACTTGCTGTTGAACGTCTGCATCGCCATCGTCAGCAAGCTCTAGCAGTCAACGAAGAAGACTGAAACATACCCCACGGCCCTTTTACAAGTCAGGGAGATATTGCGTCCAGTCATCAAACAAGTATGCCCCCTCTGAAGTCGCGATTTGGACCGTTGCGACCCTGTGGAGTCCTTTCCATGCGATGGGAATCTGCAAATCAGAGCCCTTTGCAATATCCCTGGCCGGAACGGAGTACCAGCTGAGTGTCGGGACACCCCACTGCACGAGCTCGATTTGGGACTGAGCTCCAGCTGTGAATGACACCGTGAAATTCGCTTTGGTTCCCGGCTCTGCCGTTGCATAGAGGTACTTTGACAGAAAGGCTTGTTTTAGAGTCACCGCCGAGATGCGGCACAGAGACCAGCATCGACAACATTGGTAAGCAGATTCTGCGCGGCCGCCTTGTTAGCGAGAGAGGCGTTCCTGGCGACGGTCATAATGGTGATGATCTTGTTGACGACGCTGCGGAAGTGGGGGTTGATGGAACTCTTTGCCTGCTCAGACGGTGGAATGGCGCCGGCGTCGCCGAGGGTGCGGAAGGTGTTGACGATGGAGGTGCCGTTGGTGATGGTATCTTAGCGGGCGATAGTCTAGCTGCCGGTGAGGGTGGAGTTACTAGTGGCTTTTGGTTTGAACTGGGGGAGGTAGAGCTTATTAAAGGTCAGGTAACTGTAACTAATAGTATGATAGGTAATACTAAGGGTAATAAGGTTATTAAAGAAGGGCTGGATAAGAGTAGCGAGTTTAGTTATAATCTTACTAACGCTGATAATAAGGTGGATTTTGGAGGTAAGGCTGAAGATTATATAAGAGAATGTCTATTTACACTATAACTCCGGTCTATTTGCACTATAACCCCGCATTACCCCATACAAAACCCTAACCCCCACCCACGCTTAAATGCCGAGTCGCATTCACGGTCGCATTTACAACCGCGACCGCAATTCAATTAAACAGGGCTTAAATCTCTTAATTCTGTAATAAAATTACAATTAACTACTACTATTACTCGCTAACTAAGCAGTTCCTCTGTTACCTGACCGGCCGGAACGCGTAGTTCGGCCACTACCTTATGTCGCTTTCGTGACTCCTGCAGTTAACGATACCTTATTAGATCCAGATACCTTCTTTAGTCCACCCTTCTTTCCACCTCTTACCTTACCACTATTCATAACGGCTTAGCCACCTCTAATAGCCGTAAGTTAACTACTCTCTAGAGTAACACCTTCCTACTAAGAGGGCTTACGCTGTATAGAAGGCTATACGCCTCCATAAGCACCCCTACAAACACGTCCCCCACAGCTTCCTCAGCCTTTAATAGGCTGGCTGGCAACTATAATAGTAGAGCCTATAGGGGTAAGGGGCTCCTTAGGGGGCCCCTAAGTCTCCTAGGGGGTCTGTGTAACCGGTATCACGGCCTAACTGCCTTAACAAAGTAGTTCCGTAAGCATCAGTACGTTAATAACAGAGGTAAAAGCTGTAAAACTACACAATCTTCTTTATAAGGCGTAAACTTTATTAAACTCTTAATATTATAAATAACTATCCTTATTAACTAAGCTTCTTACTAACTATTAATAAACGTGGAAGTCTTTATAGAGGATAAGGAGCTTATTAACGTTATAATATGTTAATAAATTATAACTGTAGATAATACTATACTGCTTTATAAACTAGTCTGTACAGGGTTTTAAGGGGGGACGCGTTAGATAAGCCTTAATCAGAATAGCTCTTAGCGCAATCCTCCACTAATTAGTAATAAGCTTTATTACCTTAATAAAGATAGAAATAGGCGTTTTACTAAGCTAGTGTTAACTAATATAGTTACATTTAAAGGTGTTACGTTACTTAATAGTAACCTTACAGATCTAGCATTTTATTAATTTAACTATTTAATATAATTACTGTATAACTGTTAAAACAGTGCTGTTACCATTAATAATAAAGGACTTAAGATACTAATTTACAGCTTTAATTAAAGAGGTAATTCTTTAATTAAAGTTAAGGTTCTTATTAATATAGTAACTAGCCCACTGCTTAATTACAGGGAATTAGGCTGTTTTAAAGTAGTTAATAATCTTCTTCTATTAAGAAAAGAAGTCCTTTAACTTAACTTAAGCTACTATATACTCGTTAACAGTATAAGTGTAAATAACGCCTTCTTAAAGCTTATAAAGGCCGCGTATAAAATACTTTATAACCTTAAAGGTGGCATTAGGTCCTTCGTTAAGCAGTTAGTTTCTATAATTAATAATAGCTTTATATTACTAGTTAATAACGGAATTTAAATCCTGTTCCTAATTAACCTAACTTAAAGGTGGCATTCTTATTAAGGTGAAAGACACAGATTTAAGGTTTAGCTTAAGGGTAAACCTTAATAACTAAGGCCCTGTAAGCCTTATTATAATCAGTAATGGTTATAAAAGGGGGTTTAGTATTAATAAGATTATAAATAGAGTTAAATTATTATATTAACCAGTCAAAACCTTCTTACCTTTTATTATTAATAAGGCTAAATCTGTAGGAGAAGGCTATATTAAGGTGGCTAAGCCTTATAATTTAAAATAAAGCTAGTCCTTTATTATTTATTTTATACGTATTATTATACATCTAGACTTAGTAATTTTAAACCTATTACTCCTTACACTAATTATACGTCTAAAACAGGCCCTTTAACTTTTAATCTTTATTATTATTATTATCACCTAAGGCCTTAGCCTACTTTATAATATAGGAAATGCCCTTATTATTAAACAGTTTTATAATAGCCTAGAAGGGGGTATATCTGGCTATAGTTTCCTTCCGCAATTTATATCTATAATTCCTAATCTGGCGTATATTAAAGAGTACATTAGGGAACTAGTCGTACAGGCTTATAACGACCTTATAATTCAAGATACTAATCTAATCAGTGAAGGTGGTAATAAAGGCTTTATATTTAATGTTAAGAACTAGTCTAGAATTAAAGCCATTACTAATGTGGTTCTTATAGCCCTCACAGCCTTAATTAATCTTAAGAATCCACTTCCAGCCATTAACAGCAAAAGCCTTAACGGTTACTTTCCAGAGGCAATCCATCTTTATAATATAAGTAAAGCAAGATACGGCTTTTAAAGGCCTAATTACACCTTTTTAATAACCAAATATTACTATACTGTAGCTAAAGTCTTTAACTGGGTTAGCAAAGCGAATTCTAATGACGTAAAAGCTAACAGAGGCTGTAAACTCTTATAAATCGGCCTGTAATTCTTTTAAGAACTTATAATAGTGGTTAGAAAGCTTATAAGTTAGCAGAGGGTTCGATAAAGGCTTTAAAGCAGGCTCAGGGTCCTTAAAAATAAGGCCATCATCGTCAACATCGATCTTAGGGTCGGCTGGCATTACGCTATCGCGTGGTAGGCTGTTTTCAGCCATCTAAACGCTAAGTTAGCCCGGTAAATCGTGTGCCGAATGATTAACTACCTTTAGAAGTAATAAACGCAAGTGTACGCGACTGTGGAATGGCGATGGCTCTGTTTAGTAGGGGGAGAAAAGTGGTGGCAGAACCAATTCAATTACGCGGTGCGATGCGAACGCGGTAAATGGGGTGCATTTAAGCGCGGGCGGGGGTTAGGGTTTTATATGGGGTAATGCGGGGTCATAGTGCAAATAGACCGGAGTCATAGTGCAAATAGACATTCTCAATAATAGACGTAAAGGCTAACGTTAACCTAAGGAACGCTATAGTTATTGTTAATTTCTAGCCACTGAGTACCCTGTACCGGGTACCCTGTATCGCGTACCCTGTGGTGTGGTTGCGTATCCCGAAACCACCAGCCGAATCTTCTAGAACCCCAGAGGGTTCCAGAGGATTCCAACCCACTCCAGGGCCCCCTTGGGACCCCTGGAGCACTCCGAACCTTCTGGAATCAACTAGAACATCACAGTGACCACGTCAGCCACTACGTCAACAGAACCACGTAGAATGGTTCAGAACCGTACTATTCCATTATTGTATTAGTTAGTTCCACTATACAGAAGGCTCTGGAATTATTCCAGAGCCCCCCACAGCCTATAACAGGCCCTCTCCTCTCCTGTATCTAATTCTAGTTAAGCAACTCACTCTACTAAATCCTAGTCATTACACAAGGCACTGCCTTCCGGATCCTCTTATTTCCAGCGTCAATATTCGCTGTGATACCTTTATTTACAGTAGCACTGCCCTGTAATACAAGCCTTTGTTTACTTCCTTCAGTGCCTACAGCACTGTAGTCGGTTTGGACCAGTCCAGCACTTCTTCCTCTAAGTCACAGCGCTGGACTACAGCCCTGTAAGTTCCTGAAGTTTAACAACTAATGATTATTAGGGGTAGGATCGTTATAGCAAAGTATCGAAGGCAGCCTAACCCCCTGGTTTCACACTTTAGTTAATATACATGAATAAATAAACGCCATATTATAGTGACGTAATATATTTATATAGGTATCTAAATTATATCTAAAAAAATATCCTCCTCTTTTTTAGCCCGATTAACTGGCGTGTAACATAGACTTCTTAAACAACTTAAGCTCCCTGCCATCTCACGCATTCCTCCACCAAACTAATTTTAAAAATGAGATGTATTTCAGCTATCTCTATATATGGGATTAATTTTAGTCCCCCTTACCTAGAGTTAAAGTGATTTATCATATTACGGCGTAACCTGCTGAAAAGGGTAATTAAGGTAAGCAAAGGTGAGCTAGCCTAAGCAAATCCTCAGCAGGGACTAAGCCGAGCCTAAGTTAGGGTAAGTAATGTCATGTAGGCGAGATACGAAAAAGGAAATTTTGCGATCCCAGATTCGTCTTACATAACAGATTCTCTCTTAGGGTTTCTGAGTCTGGCACATAGGGCAAGATCCCATGATAAAAGTCTGCGACGCTGATTCTTTAGCATTAATTACAGAGCCTACTTTATATCTTATTGGGGGATGATGGCGTGACAACCTGTAGTTCTGGTTGGGTATCTAGCTCTTGAGGTTTAATGTCGTTACTTGATGAGGTCGGGGGGTTGTCGGCACTACTGGAAGGTCTCTCTGGCTGGATGGACTTCTGATATTTGCGCGCAAACTGGCTGATTCGACGGCGCATTGCTAAGAGTTTCTAACTGGCACCGTTGGTCTCCTTTGGTATCTTGGTATTGGGCCCTTCCTGTCGAAGCAAGGAGTTTCCCGAGTGTTGAGAAAGGCGGGGTTTGAAATGCATTCTGGAGATCGCCAGGCTAGCTCAATAGGCAGCAACGGAAAGCCAGACCAATAAAGTAGCTGTCTCCAACTCCCCGGGCCTCATCCTCAGCGCAGCTCTCCGCCACGAGTGCAACCTCCGAATCCGCCCAAATAAGACATCGCCCTTCGACACCACCAACACTGGGAGGTAGCCAGCACAAGGCTTCTCAAAAACACCACAGTCAACACGTCATAAGGTGATATTAAAAGCAAATTCACTCGGTAGCCTGCCATCTCGGTCAGGACACACATCATACAAGTGTGCCACAACGCTGGCTGCCGCGAGGGCGGCCTGAGCAGCGATGAGGAAGAGCTAATGGATTTGGGGGGCGGGAACGGCATTGGGAAACTGATAAGCACTATAACTAAAGGTCACAAGCAGCTAAGAAATACTTGGAAACAGGATTGATCGGTATTATCGAAGCCACAGTCAGGGCTAGCAAAAGCAAAGGAGCATTGCTGGCAACAACACTACCATCGAGTGCCATCCGGTGTCCTTGGCCGTCCCGTGGATTCCTGGGCAGCATTACCCATAGGCATTTGCGCTGACTTCAAATTGAATCCCCGTCCCAACGTCAAACTCGGCCTTAATCCCGTTCCATCTTGAAGACTGTTAACCATCAAGGTCACGGGCTCCGTCGCGACGTCCTGTCAGCACCCCTTCCACAGCCCACTCCCAATCTCAGCTTCCAAAATGAAATTCCCAATCCTCGTCTTCCTTCCTCTCACTCTCTCCCTCCCCTCTCTCACACCCCCGTCCCTGAACTCCTCCCCAGCGCCCCCGCCGCTCGCCGATGCTACCCTCACAATGAAGCCTACAAAAGGTCAAGCCCTTGGATGCGACTACAACCTCTTCAACGGCAAACGCAAGCGTGCCGTCACTCCCGGTGATGGCTTCTATTCTCCCTGTGTTGGTAAGGGCAAGCAGATCACATGGGATTTCGAGCCGACTTTGGGACGCACAGTGTCGGATCTGTGTGTATATATTGCGGATTGATGGTGTTGGGTTTGGAGTGAGTTAGCGCAGTGGGGGTGTGAAGGTCAGTTTCTCCCCCGGAGAACTGGGAAATACGGTGAAGATTGGTGCTAGTACCCCAGAGGGTTTGCCGAGCTGTTAAAATGGAGTGTTTTGGTGTTGTTTGAGGTGCTACGGGCTTGTTAACCGGTTGATGGTTGGTGTCAAGCTTCCAAGAGGTACCGGCAAGAGGAGTAAGGAATGGATGAAACAAGTTAAGAGTGACCAGGTCCTGTTCAGCTACTCTGTAATTCGTCGGATTGCTATTTGTTTTTACCCTAGGGATCCTTCACAATGTCTAGCACGCGGATGAATACGCCCGTTTTACAAGTCCCTAGGGAGATCACCATCCCACCCCCTGGTTTGTGTTACGGTAGCAAATGTTGTTTTTCTTGGTGGAATCGCCGTCGTCGCAATCTGCTGCAAGTGTTCCGCAGTGCTCCTCGCTCCACTCTCGGTGGCCGGCATGAATGAAGTAAGATCCGTGGGCGGAAGCGTCTCCTAAAAGCATGAATAGTCAGGTCCAATGCGGTTCATGAATTGGGAGCGTTCCATTGTGCTGGGCTGTTGAACTTACAGACCCACTCCAGAAATACGGACACTGGCTGTATCCCGGAATGTTTGTCTTGTAACCTGGCTCTAGTTTGCAGCTGATGTTCCCATTGTAGAAGCACTCGCTCATGAGCGAGTAAACCGGCGGCCGGCATGTGCAGCTGATGAACGATAGACTCGATGTCGGCAACCAGCTTCTTGAACACAAGTTGGTCTCGTAGTCACCACTGAAACAACTCGTAGCCAACCGATTGCAAGCGCCCAAGTCGTAGGTTGACGTAAGAGTTGGCTCGGGTGGAGCGGTGATCGTGGTTGTCTTTGTGGCGAGACGACCGTCACAGGCTTGGTGCCAGCCCCGGATGTTGTCATCGAACTGCGGGTCGAGAACGTGAGAGCGGACGCACTTGTAGACGTCTTCTTTGCACGCGTAGTAGGAATCGAGCATTTCCTGTACGCAGTAGCAGTCGAGGGCTTCTTCGCGGTTCGGTTTTGCTTTGCAAGAATCGATGCGGCTGTCCATTGCGATACACCCCGAAAGCTCTTTCAGGCCCGAGTCGGGGAGGCAGAGCTCGGCTGGAGGAACGAAGCCGGCTCTAACGAAATGGGCGCCTCCTAGAAGGAAACAAACGACGGCCAAAGTGGGGGAGAGCATTTTGCCGAGCGGTGGAGATTTCCGACTGACTTCTTGTTGCCTTGGACAGAAAGTTTGGAATTGAACAGCGATCACGATGAGACCTTTATTGAAGCGCCCATCAACTCAGCTGCAAGTAGAAACCCGAACGCCCCCTTTGGCATGCTTGCGTGGCTGACAAGCCCTCTTCCTGATTCGACATCAGTGCCCAATATTGACGCCATGGCGCTCCTCGGTGAATGTGATGATCTGAGACCGCCGTGCCCGAGCAAAAAAGAAAAGGATGGCGGGAAAAGGTGTGTCATAAATGGAACAACCAGTGTTTTTCTGCGCGGGCCCGCGCCACCCCGGACAAGGGCTGGCGGCCTCCTTCCAGAGACGGAGCCCGATGCTAGCGCCGGTCGTCCAACACTGATACGACCAGACTCACGGTTATTCCTTTCCCTACCTTGTTTTCATCTTCTTTGGGCGTATTTTTTACTTTCTCCGACAGCATCTTCCCCATGTCATCCCCTGTGGTTCAATCAAGCCCAGTTAGTCCAACCACCCCCTCCACTACAGTCTCGACGGCGAGCTTGCAAACTTCTGCGACAGATGAGCAGCCCCCGCCTGCCACGTCTCCGAGCGAAACAGTCCCACATAGGGATGAAACCGAACATGCTGCTCCTGACCAACTCGTTCAGCCCAGTCCGGGGCAGATGGAGATGGGAATCGACTCTGGTGCTGTCTGGAAGGAATGGAAATCGAGCAAGATACAAGCGCCGTGGCTCTTCTTCCACCTATCTGTGACAACGGCTCTCGGAACCACGCTACTCTCCCTCCTGCGACTCTCACGTCTTAACTCTGGCTTTGTTGAGATCGGCAACCCTCCAGACATTCTCGCGTCCAACCCCGACCTGCTGCGGGCGGTCTGGGACAACGGCATATTTTACACGACCATTCCGACGTTCTTGATGGCTGTCTATGGGTCCATGTGGGAAGGCATCGTTGATGCAGTCGCTGAACGCCAACCATTCGTAGAGCTTGTACACGGGGCAAGTTCGGCCAAGACGGTGCTTCTGGATTACAGGGCAGGAAACAAGGCCACATCAGTTTGGAAAGCACTCCGGCTTGGCCATTACTTGCTAGCCCTCTACATGGGGACTTCCCTCCTGCTCACCTTCGGCGCTGTCCCGATGACGGCTTTCCTGTTCACATCGCAAACACCCGACTTACAGTTCCCAACCCCCCTTATTGTCACATCCGAGATCAACCATTCATTGGTTTTTAAGGATTTTCCCTATGGCCCTCCCGTTCGGATGCCCCTCAACTGGGCGGCAGCCTCCGTCACTATGGGCGCTCCTCCCCTCCCTTGGACGAGTGGTAACATTTCGTTTGCGAAATTTAGCCTTTTGCCGAGTGAGACGACCCCGCTGGGAAACGGGGCATTACTTCTGAACATCACAGCATATCTTGCGACGGCCGGTTGTGTAGCCCTTGAACAGGGCTCCGATTTCGCGTGGACAGTTATTGGGGACCATGTTCCTGGTCTCGACACGGTCCAAATCAGAATGAACGGGATCGACCGCAACTGCTCAATCTCCAGCGACTTAATCTTTGTGCTCCGGGGCCAGGATGCTTTCAAAGAGATCAGCGCGACAACCACTCAAATCAGATCATGTTTTGACGATGGCTCATCTTCGAGGATCTTGTTCTTCGCCGCCAAATACATAGGAGACCGACTCGACAACCACAACTTCTCGAACGTCTCAGTCATAACCTGCCGGCCGACCTATTGGGCCGTCCACGGTACCCTGAACACCAGCATCACTCCGGCCGACTCGCTCTACTCCGATGCACCTCGCATCAATAACTTCACCCCCGCTTGGCACCTAGCCCGACAAATTCCGGGAACGGAACACATGGTGTTCGAAGCCGCTCTTCTTTACCCCTTCTACTTCGAACCAGGCCTGAAACTCCGCATCACCAACGACTTCTCCCGTTTCATCTTCGACATTGCCGACTTTTTCCAACCAGAGT
>Ga0247770_1001771_pt1 | contig 15066 bp, 13 predicted proteins | sample UWRJL136409B6_FD_179943 | JGI IMG/M metagenome (GOLD analysis project Ga0247770, IMG submission 179943) | Plant litter microbial communities from Arlington Agricultural Research Station in Wisconsin, United States - UWRJ-L136-409B-6 | ecosystem: Environmental > Terrestrial > Plant litter >... | reverse complement strand
ACGGCGGTGGGGAGTGAGGGGTGGGAGGTGCGAGATGGGGAGATGGGTGTGAAGACGCAGAATGGGAGGTTGTGTCGTTTGTAAGGGGTGTGGGTTGGGGTGGGGGGTTGTGCAGGGGTTTTGTCTACTCGAGTAAGATACGTGGTTTGGAATTAATACGCTACTGAGGTTAATTTTGAGAATATTAAGCCTATGCTGGAGCCCATCGTTCGGCAAAACACACTGTTTCTCCCATTCTTCAAGAGAGGACCCTAGGAGCAGGATCGGCGCAAACAGTTTGTGGGCGGAAGCTTTCCGCGCCTAGTGCGAAATCCTCGGACGGGGGCTAACCTAATACATACGATGAAGGCTGAGGAGCATGCGGTTCGGCTGATCTTGCCGTGGCCGGCGTGCACCGGGGCAGAGATCGCTGAAGAAGCGGGGACTTAGACAGGGGTTTTTGCGGCTAAGCGGGAAAGTGAATCATAATGGGCCACCTCTCGCTAAATCATAATGACCCAGAGGGCAGCAACTTGAGAATTCGCGGGATGCGAGCCAAGAAATGATTGGTTCTGTTGGTGCCGATGTCTGGTGCTTGCGGTTATTAAAGACGGACTGCACTTCAGTGAATGGGTGCCCATGTTTAATTAATTACAACTTTCATCTCCTCTCCAAACCCCGTTTTTCTCAACTGCATACGCGGAAGAGACAAATATGTGCCGCCATGCGCCTATTATCTACCGCGTTGTTGGGTTTGACCGGACTAACATCCAGTCTCGCCCTAGTTGATGCCAACTGTTCAGCGCCAATCGTAGACCTGGGTTACTCCCGTTATCAGGCGTACGGCGACCCGAGATTCGATGCAAATGTTTACAAAGGGATCCGCTTCGCCGCTTCGCCAAAGCGTTGGCAGCGCCCAGAAGCCCCTCGGGTGAATCGCACTTCTATCATCCAGGCCGTGGAGAACCCACCCCGGTGTCCGCAGTGTCTACCGACGTCAGCATTTATACCCGTGGGAAACTTTACTGAGACCATCCTCGGAGATGAAGACTGCCTTTTTCTCAACGTATTTTCTCCAAAAGGGGCCGCTAAACTGCCCGTTCTGTTCTGGATTCGTATGTATTCTTCTCTCTTTGTCGCTCTCAGGGGTTTGTTAACTAATAGCTTCGCTACCTAGATGGCGGCGGGTATGGCGCCGGATGGGCCGACCTGGTAGACCTCTCATACGTGGGCCAGTCTGTCGGCAATAGCATCGTCATTGTCTCGATTCAATATCGTCTGGGGGCTTTTGGATTCCTTGCGTCCGATGACGTTGCCAAGGATGGCGTGTTAAACACCGGACTTCACGACATTCGTTTTGCGCTGGAATGGGTGCAGAAATACATCAGCCACTTCGGGGGTGATCCTGATCAGGTCACCATTGCTGGAGAGTCGGCCGGTGGCGGGTCTGTCATGTTGTTGGCCATAGCGAACGGGGGTACACAGGGAAACACACTTTTCAGAAGGGGCATTGCCAGCAGTCCTTTCTACCCAGCCCAACCGTGCGTTATGCGAAAGGCCTCTCTCTTCAGATACTAACATGCTAAACAGAAAGTTCAACGACGACGAACCGACGAATTATTATCTCCAATTCGCCAAGCCAACTGTCTCAGGGCGAATGACACTCCCGATTCTTCACATCACCGGAAATCTGTGTTCAACTGCTTGCAGAAGGCCGACACCATTCTCTTGCAAAAAGCAAATGCGGGCATGACCTACAACGGCACATATGGCCACTGGCTATTCACCCCAGTAACAGACGGAGAACTCCTCCGGGAGCAGCCTCACACCGCACTCCTCAACAAACGCATAAACGGGGAACGCATCCTAACAGGAGTGAGTTTAACCATCGATCTGTATAGATACACGTGTCTAACCACCTGATATCAGAGCAATGCCAACGAAGGCGCTTTCTTCGTCCCACTGAATATCACCACCCAGTCCGATTTCGAAGCCTACCTCCACCACAACTCCCCCCATGCTGCCAAGGACATCACGGCGCTGCTAAGCGCCTACTCCATCCCGACCGGCTTCGACTCTCCCAAATTCAGTTCCGACGGACTGCATCCCCCTTACGCAACCCAGGTATCCGGCACCGCCGTCGGCTGGTATGGTCTTTCCCCTTTTACCCAAACCAAACCTTGACTAACCTTATACCCCACAGGCAACAAGCAGCACTCAACCTCTACGCCGAAGCCAGATTCATCTGTCCTTCCTACTGGCTCGGCAACGCATACGAATCGGACAGCCTCAACTCCAACTCCCCTCGAAAGGCCTGGCGGTACCAGTTCTCTGTCCCAGAGGCCTTCCACTCGCTTGATCTCACCCCCCTCCAGAAGAATCCGAACAACGTAAGCGCATCGTTGAATTTGCCTTTCGATGGGACGTTTGCCAGGGGATTTCAGCAGATATGGGGCCGGTTTGTCACCACCGGGGATCCGACGCTGCCAGTGGATGGAGGGTTAGGGGAGCTGGCAGCGGCGGGGAAGGATAGCTGGGTGTCGTGGGGTGAGGTGGTCGGGAAGAGGGGATCAGGGACGCTGAATTCGAGGGGTTATGCGATGTTGAATTTGAATGCGACGGCGGAGGGAAAGACGGAGTGGACCGTTGCGGATGGATTGGCGTGGGAAGGGGGCAGGTGGGAGAGGTGTGATTTGTGGGCTAGGATTGGGGTTTCGTGATGATTGGTGGTAAGGTGCACGTTGTGTAATGTGAGACCAATCTGGGCAGAGGAAATTTCCATTTTTATGCCTTACCTACGTAGTTTAGAGGATCTGGGAAGGGTGGGGCTTCCTCCCGTCACTCATAGTTCGTGGGTGGCGATTGATCGGCTTCTATCCCGATCGTCGTTCCGGTCAATACAGCGCTACTGGCTTGTGTCTGGGCCAACAGCTGTAGTTCTGCGGCGAGAAGTCGACCAAGGCGCTTCTAGAGCTCCAAGAGCAACTTGAAGAGGGAATACTGAGTACGGAACCCCGCCAGAAAAGATGAAACAATATGGTCGAAAGAGGCGTCTTATTCGACCTCACGTTTGCCGAACTCTGTGCAGGCGCTGCGGCTGGATGCAAAGCTGTTTGGTTGGATCATGGACGACGAGTGGGTTTCCCGCGAAGAAATCCACAGCATTGCTCGAAGACACATGCCAATCGATGGCCTGAACGACCAGCTCGGGTGGGTCTTACGAGACTCGTCCTTGTGGTTTGACGCATGGCTGCCCGCGGCTTCCCCGGATAAAACGCTGCACAAACTTCTCCCCTGTCTCGGTGACTCCCTGGATCAATGTCGCCTCTAGGCTTCGACCTACTAGGGCACAGAAAACCCACTTGACATTGAGTTCTTCCAGCTCTTCGGGCTGTGGGATCCTGTCAGTCAAAACACCGCCAATAGAACGAGAAATGGATTCCAGGTTTTTGCACAGCCGGAGGATCCTGCCGCGAGCATAGTCTAGACTTTACAGCCCCAATGAGCTGCGGGCGCTGTCGGCGGGACCGGTGCGCGCTAATTAACATTTAAGCCGGTATAGACCACAAGCGAAACCGCTTCTTGACGGCCTCGCTCTCTTCCGGCGCGACCCTCTCCTCCTTGCGCTCAACAACCTCCAGCGGAATCGCGATGCCGTCCATTAGCACTACTACCTCCTCGATCGGTTGCCTCGTGAAATGCTTGCTCCATGCCCTGCCGTGCCGCGCGCTCACGTCAAATTTCCCGCCGAGACGGATCCGGCAATCGCGGTTGACGTGCACCTGGAAAGGGCTCGCGCCCATGGAAAAGGGGTTGCGGATCTGGTACACGTCGACGACGACGACGGCATGGCCGCCTGCGGGCGTGGACCAACGGGTCAGGACCGACCGATACATCTTCATGTGCTTCGTTATCTGGTAGGCCGCATCGTTGATGCGGAGGGAGTGGTATGGGATATCGGAGGCGGCGCTGAGCCGGAACATGGGGACGCCGCGGAGGTGCGCAAACTTGTCCAACGGGGCGCCAGCTGGTGATGGTCCGGGTCCGGGTGCGAGATAGCCATACGGACCATCAGTAGCGGAGGGCATGAAACCCGGAGGCATCTGTTACATGTACCCGACTGGCTGCTGCTGGGGAACGGCCTGCATCATGGCCACGGTGGCTCGAAGGCGAATGCGATGGTGAAGGCGCAAAAGGCAGCTTGGTCACGCATTGGTTGGAGGAGCAGTTCGACTGACACTATCTTTTCATCTTGGGGGGCGGGGGCACTTTTGATTCCCAGACTGGATTTCCCATTCCGAGCGGGCTCGAGCTCAAAAGGGGCTGCCGAACAGAATGCGTGGGTGGGCTATTTCCGAGGCAAAACAAGTCAAAAAGGGGCTATCGAACACGCCCTAATTAAGGTATGAACGCCTCGGCAACAACTGAGCGTGCGCAAATAATGGTTGCTGTGGCGTTCGATAGCGCCAAAGCCCCTTTGGAGATTTGCAGCGGCTGGCTGGTTCCCGTCACTCAACTTGGCGCAAGGCACCCAACACAACGTTTGGCTTCTGTTCACTCGTTGCCCAGCTCTCTCGCTTCACTGAACAGCTTGCAAGTGTCCAAGCAGCCTTGAAGAATTTTGGCCGCGGGCGGGATCGTACCAATAATCGATTTGGCCACCGATTCTTCAGTTTACGGTCGGTTGTGCTTGGATGATTGGACAGGGAGGGGGATGAAAGGGTGCGGGTGGAAATAGGATGCGACCAGCTAGCACACACATGCGGCTAAGCCCTCACATCTGTGGTAATTTTTCCCTTCTTTTTTTTCTTCGGTGGGCTTGGCTAAGGTAAAGAGGGGATAGCGCTTTGTAAAGGTTGCTGATGTAGTCAGTGGCTCTCCGGCCGTGATTACCTTACTGATTTCCGTTGTCCATTCAATAAGACAAAAACATTTCCTTCCTTTCCTCCTTGGTCTTTGATCCCTAGGTAAATATCCTCCCTGTGCATCCACCTCGGGGCCCATTGCGTGTTGTCACAACATGGCGAGTGCGGTTGTGTCTTTTGCGAGGTCTATCCTTACCCTGCCGAGCAACTCCAACGCCACGAAACAGCCTGCCACGTCCATTACAGGCTTGTCAGTTGTTGATTCTATAAACACCAGGCCGCACACTCTACCGCCCAAGTTGCAGTCACTCCATTAGAGCACCGCGATGGACGTCGAGCCAGTCTCTGCCAAAAGACTCGAGGACGACGAGGTGTTGCTAGGCTGTTATATGGGACGAATCTGGGCTTACAAAATTTCCATTTTTGGCACCCCGCCCACGTGACACTGCTCAACCCGGCTCAGGGTCGGCTCAGGATTGGCTCAGGGCTGGCTCAGGATTGGCTCAGGCTTGCTCACCTTTGCTTAGGTATTACGACCTGCACCCGACACAGGCCTCGAGAGGACTGGCGCGGGTTAAGACAGAACGTATGGCAGGACGCCAACAGGTAAGGAGCGTTCCGAAGACGGCTTGTTGAGCTAGCACTCTTAGACGGGGGGTTTAATGTTACTGTAGGTCGCTGTCGCTATAATGCACAGAGGTGAGTCTGAACAGTAGGATATAAATGAATAATTGAATATTAGCGTGAGGAACCAGAGTCCCTTACGGTGGTTGTGGGCATAACCATAGCTATTTATACTAACTAACTGAGAGGTACTTTGTACCTTGCTTAGTCTGTTGTGTTTAGTAGTGCACTATGCAGTTACGGCTAAGTAGTTAACTGAGTGGTACTTAGTGTTGTCAGTCCTTATAGACTATTAAGCACTTCCTTACTGGTCGTAGGGGCTTCGGGTCTTTACACCCCTAGCTTAGTGCGTGAGGACAGTGTACACCGTTCTTCTGTACTGTTTCTTCTGCGGGGGATTTGTCGGGCCGCCCCGGCCCAAGTGACGGCCTGCAGGGTCGTTACATTAGGCTAAGTACCATTTTCGGCACGCTGCGCTGCAGCATGCTGAAATGCTTTAACTCTAGCTGAGTAAGCTTAGATTTGGTCCTATATATAAAGATGGCTAAAATTAGTCCTTATTTTGAAAATGAACAGTCTTGCCTTTAACTTTTGTATTTTTTCGTGTTACTTACCTGACCTCCGGGGACTTAGCCTTTACCTTTTAACTTTTATACTTTTACTTTCTTTAAAGCACTTATATATCTGTTGTTTAACACCCTAAATTTATTATCGCCTTTAATAAAACAATAAGGTATAGAATAGAATTAGAATTAAAGATGTCTAATTCAGCAGATACCTTTATTAAGTAGGTTAAAAGGAGAGGCTTATAAGAGACTACTTTAAGATTAGCCCTTATATAGTTTACAGGAATCTAAAGCTCTATAATGTAAAGGTGTAAAGGTAATTAAAGAGAGGTTATAAAATTAAGTGGTTAGTGTTATAAGGGGTAAGTGTATATATGTAGTTTAATTAAAATATAGCTTATATTAAATCAGAAGTACAGTTATAAGCTCCTTATACTATTCTTACTTTATCTAGATACTATTACGCTATCACTGTTAGTATTACATTAATATAGTATACTTAGTTTCCTTTACCTCTATAATACAGCTAAGATAGCTAGCTTCCTTTAATTAAAGGGCCTTTATCTAATTAGTGTAAAAGGTCAGCCTCTAGCTACCCTGTTACAATCTGTAGCTTAAAACTATAAAGAGAACTATACCTGCAGAACGTCGCAGTTGGCTTTCTAAGCTGACTTCCAGACTACTAATCCTCTAATTAGAAGGATATAAATGTAATTAACGTAGTGAACTAGTGTAGTAACGTAATAGAAAAGAAATTACAAAGAGAACCACACTTACAGAACGTTACAGTTAGCTTAGAAGGCTGACTTCCAGATTACTAGTCCTCTGGTTAGAGGGACATAAATGCAACTGACATAGAAAAACAGATACGTACTTAATATAGAATAAAACTTAATATATAACGGAGACTAGCATAAAACGGAGCTTAGTATAGAATAATAAAGGAAACGCGACTGTAGATCAGGTCATCTTCCTTTAATTGAAGGGCTAGAATGTCACTGGGCTTTTAATGGGAGGTCTTCGTGGTGAAAATCGTTAGATCGATGCTTAATTGAAAGAAGTACGGTTTAAAGAACCGCGTGGTGCGGCCCCTTTTTAACGGTAGCACGCGCTAGAGAACCTTTCCTCTCCTATATTTAATTCTAATTAAGTAAGTAACTTTATTCTACTTTAGTTATTATATAAGGCACTGCCTTTCAGATCCTCTTATTTCTAGCGTTAATATTTACTGTGATACCTTTATTTACAGTGGTACTGCTTTGTAATTCAGGCTTTTATTTACTTCTTACAGTGCTGTTAGCACTGTAGTATAGCTTAGATCAGTATATACTTCTTCCTTTAAGCTATAGCTGCTGTATTACAGCCTTATAGGTTCTTAAAGTATAATACGTAAGATAGACTTTAAAAAGGTTAAGATTACAGTGTGATAACTTTGCAGGCCGTTACTTGGGCTGGGGTGGCCTGACGGATTCCCTGCAGAAAGAACAGTATAGAAGGGCAGTACGTACGGTACTGCGCACTGGGCTAGGGGTGTAAAGACCCGAAGCTCCTACGACTAATTAGTGTTTACTTAGTTCTAGCTAGAGTGCTTATTTATTAAGCGGCTGTAAGGTCACTAAGTAGGAGGTGCTTAGCGATAAGGTGCTTAGTTCCTTACTGAGTAAAGCACTACTGAGCAAGGTACGAGGTACCTTTTAGTTAGTTAGTATAGATAGCTATAGTTATGTCTACAACTACTGTAAGGGACTCTAGTTCCTCACGCTAGTATTTAATAATTTATTTATGTCTTACTGTTTAGATTCACCTCTGTGCACTATAGAGACAGCGACCTACAGTGACATTAAACCCCTGTCTAGGAGTGCTAGCTCAGCAAGCCGTCTTCGGAACGCTTACCTAGTCTTTGGCGTCCGGCTATACGTTCTGTCTTAACCCGCGCTAGTCCTTTCGAGGCCTGTGTCGGGTGCAGGTCGTAATACACAGCTAAGTTAGTAAAACACCTTAGTGAAAGATTTAAAAGTAACAGCATAAGCTTTACTATAGGTTTATATAACGCTACCTCCCTAGCCTTAAGTATCCTAAACGCTAACGCCTTTAATAACGTCTCCTTAGTTACGTCAGTGGAGGACTCTAATGATAACTCGGATACGTTAGTAGAGGACCCTGATAACGACTTGTCAGATACGTTAGAGAACGCTTCCGATGACAACTCCTCTGATACCTTGATAGAGGACGCCTCTACCTCTGATAAGGACAGCTAAGTGAGGAGGACGACTGGGAAGCCATTTCCTGACAACTGGGAAGTTTTTAATTGATTTCACTGTTCTGTGTCTCTTTTATCCTTATGTGTTTTGCTTGCGTGTTTGCCTGCGTGTTTTGCCTGCGTGTTTTGCCTTGCGTGTTGCCATTTGACGGTCAGAAACATATAAACGCTACAACTTATTACTACAGGAGCTATTATAACAAACGGATCATCTCCCCAAATGATAACCCGAGAAAAATTACCGTCTAACCCGAGTTCTCCCCTGTAGGACGTCTGCAGGGGATCTGTGCATTTATGCCCTCTGGATGTTGCCATTCGCATCCGCCACTGGGGTCCAGATCAACAGCAGCCTGTGCCTCCTGACTAGGCTACACTGCGAGGCGGCTCACTCGCATTCAGTGCTCCCAGACGGTGTGACACCCCAGGTGGTGGGAGGCGGTGGTAGGTGCTCCGGCTGTGACCTGCCGGGGCGTGGCAGTGCACTCGGTTGTGCAAGCCCCCACCGGCCTGGGTATTTTCTTCCCCAGGCCAAAAGACACTACCTATGACCTGATAGCGGGGGTTTTTAGTGGCGTGCCCAAGGCCACGGACCGATACTGTGCCGTTTACTTCGAGGGCTCGTTTTCCCCTCGTCGCTGGACTTCTGACTTTGTCGGACTCGAGGGCGCCTTTTCCGCGGCAGTGCTGGGCAAGTCCTCTCGTGCTGCAGGCTGAGGTCGCAGGGCTTGTAACGGGAGCGAAGGCCTGGGTGATAGGGGAGAGATGATGGGCGTGATGACGGGAATCGACGGGTCTACCATCCGTTCGGGTCCCGGAAGACTGGCGACCCACGCCTCCACCGCTGAGCCGTGGTCCTCGTCGTCCTCGTCCAAAGTTGCTGGTCCTGCCCCACCCGCAATAGCCGCAATCCGTATCAAGGCCCACTGCAGCTCGAAAGCCCTCTTCATCTTCCAGGCATCGGCTGTCTTGACGGACCACTCGAAGATATCGCCCGTCATGACAGGATGACCGGGTAAAGACGGGTCACCCAGCGCTGTGCGACAGACGGCGTACCACCCTCCTGCCTCTGCTGCTGCTTGGGGTCTCGTATGGATCTCGTTAAGTCGTTCTTTAAGCTTGTCCACGTCTCGCGGGAGAACCTTGGCTTCGTACGGCACGGCAGCTCGGTTCGAGCGAAGGTTGGTGGGCATCCAGTACAGCTGGACTTGCACCTTTTTCTCCTCTGTATTGTCTCCATCGACAATGCCTAAAGGCCGGAAACCGATCTGTGCCCGTCCCCACCAATCATGCAACTGGCGGTTCAGACAAACCATATTCCAAGCCTTGTCGCTACAACCGGGCTCACTGCAGAAAAGGCCAGTGAGTCCTTTAGCCTCAGCCAATATTTGTAACGAGTCTGCCTCCGGGTTGCTGCTGTCATTGCTGGTGACGAGCTCGAGCATCTGCATCATCTTCCAAAGCCCAAGTCGGAAGGTCGCGATAACGGCTGTGTCCTTGCTGGACGACCATGGGATGATGTGGCAGACTTCGGGGTTGGCGGTGTTCAGCACCTTGCAGGCGTTGCCGTCGTGCCTGCGTCTCTTGCCCTTTTCCGCTTCGTTGGACTTTGACAAGCCCTTGACCACCTTGCTTGGCGCCTCTGGCTTCTGATTCTCTCCCGTGTCGAGCCCTTTGCCCTTTACGTCCACCCTTATTCTCTTGGCGGGCTCGTCTGACCTAGTTTGGGTAGTGGCGCGCTTGGCCGAGCCCGACTTAGCGACGGAGCCTGTGGTGACGGAGCCCGACTTGGTGCCGCCGCGTCGATCAATGTTTTTGGCGAGAAAAATGTCCAAAACTCCCTTCACCGTGTGAGGGTGGGGGTCCTCTGTCGCGTCCAGCAGTTCGCCCAGAAAGATGTGCTGTGTTCTGTCCTGGTTGAGTCGTCGCAGGACGTGGAGGGGCGTGACAAGTAGAGACGCAAAAGAAAAGTCGTTGATGTCGTTTAATGCCATTGCGAAACCCTCTTGCAGCTTCTTGACGATCGATACGATGAGCTCGACTCGGATAGCGAGCTCGTCTAGGGGGATCAAGTCCTGGATTTCAGCGCGTGGCGTGTCCTGGAGGAACTTGAGGATGAACGGAATTTTCGCCGGGTCCTCGTCTAAGAGAAGCAGCAGCTGCTTCGAACCGCTGGCCATCTTGGGGCAGAAAATCTTGCGACCTGTGTCAGAAATGCGTTAGTAAAGAGGGCGCCAGAAAAGGGTTTTGCGTGAGACAGACGGTATCGAGAAAAGTTGGTGGGAGGAGGGCGTGCAGAAATCGGGATGACGGTATCAAGAGAGAAAATCTCGCGTCGGTGGGAGGAGTGCGTGCAGAAACCGAGACTGAAAGAGAAGGCGTCTGAAAAGGTTTTTGCGTTGGTGAGAGAAAGGCGCAGAAATCGAGGAGAAAAAAGGTTGGAAAATTTCATGTGGGGTGAAACCTCGCGGAGTACATACAGCGGGGTACGGTCCCATGACCTCACTCTGCTGCGCGTGGCTCTTTGTTCCTCAATTCTCGGACGCATCTCCTCGATCCGATCTAATGCACACTTCCTCCCACAGTCGACTTTGGCTTTTCATGCATCGCCTAGGCAACAAGCCCCCAACCCACGGGGGAAATGAACTGCGCCCCTGCTGTCAACCCTTTGCGTGGGGCTACCATTGTAGTGACTGCAGTTTCACGCAAGCAATTGTGGGAGACCCACTTAGGTGGTGGAAATCACATGGGTTGTCAATGCCGCAGCGCTTCGGGCCGTTGATTGGGTTCCACAGTCTTTTTGACAAGCAATGTCACTCCACCGAGGCCCAACGGGTCGGGCCGTGGAACGAAACTTTGTGACCGAGGCTTTGCTCAATCTGGGGCAGTGCGACTGTCTGTGTGCCTAGGGCCGGCCGCGGGGCGTATTTTGTAGCGCAATTGTTAGCGCGATTGTCTGTAGCGCTGTTGTCAGCGTGCGATCTAGCGCATTATCGCGCGCCATTGTGAAGGTTCATTTGCGTAAAGTGCCATCGTTGGGCTGATGGTTCGGTCGGAGCGTGAATTTTGGCTGTCAATTTTTGGCTGCCAATTTTTGGGAGCGGGGTGTCAATCTGCTGTCAATTTTTGAGGGAGCATCATGGGCAGAGGGTGTCAATCTGGGGCTGTCAATGTTTTGGGGAGAATCATGGAATTCTACAACTCTTACTAAAATCACCTAATGAAAGGCTTCTCAATGTCTCCGATGTCGGAACTTCGATTTTCTAAGCTGGTATGTTATGTACTAGTATACTTTAAGCTAGTACATCATGTACTGGTATATTCTAAGTACCAGTATATTATGTACCATACCTATCTAATATACTGGTATGATAAATACCATCCCAGTTTTGGTACCAGGATATTACGTACTATTATAGGAATTAGACTAGGATACTATGTATTATCCCACAACACGTAATAGTATATTCCAGAAACGTGGACACCGTGGGGGAGATCGAAAGGGAACTTTAGCCGGAAGGACTGAAAACGGGTCTCTGAGGCTGTGCAGCGGCGTAGAATGGGATCACCCTAGCTCAGGGAAGAATCAGGGAAAGCTCAGGATAAATCAGCCTCAGCTCACCCCAGTTCAGGACTACGAACGAAATTTCCTTTTCGTACCTCGCGCACGTGGCGTTGCTCACCCTCGGCTCAGTCCCTGCTCAGGATTTGCTCACCCTAATTACCATTTTCGGCAGGCTGCGGCGCAGTCTGCCGAATCACTTCAACTCTAGGCGAGGGGGCCTAGAACTGGTACCATATATAAAGATGGCTAAAATATGTCCCATTTTTGAAACTAAGTCTTATGTATTCGTATTACTTACCAGAGCGCTGGAGATTTCTGTCCTCCAAGTCTCGCACTTACACCCCCTACAAACACTCCTCTTGTTATTTAATCCTGAATTCATCAACATATCTCGACAAGTTGTTATAATTCAGTATAAAACTAGAACTAAAAACGTCAGATTTAACAATCTGCGGAAGCAGGTGGAAGCCGTCTTGAAATCCCAGGGAAAACTCCCAGGGTCAGAGTCTGGCTGAAGCGGCAAACAGTGCATGCTCGCCAAGGCGGCCATTCGCAGAGATCGGTACATACATCCTATCCATCCATCCACCCATCCACCCATCCACACACTCAATGACAAGATACTAAAATACAAACTCTCAGGGATCCCCTCTCCGACTCCTCAAGAAAGGAGTACATCCGCGCAGTAAAATGCCTCTCCTCCGTCGACCCGACCTTCTCGGCAGCACAAAACCACTTCGACGACTACGTAGCCGTGCACATGAACTAGACCAACACGATCTACGGGACGGCCGACTTCCTAACCTAGCACCGGTACCTGATTACCTGTGGGAGCAGAAGCTGCGCTACCCGCCATGCAACGACAAAGGCGACCTCCCTTACTGGAACTGGTTCAAGCACCAGACGGAATTCAACAAATCCCCAGTCTTCGGCGGTAGTGATACCTCCCTCGGCGGCGATGGCGCATTCGTAGCGCATGACGGTTCCGTAGTTGGCGCAGGGCGTATCTGGTTCCCCTTTGGCGCGGGAGGCGGATGCGTGAAATCTGGAGCTTTTGTACATTTTACCATTAATATCGGCCCCGTCCAGCCGGAAATACAAGGTTACATCCAGGTCTATACCGATATTAAGAGTTATAACCTACGCTACCAGCGACGGGATCTGATGATAGCAGCTTCGACATCTACCTTTACAGCTTTAAACTCTTTAATATTACGTTTGGTGAGGCCTTAGCTACGGTCGGCTACTTCCAGGACAAACTCCAGGGGCCGTTGGGTAGGCTTTATCTGCATGGGCCGGGGCACTACACCATGGGCGGTGATAGGTCCGACGTCTTCACCTCGCTCAACAGCCCGGCTTTTTATCTCCACCATGCCATTATCGATCGTCTGTACTGGATATGACAGGCCCCGCACCTATCCGAAGAAGACAAGGTCAATGGTACTATTGCCTTCCGGAATAACCCGCCGAGTCGGGTGGGGATCGTGGATAATTTCTTGGATATGGGCGGGTTGGGGCCCGCGGTGCAGATCAAGAGCGTGTTGAATACGCTGGGGGGATCACCACTGTGTTATATCTATCTTTGACGGCCAGCGCCGTTGGTGGTTACAATGTGTCCATATCCTTCTTCCTAATGCTGCCTGCCTACAGCAGTTTACATCGTTGGTCTCCAACGCTCCGGAATCTTATAATAGAGCTCCTTGCAAATGTTGATAGAAGCCACTTTTTGAAGTGTCTCCATTCGTCTCGGGTCCCTCACAGTCCAAATAAGTCCAGAAAATGCATATGTGCTGCCTGCTACCATTGCGATTGTTGATACGAAGGATCTGATTTGTGTGGAGTCGTTGCAGTCAAACAGGTAGGTCCAATGCGAACAACCCCTTATAAGAATGGCAGTAAGACGAGGGAAACATAAACGGAGTAGCGTGGTAGGATGGTCTGTACTTACTGTGGTAAAGCTTAGCAGTTGGTAAAAGAGGTTGACGACTGTGGCTATCAGAGCGTAATGCAGCATTTGCGATGTCTTTATCACCTCGCCGAGAATTGTCGTATGGGATATGTAGGTGGTTTTACAAATCTTGTTAGTTTAGAACTCATAGAGTAACCTACCAAGGTATTGGAGGGGAAACTTACGCTGTCTTGATCCCGGGTATAGTCGTACACATGGACAGTCTGGCTGAAATAATACTAGGATACAATTGTCTTCGACGAAGCCTTGACTGGTAGATAGACATTCACCGGGTCATTTGTGAGAGACAACGTCATCGACTACTACTCTAGAAAGACAGTCCCGAACTTCGGCTCAGCTCTTATCCAAGATGTAAGATATATCCAACCAACGCTTATCCGGCGCACAGACTTCTCCCCTGTTCGCTCCACCATCATGACGTTCACCACAGGGATTGGGTGCAGGAGCTTACCCGCGCCGTCGCGGAACGTAAGCTTCTGGAGTTCTTCAAGGCTTATAAAGCTTTTGCAGCCTTCATCTTCGAGCTCATTTGACAAGATAGGCTCGGATTCCGGCAGGGCCTGTGAGTTCTGGTCCAATGGCCGCGGAGCGGTAACAATCGACTCCGCCTCAGAATGTAAGTATGGCTCCGGCTCTGAAAATGGTTCAGTCGAAGACTTTGGCCCAGGCCCAGGCCCAGGCTGGGTACAGGTATCTCCCCATCGATCTGGTTCTTCCGCATCCCCCAGATCTGGCTGGGACCAAGCTACGTCCGTCTCCCACTCCAGTCCTAAACCCAGCTGGATTTCTTCCTCCTGTTGCTCGCCCTCCCCCATCGACTGCGTCGCCTCTTCAGAGCCGGACCGTGAACCGGGAGATGCAGAATCAGGCTCGTCTTCTTCTTCTTCTTCTTCTTCTTCTTCCTCTTCCTCTTCCGATTCTTCTATGTCTCCGGCAGAACCCATGTCCCACTTGGTAACAGATTTGACCCGTCCATCAAGAAGAACAATGCTCTCCGAGGCGCCGATAGACAGTGCAATGAACTCGAACGTGCTTTTAGCGGTGATTTCCGGGACAAGACCCAAGCCAGGATCACCGGCTATCAAAAGCCCGGCCGGCTGGCCGTCGGGGTGGGCGATACAGAGGTCCTCGAAGATGCGTCCTGACGTTTTATTTCGTTGGACAGATCCTTGCAGCCGGAAGAGGGCGGATTGGACGGACGCGAATACGGTCCTGGCGCTGGGCGGGGACGGGGACGGGGA
>Ga0247770_1001770_pt1 | contig 15067 bp, 9 predicted proteins | sample UWRJL136409B6_FD_179943 | JGI IMG/M metagenome (GOLD analysis project Ga0247770, IMG submission 179943) | Plant litter microbial communities from Arlington Agricultural Research Station in Wisconsin, United States - UWRJ-L136-409B-6 | ecosystem: Environmental > Terrestrial > Plant litter >... | reverse complement strand
TGCCCTTCGAGCTCGGCCGTTTCTGGGAGGACGTCAGGACGCCGAACGACGCCAAGCAGGCGGCTACCTTGATCCGCCGCTTCTTCCCGCGCGACCGGACGCGGCTGCAGCTGGCGGACTGGCTCCAGACGTGGGCCGACCGGGGCTGGCAGTTCGCTCTGGACGAGTAGCCCTTATCCTCCGGTCGTACTTGAAGTAGGGGTTGATGACGTCCAGCGCGTTCGTCTGGGGGTCGAAGTAGCAGGCTTCGTCCGGCCCCGACTGGTACCGGAGTAGGCAGCAGGAACCTTGGACCGCTTTGACCGTGGCGCGCTCGGTGTTGACCTCGCCCTTCCAGTCGGTCCAGCTGACGTCAATGCACTCTCCGGCTTGCATTGAGGTCCGCACGGCTTAGAGCCCCGCTCTAACTTTGCGAGTATCAGGATGTTCCGCCTGCTGTTCGTCGTCCTGTCGTGTCGGCTGGTCCCTCTAAGCGCGGCGCCCGTCCTGAAACCCCAGCTCATCTCGGCCGTGTACCAGCAGAAGACGGCCCTGCTCGAGTCCACCGTGCGCGAGTGCACCACCTGCCCCGGCGCCGCCAGCATCCAGAGCGCCGACGACTGCGTGCAGCGGTACGCCGCGTGCGACCCGGAAACCGACTGTTGCCCGAACGGCTTCACGTGCAGGTCGACCGACCGTTTCGCGGCGCACTCCACCTGCCTGCCCGGGGGTGGCAGCTCGATCCAGGGCGCCGGCACGTTGTGCGGGAACGGCGTGTGCGACAGCGGCGAGAGCTGCGCCACCTGCGCTCGCGACTGTACGACAGGGAGCGGGAAGCCCTGCCCCCGCGTCGGCATCCTGTACTCCGGCTGGCACCTGCCGGTCGTCAACGGCTGGAGGGCGGCGGGGACTCCGTTCGTCTCGGTCGAGACCGTCCTCCGCAGCGACGGCACCCTGTCCCTCGGCCAGGCCAACACCGACACCGCCTTCCACGCCGTCTGGCACAGCACGCCGCCGGAGGGGGAGCCCTACTGTATCTACCACGCACGCTCCTCCGGCGACCTGCACTACAACCCGGTGCACGAGAGCAGCTACCTGGCTCTGAAGAACGTCCCCGACTGCCGCAACTACTCCGCCATCGCCGCGCGCCACGCCACCTCCCTGGTCGCGGCGGGGGTCGACTTTATCGTCTACGACAGCACCAACCTGCAACAGTTTGACGCTAGCTCCGACGCGTTGCAGCTGCGGCCTTTCCAGGTGCGGACCGACGCCAACATAAATCTGTGCAGCACATCACACTGACCATGTATAAATACGAGCCGCTCCCTTTAGTGGAAGAGCACTGTGTGTGTTGCGGGGCATCCCGAGAGTTCCACAAAAACGTGCGACACGAATTCCGGAGCAATCTCGAGCATCCGGCAAAACCCCACTGGAGTGTGGCCGCCTGGGAATACGAAAAACAGCGACGTAACATCCAGGAGTAGAATTGTTTAAACGCGTAGGTACTATGCGAGGAGTGGACCAAGCTGCGCGCGGCCGGAACCCAGACGCCCGACGTGGCGATGTGGCAGAAGCTGCCGGACGCGCCCCACGGCACGATCGACCCGTTGACGATGCAGTACCCGTACGTGATGGACCTGTACAACGCCTACGACCCGCTGGTCTTCAAGGTAGCCGGCAACGCCGTCATGTTCTACGCCGACGTGGGCACGGTGGACCCCGGCTACCTGGGCGACATCCGGGGCAACAACGGCCACGCCACGATCCTGCCGGTGCCGATGTGGACTGGGGGGCAGGCGAGCGGGGCGTGGAGCTTCATGGCGCCCTGCAAGAGCGTGCAGTTCATCACGGACGACCCCTGTGCTCAGACCCCGACGACCGGCGCGACCGGGACGGGAGGTGTCCAGCTGGCCGTCAGCCCCAGCTACCAGATCACCTACGCCAGCCTGCCCTTCCGTTCCACCGGCGTGCTGGGCGGGCTCACGCTGAAAAAGCAGTTCGAGGCGGCCTTCCAGCTGCAGCCCGACTACGTCTTCATCAGCGGCTTCAACGAGCGCATCTCCAACCTGATCCCGCCGACGGCCGACCCTGGAAGCTCGATGGGGCTGGAACAGGACGCGAGCGCTCAAGGGGTCGCCTTCACCGACGTATACGGCGTGGACTACACCCGGGACGTGGAGCCGACGGCCGAGTACGGCACGCTGGTCATCGACACCCTGGCCTCCTGCCTGCGCGTGTTTCGGAGCGGGACCCCGACGTGCTCGGACCTCAGCGAGGCGTGCTGCCAGAACACCGAGTTCAGCGCGCTCTACACGAATATCTTGACCGGCCCGCAGTTCTTCGGGGTCGCGGCCGTGCCGGGCAACGGGACTTTGCCGCTGTACAAGTGCGGGGGCACGTATGCGACTCAGGCGTGCAGCGGCGATGCGGTCGGTTACATCAGTAGCGTGAAGGGCGGCGCCACGTTGCGAGCTCTGTATGCTTGTCGGGACGGCTCCTACAGCGTCGGCTCGGCCTGTGCCGGAACCCGCCTCGGCTACGTGCGTTGATCTGTTTCCAGTGGGTGTAGGTTTTCTGCGCAATAAAGCAGGATCTGTCCAACGTTGTCCGCGTGTGCGAGAACCGTCCATGGTTCGTCCCGTTCGTACGACCGTATTCTTAGCATATACCCCTTGCACAAACTTTCTGCAACCCATTCGGCACGGTAATCCGACGGTCCCGAGGACCTGCGACACACGACGTCTGGATCGTCTTCGAACACCCACATGTTCAGCACGACCGCCTTGTACTCGCCTGAATATTTGCATCTCACAGCGGGGAAAAGCATCGTCTCATGACAACAGAAACTAAGCTCGAGCGGGTGACGAGACCTCTTTCCTACCAAAAGTCAACCGTTCCCCCTGTACACGCTCGAGCTTCAGGGTTCTCACGAAGTATCTGCGGTCCTCAGGTGCATTCTACGTATTTCACGGTCATGTCCTCCACCGCGATCGTCTCCCGCAGCTTCTGGATCGAGTCCTTCACTCCCGGCTCGTCTGGTCGCCCTGGGATCTCGGTCGTGAGGATGTCCCAGCTCGTGTTGTAGACGGCCACCCGGGTCAGCCCCGCCGCCTGGTCGTAGGTCACGATCATGCTGTGCCCGGGCTTCAGGTCGTCCTGCTCCATAGCCGTGTAGATCGCGTTGGCCGTGCAGTTGTCCAGCTGGGCGACGTTGGCGCTGCGGACCGCCATGGCTCCCGTGTGCCAAAAGTGAAGCAGGGAGCGGTTTGGCGCTCCTTTTATGCGACATACCCTAAGCACCAGAGGACCCTAAACCACCGAAAGACGACCCGGGAACAAAATGTTTGCCTGAACTCAGAACGGGCCATGCGCTTCAACGACGAGGTGATATGCGACGGCTACATCTCGGCCGACGGCGGGATCATGGTCAACGGCATCCTGATCGTGGACGAGGAGGGCAACTTCAAAGCGGCTCTCGCACCGCCGTCCTACAGCGCGGGCGACTTCACGGTGCCGGGGGACCAGCGTGTCACGGGGAACCTGGCGGTCGAGACCCGCCTGCGGTCGACGGTCATCGACGTGCAGAACCTGGAGGTCAGCGTGGCGGCCGACATCAACCGGCTCAACATCACCGAGTCCGTGACGCTGAACGGGCAGCCGCTGCCGGGTCTCACGACCACGCCCACCTTCGACTCCGTCACGCTGCCCGACGCGACCGCGCCCTTCACCGGCGAGTTCCAACAGCTGGGGAACGTTCCAGCGTCCATCCTGTCCGCCCAGAACGCGATCGCCAACGGCACCGACGCCCTGCTCACCACCGTCTTCCTACCGGACACCCCGGGCGGCTTCCGCGGTGACTACGCCCAGCTGGCCAACGTCCCGGCGGTCCTGTCGGCCTTCACCAACGACCAGAACTTCGCCTCCAACAACCACGACGCCAGCTTCGCGTCCGTCCTCCTGGCCGACCTGGCCGCGCCGTTCACCGGCGACTACAGCCAGCTGGGCAACCTTCCCGACCTCAACGCTCCGCTGGCGCAGATCGCGGCCGCCAACTACGTGTCCAACGGGTCGCACCCGACCTTCACCTCGGTCACCCTGCCCGACGGGCGAGCACCCTTCACCGGCGACTATGCCCAGCTGGGAAACTCGCCTGTCGTCTTGTCGGCGTTCGCGAACGACCAGAACTTCGTGTCAAACTCCCAGCCGGTCTCCTTCGCCTCCGTCCGCCTGCCGGCCTCGAACGGCGCCTTCGTGGGGAACTATGTCGGCCTGACGGGGGCTCCCACGACCCTGTCGGCCTTCCGGAACGACCTGGACCTGACCGCCAACGGCTCGGCCGCCAACTTCTCCTCGATCCGCCTGCCAGGCCTGCCGCCGGGGGGCACCTTCGTCGGTAACTACCTGGGGCTGTCTGGCCGGCCCACGCTGCTCTCGGCGTTCACCAACGACCAGCGCTTCGTGTCCAACGCGACCAACACCGACTTCACGTCCATCACCCTCCCGGCCTCCAACGGCGCGTTCCAGGGCGCCTACAGCCAGCTCACGGGCGTCCCGACCGACCTGGCCGCCTTCAGGAACTCGCCCGACTTCGTCGCCAACGGCGCGTCTGCCAACCTCACGTCCGTCCGCTTCCCCGCTATCCCCGGTGGGTTCAGCGGCGCGTACGGTCAGCTCACCGGTCGCCCCTCCGACCTAGCGGCGTTCACGAACTCGCCCGGCTACGTTGCCAACGGCTCGTCGGCGGTCTTCACCTCTCTGCTCCTGCCGGACGCGGTCGGATCATTCACCGGCAACTACTCCGCCCTGAGCGGCGTGCCAACGCGCGTCAGCACCTTCCAGAACGACGCAGCCTACGTGTCCAACAACAAGTCGGCCGCTTTCACCTCCGTCTCTCTGCCGGCCTCCAACGGCGCCTTCACTGGTGCGTATTCGACGCTGACCGGCGTTCCGACCTCCCTGGCCGCCTTCTCGAACGACGCGACCGGATACGTGGCGAACGGCTCGGCCGCCAACTTCACCGCGGTGACCCTGCCTCAGGCGCCGGAGTTCGTAGGCAACTTCTTCCAGCTCTCGAGCCGGCCCACGACCCTGTCCGCCTTCCTGAACGACGCCGGCTACGTCAGTAACAACAAGTCCGCCGCCTTCACCTCCGTGTCCCTGACCGAGACGCCTTTCTTCACCGGCAACTACGCCCAGCTCTCGAACAAGCCCAACGTCGCCGCCCTGGCGAACATCCCGTCCGTGATCAGCTTCTTCGTGAACGACTCTGGATACGTCGCCAACGACGGGTCCGCCAACTTCGCTCTGCTGTCCCTGCCCAACGCACCGACCTTCACGGGGAACTACGCCGACCTGCAAAACAGGCCCGTCTCGCTGGCGGCTTTTCAGAACACGCCCGGCTACGTCGCCAACGGCGGGGACGCGACCTTCAACTCGGTCTCGCTGCCGGACGCCGGCGGCTTCACTGGTCAGTACGGTCAGCTGCAGGGACGTCCGACCACGCTGTCCTTTTTCACCAACGACCGGGCGTTCGCGTCGAACGGCAAGTCCGCCAACTTCACGTCCGTCTTGCTGCCGGCCTCCAACGGCGCATTCACCGGCGCGTACTCGACCCTGAGCGGGGCCCCGACGTCGCTGTCCGCCTTCACGAACGACCCGGGTTTCGTCACCGGCGGCGGATCCGTCGCCTTCTCGTCGATCACGCTGCCCGACGCGGCGTCCACTTTCACCGGTCGATACAACCAGCTGGGGGGCACGCCGTCGCAGGTCAGCTTCTTCACCAACGACGCGGGCTACCTGTCCAACGGCGGGGTCGCCGCGTTCACCTCCCTGATCCTTCCGAACGCCCCGACGTTCACTGGCAACTACAAAGACCTGCTCGGCAGGCCGGCGGTCGTGTCGGCGTTTCTGAATGACGTCGGCTACGTGGCAAACGGTTCCGACGCCGCTTTCTCGAACATCAGCCTGCCGGCCGCACCGACGTTCAACGGGTTTTACAACCAGCTGGCGGGCCGGCCGGTCGCGCTGTCGGCCTTCGTCAACGACCGGGAGTATGTTGCGAACGGCACCTCCGCCTCCTTCACGTCCATCATCCTGCCGGCGTCCAACGGCGCGTTCACCGCCAACTACGCGACCCTGACCGGCACCCCCACCGCGCTGTCGGCCTTCCAGAACGACCCGGGCTTCGTCGCGAACGGCAGCGTCGCCAACTTCACCGCTGTGCTGCTGCCCGAAGCCTCCCCCTTTACAGGCAATTTTGTACAGCTCTCAGGGCGCCCGGTCGCGCTCTCGGCCTTCCGGAACGACTCGGGGTTCGTCGCCAACGGCGGCCCGGTCTCGTTCACGTCCGTCACGCTACCCAACGCGACCTTCACCGGGCTGTATTCCGAAATCTCAGGCGTTCCCACCGCCCTGTCCGCTTTTCAGAACGACCGGGCGTACGTCTCCAACGGCGCCGCCAACTTCGTGTCGATCTCGCTCCCGGCCTCCAACGGGGCCTTCACCGGCAACTACACGACCCTCAGCGGGGTGCCTGTCGCGCTGTCGGCGTTCCAGAACGACCTGTCCTTCGTCTCCAACGGCGCCGCCAACTTCGTGTCGATCTCGCTCCCGGCGTCCAACGGGGCCTTCACAGGCAACTACACGACCCTGACAGGGGTTCCTGTCGCGCTGTCGGCGTTCCGGAACGACTTGTCGTTCGTCTCGAACGGCGTTGCCAACTTTGTGTCGATCTCGCTCCCGGCGTCCAACGGGGCCTTCACCGGCAACTATACGACCCTGACAGGGGTTCCTGTCGCGCTGTCGGCGTTCCAAAACGATCGGGCTTTTGTATCCAACGGCGCCTCCGCCAACTTTACCTCCATCGTCCTTCCGGCGTCCAACGGCGCCTTCACGGCCAACTACACGACCCTGACAGGGGTTCCGACCGCGCTGTCGGCGTTCCAGAACGACCGGGCCTACGTCTCGAACGGCGCCGCCAACTTCGTGTCGATCTCGCTGCCGGCGTCCAACGGGGCCTTCACTGGAAACTACACGACCCTCAGCGGGGTTCCTGTCGCCCTGTCGGCTTTCCGGAACGACCTTTCCTTCGTTTCCAACGCGTCGCTGGCGGCAGGGTTTACCACCGGGGTCTTGACTGCCAATGCCCTAGTCGTCTCGAACGCCTCCTCTTTCACGGGGTTGACTGCGGCCGACCTGACCGTGTCGAACTCTTCGGCGCTTGCCCGAGTCACCGCCAACTCTCTAGTCGTATTGAACGCGGCCTCCTTCGCGGGAGTGACTGCGGCCGACCTGACCGTGTCGAACTCCTCGGCGCTTGCCCGAGTCACCGCCAACACACTGACGGTCTCGAACGCGGCCTCCTTCGCGAGTCTGACTGCCGACACCCTGGTCTCCAACGCATTCACGGTCCGCAACGCGGCCTCCTTCGCGGGTGTGACTGCCAACACCATCACCGCCTCCAACGCTTGCTCTTTCGCAGCGCTGACTGCTAACACGCTCACGGTCGCCAACGCTTCCTATTTCACGGACCTGACCGTGTCCAACGCCGCCAGCTTTTCAGGTGACGTCACGGCCCAGGGGGTGGCCGTGAGCGGTGTGTTGTCGTACGCTGGGGGGTACGCCGGGTTCCAGCAGGCGATCCGTGGCGCCGGCAACGCGACCTACCTGACAGCCGGAACGCAGTCCAACACGCAGCAGCTCGCCTACATCACGTACAACTACTTCCGGGGCGCCGCGACGCCGCCCGGCGACACGCCCGGCACCTTCCCACGATACAACACGGCCTTTGGCAAGTCGCACATCGCCTTCCTCAACGACGGTTCGGTCGGCTTGGGTTCGGTCCCCAACACGGACGGCACGAGCACGCTGCCGCCCAACCGGCTGACGGTCTCGTCCAACGGCGTCGAGGTGGCTGGCAACATCAACTTCACGGGCGGGCTCTACCAGGGCGGCGTGCCGTTCACGTCGTCGCAGCAGTGGACGACGGCGGGCAACTCGGTGTACTACCTGGGCAACGTGGCCATCAACACGCAGATCGCCAACTCATCCCTCACCGTCTCGGGCGCCGTCAACGTCATCAGCGGCGTGGCTGGCCCGGCGCTCGGCTACAACGGCGGAGCGGGCGACCGGCTGATCCTGTTCCCCGGGACGGCCAGTGTGTACCCGTACAGCATCGGGATCGAGGGAGGCACGATGTGGAGGTCGGTTCCGTCCGGCAACCAGCACAAGTGGTACGTCGGGGGCGCTCAGGCGGCCACCCTGACGGCGACGCAGCTGACCGGCACCGGCGCGACCTTCAGCTCGTCGCTCAGCGCGGCCGGCATCACCTGCAACGGCACCGAGACGGTCCTGTCGGACGCAGGCTCGACCGCCGCGAGCGGAACGACCTGGGCGGACCCGTCCAGCTGGAACACCAGCCTCAACCTGTCGACCGCGACCAACCTGGCGGGCGCCAACAAGAGCGTGCTGCGGATCGGGGCGCTCCCTTTCCAGGCGCCGGGGACGGTCGGCTTCGGGTCGGGCGTGATCCAGACGGTGAACCCGGGCGTCGCAGCCGGCCCCCTGTACATCCAGCCGGCCGGCGGGACCGTGGTCGTCGGCAGGAGCGATATTCTCACGACCATCAACGGCAGCCTCGTCGTGTCCAACACCGCCACCTTCGCTTCGGGGTCGTTCACGGGGTACCTGGCCGCCAACTTGCACACCACGACGAACACGCTACAGGGTTTCCCGACCCTGGGCGCCAACGGCGGGGCGGGCGACCGGGTCATCCTGTACACGGGCGACTCCGCCAACGTGCCTTACAGCCTGGGCATCGAGCCCCCTGGCGCCACCGCTTACCCCCGCATGTGGTATTCCGTGCCGCTCGGCGCGCAGCACAAGTTCTACGTGGCCGGCAGCCCGATGGCGTCGATCGGCAACACGGCCCTCAGCGTCAACGTCCCGGTGACCTCGGGCACGGGCCTTTCGACGTTCTCCTCGCTGGCCGTGAACAACGTGTCCACCTTCTCCGTGGCAACCGCCAACACCCTGAACGTGTCCAACCTCGCGTCCTTTTCGGGGGTGACCGCCAACACCCTCACCGTCTCGAACACGGCCACGGTCTCGTCGGACGCCAACGTGGCGGGCCTGGCCATCAGCGGCGCCCTGTCCTATGCGGGCGGCTTTGCAGGGATGCAGCAGACGCTCAGCGGCGTCGGCGGGGTGACGTACCTGACGACGGGCCACCAGTCGGGCGCGGGCTTGCCTGGGTACATCGCGTACAACTACTTCCGGGGCGCCCCTACGCCAGCCGGCGACACGCCCGGCACCTTCTCCCGGTACAACACGGCCTTTGGCAAGTCGCACATCGCGTTCCTGAACGACGGCTCGATCAACTTCGGCTCGGCGCCAAGCACCGACAGCTCGAGCAACATCCCAACCAACCGGTTGACCGTCTCATCTGGTGGCACGGGGGGGAGCAGCGCGTACGTGAGCATCCCCAACGGTGACGCGCTGACCAGCTCACCGTTGTACGGCCTGACCTTCCCCAACTCCTCCTCCCGTTTCCCCAGCGCGGTCTACATCGGCGAGTCGACGGACGCCGCGTCGGGCAGCAAGCGGGCCGCCTTGACGCTGGGGTCGGGCTGGGCGCTCTACCAGGACCTGGGCGCGAATGGCGTGAAAGACTTCAACATCTATGCAGCCGGCTTCGGGACGGCCCTGCAGATCGCACCAGGCAGCGGCAACACAACCGTCAAGGGCAACCTCACGACGGCCGGGGCGATCGTCAGCTCCGTGGCTAGCAACGACGCGCGCCTGCAGCTGACCAACGGCACGCTCAACACCCTGAACATGTTCGCGTTCCAGGACGGCAAGACCTACATGGACCTGGGGACCAGCCTGACGGCCGGCGCCGGGCAGCTCGTGGTTCGGTCGATGAACGGCACGTCGGGGACGTATGCCACGTTCAGCACGACCGGCGTGTCAACCGTCGGTGTCACGAGCAGCGGAGACATCTCCACGACCGGAACTGGAACCGTAGTTTCCGGCGCGAACGGATTCAGAGCTCAGAACGCGACCACCTCCGCTTTGAGTCTGTTCCCGTTCAGCGACGGCAAAGTGTATCTTCTCGTCGGTACCAGCGGCAGCACCGGGGCGGCACAATTCGTGATCAAAGCTGCGGACAACAGCTCCACGTACGCCACGTTTTCGTCGACGGGGCTGTCCACCCTAGCGATATCGGGGACGACTCTGGGCTTGACAGGTACTCTGACTCAGACGGCGACCATACCGGAGTATCGGTTCTCGGTCACCGGCCAGGGCACCGACGGCAAGCTCTGGGCGATCGGAGGAAACGGGCCTAACTTTTACGGTTACACATACAACGACGCCGGGACCGCGTCGACAAACTGGCTGCAAGTCGTGCGCTCTGCGAACACGATATCCAGCGTCAGCTTCCCAAACGGAACGGTCAGCACGGGAGGTGCTTTCACGGCAGGCGGGCCCCTGTCAGCACTGACAGGAACCTTCACAGGGGCAGTGTCCGGGACGACCGGGACGTTCACAGGCGCCGTCAGCGGGACCACCGGGTCTTTCACCGGGGCTCTCAATTCCTCGTCCGGCCAATCGACCGTCACGCAGTTCCAGACGTTGTACGATGCCGGGTCGACGCACACCAACGGCACCGGCTGGACGGACGCCAGCACTTGGCAAGACCATATAGTGCTTACTGGCGGAGCCAATCAAACCGGTCTGGGTAGGAGCAGGCTCAGAATCAGTGCGCTCAACATCAGCAGTCCTGGTGGAGGAGCTTACAGCGGGCTGGGGTCCGCCACCATCCAGCACATCAACAACTTCTTCGGGGCCGGCCCCCTGTACCTCCAACCTGCGGGAGGGCAGGTGGTGGTGGGGCCAAGCGGGTTCACCTCAAACGGCGCTGCTGTGTTCCAGGGGGGGCTGAAAATAGGTAACGCAGGGACTTCCATCACGCAGCAGCTGCAAGGCAAGTTCACGACCGGCTCGGTCGGGGCAAACTCGAACTTCACGGGCACCGTCGCCTTCAGCAACGCCTTCACCGCCGTCCCTTACATACAGGCCACGCCGTACGCCACGGACGGCACCGCGCTTCAGGGCGTGGCGGTGACCCTCTACAGCGTGACGGCCAGCGGCTTCGGGTACAACATCACAAACGCATCCATCAACACGTACACTACGGCGGGCATCATGTGGTTGGCGTCTTTGTAGGTCAGCTCCGGTCTCCGATCAGCGTCGTGACCTCGAGCAACATGTTGACGGTGCCTACGTTCCCCACGTCGCCCAGGGTGACGATGTCCCCGCCGTACTTTCGGAACCTGCAGGTCAGCCGGCTCAGGGACGGCAGGCGGGGCTCGAAGTCGACGCGCTTGGTCGTGAAGTCCTTCCCCTTGATCGGCTTGACCGTCCCGACCGGCGCTTGCGGGTCGAAGCAGTCGAAGAACGCGACAGCAAAGGTGCGGTCGGACCCGTTGTCCGAACTGTCGATCTGGTCGGCAAACTCGGCGATGTCCACGATTACATACGTCTCGTTCAGGACTTTCGGGAAAGACAAGGCCAACAGTTCGCACGCTACCACGTTCTGATAGCGGTCTATGCCCAGCGCCTGGAAGGGTACCACGAAGTCGAACGGGGCCGAGTCTCCCTTGACGGCATCGTTGGTCGCGTCGCGGTCTCGGTTATCAATGAACAGGCGGCGCACGACCTCGGTGGGTTTGTAGTCGGCGTTCTGGTTGTCGAAGTACTCGGCATAGCGAGGGCGTAGTTCGTCTCGGGGGTTCGCGGCAAACGACAATCCATAAGGTCCACCCATCGTTCAAGGCCTGAACTCGCTTGTGCTAGTGTCACTAGAAAATTCCACCCCGGCCGCCGCGAACTTGAGCATGCCCTGAGCGGCCACTTGCTCGCGGGAGTCTGCAGTCACGAATCGGGGTTGCTGGCAGTCCGCCCTCCGCTTGCTCGGCCTGTGGGTCGCGCACCACCCGTCTCTGTCCTTGCTGGACCGTCCACACCTCGTGCCCCGCACGGTCACGCCCCGGCACGTCCGCAGGTCACCCCGGCCCGCCGCGCACCCACCAGGAAGGTCCCAGAGGTATCGCGACCTCAACGCCTCGAACTCCAGGTCGTGGTCGATAGCGATCCTCCATAGCAGTTTCTCGCAGCTTTTGTACAGCGCCTCCTCGATCCCGGTCAGGACGTCGGTCATCATCGGAGGGTTTGGCGTGCCAGCGGGCCGGGGGTCTGCCACGTACCGCTTTTAGGGTATTCGTTCGTTCCATCGTCGGACGAACCCCTGCAGCCTGTCAGACTGGACGAACGGCTCCGGGGCGCGGTCGGGCTCCCGCGAGAAGGCGACGACCACCCTGGCCACGTCGAAAGGCAGGCCCGTGCTGAGATAGACCGTTTCCAGGACGGGCGTGTGCAACGGGATGAAGTCGGCTTGCATGCCCTGGCACCCCGCTGCGCTTGCTCTTTAGATGGGTTACATACTACTTCTGCTTCTGGTCGTGCTGAACGGCCTGCGAACCTCGCCCCTCGAAACAGTTGCCAAACAGTTCACAGTATCGACACCCGGCCACGCGCCGTCCTCTGATCGGAGGGTGGTTGTGTTGCAGTACCACCTCGTCCGGTGGCTTGCTGGGCGCCTCCGTCGCCTCGTCCATCTCCAGGAATATTATGTGCACACTGCACAATGAGCGCCGCGATCGTCAACACCGCTGTCAACGGATATCCGCTGTACGCCGGTTCCCAGCCGGGCGCCAACACCGAGGCGTCGGTACGTGTGGTGCACCAGGAGGCCAACCCGCTCAACCGCGCCTTTTTTAGCCGCCAAAACGTCGGGCGTATTCAAGCGACGTTGCGTGATACGATCCGAGCCAAGACGGGCTTCACCATCGACCGCCAGTCGTCCGACGACATCGCCGTGATCATGCAAAACCAATATCTGCTGTGGGCGGGGAACTTGCAGGGAGCGAACGACGTCATCGCACAGGTCAACTTCATGAACCAAAAGGTGCTCGAGATCCTGCTGCCGATGGTGGCCTCTGGGGTCAAGCAGTACATGGCATACTTGAGGGACGCGTCTACCCTGCCGACGCCCATCGACCGGCCTGAGAACGTTTCTATCGCAGGTTCGAAAACGCTGTCCATGTTCCAGGGCATCTAGGGCAACCGTTTGGTACTTTTTGTCAGCTGCTTCGCCGTTTTCAACGCTCTCGCTCCGGACGCCTGGGTCACCGTGTACACGGGTTTCACTGGGGACCCGTGCCTTTTGATGCGTGTCCCTTTCGTCCTGAGCACGGTGGGCTTGACATGGACCTTTGACACCCTGCCATATCCGTAACCAGTTCCCCATTTCCAGCGGACCACTTGTCCGACGCGCAACGTCCTCGACCTGATCATGCCTTTCTTCCTCCACGCTGCCATTTTTTCTGTGTCTTCACTTGCCACACGTTGTCTTGTGGACGTCCCAGTGCTCCTTCTGACACCTCATAGAGCAGTACCGCACTCGCATGCACCCCCTACACTTCTTGGCCTTTGCTGCCTGGCAGTTGGCACAGGCCTGCGTGAGCGCCAGTGTGATCACCTTCTGGGACTCCTCGATTGAGCTGAACTCACGAACCGCAAAGCAGAGGTCTGCTGCTGAGGGCCAGTGCTTCCTCCAGTCTCGCGGAACCTTCAGAAGCCGCTTCTGTTTCGGGTCGGCGAGGATGACGAGCGCGGCGGTGCAGGTCTTGCTGTCGAGCTCGTTGGCTGCTTCGCGCGTCCATGGATCCGTCTGCGAGAGGGGCCTCGGCTTCACCAACAGGGGTTCGCTCCGGGCCAAGACCCGGTTGGCGTGGTCCAGGTTGCGCAGCTTGAGCGTCCAGACACCTTTTGTGGGGTTCTTGAAGTCTCGGAAGAAGACCGTCTGACTGACGACCACGCAGACCTGGTGCATAGTGCTGTTGAAGTCGGGCGATGCCGGTGGTTTCAGCTCGACCCTGGGCCAGTCCGCGGGGAAGCCTGGGAAGGTGGCCATGGTTTGGCGAGAGGAGGGGGAGGTCGGAGCAAGTACTGCTTCCAGGGTTGGTGATTAGGGTTTTTACAACGGTTGGTTCCAGTGCTTAGCCCGCCAGGGTGCACTGCCCACTGCATCGACAGAGCAACGACAGACAGCAGGCTCCGCCTCGGTGTCATCCACCTCAACAGGGCCATGTCGTCCGAAACCAGGCAGATCGGCCACAGGGCTGGCTGAACCCCTTTGAGCGCTTCCAAGACGACGTCCTCGCCCGCTTCGCATTCGACCTGGGGCAGTTCATCCCAAAACCCCCAGCCGTGCCCCTGATTGCCGACGGTGATTTGGAACCAGTAATCTTGCTTTTCTAAGATCTCCACATGCAAGGAATCCCACACGTAACACGCTTTACGTAACCCGCAGTACCCGATGCCACGCGAACCCAAAGTCAGGTGGTCGACGACGCACTTGCGCAGACGAGGAAGGTCGTGCCCATCGAACGCCGCATCCAGGAACTTTGCGACCCGCGTGTCTTTGCTCATGCTTGGTGCGAGTCGTTTGCGGTCTGGTCTTTAAGCCTGTGGACTCACGGGCGGCGGCTCCGCCTCATACACCCGCAGCCGCCTCTTTTTTATTTTTTGAACCACGAGAAACAAGACGACCGCCAGCAAGAAACCAACAACAATGCCGACGATCGTCGTCACGGCCGCTATTGGAACACTCGAACCAGACGACGCGGCCGCTTTGTTGAACGCAGTCGCTCCTTGAGCGTAAAATTTTCCCGCCTTGAGCGCTGCCAGCGCTCCCGTGACGTTCAGCCGCCCGCCGGGAAGCTTGTCCGGGTCGAGGGACTTGGAGGCGCCCTCGACGATCGCGAGTCGCACAGCTTGTCCGACCGTCAATGTCGCGTTAATGTTGAAGCCGTCGGCCGCCAGCTGCGCGAGAAGGAGGACCGCGGCACCCGTCACGACCGGGGCGGCCATGGACGTGCCAGACTCGGTCGTGTAACCGCCGTTCAGTCCCAGCCCCGGGATGCTCACGCCTGGTGCCCCGATCTGGACGGTCGTCGTTCCGTAG
>Ga0247770_1001769_pt1 | contig 15073 bp, 10 predicted proteins | sample UWRJL136409B6_FD_179943 | JGI IMG/M metagenome (GOLD analysis project Ga0247770, IMG submission 179943) | Plant litter microbial communities from Arlington Agricultural Research Station in Wisconsin, United States - UWRJ-L136-409B-6 | ecosystem: Environmental > Terrestrial > Plant litter >... | reverse complement strand
GCCTTTGCCGGTATAAAACTCTCTGAGTTTTTAAACCGGTAGGAACAAAATCCCAGATTTTATTTAAGTCGATTTTACTGTTAAAAAATAGAATATTTTTTAAAAAGTACTGGTTTTTTTAACAGCTCCGCCTCTTTAAAAAAATATTCTATTTTTTTACAGCCGGCGGTGGCTGGTAAAATCGAAGATTTTAAAGAACCGCTCCGTTATTTTAACAATCTAAAAAAACTCTAATAATAATATTTAATTTGCCGTAAAGAATAACATATTAAAATATGTTCAAAATTAAAAAATTTGAACAGCTAGTCAAAATCTTCTTTTAAAAAAACCAGTACTCAAAAAACTACTACTGGCAAGAGCCATAGGTTTTTTTAACTTGAAAGAAATAAATACTAACTTTACGTAGAATAAGCGAAATAATTTGTCTGTTATTGATTTAATTCCACTTTTTTTTAATTTAAAAAGGGTTATTAAAATACCGTTTAAAATCTTTGATTTTAATCCCACTTACATTTTTTAACCGGTATTCTAACAACTACTACCGGCAAAAGAAGGTGTGAAAAAAATTTTGATTTTTACGCATTGGGTAAATTTAACCCAGTACATTTTTTTACATTATACTTTCTTGCAATTTCATAATTTTTTCGCTTATTAAAAAAAAAAACGGAGGATTTCTAAAAACTTATGGCAACAAAGTTTCCAAAATTTAGCCAGGGCTTAGCGCAAGACCCCACTACTCGGCGAATTTGGTACGGAATCGCTACTGCACATGACTTTGAAAGTCATGACGGTATGACTGAAGAAAATCTTTATCAAAAGATTTTTGCATCTCATTTTGGACAATTAGCAATTATTTTTTTATGGACATCTGGAAATCTTTTTCATGTAGCATGGCAAGGCAATTTTCCACAATGGGTTCAAGATCCATTACATGTCCGCCCAATTGCTCATGCAATTTGGGATCCACATTTTGGCCAACCTGCTGTTGAAGCGTTTACTCGTGGTGGTGCGTCTGGTCCAGTAAATATAGCTTTTTCCGGTGTATATCAGTGGTGGTATACAATTGGAATGCGAAGCAGTCAAGATTTATATTTCGGAGCGCTTTTTCTAATTATTGCCTCTGGTGTATTTTTATTTGCTGGTTGGCTTCATTTACAACCAAAATTTCAACCATCATTATCTTGGTTTAAAAATGCAGAATCAAGATTAAATCATCATCTTTCAGGTTTATTTGGGGTAAGTTCATTAGCTTGGACTGGTCATTTAGTTCATGTAGCTATTCCTGAATCTCGAGGACAACATGTTCGATGGGATAATTTTTTAACAACATTACCTCATCCACAAGGACTAACACCATTTTTTAGTGGTAATTGGGCTGCTTATGCGCAAAATCCAGATACTGGAAATCATGTTTTCAGTACTTCGCAAGGAGCAGGAACTGCTATTTTAACTTTTTTAGGAGGATTTCATCCTCAAACACAAAGTCTTTGGTTAACTGATATTGCACATCATCATTTAGCGATTGCAGTTCTATTTATTCTTGCAGGTCATATGTATCGTACTAATTTTGGTATTGGTCACAGTATGCGTGAAATTTTAGATGCACATGTACCACCTGCTGGTGGGTTAGGTGCTGGCCATAAAGGATTATTTGATACAGTTAATAATTCTTTACATTTTCAATTAGGTTTACACTTAGCTAGTGTTGGTACAATTTGTTCATTAGTTGCACAACACATGTATTCTTTACCACCTTATGCTTTTCTAGCACAAGATTTTACAACTCAAGCAGCTCTTTATACTCATCATCAATATATTGCTGGTTTTATATTATGTGGGGCTTTTGCTCATGGAGCCATTTTCTTTATTCGGGATTACGACCCAGAGCAAAATAAAGGAAATGTTTTAGCAAGAATATTAGATCATAAAGAAGCAATTATTTCACATTTAAGTTGGGCAAGTTTATTTTTAGGTTTTCATACATTAGGATTGTATGTACATAATGATGTTATGCAAGCTTTTGGAACTCCTGAAAAACAAATTTTAATTGAACCTGTTTTTGCACAATGGATTCAAGCAGCACATGGAAAAGCTCTTTATGGTTTTGATTTACTTCTTTCTGAATCGAATAGTCCAGCTTTTTCTGCCGGCCAAAGCCTTTGGCTTCCTGGTTGGTTAGATGCAATTAATAACAATAATAATTCACTTTTCTTAACAATTGGACCTGGGGATTTTTTAGTTCACCATGCTATTGCACTTGGCCTTCACACTACAACTCTTATCCTTGTTAAAGGAGCATTAGATGCTCGTGGATCTAAACTTATGCCGGATAAAAAAGATTTTGGTTATACGTTTCCATGTGATGGTCCTGGACGAGGTGGTACATGTGATATCTCGGCATGGGATGCTTTTTATCTTGCTGTTTTTTGGATGCTTAATACAATTGGATGGGTTACTTTTTATTTTCATTGGAAACATTTAGGTATTTGGCAAGGAAATGTTAATCAATTTAATGAATCATCGACTTATCTTATGGGTTGGCTACGTGATTACTTGTGGTTGAACTCTTCACAACTAATTAATGGATATAACCCATTTGGTATGAATAGTCTGTCTGTATGGGCTTGGATGTTTCTTTTTGGGCATTTAGTATATGCAACTGGATTCATGTTTTTGATTTCATGGCGTGGATATTGGCAAGAACTAATTGAAACTTTAGCTTGGGCACATGAAAGAACACCTCTAGCTAATTTGGTTCGTTGGCGCGACAAACCAGTTGCGTTATCGATTGTTCAAGCAAGACTAGTTGGGTTAGCTCATTTTTCTGTTGGATATATATTAACATATGCTGCGTTTTTAATCGCTTCTACTTCTGGAAAATTTGGTTAACAAAAATCTAGAGTAAAAAACCGGCACCAAGGAGCCTTTTAAAGTGGGCCTCATATCTATTTACATATGGGTTTACACTTACAGTCCGGTGTAACATCTTATTCAAATCTGGTCAAAATATTTTTTTTGACCAGATTTGAAACTGATTTTACTGTTAACCAATACTCAAACCAGTACAGAGTACTGGCAAAGGAAGCTACTACTGGCAAAACAAAATAGAATATTTTAACGAAGTGGTTTTGGAGTACTGGTTTTTACCAAAAACAAAACAACAAAAAAAATGGATAAAATAAAAAAAAATTAAAATTTCACCTGATTGTTTTGTCCCGACTTATTTAATAAAATTTGAATATTTTTATTATCCTGAGAGGGGTAAAAATTTTTATTTTGGTCGTACCTTTGCCGGTACTCTGTACCGGAAAAACTTGATTCTTTTTTACTAAAGTCGGCAAATTTTTTAAATACTTTAGGTGGTAACGGATTTATTTTTCAGATTGTTTTTTGGTGTATTGGTCAAGTTTTGGATTTTTTAAAAGATTTATCGATTCAATGCAGCTTTTTTAAATTTTAAAAAAGCTGATTAAAATATTTTCAATGGTTTTCTAAAAAAACCATTTTAGTTCTATTTTTTAATAATAATTTTTTGTGTTTTTTTTTAAATCAGTATTTCAACAATTTTATTATTTTATTAAGTTATGCGCTTAGTATTTATTTAATTTTACAAATTAATTCAACATTAATTAATTGGTACCGTAAAGGTCTTACTTTTATTATTTTATTTATTGAAAATATTTTAATCAGCTTTTTTGTTACAATATTCAAAAAAATGTGTTTTTTTAAAACAAAAAATATTAAATTTAAAAATTACATATAAATTAAAATAATAGTATTTTGTAATACGTGTTTTTATTTGAAAAAAATAGTATTTACTATTTTTTTTCAAATAAAAACAAAAAAACAACAAGTAACTTACCTTTGCCGGTACTCTGTACCGGTTTTATAATTTTTAAAAAAACTAATTTTTATTTGCCTTAAAAAACAAAAACTTTTTTCATAAAAAAATTATGAATTATTTAATAATAAATCAATTAAAAAAGTATCAAACCTTGATCTTTATATTAACTATCCATTTTCAATTAAATTTGCAGAAGAATTAGTACTTTCCCCTGATGCTATTATGTGCTCTTCATCTTTAGAAGAGTTAATTCCTAACATGATGGGGGAAGATGTGGAAGAATTTAAGAAAAACCTAGATACCTCTTTTTCAGTTTTTTGTACTTCCCATGCAACTTTTAAAAAAATTGATAATGTTCTATATTATACCGAATATGATGGAAGTGAAAATGTATATATTAATCTGTCTGATCTTTCATATCAAGATATTATAGTTTCGTCAGTTAGTTTTGCAATTTACGAAGATATAAAAAAAAATGAGTATACGTTTTTTTGGTTACCTACTATTCAATTAATCTTAAGATCCGATTTTTCAGATAAACTTGTTTATGTTTTAAAACAAAAAAAATTAGCAGAAAAGTATAAGGAAAATATTATTATCGGTTATCTCGATTTTTTTCACATGTATAAAGATATTTTTGACTACCCATTTCCAAAAAAAGGTTTACTAAACCTTTTTGATTTAGTAGAAATATCTGAAAACAAAGTTGGGTCTATAATAGAAAAATATCTCGTTAGTAACGATTCAACGATACTTATTAATTATTTCGAAATAATTTTAAAACCTATTTTATAATTTATTTATGTTTACTCCACTTTTCGATGCTTATCTTTTTTAAAATGGGATTTTAAACAATTGCTTAATGCAGTCAAAAAAAAGAGTTGGGTTTTAAAGGGATTTGAATCAGGAGATCGTATTGGTTGCGCCAAACCAGGACCACCTACTGATTAGTATGTGCCATTTTAGTATGTGCCATTAAAATTAAAAATTTTAAATGCATTTGTTTCGGTGATAATAATGTTACCAGAGGTAGGTAACTGCTATTCCGTTACTTACATAGTAAGTAACTAGAAAACACTTTATTTAAAAAAAATTACGCTTTTTCTGTTAAAAACCAGTACAGAGTGTAAAATCTTCGATTTTAAACAGCAAGAGAACCTATGATTTTTTTAAAAGAGGTGATTTGGTTTAAAATTTTCGATTTTAATAGCTGGTCGTTCAACATTTAAAAAATTAAGGGGATTTTTATGTAATTGATAATTGGTATCCAGTTGCAATGAAATTATGAGGAGTATTTTATATAAATATTTAGGAAAACGAATGTTTTTCTTTGATTTAATGAAATGAAAGTTTTTTTAACAGTTGCATTTTATTTTGTTTCTGCTACGCCTTAAAGCGTAGCAGAAACAAAGCTATAAATTATCTGATATTAAAACAAATTTGTAAAAAATTTGTCGTAATACCAAGTAGTGCAAACTATCCATTGATAGAAGGAGCTTCTACAGAAGCTAAATCTAATGGGAAGTTATGAGCATTACGCTCGTGCATTACTTCCATACCTAAGTTAGCACGGTTGATGATATCAGCCCATGTGTTAATAACACGACCTTGAGAATCAACAACAGATTGGTTGAAGTTGAATCCGTTTAAGTTAAATGCCATAGTTGAAATACCTAAAGCAGTGAACCAGATTCCAACTACAGGCCATGCAGCTAGGAAGAAGTGAAGTGAACGAGAGTTGTTAAAAGAAGCGTATTGGAAAATTAAACGACCAAAGTAACCGTGAGCAGCTACGATGTTGTAAGTTTCTTCTTCTTGGCCAAATTTATAACCAGCGTTAGCAGATTCGTTTTCTGTAGTTTCACGAATTAAAGATGAAGTTACTAGAGAACCATGCATAGCTGAGAATAAAGAACCACCAAATACACCAGCAACACCAAGCATGTGGAATGGGTGCATTAGAATGTTATGTTCAGCTTGGAATACAATCATGAAGTTGAAAGTACCAGAAATACCCAGAGGCATACCATCAGAGAAAGAACCTTGACCAATTGGGTAAATGATGAATACAGCAGTAGCAGCTGCAACTGGTGCAGAGTAAGCTACAGCGATCCATGGACGCATACCTAAACGGTAAGAAAGTTCCCACTCACGACCCATGTAGCAGCAAATACCTAAGAAGAAATGGCAAACGATTAGTTGGTAAGGACCACCGTTGTATAACCATTCATCTAAAGAAGCAGCTTCCCAAATAGGGTAAAAATGTAAACCAATAGCGTTAGATGTAGGAACAACAGCACCAGAAATGATGTTGTTTCCGTAAAGTAGAGAACCAGAAACAGGCTCACGAATACCATCGATGTCTACAGGAGGAGCAGCGATGAATGCAATGATGAAAACTGAAGTTGCAGTTAATAGAGTAGGGATCATTAGAACACCAAACCAACCGATGTATAAACGGTTTTCAGTACTAGTAATCCATTCACAAAAGCGAGCCCAAAGGCTAGTGCTTTCACGTCTTTCTAAAATAGCAGTCATGATAATTTATAAATTTTTAAATTAAGATAGCCGATACAATGTATCGGAAGAAATACTTTGTATTTCTTTTATTTCACAAAATCATAAAAATACTAAATTACTTTAGTTAGTTACACAATTTCATTGTCTATAGTTTTTGATTTTTACATCAAATCAACTAAAATAAATTACTAAATTTATTTGATTTGCTAATGTTTAGTTTAGCCAATAGTAAACAGAAATGTCAAGTAATTAAAAATTATTAGTTAATTAATATAACTTTTTATATTTTTTTTAAATCTTCCACCTCTCTGAGTTTTTAAACCGGCCTTTGCCGGCCGGCAAAGGCCGGTTTAAAAAAAAGCAAAGGAACGGAGTAAAAAAAAAAGGGAAAGGTCGAAGATTTTACAGCCTTTGCCTGTTAAAAAACCAGTACGGAGTACCAGTACGGAGTACTCCCATTTTTTTTCCGCTGGCAAGAGCCATAGGTTTTTTTAACAGCTCCGCTATTAAAAAACCGTACCTTTTTAGTGAAACGGCCTTTCCCTTTTTTTTTTGCTCCGGTTTAAAATCGAAGATTTAGTGAAACGGCCTTTGCCGGTATAAAACTCTCTGAGTTTTTAAACCGGCCTTTGCCGGCCGGCAAAGGCCGGTTTAAAATCGAAGATTTTACAGCCTTTCCCTTTTTTTTTTGCGGAGCTCCGGTTAAAATCTTCGATTTAGTGAAACGGTAGGGGGCAAAGGCCGGTTGTTCCACACCGGTTTCAAACCTCAAAGAGGTTTCTACCGGTATGGTTGTCAATTTGATAAATTAATTTTACAACAACATATAAAAATTTGAAATCAAACTCATATTATGCTGTGATAAAAGGATTATAATTACTGATACTACTTTTTCTACTGATGTACTGTTTAGATGTTTTGAGCAAAATATATTGTTTTAATTTTTAAATTTAATTCCAGTAATACCTCTTCGACCATATCGTCTATCTTTTGTATGAAGGATTTTTGAGGCTACTAAAGCTGAATGAATATCTTTATAAAAATTTGCTTCTGGCAAAATGGCATTAGGTTTATTTTTCAACCTAATTTTATAGTGCTCATAAAGGTGTTGTGTGGTGATAAAATTTCCTAAGTCGTGCTTTAGAGAAGTTTTTACCCATAAAATAAGAAATAAATTTTTCACGATTGGAGCATCCCAATATAGATCGTGATCCTCTATTAATAAAGAATCGAATATCGAATTGATTGTGAGTTTCGTTAAATTGAAATTTGCAGAGCCCGCCGGCGAATTTACTTGTACCATATTAGTAATTAATTTTTTAGTTTTATATGTTTTCAAAGATATTAATTAATTATAAAAAAGCATCGAAAATTCTTAAAAATTTTTAAGGATCTTCGATACTGATACTTTTTCTAAGTTTTCTCAGGAGCTTTTGTTCTTCCGGAGGAAGTTTGTTTTTAGCTTGCTCTGCCCTTTTTTGAGCTTTTAAAAGCGCAGCGGCGTGCTTAGCGTCTTGTGTGCGTTTATATATTTGCATGCTGTGCATTGTCATTGCCTTTTCAATATGAAAAGGTGAACCACCTAAAAACTTTCGTTTAGAACCAATGTTAGTATCATGTAGCCACATATCTTGTGCAGCGCTATCTATTTGTTCCAACAATAGGTCTGCAACTTTTTGGTCAAACTCCTTCTCCAATGCTTTTGGGTTGCTAAAGAAATCTAAAAGCTCTCCCTTTTCTGAAGCTTCAAAAAGTTCCTTACATTCATCTATAAACCCTTTAATATGAATAATTTTTGCCTTGAATGCGGGTTTTCGTTTTCTCGTTTCGTTTGTGAAAACATTTTTGATCTGGTTAGTATATAGTATGTCCCAATCGTTAAAATTCGCTTTTATTTGATTTATATACGGTTCCCACAATTTTTCTATTTTTGTAATTTGTTCATCTGTGCTACCACGATATTGCATATAGCGAATAAAACACGATTTCAGACTAAACATTCTTAAAATCACGTCTTTTGTGATCTCAAAAAACTCTTTTTGATAATCTTTTTTAGTAATATCAAAATTATCTGGTATTTTTGTTATATGATACTTCATCAAACGTTGCAGACCAATCGCTATTTCACAAATTGGCAACGTTACGTCGCAAGGAATGTCTTCCCACCGTGGATGATCAAGCAATATCTTTACTTGATATTTATGGAGTGTATAATACCGATCAAATAATTCTACAATGTCATCATCCTTAAATTCTGTTAATAACATATATAGAATTTTGTTAGAGAACCCAGCAATCAATCTTTCGTCCAGATAACGTTGAAGACTACCGTTTTCTAAATATGTTTTTTCCCGCCTATTATGAATCCCACTTGTTCTCATAATGTTTGCTTTTGCAGGCATTACAATGGACAAACATTGCGAGTCAATTTGCTCTGGGCTACCTTTATCCCACATTAAAAAGTGACGAAATTCATTGACCAAAATATGGTCTATATGTGTTTCAGCATCTAAATCTAAATCGATTTTTATATATTTTTCCAAGGTACTGTCTTGCTTGATTAAATCACTCGCAGCCGTCCCCAAGGTCTGTTTAATTTGCATTAACCGAGACTGAGATGCACACAAACCTACCAGACTACTTTTATTATTAACGTAATTAGTAAGTAAATGTATTGCGGTAACGTTCTGTTCAATATAAGAGATTGCCTTTTCTTCAACATAAGCAGACCACTTCTCATTCAACGCAACGCAGTCTTTAATTCTATTATTAATTTTAATGATAGATTCTATTTTTTTATCATTAATTGGATGCGTTTTTAAAATATCATTTGTAAGCTGCTCCTCTAGGGAAGTTCTTATAGCCTCTAGAGCTAGTATTTCTTCTTGTTCCTTTTTGTGTAAAGCATCTGACAAAACTGTTGGTAGAGAAGTTGCCCCTGATAATGGTTTTCCTAAATTACTTGACCCTTGACCACTAGAAAGAGGATTTTTAGCGGAACGACTGGGGAGTGGTGCGACTTTTGGCCGTAACATCTCACTCTTTTTGCCTGGATTTTGAGGGGGGGGTTGAGCGACAGCTTTCTTTCCAGTTTGACTGATTTTTGCAGGAGGTCGGGTTTGGGGTTTTTGAGCTCCTGATGCTGCAACCGTTTGTATCGGAATAGTAAAAAAAGATTCTGTTTTTGTTTCAGTGTCAACAAATGGTAGAAAAGCAGTTAGATCAGTGATCACCTCCGATATTCTGGAGTTTTCCTCTAAATTCGGGGCCCAGTTTGTTCCAATTAATTCGCCAGACCCAGACATAGAGGTCCATAAGTCATCCTCTACATGGATTCTAAGACTCCCAGCCCGGATAATAGCACCATTTGAGTGGATTTGCATTTGCAGAGGATTTTTTGATCTACTATCTTGCAAAGCAACAGACAAATGTTTTCGTAAAGCGTTTGCAGAAATTGGTTGTTTAGTTTGTCTATGCCGAATTGCACTGGTTAAAGAAGTGTTTTCAGATACGCCCAATTCGAGCGTAAATTCATATTTTTTTTCGAGAGCAGTGTCACGCACTTTACCAATATCTGCTATTTCAAAATCAGTATCAAAGTCCCATTCAACATCCACAGGATTTGTTTCAGTGGATGAAGTTGAAGCTTCAGTGTTTGTTACTTCAGTTTTGTTTTTGGTAAAAACATTATCTGGAGTAAAAAACGACATACTATTTTGCCTTTCCTGAAGTGCCTCTGCATAACAAAAGGTAAGAAAGGCTTGTATAAAGTTTGGTAAATTTGAAATACCTAAATTTCTACTAATTTGAGTTTCGGAGTTATAAATTTGGTCCACAGATTGTTGAACAGGTTGACCTTCAGATTGTTGAGATGAAGATTGAATCCCTTCCTGCGGTACCAATTCTGTTGCTTGGGTTATTTTAATTGGCTCCAACAAATCTGCCAAATCTCCCTTTTGAGGCAAATACACAGATAAATCACTGGTAGAATCTATATTTGTATGCATATCTTTTCTAATTAAAAAATTTTTATATCAAATAACCAACAAAATTTTGTTTTAAACATTTAAATATTAATATTTTGTTTTAACAAATTAATAAATTTTTTTTGATCATTAAAAACTGAGAGATAATTTTTTATTATTAATTTTGAGATATTTTTATCAATTTCTAAAAATTCAAATAGATCGATAAGCTGTTGTTTCTTATATTTCTTTTTTTTAAAACGATTTTGAATTTCTAATGTTTTTATAAAACCAATCATTATATTGTTTTTATCTTTTCTTAAAAAATTTTGTTTTTTAAGAAAAAAAATCAACTTTTTATAAAATGGACTTTCTAACAAAAATTGAATCACTGAACCCCAATGTGAGGTATATTGCTGTTTTTTTAAATCTACTGATAATACGTAAATAATAGAAGCAATTACTAAATCATCAAATTTTAAACCTTTTAAATTCCAATAAATATTTGATTTTAAATTACTATAATAACAAATCTCGTTTATTAATAAAAATTCTTCACCGTTAAAACCAAAAAATTTTAAAAAACCCTTATTTGAATGATCTATTAAACCAAGATATTCTACTAAAGGTTTTTCAGAATTTAAAATATTTATTATTTTGCCATTTTCGATTATATTTCCGTTTTCTATCATATAGATTTCTTGAAGAAATTCTTCAAAATTAGTAAATTCCATGACTAGTTGTGGATGGACTAGAAATTGCACTGCAAAATCGTACGAAAAAGGGTAGCTCTCAAATTCAAATAAGTCGCTAATTGTTACGTTTTTTACATTTTTATTTTTCAGAATTTCCATAATAACTTTATTGAAAAATTTAGTTTAGTTTTGTAAAAATCTAGTTTTTAAAACCGGAGCTCCGCTATTAAAAAACCTACGGTTTTTAGTGAAACACCCTTTCCCTTTTTTTTTTGCGGAGCTCCGGTTAAAATCTTCGATTTAGTGAAACGGCCTTTGCCTGTATAAAACTCTCTGAGTTTTTAAACCGGTTTAAAAACTCAGAGAGTTTTATACAGGCAAAGGCCTTTAAAATCGAAGATGACGCTTTGCTATTTAAAATAAATTTTAATGCGGAGCAAAAAAAAAAGGGAAAGGTCGATTATTTTATTGCCAATTTTGAATTTGTTTTAATTTTTAATATTACAGATTCGGCCTTTATTACCAGTAAACGACAAAAAAATATAATTATTTGGATTAGTATATTAATTAAAGCCATATAAAAAAAAGTTTTTACCAGGCCAAATAGTAAACTAAAAAATATAAAACTTGAATTGCAAAAATATGCATTTTGCAATTTAAAAGCATGCCACAAAATTAAAAATTTTTTGGCTATAATCGGGTAATAGCTGCTTAAAAAAGGCGTGGAATTAAAAGCCCAGCCAGTTAATAAACTAATACCTTGAAGCAAATAACGTAAAATTAAATCGAAAAGAGCCCAAAAAAAAGCAGATAAACTAATCCACACGGCAAAAACCCCCTTTGAAGTTAACTCACAAACAAAAACTCTGCCAAAATAAAAATCTTTCGTAATATAAAGTTTTTTATTTTTGCTAGTTCTCACATCCTCTCGGTTTTTTTCACTTTCAATTATTTTTTCAATAAAGTCACTTCCAATAAAAACAGTTGGTATAAAATGATAGTAACGAAGTTTTACTTTATTTTTAAATTGTTTAACATTTTCGAATAAAATTTTGTCTTCAGGTAAAGTTATGTTACAGAATTTTGTTTCTTGGCCATCAAAGGAAATTTTTCCTTGATTAGGATCTTGTAATAAAATGTTATATATAACAACCATTAACGAAGGAGCTAATAACAAAATCGAATATTGTTGTGAAACCAGACCAATTTTGTCAAGAATATTATTTTGCATATCAAACACTGAAGGTTCAAAGAGTGAAGGTTTGGAAAGCTCAGCATTTAATGCACCAGTATTTTCCGCTTTAACTAAATTTTTTTCTTGTAATTCTGCTTGATTTGTGGGTTTTTTTAAATCCTCAGGTGGACTTTTAAAATCAAAATCAAGACTGGCAGACCATGATTTTGATGTGTTAATTTTTAAAACTCCGGTGACTTTGTCAAAAATCACTTCAAGTTTTAAACTTGAAACAACTTTGTGAAGATCAGTATATTTGATTAATTTATTAACACCATTTAATTCTACGGGAATTAACTGCTGATTTATGTCAAAATTTTGAGTTTGTGCAGAGCCGTTATCTAATATTGGAGAATTGATGTTATAAATGTTATTTTTAATATCAATGTATTGCAATCTTTTATTGATATTATCAGCGGATAAAGAAAGTTTAAATTGCGGTTTTTTCATAATTTGAGAATTTTATTAAATTGACAAAGAATAATTAAATCAAGTCGTGGTACTCAAAAAAAATATTTTATTTCTGAAATGAGTATTTTTTTTTATTCAAAACTTTTAAATTTTTGAAAGTCAAGGTCTGCGAGGTCTGCGTGTGACCAGTTCTCTTCAATCATTCTATTTAGCACATATGGTGGAACCGATACGCCTCTAAAAAAAGCTTCAATCATTATGGCAAAAAGATCATAAAGAATAAGAGATTGAAACTTATCCAAATTGGTAAAAGGGGGAAATTCAGGAATTTCATGGCCAGTTAGCAACCTTCTATCAAGATGGACAAAACTATCAACTACAAAGTAAGATACTTGTTTATCTAAATTTTGATTTTCGCCGGTTAACTCAATAAATTCATTAAGAGTATGGAGAATAACCATAAAAGTCGTGACATCGAAAACTCGATTAACAGTTCTTTTACGTAAAAAACTCTTTTTTTCTCCATAATTCAAGTTATATACAAGATATTGTTTAAGTTTAATACTTTTTAGTTGATTAACAGAATTCATTGATTTTTAAATACTTTCCTTTGCCGGTTTAAAAACTCAGAGAGTTTTCAGTTTTCTACCAGAAAAAGGTTTTCATAAATTTGGAAAAAAAAAATTAGTTGACAAAAAAACTATTTTTAATAATAATTAGAAATAGTAAATAAAAATTATTAGTTTTTTTTAAAACTAAAGTTTAGGAAGGGATTGTAGTTCAATGGTTAGAGCACCGCCCTGTCACGGCGGAAGTCGCGGGTTCGAATCCCGTCAATCTCGTGTGAAAATAAAATACATTAATTGTTTACAATATAACAAAGGTATACATTAATATACGTTTTACATTAAGGTGGTTCTTTAAAATTGAAGATTTTACCAGCTGTAAAATCTTCGATTTTAAACCGGTACGGAGTAACCGGCTGCTCCGCGCCGGCCTTTGCCCCTACCGGAGCGGAGCTCCGGCAAAGGCCGTTTCACTAAAAACCGTAGGTTTTTTAATAGCGGAGCTCCGGTACGGAGTCCCTTTAAACCAGTACTCTGTACTGGTTTAAAGGCCGTAAAATCGAAGATTTTAAAGAGGTGGTTTATCTAATTGTAACCAATACAAATTTTTTATTTGTAATAATCGATATTTTGTACTGTTTGGTTAAAATCTCTGATTTTTAAATAAAAAATATGTGGTTTTATAAAATTTGATTTTATAAAACCAAACTAAATTGTTTGTAATATTTGTAAGATTTAGTTAATACCATTTTAGGTAAACTTGAATTTGAAATAAATTTTCGCTTATAATAGCAAGTGTTTGATTTGTCTATACTGTCAATTTTTTGTTTTTTGTCCTTGCTCTTACTCTTGCCAGTACTCTGTACTGGAAAAACATAAATAATTTAGAATTTGCAGTAAAAATCCCAGACCACTTAACATATTTTTGAAATTTTTCAAAAATATTTGCAATAAAACGGTATGGAGTTTTAACATGAAAAATAAAAATAAGACGCCAAACAAAAATTATTTAAAAAATTTTTGCTAAAATTATGGAAGTAAATATTCTTGGATTAATTGCCACTGCATTGTTTATTATTATACCTACTTCTTTTCTTTTGATACTTTATGTAAAAACAGCAAGTCAAGAAGGATAGTAAATAGATAAAAAATTATTAAAGTGTTAGAAAACTTAAAAAAACAACTGTTACGGCTCTTGCCAGTACTCCGTACTGGTTTACTTACCCTTGCCTTTTAAAATAAACCTACCGGTATAAAACTCTCTGAGTTTTTAAACCGGTACGGAGTAACCGGATGCTCCGCTCCGGCAAAGGTCGGTTTATTTTAACCGCTCCGCTCCGGTTTGATATTAAACCAGTACGGAGTACTGGCAAGAGCCGTAACAGTTGTTTTTTATTATGAAATAATAGCAAATCGAAGATTTAATTCAAGTTTAACTGCATTAAATAATGCAGAAAAAATTTGTAAAAAAACCGGTAGAAAACTCTCTGAGTTTTTAAACCGGCAAAGGTAAGTAATTTAGATTAAAAAATTAATAAATTTTTTTTATATTAAAATCTTCGATTTTAACAGTAAAAGCTTGAATTATTTCGTTAATTAGAAATTTTATTTACCAAATATATAATTTGGAAATTCGTAAAGCTTACTTGGCAATTACTTAATTAAATCTTTAAAAACAAAAGAAAAATTATTAACTTCCTACTTTAAAAGCATCAATAAATAAACCAAACATAAACCCTATTTTAAAAAAATTTAAACTTCTTAATAAATTACTTTTTTTTTTTTTTTTTTTAACGGACCTTTGCCTTTTTTTTTTGCTCCGCTCCGGAAATCTAAAA